>Ga0209086_10003058_pt1 | contig 12842 bp, 11 predicted proteins | sample M_130207_XF_Meta_FD_187312 | JGI IMG/M metagenome (GOLD analysis project Ga0209086, IMG submission 187312) | Freshwater microbial communities from Lake Montjoie, Canada to study carbon cycling - M_130207_XF_MetaG (SPAdes) (version 2) | ecosystem: Environmental > Aquatic > Freshwater > Lake...
TGTTCGCCGCCACGCTCGCGCCGATGCCCGAGCCGCAGAACAGAACGCCGCGCACGACTTCGCCGCGCACAACGGCAAGCCCAAGTTTCTCGGCAAAATCAGGGTAGTCCACACTGTCGGTCGAATTGGTTCCGAGATCGACCACGGTGTGACCCGCAGCCTCGATCTCCTTTTTCATCGACTCCTTCAGCGTGAAACCCGCGTGATCGCTCGCGACGCCAACCTTCACCGCGCACCTCCGGTCGATCCGGAAACATGGGCCCCGCGCACGCGCGCCAAAGTCTTGCGTGCCGCGTCGGCCACTCGCTCGGGCGTGAAGCCAAAGTGCGCGGCAACATCCTTCGCTGGCGCGCTCGCGCCGAAACTTGACATGCCCACGCACTCGCCGTCGAGGCCCGCATAGCGATCCCAACCGATCGTGGTCGCCGCCTCGCAGGTCACGCGCGCGCGCACCGCGTTGGGCAGCACGCTCGCGCGATATGCATCGTCCTGCGCGTCGAACAACGCGGTGCACGGAATCGAAACCACCCGCGTACGCACGCCTTCCTTCGCCAGGATTTCCTGCGCGCCAAGGCACAAATGCACTTCGCTGCCCGAGCCGATCAGCAGCACATCGGGCGTACCACCCTCGCAGTCGCTCAGCACATATGCGCCGCGCGCGCTGCCATCGGCCGCGCCGTACTTCGCGCGATCAAGCGTCGGCAGGTTCTGCCGCGTAAGCGCCATCACCGAAGGATGGTTCGTCGTTGTCATCACCGCGCGCCAGCATGCGATCACCTCATTGGCATCACACGGCCGATACACGCGCATTCCCGGAACCGAGCGCAAGCCGAGAAGCTGTTCGATCGGCTGATGCGTCGGCCCATCTTCGCCAACATAGATCGAGTCATGGGTGAAGATCTGCAGAACGGGAATCTCCATGATCGCGCTCATACGAATGCTTCCGCGCGCGTAGTCGCTGAAGATGAGAAAGCCCGCGCCGTACGAGCGAATGCCCGACAGCGTCATGCCGTTGCAGATCGCCGCCATCGCGTGCTCGCGAATGCCGAAGTGCATATTGCGGCCGCCGCGCGAGTTTGGTCCGAAGGTGCCCGCGCCATCGAAAGTGAGCAGCGTCTTGGTGCTCGGCGCGAGATCGGCGGCTCCGCCCATCATCCACGGCACATTCTTTGCGATCTGATTGAGCACCTGCCCCGAAGTATTTCGGGTGGCATTGCCCTTCGCATCAGCAGGGAATGGCTTGATGTCCTTGTCCCAACCTTCGGGAAGACCGCGCGCAAGCAGCGTGCGCACTTCGTCGGCGAGCCACGGATACGCCTTCGCATACGCCTCGAAACGCGCGTTCCACTCCGCGCTTTCCGTCGCGCCGCGCGCGCCCATCTTCTCGGCGAATCGCTCGCGCACGCCGTCAGGAATCAGGAACTTCGCGTCTTCCGGCCAGCCGTATCCGCGCTTGGTCGCCTTGATTTCCTCTTCACCCAACGCCTCGCCGTGCGCACTCGCCGTGTCCTGCTTCTTCGGCGATCCGTAGCCGATATGACTGTCGACGATGATCATCGTCGGCCGATCAGTCGCGCGTTTGGCGGTTTCGTATGCGCGCGCCAACTGCTTGAGGTCGTTGGCATCGCCAACGCGCAGCACATTCCAGCCATATCCCGCGAAGCGCGCCGCAACATCGTCGGAGTAGGCGAGATCAGTGGATCCCTCGATCGTGATGTGATTGTTGTCGTAGATCCAACAGAGATTCGCGAGACCGAGATGGCCCGCCAGCGACGCCGCCTCACCCGAGATGCCCTCCATCAAACAGCCGTCGCCGCAAATGGTCCACGCGCGAAAATCGAACAGCGTGTAGCCGGGGCGGTTGTAGCGCGCGCCCAACCACTGCGATGCGATAGCCATGCCGACGCTGGTCGCAAGACCCTGACCAAGCGGACCAGTTGTAGTTTCAACGCCCGTCGTCAGATGCGATTCCGGATGCCCAGGACAGAGCGAACCGAGTTGCCGAAAGCGCTTGATGTCCTCGAGCGGAACCGCAAGTTCGCCGGTCGCATGGCCTTCGTGGTCGAGGCGCTGCACGCCCGTGAGGTTGAGCAGCGAATACAGCAACATCGAAGCGTGGCCGTTTGAAAGCACAAAACGATCGCGATTGGCCCACTTGGGTTGCGCCGGGTCGTAGCGAAGAATCTCCTGCCACAGCACATACGCCACCGGTGCGAGCGCCATCGGCGTTCCCGGATGCCCAGAATCAGCGGCCTGCACCGCATCCATCGACAGCGTGCGAATCGTGTTGATCGCGAGATTATCGATGTCGGGAGTGCCGACAGGCGTGCCGGCATGTTGAAGCGGGAATGCGGTCATGGCGTTGCTCATCGCGTTCGTCACGAGAAAATCCTTGTTGGAGGAATAGATTGGAAGCGCGTCGGATGGTACGGCGGCGCGGCCAGTGGCGGAGTGCTTACGAAGTCCATTCAGAGAGGAGCGCCGCGAGGTCGCGATGGTTCACAATTCCGTCCAATTGGATGTCCGCGGCCCGAATCGCGCGATTTGTCCGATCGGTACCGCCAATGCCAAGAAGAGCAGCGCAAGGTCGACCGCATCCACCACGCCGTTGCCATCGAGGTCAGCGCGCGAAGGCATGGCGAAAGGCATGGCGGAGGCATGGCGATCGCATGACGCGCATCGAGCGCAACTCCGTGCAAAACCGTGGCCTGCCGCTCGGCCACAGCACGCGCACCATCGCCGACGGCGCGCTCGTGGGCACGCCAAAATGCACCCCCGGGTCGCTGCTCGACCTCCGCCCCTCCAAATCAAGCTCCAGCCACCGCCCCCATTTTCGTCGAATCGTTGCGATCCAGGCGCAGTGGACCGCTGTTGACCAACATCAACAAATCGAGATCGCCATCACGGTCGAAATCGAGGTCGGCCCAAGCAGCGCCGTTGGCCGTCGAGCCCGTCGAGGATGCAAAGGCCGCGCCCGATGCTTTGCGCCGCGACCCCGGTGAACGAAGATGTCCACCAACCCATCGCCGTTGAAATGGGCAACGCCAATCCCGCCCATGATCCACTCGTTCGAACCCGGAACCGAAAGCGCGTTCGGATTGTGCGAGAAGAGATCGAGTCCGCTACCAAGCGTAACGTCGGTGAAGTGAAGAGCGGACTGGCCATGCGCGGGCCATGCGACGAACCCGGCGACGAACCCGGCGACGAACACGGCGATGAAGGTGGCGATCGTCAAGGTGATCCGAATCGGCACCGTAATTTCCGATCAGCGGGTGTCGAGCGTCTTGCCCTTGTTTTTACGGTTGTTTTCAACATGGGTCACACAAGCCGCGCCGTCATTGACCTCCATGTCATCGAATATCGCCCGTTTCGGCGGCGTATCGAGATCCTCGAACTGATCATCTCGCGCCGCCCAGATGAACGCAGCCAACGCAGCACCGCCTACAAGCAGCGCCACCGGAAGTGCGACATAGACAAGCTCCATCAGCTTTGCTCCTTCTCGATTTCGGAAAGTTCAAACGATGGCAGCCGCAGCGCGAGCATCAGCACCGTCAACCCGCTCACCGGCATCAACACCGCCGCGACCAGAGGATTCACGAGTCCCGCGAAAGCAAGCGCGCCTCCCACTGCGTTGTATCCAACGGAAACCGCCAGATTCACGCGGATCGCGCGCATGGTGCTGCGCGAGCCAACGAGAAATCTTTCGAGCGGCCGGAGTCCACGCGCGGCCAGGCAAACATCGGCGACATGGTGCGAGGCCTGCGCACCGTTGCGAACAGCAACGCCAACATCCGCAGCCGCAAGCGCCGCAAGGTCGTTGACCCCGTCGCCCACCATCACCACCGGACGCGCAAGATCGCCTCGCTGCACAAACGCTAGTTTTTCCTCGGGAGAAAGCCCGCCGTGCGCGTCGCGCGCGTCGATCCCCAGCGATTTCGCCACGCCCGATGTCACCACCGAATCGTCTCCCGACGCCAGCATCACCCGCCAGCCCGCGCGCTTCAGCCGCATGATCGTCTGCCGCGCCTCGGGCCGAATCGGATCGCCGATTCCGATCGTCGCCTCGACGCGTCCATCGATCGCGACGAACAGCGGCGCAAGTCCCGCGACCTTGCATTCATCGGCAAACACATGCATGCCATCGCTCACGATCGCCGAACGCTCGCGCATGAAGCGCATGCTGCCTACTCGCACCAATCGGCGACCAACACGACCCTCGATGCCGAGGCCAGGAATCTCGCGCACGCCGCTCGCCTGCGCATCGCCGCTTCCCTTCGCCTCAGCGCCGCCCTTCGCATCACTCCATTCGTCGACCAACGCGCGAGCCACCGGATGGGCGCTATGCATCTCAACGCACGCGGCCGCCGCCAGCGCGTCCATCGCGCCCATCCATCGAACCACACGCGTGCGCCCTTGCGTCACCGTGCCCGTCTTGTCGAGCACGAGAGTGCCCGCCTTCGACGCGCGCTCGAGCACATCGCCGCCCTTCACCAACACGCCGCGCCGCGCGCCTTTGCCGATTCCCGCAACAACTGCAAGCGGCGTCGCCAAACCGAGCGCGCACGGGCAAGTCACAACCAACATCGCCACCGCGCGCGCCATCGCCTGATCGGCGCCAAGACGCGGCCACCACCAGACGACCGTGACGATCGCAGCAACCACAATCGTCGGGAGAAACCACGACGAAACGCGGTCAGCAAGCTCCACAATCGGCGCCCGCCGCTCGCCCGCCTCGCGCACAAGCTCGAGCAGTTGCGCCGCGCGCGTCTGCCGACCTGCCACCACGACCTCGAGCCGAATCGGTGTTTCTAGCACGCGCGAACCCGCGTACACCGGCCCGCCGCACTGAACGCGCACCGGCTTCGACTCACCAGTTAAATGCGAGAGATCAAAGTGCGCCGATCCGCCAACGAGTCGACCATCCGCAGGACTGGCCTCGCCCGCTGGCACCTCAACGAGATCACCAGGTTCGAGCGCGTCCATCGCAACATCGACGATGCGCTCGCGTCCATCATCGATCGTCACCTTGCGCGCGATTGCGGGCACGATCGCCAACAGCAGTTCGACCTGTTCGCGCGCGCGACGCTGTCGCCCGTACTGCACGAATCGGCCGACTAACAGCAAAAACACCAGCATCGCCGCGCTCTCGCAATAGATCGAACCGGTGCCACGAATGGTCGCGGCGATGCCCGAGCCAACCGCAGCAACAAGGCCAAATGCCACTGGCACATCCATGTGCGGCGTTCGCGCCCGCAGCGCCGCCACCGCATTGGTCAGAAATATTCGCCCCGGCCACGCCACCGCGACAACGGCAAGACCGACCGAACACCACTGAAAGAAAAGTCGGAACGACAGATCCATGTTGGTGAGAATCCCGCCATACAGCGCAAACGCTACCGCCATCGCGTTGCTCGCAATTGCGCCGGCAACGCCCATACGCACGATCCACGCGCGATTCACAGCACGCTCTCGCTTCACCGCATCGGGGTCGCCCAACGGATGCAGCTGATAGCCGAGCGCGTCAAATCGCCGCGCAATCGCGGACAACCGAGTCGTCCGCTCATCCCAGGCGATCCGTGCAATTCCGCGCGCGCTATCGACGCGCACCTCGACAGTGCCGCGCACAATTCGGGGCATCGCCTCAAGCAGCCAGATGCAGGCGCCGCAGCGAATCCCGTCGATTCGGAGTTCGGCACGCCGCATGCCTGCGTCATCGATTCGCGTTTGCGCGCCGAGAAATCGCACATCATCGAGATGCTCGAACCCGCGCCCCGTGACCAACGCTGGCTCCGCACCGCTCGCATCGGCCACGCTCTCGCGATCGCGTAGCGCATAGAACTGACCGAGGCCGCACTCATGCAGCGCGGCATGAACCGCGCGACATCCGCTGCAACAGAACTGCAACGGATCAATCGCACGCACCTCGACCACCGGAACCGGCAAGCCACAGTGGGCGCACGAGGAATCGTGTCGACGCACGAGTTCGGGACCAATGCTCGCCTCGCTCATGGACGCTCCGCCTGCTCGTTGCTCTCGCGACAGCATGGTGGAACATCGTCGGCCCTCGCGGCTGCGCGCTCGACAAGTTCGTCCGTTGAGATGGACGCGCTGCCAACACGAACACTTCTTGCTTCGGAAATCGCCCGTTCAGCGGCGCCGCCACGCACGATCGCTGCGTGCAATCCAACCGCGATCATCGCGATCCCCGCTGCAATCGGCGCCGCACGCCCAAGCCGTGAAAACGCAACGCGCGCTCCGTTGGACGCGATCACAACCGCTGGAACCGTTCCAGCCCAGAACGCCGCCATCACCAGCATGCCGAGCATCGGCGATGCGCTCGCCGCTGCGATCGCCGCAAACGCGTAGAGCCAGCCGCAGGGAAGTAGCGGCGTTGCAAGTCCGATCGGAATCCCGCGATGCCTCGGCGCGAGTCGCAGCGTTGAAACATGAATGCGCTGCGCAAGGAGCACCATCGGCCGCGGAACACCGACCGTTGGAACGCGTGCGCCGAGTGCCCGCGCGACCGCGATCACGCCGAACACCGCGATGACCGATCCTGCAACAAACGCTGCGATTCGCTGCACGCCAACAAGAATTCCAGCGTCGTCCACCACCTGCCCCGCGATGCCCGCACCAGCTCCAAGCACGGCGTATGAAAGCAGTCGACCAGCGTGATAGCCCAACTGCCGCGCAGGCCGCGCGCCGCCGTCGGGGCCCATCGCCGCGAGCGCGAGCCCGCCGCACATGCCCGCGCAATGCGCGCTTCCGAGCAAACTCGACAACAGCACCGTGCCCGCGAGCGCCGCCACTGAACCCTGCGCCGCGTAGAACTCAATCATCGGTTCCACCCGCCTTCATCGCCGTCAAAAATCGTCGGAACGAATCGGTATACCTCACACCGGCCTGCTCGACGATCACGCGAAACTCCCACTGTCCGCCGATCGGTGAATCAAACGAGCCGGCGAATTCGCCGGAATCCCGCCGCAAAAGCTCGATGCTTCGGCGCGATTCCGCCACGCGAATTGGAATGCACTCGATCTGTACCCGACCCGCATCGATGCGGGCCGCATGCTTGTCTTCGATACGCAACGAGACATTGCGCCGCGCGCCTTCCGAAACTATGTCGGGCGTCACCACCCAGCGCAAGGATTCGTTGACCGCTCGCTGCGCACGCTCATCCTCCCACGCCGCAGCTTTGGTGTCATAGTTGGGCTCCATGCCGAGCGAATGACCGACCACCGCAGAAATCACGGTCACCGTCGCAATCGCCACCGACATCCCCAGCAACAGCATCGGCACGAACATCCAGCGATTCTCGATCAAACTCATCTCGAACCTCCATTGGGCAGAGGCGCGATGATCAACGGTCCGAGGACGACCCCCTCCACCGCGCCGCGAAACGCGCCGTCACGCGAACCGTCCTCGTTCACCTGCAGCATGATTTCCCTGCGACCAAGCACAAACATCGAAGGCGCGCTGCGCACGACCACATCGATCTCACGGCTTGAATCGCCAGCAACTTCGACGCGCTCAAGGCGGATCAACTCGACGCCCTCGCCGCCCACCACCGTGTACGAGAGCGGACCGCGCGTGCGGTTGTCAATGCGCATGCGAACGATGCTCTCGACCAATGCAGCGTCGGTTTGAGCGCCCTTGACGATGTATGGATTTCCCTGCGTCCGTAGGATCGAAACCGCCGCGGTCTGCCGCGTTGCGATCATGTACGCCGACGCAACGATGAGCCCCGCGAGCATCGTCGGATACACGACCAGCCGAGCGCGGATGCCCTTGCGCGGCGCGCCGTCGAGCGCCCGTTGCGACGAGTAGCGGATCAGCCCCTTCGGCTTGTCGATCATGGTCATTACTGCGTCGCACGCATCGATGCATTGGGTGCATTGAATGCATTCAAGTTGGACTCCATCGCGAATATCGATTCCAGCGGGGCATGTCGTCACGCACATCATGCAATCGATGCAGTCGCCATGTTTTACCGTCGCCTCGGCGCGGGCATGCCGATGATCATCGCCGTTGCACGCGTCACCACCGCTACCGCAGCCGCCTTTCCCATCGCAACCAGAACCGCCGCCGCAACCTCGATCCTTCATCTTTCCACGAGGTTCGCCGCGCGCAGGGTCGTAGCCGACGATGAGCGAATCGCGGTCGATCAGCGCCGACTGAAGTCGTCCGTACGGGCATACGAGCGAACACAGTTGCTCGCGAAAGTAAACAAAGTCAAACATAACCAAAAGCGTCACGCCCGCGAACACGGAGAACGCAACTGGATGCGCCGCTGGCGTGGTTGTAAATATCCAGGATGTCAGTCGATCCGCTCCGACGAACCAAGCGAGCAGCGTGTTGGCCAAGTGCGCCGAGATAACAAAGAACGCCACATACATTCCCGCCATCCGCCAACCCGCAACCCGCGCCCTTCGGTTTGCATACGCGCGACCAAGAAAGAGCCGCTCGATCGGCCGGTACACGAACTCCATGTACACCGTCTGCGGACAGGCCCATCCACACCACACGCGACCGAAGATCGCCGTGAGCAGGAACACCGCAACAAAAACCGAAAGGAAAAGCACGCCAAAAAGGAGCGTTTCCGTCGGACGAAACACCGCGCCGAAGAACACGAACTTCCGTTCGACAAGATCAAGAAGAATCATTGGCATGCCCGCGACGCTCACCCACGGAATCACGGCGTAGACCGCGATGAGCGCCCACGCCACGATCAGCCGCCGCTTCCACCACACGCCCGCCGATGGCTTCGGACGAAGCCACCGGCGCCGCCCGTCCTCCTCGAGCGTCGCCAACACGCGTCCCTCTGGTTTCATCAGTGGACCACTCGACGCGCCCTCATTGCGCGCTGATTGAAGGACCGGTAGTGAAAGCGTTCGTGAGATGGCTGGCCGCCCATTCACGGTGAACGACCCGCCGCAGGTGCTTCGACATGCTCCGGCGTGGTACTCCATGCGGCGACGCGTTCACCCTGTGTTTCCCGTCCCGATGTAGGAACGGTGCCGCGCAGGCTCACGACATAGGACGCGAGCAGCACGAGTTGCGATTCGCCAAAGCGTTTGCCCCACCTCGGCATTCCCTTCGGCTCGACACCATCGCGCACCACGCGAAAGATGTCCTCTGGAAGCTTCACATTGATGTAGAAATCATCAGTAAGGTTCGGCCCCGTTTTTCCGCCGCCATCGGGCGCATGGCATGTCGCGCAATTGGCCTTGAACATGTTCTGCCCCGCAAGCATCTTCTTCTTGTCGATCGAAAGCGCGAGAATCGTCGCCCGATCGGGCTTGAGGTTGCCCAACTTGGCCGCCTGCATTTCGTAGAACTCGCCGATGTCGGTGTCATAGTCCTCCGACACAGAAGTTCCGACGCCGCCGAGGTGATAGAAGGCGAAATACGGAACTGAAAACACGATCGATCCCCAGAAGATCGCGGTCCACCAGAACGGCATCGGATTGTCGTACTCGCGAATTCCATCGCAATCGTGATCGAGGACGCGGGCCTGGCCGCGCTCGCTCCTGTCGTGTGTTTCAGTGGTCATGATCGGCTCCTACTTCGTTCGAATCATCAAGTGGAATGCGCGCGTCTCTCTCCCATCGCATCGTTCGCGACAGAGTCAGCCGCAGCACCAACACAAGAAACAGCCCCATGAAGAAGATCAGCGAGAGCTCAGGCATGCTCATGGCGACGATGATTGAAATCATTTTTCACCTCCACGCGCGCTCGCCTGGTTGACCGCCGTCGCGGCACTCGTTGCCACTCCCATCGGCGAAGCTGCCACAGGTTTGTCGAGGTCGGTTCCCAAGCGCATGAGATATGCCACAAGCGCGACCACCTTTCGATCACCGATGCCCGCGGGCCCTTGCTCCGCAACGATCTTCGCGGCGATTTCGTCCGCCTGTTTGCGCGCGATCGCCGCCGCGTCCATCACCGTGCTGTCCGTGTAAGGGACCCCAAGCGCCTTCATCGCAGCGACCGATTCAGCCGCTTGCGCGAAGTCGAGCGGTTTCCCGATCAAGTGCGGATAGGTCGGCATGATCGATCCAGGACTCGTGTCGGTCGGGCGCAGCAAGTGACGCACGTGCCAATTCGGCGATGGAATCTTGCGGCCCGTTCGCGCCAAGTCAGGCCCAATGCGCCGCGATCCCCAGAGAAATGGATGGTCGAACACGAACTCGCCTGGCTTGGAGTACTCGCCATATCGCTCGGTCTCCGCGCGCAAGGGGCGGATCATCTGCGAATGACAATTCACGCAGCCTTCAGAAACATAGATGTCGCGCCCAATGAGTTCGAGCGGCGTATATGGCTCCACGCTGGCGATGCGCGCGACATCGGACTTGCGGGTAAACAACGGCACGATCTCACCAAGACTCGCAACGACCACGCCGATTGCCACCAGTACGGTGAACACCACTGGAAGCCCCTCGTACTTGCGGTGCCAACGCAATTGCGAGAACACATCGAGCTTGCGCGCAATCGGCAAAACATATTCGGGCGGAAGGTCTGATCCAGGAATCGCCGGCTCTTTGAATCCGCCACCAAGTCTCGCCGCCTCATACACGGGGATCTCATACGAACGCGGGCGACGCATCCATGTGAGCACGAGGTTCACGCCCATGAGGATCGTTCCGCAGAGATACAACAATCCACCAACGACGCGGATCCAGTAGAACGGAACTAACACCGTGACCGTCTCGATGAAGTCAGGAAACTGCAACAGGCCGTCCTGATCGAACGCGCGCCACATGAGGCCCTGCGTAAGGCCAGCCCAATAGATCGCCACCACATAGAGCAGAATGCCGATGGTCGCGATCCAGAAATGCAGCGCCACCCACGACGGCTTCGCGATTGGAGTTTGGAATAGCCTCGGAGCCAGCCAGTAGAACATTCCAAAGCACATGAACCCAACCCATCCGAGCGCACCCGCATGCACATGCGCGATTGTCCAGTCGGTGTAATGGCTCAGCGCATTCACGCTCTTCACCGACAGCAGCGGTCCCTCGAAGGTTGACATGCCATAGAAGGTGATGCCGACGACAAAGAACTTCAGCACGGGATCATGTGCGACGCGGTTCCATGCGCCGCGCAGCGTAAGCAGGCCGTTGAGCATGCCGCCCCACGATGGCATCCAAAGCATGACGCTGAACAACATGCCGAGCGTCGACGCCCATTCGGGAAGCGCCGTGTAGTGCAGGTGATGCGGTCCCGCCCAGATGTACAGGAACACCAAGCTCCAGAAGTGCACGATCGAAAGTCGGTACGAAAAGACCGGCCTCCCCGCCGCCTTCGGCAGAAAGTAGTACATCAGTCCCAGAAACGGCGTAGTGAGGAAGAAGGCCACAGCGTTATGGCCGTACCACCATTGCATGAACGCGTCCTGCGAACCCGCGTAGATCGAGTAGGAGCGCAACCATCCGGCGGGCATCACCAGATTGTTGAAGATGTAGAGCACGGCGATCGCCACCACCGTGGCGATGTAAAACCAGATCGCCACATACAAGTGACGCTCCCTTCGCCGAAGAAGCGTTCCGAAAAAGTTGACGGCGAACACAACCCAGACGCAGACAACCGCGATGTCGATCGGCCACTCCAGTTCCGCGTACTCCTTGCCTTGGGTGAAGCCGAGCGGCAGCGTGATGGCGGCGGCGACGATGATCGACTGCCATCCCCAGAAATGAATCCATGAAAGGATGTCACTAAACATCCGAGCCTTGAGAAGTCGCTGCGATGAGTAGTAGACGGCCGCAAAGATCGCATTCCCAGCGAAAGCGAAGATCACAGCGTTGGTGTGCAGCGGACGCAATCGACCGAAACTCGCCCACTCAATGCCTAAGTTGAAACGCGGATCCGCAAGTTGCAGGGCTATGACCACACCCACCAACATGCCGACGATGCCCCAAAGCACCGAAGCGCCCATGAAGCATCTGACCACCGCGTCGTCGTAGCTAAAGCGCTCAAGTGCCGTGCTGAGAAGGCCGCCCCCTTCGCGATTCGAAGAACTGGGGACGGTCGACGAAGTAGTTGAACGACTTGCCATCATGTTCCTTATCCGAGCGAAAAACAGTGTCGTAAAGCGATATCAAGATCGGTAAATATGTTCTTAGATTGCCGCAACCAATGAATCAGGGATGAATCCCCTATCTGATTGCGTGATAAGCCATCTAAAAGGATAAAGATATCTGTATTTGCGCACACCGCAACCTCGATTTTGGGAGGCGTACTCCCCAATTGAGGCGCGTTGATGTCATTGGCGGGATGGCCTTTTTCCTGAATTTTCGGCCGTCTGCGCAAAATTTTGTGCGGACGGTCTATTCCCTATAGACAGGACAGCACACCGACTGGACATCGGTGTGCAAGACAGGACCGCCGCCGACTGGACCTCGGCGTGCAAGACAGGGACACGCTGCGCCGACTGGACATCGGTGGAGCAAACTATGTACGGACAGTGGCTTCGAATGGGATGGACAGCCCTTCGAACAGCCCTTCCGAACCGAAATGTAGGACTCGTAAGTCCTACCTAGCGCGAGCCGTTCGAAAGAGCGACTCGCGCTTTGCTTTTTCCCCCAACCACCGGCAACCATGCTGATGGAAGTCCAGCTCCCGTAGATTGCGCCACGGAACCAGAATGAAGCTCGCGTCGGAAACGGCTTCCCTGGGGTGCCTCTTGGAAACTGAATCTAGTGGCGTGACCATGTCCAACCAGGGTCCAACCAGGGTCCAACCAGGGTCCAACAAGCGTCTAACCAGGCAGCAGGCATGCAAAGCCATCGCCTTCAAGCTCGCGTCGGTTCCGGGGATGCGGAGCGCTCATCTCTCGCAATGCAAAACGC
>Ga0209086_10003062_pt1 | contig 12826 bp, 6 predicted proteins | sample M_130207_XF_Meta_FD_187312 | JGI IMG/M metagenome (GOLD analysis project Ga0209086, IMG submission 187312) | Freshwater microbial communities from Lake Montjoie, Canada to study carbon cycling - M_130207_XF_MetaG (SPAdes) (version 2) | ecosystem: Environmental > Aquatic > Freshwater > Lake...
CACCACTTGCGCCTTGAATCCATTCGGCTCCACCTTCGTTCGGTAATGCTGCACGATGTGCTCCACCACCGCCCGCACTCGCTCGGGGTTCTTCACTAACACGGCCATCTTGGCTGCACGTTTGGCTAAGTCGTCACGGTCCTGCTCGCTCAAGTCAGCAGTAATCACTTTGTAGGCTTCATCAATCGCCGCCTGATTGATTTTCAACTTCATCGTTGGCGCTTCAAAGTGCAGCGGCAGCGTGGCCTTGTCGCGAATGCTGTCTTGGAATGAATAGCGGCTCATGTAACCCGCGGTGTCTTCGTCCGCGCCGAAGGCCCAGAAGGTGTTGCGATCCGCGCGGTTGATCGGCGTGCCGGTGAGGCCAAAGAGGAAAGCATTCGGCAACGCCTCGCGCATTTTGCGGCCGAGATCGCCTTCTTGGGTGCGGTGCGCTTCGTCCACCATCACGATGATGTTCTTCCGATCGTTGAGCACGCCGCCGGCCTCGCCGAACTTGTGAATGGTCGTGATCAGCACCTTCCGCACGTCTTGCCCGAGGAGTTTTTGCAACTCCTTGCGATCGCTCACGCCCACCATGTTCGCCACATCCGACGCGTTAAAGGTCGCAGTGATTTGAGTGTCGAGGTCGATGCGGTCCACCACAATCATCACCGTGGGATTGCCCAGTCGCGGATGCATGCGCAGCTTCTGAGCAGCGAAGACCATGAGCAGGCTTTTACCGCTGCCTTGAAAATGCCAGATCAGGCCCTTCTTCGGATACCCGGCCACCACGCGGGCCACGATCTTGTTCGTCGTATCGTATTGCTGGTAGCGACAGATCACCTTAATCCGCCGGTGCTTATTGTCCGTGGCGAAAAGGGTGAAATTTTGCAGGATGTCCAGCACCACGCCGGGCCGCATAAGGCTTTCCACCGTGGCACGCACATGACGCAGTTCGCCTTCTTCCTGATTGTCGTCATCTCGCCACGGTCCCCAAAGGTCAATGGGCATGCGGATGCTGCCGTAGCGCAGCAGGCGACCATCGGTTGCAAAGGAGAACACATTCGGCACAAACATGGCCGGGATCTCTTTTTCGTAGATCTCGTTTATCTGATGCGCCCCGTCAAACCACGTCACCGCGCTGCGTGTTGGGGTCTTCGCCTCGCTGATCACGAGTGGTAGACCGTTCACGACAAAGACGACATCGAAGCGTTTTGTAACGCTACCCGTTTGATAGGTCCACTGATTCACCACCGTCAGGCGGTTTTTCGCAGGCTGGGTGAAATCCATCAGCCGCACCGCCACATGCTGACCGTTCGGGCCAAAGGGCATGGTCTTCTCTCCACGTAGCCAGGCCATGAAGTTCTCGTTCGCCCGCACCAGACCGTCGCCCTGCACGGAGAGGAGGATGGCCCGCAGCGCATAGATCACTTCGTCCGCCCGGTCGGGCTGCTCGGCAATCTCGGGGTTTAGGGCAGTGAGCGCTTCTCGTACCCACGATTCCACCATCACCTCGCCAGGCTGACGCGGCAGCGCCGTTGCGGCCACGTAGGTCCAGCGCGATGGCTTAAACTCCGTGCCCAACGAACCGCCCCAGCCTGATGGCGGGTCCTCGCGTAGCACGGAACTGCCCGCGCCGCTGCCGAGGCTGGTCGCGGCGTCGAGGATCATCTGCTCGACGGTGTTGGATTCGTTGAAGGTCATTGAAATAATGATGCTGAGTTAAGAATCTTTGAGCGTAGCCCCTCAATCTGATTCAGGTGCATTTCTAATGCGTGGAATTGATTCTCGATCTTTGATAAAGACTCAACAATTTCTTTCTGAATCTCAACGCAAGGTATAAGGACCTCCACTTGCATTAGGTACCTCTTCGAAAGATTAAATCGGGTCGCGCCTTGCGCTAGTTTTACGAGACTTTTGCGAAACCGTCTTCCCCTGAATAAGAACGCAGCATATTCCGGAAGTAAGGCAGAATAATTGAAGAGGCGGTAGCCCATACAAAAACTATTTAGGTACGCTGTTCCAATGTCATCAAGCAGGACTGAAGAAACTCCGACTTCATCGGCGGTTTCTGATGAGCCAGTAAAGAAAATATCGCCCTCATTCACTTCGTTCTGATATTCGTTTTCGTCGATCTGCACATACCCGAGCCCAGTGGGATCAATCCTTCGATTTTTGTAAATATTCATATAGGTGATAAATGGTCTACCGATACCAAAATCACCCCCTGTTTTTCCAGTAAGGCCACCAAAAGTTGCTCCTAACTCTCCAAGCGTAAAAGTTCGCATCTTATTTTCGTAAGCTGATGTTTCTCGATTATTGAGATAATCAACAGAACCACCTTCAAGCATCGAGTTGGTGAGTGCTAGAAACATATTTGAGTGGTTAAATACAGTCTCTCGCCATCGTGTTTCTGTTTCATCTACCGCCCAGAGGATTTCCGCGATGCGGCGCTGCTGGTCGAGCGGCGGGAGGTCGAAGGTCTCCAGCTTGAGCGTGGTCCAGTTGATGGTGGGCGAGAGCGAGCCGACGGAAATCTCGACGGCGCGGTTCATGAAGCGGTCGCTCATCATGAGGAAGGGCAGGAACTCCGGCAGCACCTTGTCCGGCCTGGCCCGAATGACCATGGCATGAGCGGAGCAGATGCCGCCGAACTCCGCCACGGCCAGCTTCCGCTGATAGGCGCGGCGTTTGCCAAAGATGATGTCGCCCTTCCGAAAGCGCAGCTTGCCCCCGATGACATCGCTGCCCTTTCCCCAGCGCCGGATGTGCAGGCACTGCGGGTCCAGATGCTCCAGCCCGACATAAATCTCCTCCTGCGCATCCCTCGGCTCCGCCCGCTCCCCGATGCTCTCTGCAAAATCGCCAAACGCGAGGTGCGTCCAGCCGGTTCGGTCGAACATTGGCAGCGCGGCCCAGGCGGGATTTGGAGCCAGGCAATCAGCGATGGTGATTTGCGGCCGCGCTGCCGAATCGTCGAGGGCGGTCAGTGACGAGCGAACGTCGCGAGAACTTTTGATCCAACCGGCGAGCGCCATTGGCAACGCCGTAGTGGCTGCGTCCGCCGCTTCGTCACGCTGCACACTTGTTTCAGTCTTGACATACAGCGGAATGCTGAGATTGCCGTCCTTCGACCTGATCTCTTCCAGCGTGGCGACGCGAGTGAAGCCAGGTTCGTCTTTGAAATCCTGATAGGCGCGGACGATGCGCTGCAGATGCGCGTCGGTGAGAAAACTCTGAGCGCGTTCGCGGGTGACTTGGTTCACCGCGTTGATGAAAAGGATTTTTCCGCGCCGGGACTTGGGCTTCTGCGTGCGACAGACGACGACGCACGCTTCCATGGGTGAGTTGTAAAAGAGGTTCGGGCCGAGGCCGAGCACGCACTCAACAAGGTCGGCCTCGATGAGCTTGCGACGGATCTCCGCTTCTTCCTGTCTGAAGAGCACGCCATGCGGCCAGAGCACGGCGCAACGACCAGTCTTAGGCTTAAGGCTTTGCAGGATGTGCTGTTGAAAGGCGTAGTCGGCGCGGCCCTGCGGCGGGACGCCGAAGAGATTGCGCCCCCAAGGATCAGCAGCGAAGGCTTCGCGGTTCCACTGCTTGATTGAGTATGGTGGATTGGCCAGCACGACATCGAAGCGCTGCAGGCGATCGCCTTCGACAAGCTTTGGCTCGGCAAGGGTGTCGCCACGCTCGATGCGGAAGTCCTCGATGCCGTGGAGAAAGCAGTTCATACGGGCGATGGATGAGGTCATGAGGTTTAGCTCTTGACCGTAGAGCTTCACATTGCGCCATTCTTTCCCGGCGCTGCGCAGATGCGTGATGCAGGAGAGCAACATGCCGCCAGAGCCGCAGGTTGGGTCATAGACCGATTCGCCGGGCTGCACGTCGAGCATCTCGGTCATGAGGTGAACAACAGTTCGATTGGTGTAAAACTCAGCGGCAGTGTGGCCGGAATCGTCGGCGAATTTCTTGATCAGATACTCGTAGCCCTGACCCAGTTCGTCCTCTGGCAGGTTGGCGACGGTGAGTTCCAGCGTGGAGAAGTGCTCGATGAGATCGCGCAGCATGGCATCGGACAGGCGGTCCTTGTTCGTCCACTGCGCATCGCCAAAGATGCCCATGAGTTTGTCTTGGTTGGCGACTTCAATCGCGCGCATGGCCTGCTGCAAAGTGTGCCCGACATCCCGATTGACCTTGCGAACTTCCCGCCAATGAGCGTCCGCGGGAATCTGAAAGCGGTGGTTCTCCGGGAACAAGGCAAAGTCCTGGTCCCCGCCTGAATCTCGCAGCGCGGTGACAGTCTCTTCGTCGTAGACATCGCACAGCCGCTTGAAGAAGAGCAGCGGAAAGATGAACTGCTTGTAGTCGCCCGCATCGATGGTGCCCCGCAGGAGCACGGCGGCCCCCCAGAGATAGGATTCGAGGTTTTGTTGAGAAATGCCGGTCATCCGAGTTTCTTGTTTACCCAACGCCACTTTTTGTGGGCAATGTCCATGCACTTGTCGAAAGCGCGGTCGGTTCGGAGGAAGCTGAGGTTTTCCTCTGCAACCTTTTCCGAATAGTCGGGATCGTTCATGAGTTCGGAAAGCAGGAGTCGGACGCGAGTTGTCGCAATCCAAGCAATATGTTCCTTATATTCGACTGCCACTGACATTTCTTTACCATGCTTTTCTGCAAATGTTTCGAGATCATCGTGGTTCAACACACCTTGGCACAACAACGCCCAAAGTAGAATTCGTGCTCGCGAGACGAACGCGTATTTATTTTGCCCCTTTTGCACGATCTCCTGTGAGTATTTTGGGAGGTTGAATTGAATCTTGTAGCAGACGAGCACATGACGGGAATCAGCTTTCAGGCGTCCCGACCTGAAAACTTGGGCATATGCTCGGTCGTCTTCAAAAATCCGCCGCATATCGGAAAGCCTGCTAATAAATCCGTCTGTCAGCAAATAGATTTGCGTCAGTTTCAACATCTGAATGCTTCGAGAGTGTTCCTTTATCCCGTATTGATCCAAATCCTCCGTGCTGAGTTGGGCAAACGCGTTTTTTTGTCGCTCGTAATAGATCTCCAAGTCACTGCGGAATTTGTCTTGGAGTTCAAGCTGGATGAGATCATTCGCGTGGAGATTCCATGGCTCCACAGGATTCTGACGATTGTTATTCACCGTAACGCGAGTCACAAATTTCTGATCCGCATCAGTAATGACTTTGCAGAGGACACGTATGGCTTCAAAGGCCGCCTTGCCCTCTTCCAGTTTCGGATTGTCCTTGTTTTTCGCCAGAAATCCAGCGACCGTCGTGACTGTTTGCGCACCATTGAGCAATCGCGGAGCACGCAAGCGGCATAGGTCGCCGATCATCTCCACTCGCTCGGCATAGAGCGTGATGCCATTGTGGTTAAATGCAAAGACGGCCGCAACCTCAGTTTGGTCCAACACAATTTGCTTGAGCGTATTTGATATAGCCCGGTTCACTGCTTGATCTTCGCCGAGGCCATAGCGGATGTTACTGTCAAAGAATCTCTGTCCGAGGTCGCGGTGCATGCTGTTCAGATCCACAAGACGAATGAACCCGATATGCATCTTCTGACCTGAGGGACCTTCCACGACAACCAAGTCGGTCAGGGGCACGTCAAAAGTAGTGGTTTGACGTGGATCGCGGAGGACCCCCACCCGTCCACTGGAGGAACGGAACTCTACGACGAAGCCGACCTTTCGCTCACCGAAGAACTGATCGACGAGATACTTCTTGTTTTCGAGGTCTTCACGCAACTTCTCCAATAGCTTGCTGCGTTCGGCTTCCTCCGGATCGCCCGTGAAGACAAACCGAAAGCAAATCTGGTCAATCATCGACCGGTTTTCGATCAAGCAGCTGCGAAGCTGGAGCAAAACCTGATTCTTCCGGTCGTCTTTGTTCGGCGACAAAAAGATTTGCTCGGCACCATCCTCGATCAGGCGTTGCAGAGATCCTTTGAACTGGCTGTGCGAGTCCGAATACTTGAACTGAAAGAGATAAAGGTTCCGTCGCTGTTCATCGAAGTGGAACCCGTCGAAGCCGTAGTCGTTGCCGCCAAATGCAATCTGGTTGACGGCCCTTTCCCTTGGGACTTTATGTTCTTTTTCTAAGTAGAGAAGGCCGAAGTAGTCTTCCCGCACACCACCGCAAGTGGAGCGGAGATCGGAGTAAGCTTGATCGATAAGGCGGTCGTTCATAAGTTGGGGCTTCAGGTGGTTAAGGACTTTGGAGCAACCCTTCACGAATGAGCATCCCGGCGAGTTTTTCCTCTGCCGCAAATGCCGCTTGCGCGCTTCCCCGCAGCCGATTCATCGCTTCTTCGACGGTGAGTACTTCAACGGTGACCTTCGGCTCGACATAACGCGGAATATTGAGATTGTGGTCGTTAGCCGCAATCTCTTCGAGAGTAACTACACGCGCGATACCTTCGACATCCTCGTAGTCGCGCACCCAACCGTGGATGCGCTCGACGTGCTCTGGGAGCAGTTCGTTCTGGGATCGACCGGTTTTGAATTCCTTCGATGCATCGACAATGAGCACTTTGTTCTTTCTGTCCTTAGCCTTCTTCTGCCGGAAGACGAGGATGCAGGGGGCGAGTGTGGCTCCGTAAAAGAGGTTGGAGCCGAGGCCGATGACGGCCTCCAGCAGGTCCATGGCGAGGAGTTTCTGCCGGATCTCGCCCTCCTTGCCCATGCGGAAGATGGCTCCATGCGGAAGCACCACGGCCATGCGCCCAGTCTTGGGCGCCATGGATTTGATCATGTGCTGCACGAAGGCGTAGTCCCCGCTCTTTGCGGGTGGCATGCCAGCGAAGTTGCGTCCGTAAGGATCATTGGTCCAAACATCCTCGCCCCACTTCTCCAACGAGAACGGCGGATTAGCGATCACGCAATCAAAAGTCGCAAGGCTATCTGCGGTGTGGAAAGCGGGACTACGCAACGTATCGCCACGAACAATCTTGAAGTCCGCTGCGCCGTGCAGGAAGAGGTTCATGCGGGCAATGGCGGATGTGGTGAGATTTTTCTCCTGCCCGAACAGTTTGCCCCAGAGCGTGCGGACGTCGCCGCGAGTCTCCCGCACATGATGGATGGCCTCCAGCAACATGCCGCCCGTACCGCATGTGGGGTCATAGATCGACTCGCCCTCGCGGGGATCGAGAATATTCACCATCAGCCGCACGACAGAGCGCGGAGTATAAAACTCGCCCGCCTTCTTATTCGTTGCATCAGCGAACTTTTTTATTAGATACTCATACGACTGCCCCAGCACATCGGCCTTAGCCGCGGCGTTGCCAAGAGAAAGCTTGGAGAAGTGCTCGATCAGATCGCGCAAAAGCGCATCCGAAAGTCGGTCTTTATTTGTCCACTGCGCATCGCCAAAGATGCCGTTGAGCGTGTGGGGATTGGCCTGCTCAATGCCACGCATCGCCGCCTGCAACGCCTGACCGACATTTGTGGCCACTTTGCGCACATCAGCCCAGTGGCAGTCTTCAGGAATCTGAAAGCCATAGTTCTCAGAGAACTGGGCAGATTCTTCGTCACCGTCAAATTCTTTCAGTGCGGCAGCGCGTTCCTCGTCATTCACATCTGAGATGCGCTTGAAGAAGAGCAGCGGGAATACATAGGACTTGAAATCCGCAGCATCTACCGGACCCCGCAAAATATTTGCGGATTCCCAGAGATGCGATTCAAGTTGGGAGAGGGTGATGGTCATAGCGTCGCCGCAATAAACACACTTGTGTCATGGGGCGCAAGAGAGTCGATACAGTGTCGGACCCAAGTGAAGTTTGTGTTGCGCCTGAGGGGGAGGTCGAACTGCCATCGCATGACTTTGGGCTGCGGGTTGAGCTCCCAAACGAAAGGTCGTTGGATTTCAGGAATGGCGATCTCATACGACTTCACTAACGTGAGCAGTGTTTCAATGGGATGAGGAGTGACGGAATATCGTTGCGTGGACATTATTGAGTACCCGATGAAGTTTGTGTTGATATCGAAGTGATTCCAGTCAATTTCTGAGTTTGTATTTGAACCACCGAATGAGATACAACGCCCAAGGAAGTTTCAAAGTCTACTCGATCTCTCATCCTCAACTGCGAGTACTTTACTCCCAATGCCTCTCCTCGGATTTGATATCGAAACTGCGAACATCATCACGCTTGCTCCTGGCGAAAACTTGGATGATCACGGGCCGTTTAATATCACAGTTGCTGCGACGCACATAGATGGAGGCGAGGAATTGCTCTGGCTCTCTGCTGGCGTAAACGGAATTCCCCTGCCGATGATCACCCGCGATCGCGCGCGCGAATTGCTCGAATATTTGTCACGCATGCAGCACGAGGGTCACTCGATTGTCGCGTGGAATGGATTGAATTTCGATATGCGCTGGCTCGGTCACGCCGCGGGCGATATGCAAACAGCTGCGCGCGTCGCACTAAAGTTGTACGACCCAATGTTTCAGTTTTATAAATTGAAGGGATTTCCAGTTGGACTCGCAGCCGTTGGCAAGGGGCTTGGCGTGAAGATGGTCAAGCTGATGGATGGCGCGCACGCGCCGCAAGCATGGATCGACGGCAAATACCAACAAGTTTGTGAATATGTGAAGAGCGACGCGCGCATGACTGTCGAGATCGCCGGCGCAATCGCACGCGCTAAAAAAATCACGTGGGTGACAAAGCGCGGTACTACGTCATCGGTGCCAATCCCACGCTTGCGCACAGTCGAAGAATGCATTGCAGACCCAATGCCCGACCAATCATGGATGGACACCCCGCTGCCGCAAGAGAAGTTTTTTGGTTGGTTGTGATGGGATTCGGGATTCGTGTGGAGGCCCTGTACCGATGATTCTCACTGAGCGGAATAAACACGCGCACCAACGGCTCTGTCACCATTTCTGCAGGGATCGGATTACCCGCCCGCTGCACTAGGCTGATCCGCAGTCGCTGAGTCAGAATCGTCAGACTTTTGAAATGACTCGCATGCTAAATCACTTAGCTTTTTCGGTTACGCGATCTGTATTTGAAGTGGGCCTCGAGACTCGATTCAATGGCACAGAGTCAACGGTGTCATGCTTGGCAAGATCGGCCACCGTGCGCGCCACCTTGGCCTCTTGGGGCATTGAGCGCGTACAAAACAATGTCAACAGCCGCCAAATTCGCGGCAAGTACTTGCAACAGAACTAGAACATAGCGGTTGTCGCCAAGTGCGCTGAAACCCCCGTAGCGGATCTAAATAAAATTTTGGCATGAACAGATGTGTGTAGTTCTCGAAAAAGCGAGAACTCTAAAGTTCACAAGCAATTAAGTTAGACACTGTTAAACTTGTTTATTGTATGGCACCCAAATTTCGCATTCCAGGCGTTTCCTTTTCTTGGAAAAGAGCATTAGGCGTTTCTGCCGCAAAATCAAGACTTTCAAGGGCGATTGGCATACCACTAACGCGAGCTGGAAGGCAACGCAAACTTGGAAAAGCCATGGGCTGCTGTATACCAATGTCTTTATTATTCCTAATCGGTCTGAGTAGCTCTGTCACGGCTATTGTAAAATTAATTGTCTTATGAAAAGAAGAACGAAATTAAATCTGGTTTCATGATGCTGGCTATCGATTCGCAATAACAAAATCACCTGCCAATGAAAGTGCCGCCAGTTCGTTTAGAAACCTCGCGTAAAAAACGACCCATTTGTCCATCTAAATAATCACCAATACCGACTGTATAAATTCTTGTATTTGGTTTTTGACGGGCCATTTCATCCACGAATGTCAAAACACTATCAATGCCTTCATCAGGCGCACCATCTGTGAAAAGTATAATAGCGTCAATTTCGTCGTAACTAGAAAATGCTTTCCAAAGTGCGTCTTGGGTCTTGGTGCCTCCCTTGGGCTGCAGATTTTCAAGCGCATTAGTTAATTCAATAGCCCCTTCAGGCAATTTAAGCATAGATTTCTCATCCGGCGGATAAACCTTAATATCGTCGCCAAATACTACTAACGCGGCATTTTTAACAGGCAAAGAATTTATCCAAGTTTTGATGGTCTGAATACAATCCCCCCATCTTGTGGCAGCCTCTTTTGTTTTATTCATACTACTTGATCTATCAACTACAAATACAACTCTGTTGAGTGGTGGTTTAAGACCAAGCAACTCGGCCCGAACTGCGCCCTCTGTGTTAGACCCTTGCGCATCGCGCAATTCTTTATTAATACGCTCAAGCTTTTCGACACGTGCCAATAAATCTTTGTTTTTATTCAGTTCTAAATCCAGACTGGCACTCAATTTATCCAGATGCGCTTTTAAAGTAGTAATTTCATTTTGAGCTTCTTGAAGACGGACAAGTAATATTTTTTTTTCAGATAGTTCCGCATCAAGTTCCTTATTTAGAGCGGCATTGGTTTGTAAATGATTATTTAACAAAATTTTAAGATCAGCAAGTTCTTTTTTTGTAACGCCCAGGTCCAGCATGAGAACGTCAAGTTGTTTTTGTAAATTAGCAAGTTGTTGATTTAAATCATTTTTTTCTTGTTCAAGTTTTTTAATTTGGTCGAGTAAATCTAGCCTTGGAATAGGAGGTGCAGTATCCCCTATGGTTGGGGTTGTTGACCGTATAATTTCTTCAAGCAACTTAATTTTGTTTTTTAATGCGTCGAGTTCACTTTTTTGTTCAAAAGCTGTCTCCACAAATTTTTCCCACGGCCCATCAACGCCTTTAAATAAATTTTTTATAGTAGTTATGTTTGCAGCGCCTACTGAAATTGCAACAACTGTCAAAATCGTAAACAAATCAGTCATGGCGATCCAACCGGAAGATTCATCTTGTCCGATGAATGAATGTCGTTTACGGAATCTCATGATTTATCCCCACGGCCATCTTTTTTGCGGAACATCAACATCTGATTTAGCAGCGCGCTCGCCAGCCTGCTTAACCAACAGCTCGTTAGAGACAGTTAAAGCAAGAACCTGTTTTTCAGTTGATTGCAATGCGGGGATCAGGCGCATAATTGAACTTTCAATGGCTGATTGTGTTGTTGATAAGCCACCTGCGGATTCTGTAATTTTTGATGCTAATGTTTCTTGAATACGAAGTGTTTCTGACCTGGTAATTTCTATCGCTTTCACAACATCGCGCAACGCTATATCAAGAGCACTACAGGAAACAGTTTGATTTCGTATCGTTTCAATATATGAACCAACCTCTGTCTTCATTTTCGTCACAGGTTCAATAGAAGCAACAATGCCATCGGCCGCTTGTGAAAGTCGATTGGTAGAAAATTCTATGGCTTTGCGAACAATATCCAATGTAGAAACCTGTGCTTCTTGGCTTTTTTTGGCGGTGTCAACCATTGCTGCTTCATGAACCTGGAGGGCTTTTGAAGTAGCTTTGCTAATTGCACCAACTTCTGATTTGACGGTTTCACGTAAAAGTTCTGCTTGTTTCGTTAAATGTTCGCCCGCTTGGCTTGTTGCGGTACGCGCGGTGGCAACAGCTTCAGCAAGTGTATTTTTAGCTTCACAAATACTAGATGTAGTTTCAGAAAGATAGAGATTCAGAGACTCAGAGGTTCTTTCAACAAGGAGACTCATTTGTCCAACAGTGCTACCAAATTCATGTGTCACTGATTCAATTGCAGTGAAATGTTTTTCAGAAGATTTATCCAGTCGATTTGCAGCGTTACCGGCAGCTGCAGACAATGTTTCCAAACTAGATTTGAATGAATTCAAAACAACTTGCCAGGTGTCCGATACCTTTTCTTGAAGAAGAACCATATGTTCAGTGGATATATCTAGTTGCTTTGAGAAATGTTGAAGATCTTGTATAAACGGACCTAACACGGCATATGCGCCGCCAAATAGTTTCTTGTCAATATTTTTAATAGCTCGCATTACCGTTTGTGTTGCATAAACATCAGTCGCTATCAAAACGAACTGATTCACAATCGATAGGGTTGCCCCTAAAAAAACACCCAGAAGGACTGGCTTAAAGCTAGTTACATCTATCGGTAGTGATTTACCGCCCTGCACTGTACTTGTCTCGTTTTCGCTTATCCAAAACAGAAGCGCGGTCAAAACAACACCCATGAGCGGAGCCATGCCTGTTAACTTCCGAAGAAGGCCATAACAAAAGCCGGAATGAATTTCAATTTCCAGTTCGTTTAAAGCATCATTGTAATTTAAATGCTGAAATGAAAGGGATTCGGCGGAAGCACGCCACTTAGCAGAACCAGAATTTATTTCTTTGTAAGCACGGCTGCGCGCTATAAAAATTAGAAAAACAAAGCCCAAAACAAAAACCGCTGCAATAATCTTTACATCCGTGGTCATGTGGGTGATTCCTTTAAAATTGATGGCTTGGAAAAGTTTTCAAGCCAATCTTTTTTAATTTTTATTCGTTGTAAACCTGAGTTATCTAGTTGTGTTTTATATAAGACACTGAGTTCATCTAAATTAAGTTTACATTCTGTAATCCATAATTTAAATTCATCAGGCAATATGGTTGTTTGATTTGCCAGAAGGGATTGCACCCGCAAATCGAATGCCTTTTCAAGAACCCGGGGCAAGCACACGGATAAAATATCGAGCTTATTTAATTCAACTTCACAATGAGTCAAATCTATTTTTTTGCCAAGTTCCTCTAAGACACCTTTCTCAACCTGGGGCGCCCCAGCTTTCACAAGGGCAATATCTGCTTCACTCAGTTGTTTAAATTTTGATCGTGCTGCATCCCTAAGATTTTTACCTGTTAGATTTAATTTAAGACAGGTTTGCATAAAACTGTCAGCCTCAGTAATTGCCAGACTTTTAAATTGCTGCGACCGCCATTCATAAATTGGTATAAA
>Ga0209086_10003073_pt1 | contig 12801 bp, 7 predicted proteins | sample M_130207_XF_Meta_FD_187312 | JGI IMG/M metagenome (GOLD analysis project Ga0209086, IMG submission 187312) | Freshwater microbial communities from Lake Montjoie, Canada to study carbon cycling - M_130207_XF_MetaG (SPAdes) (version 2) | ecosystem: Environmental > Aquatic > Freshwater > Lake...
ATAAATAAACGTACCTAACCCAAGAGGAGTACTATTAAGATGTCTATCGAAAAAATTAATCCAGGTGATTCTACAAGCCTTACAGTAACTCGTGGTGCTGGGTCTGTAGAGGCTGTAGATATGCACGGTGTGTATACTGCTTATTGCTATGACGCTACAGGAAAAGTAAAGTGGGCTGATGAATTCCCTAATGCTGTAACAACGGTCGGTAAAAACCTTCTTCTTGATACTCATTTCAAGACATCAAACGTGACATCCGCTACTACAACATGGTATATGGGTCTTATTGCCGCTAACGGTTATTCTGCTATCTCGACCGGCGATACGATGTCTTCACACGCAGGTTGGAAAGAATCAGGCGAAAATAACGCTTCTGCTCCTGGATATAGTCAGACAACTCGCCGTCAGATTACGATGGCAGCTGCTTCTTCTGGTTCTAAGGCTACTTCGAATGCTGTTGTGTTCTCAATCGGCATCGCAGGAACTGTTAAGGGTGCGTTCATCGTAAATCAGTCGACTAAGGCAGGTTCAACAGGAACTCTTTACTCTGCTGGTCTATTCACAGTCGGTGATAAAGTTGTTACCTCAGGTGATACTCTGAACATCACTTACACTGCTTCTGCCTAATAATGACAGCTTTAATTACTCGTCATTTTAAAATACATAACGCGATTCAGTTCTTAGAATCGTTCAGTGAAACTGCGCCTACGAGGTACTATTTCTTTATCGGAAGAACTGCGCCGTATGCAAATGCTATTCCAATAACCGGAACAGTGAAAACGACGAGTAGTTCTAACACTATCATTGGTCAGGGAACTCTATTTGATTCTCAACTAGCTGTTGGTGATAGAATAGGAGTTACTGGTCAGTCTGGCGTTGTTCGCGTTCATTCTATCGCCAGTGCTCAGTCAATGGTTGTTACCCCGCGCCCGAGCGTATCTATCACCGCTGGAGCAAATGCGTATGTTCGTAAGTTATATTCAGAGCTAAATCCACCTAATGTGGATCCTTCATATCAATACACATATTATGATGTTTGGAGAAATATGATAGCTCTGAAGAAATTTCAAACTTCAGACGTTTCTCATGTTGTGCCTAGATATCAATGGACTTCTGGTACAATATATTCAGAATATGATGACGATGATGTGACACTATACGAAAAACAATTCTATGCGTCTACCATAGAAGGTAGAGTCTATAAGTGCATTGATAATAACCAAGGTGTTGTTTCCACAGTAAAGCCAACAACTACAGACTCTTCGAATATTGAATTGACTAGTGATGGTTATCGTTGGAAATATATGTACACGATTTCATCCGGAGAAGCTCTAAAGTTCCAAACAAACGCATTTATGCCTGTTAAGACTTTGTCTGCTAACGATGGTTCTGCTCAATGGTCTGTTCAACAAAGCGCAAGTAACGGCGCTATCCAGCATGTCAAAATTTTGGCTGGTGGAACTGGATATCTAAGCACAACAAACACTTTTCAGACTATAGTAAATTCTTCATTTTTCGTTATTAAGAGTAATGCGAGCGCTACCGACGGTTCGTATGTTGGGTCAAGCCTATATATCAGTGAGGGCGCTGGTTCTGGGCAAATTCGCAAAGTTGTTAAGTATTGGGGTGCAAATAATACTCTTGTTGTTAACACAGCATTCACTAGCGTACCGAACACAACTAGCCGATATGTGATTTCGCCTACAGTAACAATTCGTGGTGATAGTGGATTAACAGCCGTTTCTAGAGCAACTGCTTTCGTTTCGAATACGTTTGGCGGTCAGGTTCGTAGAATTACTGTTGTGTCGCAGGGTCGTTCATATTCTTCGGCTAATGTGACGATTACCGCCAATTCAGTTTACGGAAGAGGTGCTGCTGCACACGCGATCATTTCACCTAGAGGTGGTCACGGTAAAGATCCAGTTGATGAATTGTTTGGTACTTCTATCATAATGAACGTAAAGGTTGCTGGTTCTGAGTCTAATACATTTCCAACTAACAACGACTTTAGAATCATAGGTGTTGTTAGAGATCCATTGTTAGCAAACGGTAGTTTCGCAAATTCTTCTGTTATCGACCAGACAACAAGAATATCATTAAAAGAAGTCACTGGTGATTTTGTTGCCGATGAGATCGTTACAGGACGTTCAAGTGGCGCTAAAGCACGCGTAGTATATTTCGCGAATAACAATACTGCTAAATCGAATGGTATATTGAAAGTTATTCGTGTCAGCACTAGCGGAGTTGGTCAGTCATTTTTACAGAGCGAAATCATCGTAGGAACAACTTCTGCCGTAACAGCCAACGTACAACTCGTAACTAAACCCGCATTAAAACAGTTCAGCGGAATCGTAATATATACTGAAAATAGAACTGCTATTGCTAGAAGTCCTGAACAAACAGAAGATTTCAAGATAGTCATAAAGTATTAATCGGAAGGTATCATGGCTTCAGAATCAAATAACGTAACGCTTTCAACGAATTTCAACGTAGCACCATACTACGATGATTTCGACGAGACAAAAAACTTTCATCGCATTCTGTTTCGCCCAGGATTGGCTGTACAAGCACGCGAACTTACGCAAATACAAACGATCCTTCAAAATCAAATTGATCGTTTTGCTACTAATATCTTTAAAGAAGGTTCATCTGTAACAGGATTCACACCTTCTGTAGACATTTTCTATAACTATGTGAAAATTCGCGATTATACAAGCACAGGCACAACTTCTGTTACTGTTAATAATCTACTAAACAAAACGCTTCGCGGTTCGACATCTGGTGTTCGTGGTCTAGTCATTAAGGTTAATGATGGTTCTGAAGCAAACACACCTAATTTCAAAACACTATTCGTTAAGTATATCAGCGCAAATACTAATGGCACAAAACGATTCGCTAACAATGAAATTCTTACCGACGTATCTGGTTCTGGATTAACATGTAACACGATTACTGCGGTACAAGGTGGTACTGCTGGATATTCATTCGTTGTTAACTTTGATGGCGGAGTTGTTTACGCTAAAGACCATTTCATTCGTGTTCCTGGTCAAACTGTTGTGGTTGGAAAATACACAAATACACCAACAGCAAAAGTTGGTTTTGAGATCAGCGAACAAATCATTAATGAACTATCGGATTCTACTCTACTAGACCCTGCTTCTGGTTCATACAACTATGCTGCTCCAGGTGCTTCTCGACTAAAGCTAGTTGTTAATGTTGCTTCTTATGCTATCACCGCTCCTGTATCGAACACATTCGTAGAAATTCTTCAAGTAAAAGATGGTATGGTTCAATCTATCAACGATAGACCACAATATGCTGCTATTCGCGACTATATTGCTAGCCGTACCTCAGACGAGTCTGGAGACTACATCGTAAATGGGTTCAATGTTTCGCTTTCAGAAAATTTAAAAACATCAACGAATTACGGATTTTCTACTGCAGGCAATAGCAGCTATTTGACTGCAACAATTCAGCCAGGAAAAGCTTACGTTAAAGGTTATGACGTAACTCGTTTAGTTCCTACAGGTCTGAATGTTCGTAAGGCTACAGATTATGTTTCTATTGAATCTGCTAAGACTCTAATAGATTACGGTAATTACATCATATGCGATAATGTCGTTGGTGCATGGGATGTTAATGCTCAGACTAGATTAACTCTTCGCGATACGCAAGCTAATTCTATTTCGGAAAAAACATATTCACTAACAACATTTCCTGGTTCGCAGATCGGTACTGCTCGCGTGCGAGGTGTTGAATATTATTCTGGAACTCCTGGAGCGCCAGATGCTCAATATAAGATTTATATAACCGATATTAACATGAATGCAGGTAAGTCATTCGTTCAGGTTCAATCTATTGCTGCTAATACAGGAACTGGATCGGCTAATGGTAAAGCTGACATCCTATATTCTAATGGATTGAATGCGAATACTTACGACGGTGGATTTGATCGTGCTATCTTTAGACTACCTGCTAATGCTGTTCGTCGCCTAAGAAACACTGCCGGCAGTGTTAAGAACGATTTCACCTTCAACAAATCGTTTGATGTGACCTTTAATACTGCAGGTGTTGGTACCATTCCAACTGGTGATACGTCAGAAACTTTTGATGGTTCTGGTGTGTTGAGTGATAGCGCGACTCGTACAGACTTTTATATTGTTGCGCGTTCCGTTTCAAACACAGCAGCATTAACAAGTAAGGTTACAGTAGCTGGTGGTGGTAATACGATCACTGCTTATCTTGGAACTGGTACTGCCTTTTCGACACAGGTTAATAAGGGTGATATCATTTCTGTTGCTAACAGCGGTGATTATGTTGTAAGCTCTGTTAACAGCGATACGTCAATCAATATATACGGAACAATTGCAACAACTGCACCTAATGGTGGTAACAGAACGAACGTCCCATACTTTAAGAAATTCAAGCCTGGTCAGGTTATTGATCTCGGGGGAACTGGTAAGGCAGGTGATCGTAGCATCACCATTTCTGGAACACCTTCTACAACAGCCACTTTGGCTCTAAATGAAGGTACGTTGGGTGCTTCAATTTCGGCCAAAGCTATCGTCAAGTTGAATAAGATTAATGGACAAGAAGCTTCTAAGGCTGTTGTTCGTAATCGTTTGGTTCAGGTTAATGTTGGTGTCGGTGGAGGAACTTCATATACTGCTAACACAACAGGACCGTGGCCTCTTGGGTTGTCTGATGGGTTTCAGCTCGTTTCTGTTCGTAAAAAAACAGGCGCAACTTGGTCAACAACAACTGATGGCACCGATGTAACTAGTCATTTTGAACTCGACACAGGAATGCTAGATAACTATTACAATCATGCGCAGTTGGTGAAGAAATCTACCAGTTCGTTGTCTGTCATTAATGGCGAATCTTTGCTAGTTAAATTCGACCATTTTACTCATAGCTATTCATCTGGCGTAGGATTCTTTTCTATAGATTCATATCCAATCAACGATTCTACAGCTGGAACAGACACAACTAAAATTTACACTTATCAAGTTCCTCTATATAATTCTAGAAACGATGGATCTATATATGATCTAAGAAACTGCATCGATATTCGTCCTCGTATCACAGATAGCGCAAACAGCGTATCTACATTAACGAATATTTCTAAGAATCCTAAGTTGGCTATCACGTTTGATCAGCCATCAGGTGGTTTACATTTCTCACCAACAGCCGAAGATTTCACTACAGATCTAGATTATTATCTAAGAAGAAAAGATGTTATCACTGTGAATAAAGGAAGTTCCTTTAGAGTAACAGAAGGTGTTCCGGACGTTAATCCAAGAACACCTAGTGTCGTTAATGATGATATGAATTTGGCTATAATAAATCTTGCGCCGTATCCATCAATTTCTCAAGAAGTTGCGCGCCAAGTAAATCGTCTCGACTTGGCTTCAACTATCACAAAAGTTAAGAACGAACGTTTCACTATGCGTGATATCGGCGTGATTCGTGATCGCGTAGATTCTCTAGAATATTACACATCATTAAATCTACTAGAAAAGAATGCTAAAGATCTATTGATCCCAGACTCTAATGGTTTGGATCGCTTTAAGAATGGTATTCTCGTAGATTCATTCGGCGGTCATAACATAGGTAATGTTCACGACCAAGATTATAAAATTTCTATCGACACTGCTAAAAAAGAAGCTCGTCCGCTATTTGATGTTCAGAATGTTGAGTTTCGTTATGCCTCAGCTAATTCGTCGAATGTTGTTCGTTCGAACGTAACAACTACTGGTGTTTCAAAAGATCAACTCATAACTCTAGTCTCAACGCCACCTTCAACAGCATTCAAATCAGGCGCAACTGTAACTGCCGGCGGTTCGACTGCTACGATTCGTCATAAAGTAGGTGCAAAACTATATGTCGAAGACGCCACAGGAAATTTTGGAGCTGGTGCTTCACTAACTCCAAGTGACGGTTCAGCAATAGTCATTTCTTCTGTAACTGGAACAACTCCAGGTGATCTGGTAACTCTACCTTACACACACAAAGTTCTTGTTAATCAACCTTTTGCCACAACAACCAGAAACTGTATCGGCACATTCTATAACTATGTTGGTGAAATCGAGTTAACACCAGAAAGCGATTACTGGTGTGATACGACAACTCGTCCAGAAATCAACATGAACATTGATCTAAACACAGATAACTGGATGTGGTTATCAAATTCTTTCCAGACAGACTGGAATAATTGGCAAACAGTATGGACCGGTCAAGAAGTTCTTGCTTCGAGTATCACTTCAGCAACAGGAACATACAATAAACCAAACGCCGATGGTTCATTTGATGTTATCGAAACATCAGCAACACAAAATGTTTACACAAAACCAACAACTGAAGTTAGAAAAGGTACTAAACCTGTAGTTACGGCTGTTAATGAAAAGCAATCATTCGGTGGTGTAGTAAGAGACACAAATGTTCAACCTTGGATGAGATCAAAGCGTATATTGTTTAGAGCTGTAGGACTTAAAACAAATAGTCGTATTTTTGCTTTCTTTGATAATGTTAAAGTTAACGATTACTGCACACCTTTAACAGAAGCAGAATATAACAACAAAGGTAATATAGGTAAACAGACTCCACTAACATATAGTGCAGGCACAACATTAACGACTGATTCTAGTGGAAACATATATGGTATCTTTGATCTGCCCAATAACACAACATTAAAATTTCATACAGGTCAAAGAAAATTCCGTTTAACTGACAACCCAACTAACTCTCTTGTGTTTGGTAATCAGACAACTTCTGCTGAAACATATTATACAGCAGAAGGATTAACAGCAGGAGTATCAGAACTAACACTTTCTACTCGTAGACCTATTATAACGAATCAATCTTTGGTAGAATCTAAATCCGGAGCAGTGAATCGTCGTACAACTTCGAATGGTGAACGTGTTGTAGGATTTATCCCAGCACCACCAGCTGATGGTGGGCTTCCAGGTGATAGTGGTAATTGTGGTGGCAGTTGTGGTGGTTCAGACCCTATTGCTCAGTCATTCTTAATAACTGCATTTCTTAAGACTCGTAACCAAACTTCTGGAATGTTCGTTACTAAAGTTGATTTGTTTTTCGCAACTAAAGATAGTACATTTCCTGTGACGATTCAGTTGCAAGAACTTGATCCTATCACGTCAGCTGTTACGAATCGTGTTGTTCCTTTCTCTCGTGTTATCATGCAGCCTTCGCAAATTAACGTGAGTGACGACGCTTCAGCACCAACTCCAATATATTTTCCTTCTCCTGTATATCTAGAAGAAAATAAAGAATATGCTATTTCGATTATCCCATCTGGTTGCAATCCAAACTACAATTGTTGGACAGCTGTTCTTGGTGAAAATGATATTAGTTCAGGAACTCGTGTTGCACAACAACCTGCTTCTGGATTCTTGTTCACTTCAGCGAACCAGCGTACTTGGGTTCCTGTGGAATCTGAAGATCTTAAGTTCAATGTATACTATGCTGAATTCGATAAGTCGTCACCTGGCACGATGATAATCAAGAATGAAAACCGCGATTATTTCACTGTAGCTAATTCTACTGGCGTGTTCAGCACATACGGTGAATTCATTCATGGCGAAACAAATCTACAACCTACTACAACTTTCGCTAATACGAAATCCGTAAATACGAATGTGACATATGTTCAAGGTGTTGTTTCTGGTGCTACTGGAACCATATCCTCATTCTCTTCGGGTCAAATTACCGTTAGAAATGTGTCAACTAATGTTAAGTTTAAAGGAAAAGAAACGATACGAATTCGTAACACTAATCCTACAACCGGCGTGATCATTGGTTCAGGTACACTATACTCTACAACGACTCCTGTCGGTTCACTCCAATATTACGACGTAGTGAATTTTTCTAATACGAAACTTCATGTTGCTAACATGTCGTACACAAATAGTGGACCAGCTTACGCCAACTCTCGCATATTCAAACTGAACAGCTATGTTAAGGGTCAGACAAATGGTTATAGCGCAAAAATCATTTCTCTTGATAATCTTGTCATAGATACCGTTAATTTACAGTTGGATAGCATCTTACCTTCTAACACAAAAATATCTGCTTCTGCTAAGTATGCAACTAGTGTTAGTGCTAGAGATTCATCATTCTTCAATTTGAGTATCAATGATAATACAGAGTTTTCTTCTCCTCGTTACATACTAAGTCGTAGTATTGAGTCTAATACTTCTGCTTCATCGGCAACTATGGCAACAAATAAATCTGGCGAAATCAAATTGACTCTTACGAGTTTCAATCTAACAGGTTCTCCAGCAGTTGACCTTCGTCGTATGGCAAATATTGTTGTACATAATCTAATCAGTTCTAACACTGAAATCGGTTCTTCTGAAGATTGGGTGAAGTTTGGAGGCAACTCTAAGTCTCGCTACATTACTCGTATCGTTAATCTTGCCGACGGTCAAGACGCGGAAGATCTTCGTGTATATCTTGCGGCATATAAACCAAATGGTTCTGACCTTAAAGTATATGCTAAAGTTCTTAATGCGGAAGATAGTGATGCATTCTCAGATGCTCGTTGGGTCCCAATGAATCTAGCTACAGGAGAAGGATATGCTACTGTAGGTAAGTATTCAAGCAGCCAGAATCGTAGCGATTTTATTGAGTTCGTTTACGATATGCCAACATTCCCAACGACAGCAATCTCAGATTCATCTGGACGTGCTATCAACCAGTATGGCGCTAATACTACGAATAGTAGAATTTTTGAGTATCGCAACTCTGGTAAGGCTCGTTTCACTGGATTCAAGCAGTTCGCTATTAAGATCGTATTCACGAACGAAAATAGCGCAAATCCACCTCGTATACACGAACTAAGAGCAATCGCACTGCAGAGATAATATGACAAAAATCGTAAAGGTAAAAGAATCGCCTAATCTAGTCCGCGACTTATCTAGTCAGGCGATTCTTAATACAGACAAAACTGGGCTTATAGCATACAAAAAAGCCCGTGAAAAGCAACAGGAAATTAATTCGGCTGTTGACGATATAAATAATATGAAGCAAGATATAAACGATCTTAAGACGCTTATGCAGCGCATTTTAGACAAGATAGGATAAGCAATGGCATTACTCGCTAACGTCTCTCTTACTAATACATTTGATACGTGGCGTACTCGCACGAATCAACTTGTTACTCGTATCAATCAGTTCGCGATTAATGAGTCTTCTCTGTATGCCAACACGCTTACTTCTAACACGGCATTTACCGCAAAGGGAACTGCTACTGTTACGGGATTATTCACTGCGTCTGGTCGTGCTACTGTAGGAACTAATCTAACGGTTTCTGGTAACACTACTATAGGTGCTGCTGGTAAAACTGCTAACGTAACTGGTTGGTTTGGTGTTCTTGGTCGTGCTTCAGTTTCAACTAATCTTTGGGTATCAGGCAACACAAATTTCGGCGCTGCAGGTAAGGTTTCCAATACGACTGGTTGGTTCGGCGTCAATGGTCGCGCGACCGTAGGAACCAATCTTTTTGTTGGTGGTAATACTGCCATTATCGGTAGATTAGGAGTAGCTACTAGTTCTCCATACGGAACAATAACTATCTCACAAGGTGGTCAACCATCAGGTTCTTCACCTTCTAGTGTACCTAACTTAGAAATTTGGCAAGGTTCACCAACTATCAATGATAGTGGAGGTATTGATCTAAGAGGTTCGTCTTCTGGTTCCGGATATGGTTTTCGTTTAAGTGCTATTGATTCTACTGGAGTTCATCTTGTAATAGGAAATAGAAATGGTGCTACGACATATACAGAACAATTTCGTATTGCGTCATCAGGTGCAGTAACGATCGCCAAATCTGCTACAGTCACAAACAACCTCACAGTTTCTGGTAATACGACTCTTGGCGGTGCAAGCAAAACCATAACAATGGGTGGTGCTTCTTCTACTCTAACAATTGGTGGTGCCGGACACACAACTAATACGTCTGGTTGGTTCGGTGTTGCTGGTCGTGCGACAGTTTCAACCAATCTGTTTGTTGGTGCGAATACTTATGTCATGGGTAATATGGGAATTGGGACGAGTTCGCCTAGTAAAAAACTTGAAGTTGGCTCACTTGGCGTTTTCAGGTTGCAAACTGGTTCAGTCACTATGGACTGTACGCCGACTGCCGGTGCTACTGACTCCTTTGTGTGGAACACTTCAGTCGGCGCCATTTATAGCTGGTCAATGGCTGGCTCCGAACGCATGCGCATCGACTCCAGCGGCCTAGTGACTGCTTGTAACTCGATGACAGTTACAAAAAATCTCATAGTTTCTGGTAACACCACACTAAACGGCACCACGATTGATAAGTCAAATTCACTATCACAGACGTTGACCGATACAAGTGGTTCCATTGTCACAACAGCAAAAGCAGCTTGGGATGTTGCTGATGGTCGCGTTGCAACAATAACGCTTACTGGAACTGGTCGTACAATGCCAGCGCCACTAAATCTAAAAGTTGGCACATATATTCTTCGCGTGTATCAGGACGCTACAGGTTCGCGCACGATCACGACATGGAACTCAGTATTTAAGTGGACTGCTGCGGTTGCTCCTGTTCTTTCGACAGGCGCAAATAAACTCGATATTATCACGTTTTTTTCTGACGGAACTAACCTCTATGGCTCGTATCTACCAGACATGAGATAAGGATAAAATGACTTTTTTAGCCTTCTTACCTAAACCTACGCAGGTTATCAATATTACTGGTGCGACTAACAATCTCAATCTCCGCACACAAGCGGGTAATCCAGCTTATCCGTTGAATTTGCTTGCGTTTATTAATGCGGCTGTTGGTTCAACATCTGCAGCCGCAACAGCATTAGATACTGGTACTGGTTGGACTGGTGGTACGTTTATTTTCCTTCAAAATAATAATACAATTTCAGGCGCAGCAGGCTCCGCAGGTAGTGCTGGATCGCCAGGAAGCAACGGACCACCAGGAGGCACGGGATCTAATGGTGCTGGTGGTGCTGGTGGACCGACTTCAGTTGCTGGTAGCGCAGGATCTCCTGGTGGTGCAGGAGTTATAGGAACCGTTGGTGGTACTGGAGGAACTGGTGGAACAGGAGGCACTGGTGGCGCATCATTAACAGTTCCAACTAATACTGGTGTTATCGTTGTTTTAGATAACGTCTCGACACTAACAGGCGGAGCAGGGGGACCAGGCGGTGCCGGTGGCCCAGGCGGCACTGGAGGTAATGGCGGACCCAATGGTAGTGGCGGAGGCGGCGGCGGAGGCGGAGGTACCGGTTGGTCGTCTTCCTATTATCCAGCATACTCTGAAGGATACTCATACTATCCAGCGTCTTACGTACCAGGATATCCTAATACTGGAGGAAGTGGAGGAGCAGGAACTCCTGTTGGTGCTGCTGGTGTTGGTTCGTATACTCCAGGATATGGTCCAGGAGCGAATGGTAATGCAGGTAATCCAACAACAGGTGGTGCAGCAGTAGGATATTCTGGAGCTGGAGGAAATTTAGGCGCAGCAGGCGCTGCAGGTAATGCTGGTGGCGGTGGTGGAGCTGGAGGAGTAGGAACTACAGGACCGAATGGGGCAACTGGTCCAACAGGAACTCCAAGTAGTGGTGCTGGAGGCCCTGGAGGTCCAGGAGGAACTGGAGGGGTTGCTAAAGGAACAGGAGGCGGTGGAGGCCCTGGTGGTCCGGGAGGCGCAGCAGGATCTCAAGGAAATGCAGTAACTGGTAATGCAAACATTACCGCATATGTAAACACAGGAACTAGAACAGGACCAGTAGCATGAACATTCATTACAAAATTGTTGAACTATGGCCAGACGACCATCTTATCGTTGCAAGATATTGGACAGATAATATTTCTGAAGAATCATTGGCTTCTGATTTAAATCGTAAACAAGATGGAACGCCTGTTCGTTGTCGTTCAGATGTTTCAATTAATCTTCCTGTTCCTATGCCAACCACTCCGGAAGAAATAGACGAACTTGTAAAAATTTATAGCCCGTTTGAATGGTTGAGTACTCTAGAAGCTGTTCAAGACCCAAATGTTCCTACTGCACTAGATACTGTTATTGGTCTTGTTGGCGTCACTAAGAAAACGAACATTGATGAAGTGAAAGAAATTCAGAAAATTAGAGAAAACTTGAGAGCAGAATCGTTAAAGTTAATTTCTAAACAAGAAACAAATGATTTTAAAGAACTATCTGATGATGATATCCAGAAACTGATTGAAGCTGTTAATGTTAAATCTAACGGATAACTCGATTGGAACAAATGTCAATAGAATTAAACGCAACATTCTATTATGACGAAAACTTTAATGTCTACACTACGCCTTATGAAGCTTGGAATGCTAAAAAACAATGTTATTTTTACTACTATGATAAGTCGTTCGCTAAATTTGATTGGAAAACAGAACCTACTAAATCGCTACAGCAGCTTTATTTAGAAAGAGCTCAACAGATTCGTCATGACTATGAGTATGTTATACTATGTTATTCTGGTGGAAACGACTCATCAAACATTCTAGAAACATTTTATTATAATAACATACACATAGATGAAATTGTTGTTGTCGGTGCTTTTTCGCAAGATAAATCTCAAGGCACCGATGACAATCATAATGCAGACGTCTATTTCAATGCTATTCCTACTATCAATTCTATGAATTTTCCTAATACGAAAATAACGATCATCGATTATGCTAAGTTTTTCACAGATATCAATCAGTTTTCATTAATCAAAGAACACAATTCTGATTATTTCAAGTACATCGGAACACATACTA
>Ga0209086_10003076_pt1 | contig 12800 bp, 10 predicted proteins | sample M_130207_XF_Meta_FD_187312 | JGI IMG/M metagenome (GOLD analysis project Ga0209086, IMG submission 187312) | Freshwater microbial communities from Lake Montjoie, Canada to study carbon cycling - M_130207_XF_MetaG (SPAdes) (version 2) | ecosystem: Environmental > Aquatic > Freshwater > Lake...
GCCATCAAGCGACAGCCACTCCTGTATGGATTGGGTGTGGGCAGTCTTCAAGAGCCAATCGCCCGAATGTTCACGGCGCTCAAATGGAAATGTGCCACGATCCCGTTTTACTTCCAAATTGAGCACGGCGCCCGTTGCCTCAGAGAGCTTTCTCCTGTTCGACGCAGTGTGGCGAGTCGACTTGCCGCCAACATGATTGCTGGCTCCGGATTGGGCAGTTTTGGATTCAGTCTCGTTCACTGGTCGCGTGATCGCCACAGAACCTCAGCCGATGTCACTACTGAACTCATCGAAACCTTCGGCGACTGGGCCGACGATATCTTTCATAAGCATTCACAACCATATCGCCTGATCGCAATACGAAATAGACTTGTATTAAACCATCTCTACACACATCGATCAAGCCCAGGGGCACATTCAGGCTCTGCAAAAAGCCCTTTCTTGAGGGTTCTTGTGTGTCGAAAAGGGGAGCCGATTGGCTGGGCGGTGCTGCTCGCAACACAGATGGAAAACCACAAATACTTCGGAAACCTGCGTGTCGGGACCATCGTGGATCTTTTTGCGGGTGCTGATGACGCCGTAGATGTGGTGACGTCAGCCCGAAGCGTTTTGCGAGATCATCGTGTGGATTTGATTCTTACAAATCAGTCTCACCGAATATGGACTTCGGCCTTTGCTCGATCTGGTTTTCTTAAAGGCCCTTCTAATTTTTTTCTGTTTGCGTCGCCCGTATTGGCGTCACAGCTGGTGCCGTTTGATGAAGCGATTGCCAGCTCACATTTCACTCGCGGCGATGGCGACGGCCCTATCAACCTTTAATTCGGACTGCGCAAATGCTATTGCTCCTATTCTGGCTATCCGTTTTTTTTTCGGCTTGTGCCTTAGGAGTAGCCACATTACTGGCGTGGCAACTACTTCATTATTGTTTTCGTAGAGGAGGACTGTTCCACTTGCGACTTCCGGAGCTGGTGGCCTATGTTCGGGAACCTGCGATTGATGTTGGCCAGAACCTTTCTGTGTTCGTACATTCCACAAGAACTGCACACATCTCATTGTTTCGCATGGGCCGTGAACTAGAAGCGATGGATTGGTCGCAAACATTGTCGCCTCAATTGCAACCCACACTTTATTCTCGATGGCGAGGATGCGACTGGAAGTCCAATTGTGAATTGGATACTTCGGAATTGTTGCCAGGAATGTACCTTCTCTGCTTTAGCCACTCCGAGCCATCGCATTCCGACTTTCGGCTCGTTTTCCTGCTAAGAGCCATAAGTCAGATAGATGTTGCTGTTGTATCCTCAACAAACACGTGGAATGCCTATAACTCGTTCGGCGGGTTGTCGAACTATCTGGATCGCATTACGCCGTTTCCGTTGCGGTGGCTAGCGCAAGTATGCCTGGCAATTAACTTTCGCGTCGTAATTGGCGATCGACGCCACTTTCCTTGTGTTCCGCTGCCATGGTGCCGACCAAACACGGCAATTGACGCGGATATGCGGGATCCACATGAGTGCCCGACGCAACGCGCTTCTCATCTCGCCCGCGGTGAATGGCCAGTCATCCGATTTTTCGAGCAGCACGCTATTAACTATGGTCTCTTCAGCGATCTCGACTTCGTTTCGGACCACCGTATCGGGAGAGCACGACTCGTCATCTTTAACACGCACAGCGAGTACTGGTCTGAAGAAATGGAAGGGCGTTTGCGATCATTGCTCGATGCAGGCGGCAAGGCATTGTTCCTTTCTGGAAATAATCTGTATCGCAGAGTTAAGGTTCTTGAGGATGCATTGGAGGTTTACAATTTTCGAACAGATCGCGATGCCGTCGCCTCAATGATTGGAGCCGGTTATGACGCAAACGGCTACATGACGTATGCTGGATACCGCGTAGTGACAGCAAATCACTGGGCGTACGAAGGGATAGAAGTTTCAGCAGGCGATTTATTTGCCGGTCAATCTAAAACAATGAATATCAACCCACTCGATCCGGCATCCGGCGCCAGCGGATACGAAACAGATAAGGTGACTTCCTCGAGCCGAGACGTAACGATTCTCGCCATAGGTGAAAACCCCTCAGGCCCCGCCTATCTGGTCTGCAAGGCGTTGCCGAGCGGGGGCTGGGTGGTAAACAGTGGCTCTGTCGCCGTTGGAGCGTGGCTGCTCAAGGATAAGGTTCTGGGAGGGGTTGTTTTAAATGTTATTCGCAAAGCCGTTAGTGACGGCTCTGCCGAATCATGCTCACTTTGAATTCTCAGAGCTACCGCATTTAATTTGAAGGCTTTTCAAAACCTATCTCTGTCTTTTCGAAAGGCATAGCACCCGACTGGCGTGCGACTCCCTTTGAAAGGAGCCGCACCGATGAAACTGAAGCTCCGTTGGTGGCTATCTACGGCCCGATACAGTCGGGCTTCCAAGACGGCCCCCCGACCCGAACTCACTGAGGAGCCATGACTTCGCATTGCCGACCTGCTTCCTTGGACGCCCCCGTCTCGTGTTGGCTGGTGGCCGCGCGTCGCGTCCGTGCCTAGAGGGCGTCTTGTGGATTCTGCGAACGGGAACGCAGTGGAAAGACTCACCGAAATTGCTCCTCTCACCAGCCACCTGTTGGCACAGGTGAAAAGAGTGGACGACGGCGGGCCTGTTCGCCCAAGCGTGGGAGCACGCCGTCTCGGGCAACTCGACGGAATAGGCCAGATTAACGTGGAGGAAACTTTGGCAGACGGCACGTTTGCCAAGGCAAAAAAGGCGGGCCGCACTGGTCGGCAAGAGCCGGTGTGACAAGGGAACCAAGAAATGGTTCTGACCGACGCGTAGGGGACGCCGCTGTCCGTGGAGATCCACGGTGGATCTCCCGCCGAGGTCACTCTGATTGAATTTCCACTCGACCACCGTCGGTTGCGTCGCCGCCCCCGGCGACTGATCTACGATCGCGCGGCCGACAGCGCCCCACTTCGGCAGCGATTGGCGCGGTGAGGCATTGACCTGATCTGCCCACATCGCAAGAACCGCCGCTGTACGACGATCTTCCAGCGGCAACGCTAACGCCGCCGTTGGAAGATCGAACGCACCAATCGTTGGCTGCAATAATTCCGACCGCTGGTCGTTCGCTACGAATATCACTCCAGCCTGATCATGGGTTTCGCTCAACTCGCTTGCCTGCGGATTACACTGCCTAGGTCCAGTTCGATCAGCGCATAGCCAAAGCGGATATCCATCGCAGAATTAGCTTCGGAATGCAGTGGAACAAACTACGCCGCTCGTTTGACGCATTGCTGGCTCACAAACTGGCTGAGATAGTCCACCATTTCGTCATAGACGGTTTCCGCGACAAATTGACGGCGATACAAAGCCTTGGCATTACAAGAGAGGGTTCCACAGGTGCCAGCTTCGGTGTGAAGTCGCTGAAGACAGGCGGCCAATTGACTGGGAGATTCGTTGGAATAAGTCAGTCCGGCCTGATTCTGATCGAGGAGCTTGGCCAATGTTCCCTGAAGGCTCGAAACAACTGGTAATCCAGCGGAAAGATATTCGACGGACTTGTTTGGAATGCTCATTTGAAAATCGAATGTGCTTCGATAGGGAGCGAGTCCGACCGAGGAGGTCCTCATGAGCGCCCAGATCTGAGCCGCATTGACCCATCCTGGAAGTAGCACATTGGGAAGGTCGGCGGCTTGTGCTCTGCAGCGCTGAAGTTCCGGGCCGGCTCCGCACAGAACGAAGCGAATCGGGGCATTCGCCTGGTGCAATAGACGCGCTGCCTGCAGCATCGTGTCTAACTCGAACTGCCTTCCAAACGTTCCGAAAAAGCATGCTGTCAGTTTGCCGTCGCCCAAAACTCCATGTTCTTTCCAAAAACTCGCAGCCTCCGCTTGCTCCGCATCACTCGGCGACTTTTCCCGATAAGCAAGCGGGAAAGCGCGGTCTTGAACTTCACGTGTCATACCGGCGAGACCGCGAGCCCAATCAATGCAGCCATCAGTAATGGCTGTGATGGCTGTCGAGTTCCGACAGGATCGCCGAGCCATTCGATAGAGCGGTGCCGCAAACAGTCGCGCCAACGGCCTGGCAAAGGATGGCACAACATTGACAAGCACGTCTGGCCACATGTCACGAATGTCGAGGATGACCGGGATCTGTCGAGCTTGCCCATACGCGACGGCTTCGTCACAGAGTTCGAGGGTTGGCCACGAGCAGAGGATCAAGTCGGGAGAAAGGCATGCTGGAGCCTCTTTACGGAAGCTCGTTGCCAACTGCCTATGGTCCATTAGCCGCTGGAACGAAACGTTCTGCCGATATCCCGACGAAGCCAACAATTTGAGCGTCAGACCCGGGCTTATTGGAAACGATCCCGCCATCTGACTGCGGTGTCGTTTGCGAATATGATCAAAGCCTGATGACCACCAGACGACTTCGTGCCCCGCTTTGAGCAATCGCTCTGCCAACAGCCCCGTCCGGAGAAGTCGATCACCTTCCCCATCCGAAGGGAGCGGCTCACCAATTGTGATCAACCAGAATCTCATTTCAGGCATTCTCCATGCTCACGCGGCCAAAGCGAACGCATCGACGACTATCACAACTTTAATAAACAGCACTTCGTGAGACTCTGCTCGAGAGTCACCCCTCGCAACAGTATTCCTGGCACACAAACCACAGGCATCTGTTGACAGCGCTCCGAAACACCATCAGGCAACATCCTTCGCTTCTTCACATAACCTAGTGGCCTCTTCCGGAAATAGCTCTCCGTAAATCGCTAACAGATTGGGTACCTCATTCTCCCATACGAATCGGCCCCGACAGGCCCTGACGCTTGGCATTCGTTCCGTCAACAGTTCTCGCGAGATCCCCTCAATTAAGTGCTGAACAGATTCTTCGCTCAGATCGGTCTTCCAGCCGACTTGATGCTCGTCAACGATCCGGGCCATTTCCGGGAAATCGCTGACGATCACGGGAACGCTACAATTGATGTATTCAAAGAGCTTGTTGGGCACGCTGTAGTAATAACTGAGACTCACGTTCTCAATCAGACTAAGACCCACATCAGCCTCCCCGGTGTAGAGTGAAACCTGACCGGGAGCAACAGCGGGGTGGTAGTGGATATTGCTGTGCCGAGCCGCAGCCTCCTCGACTTGTGACACGAGAGAGCCATAACCCATAAAGACAACATGCTTGTTCGACGGTAGCCGCGCAAAGACACGGCATAACAAGTCGATACCACGCCCATCGTCAATCAGCCCTTGATACAAAAAAATCATTTCCTCGTCGCGGATACCAAATCGCTTGCGGATGGCGCTCCCGCGAAAAACAGGACCTCGCTGGGCCATTGGAACGTTGCGGACTACGCTGACTTTTGTCCCAGGGTATGCCTTGCGATACCAATTGCCGATCTCATCACCGACCACCACGACATGATCGGCTGTTGAAATCAGAGTGCGTTCCAACCACTTGGCAATTCGCCGTCGAAACCCCGTCGTGACACTGGTCTCGGTTTCGAGCTCATGCGTGTCATAGACCAAGCGGCATCCCAGTCGCTTTTTGATTGCCACACCGAGCGGCAGCACAATCAAGCTGTGGCAATTAACGCAGTCTGGCCGCATCTGAATCGCTTCGCGGTAGGCCCGAATCATCCACTCGACGGTTCGCAGGATCTTCCAGAAAGTGAGTCTTGACTGACCGTGGACGAGAGTCTTGATTCTCCGGATCGTTCGAGTCCCGTCGAGTGACTCGCTGCAGGGCAGGCTCTCTTGCCAAGTCCCCGCAACAACAACCTTGTCAAACACTCCAGCATCCGCAACGGACTTCGTGATCTTTAATATACGACTTTCATGCGTCAGCGGCGACTGATATATATGAAGATTTGATCGAGGCATACATGTTTTACCATTGAGTTCAGACGGAAGCGATGGCGGGGAAGCGACGCCTCTCGGCCACCACAGATAGCCGCACAAGAAATCGCTTTGGGGACTTATGAATACTGAAGCCTGCAGCGACCGCCCACCACTCACACGCGCGTGGCTATCCTCTTGAAAATGTTTTTCAGACTCTTCAGTTCTTCGTAAATGAAATAATTTGATGGATAGTCTGTGTGGCGATTGACCGGGGCATTCATAATACCCTCAAACTCTCCTTCGGTCAGACCGAATTTTTTAATAACAAACTGCCGATCCTGCTCCATATCGTTTCCGCCGTAAGCATCCTTCTGCATTTCACACAGCGCTTCGTCGCGAGTCATCTGCCCGGAAGCGATGAGCGTAGACAGATGAGCTCGCCGCTTGTCATACCCAAACTTGCGAGGCAAAAGGTAGCCCTGAAAAAAGCGAGTATAGATAGATTCAAAGTGCTTTCCACCATAGTCACGCCAGCCAAGCTCTCTCTGAATTAGCGATTTGGCCTCAGATTTATTGTAATTCAGATAGTTGAGAATCGGGACGAGTTTGATGCCTCGCACCATAACGGACCAGATGAAACGTGACAGACTCAATGTGGGAAACGTCCTCAGAGGAATCGATCCGAACCGATGATGGATTGCACGAATGTGCTTAAGGTCTTGACTGTGATAGCCCCAAGCCAGCGGCATGATCGCTTCTGTGGCAAGATTGCTTCCATTGAGAATGAAGCGAGCGCCCGTCTTCATCGCGGTATTGATCATGAGCGCACTGATGGCGTGGTCAGTGGGGATCTCGCAATTAGGGACGGACGCTTTGAGAAAAGAAAGTTGAAGGTCACGGAACTCCTCCCAATCGATGACATGCGTCAGCAGATCAATCCCCAGTGTGTCAAGCGTTTGCTTGATATTGCAGACAGCCAGCTCCGAATTCCAGCCGTTGTCGAGATGAACCGCGAGCGAACGCAGCCCGAATTGTTTCATGTAGTAAGCGACCATCGTACTGTCGACGCCACCACTGACTCCGATGATGCAATCGTAGTCTCGCCCTCGCCCTTCCTTCTTGATCCGATTCACCATTTTCTCAAGGCGCAGTTCGCGCTCGGCTCCAACAAAGAGCTCTTTGCTCGCTCGCGAGTCGTAGTCGCGACAATGATTGCACTCGCCTTTCGCATCAAATTGAATCTCAGGGTCTGACGTATCCATGATACAGCGACCACAGGTGCGATAGACTGGGCTTAAGCGCAATGGAAGCGGCAGGCGTGTTGTCAACTCTTGCTTGAGTACTGCAGACATGAAACTCACCCTATCTTTCAAAAACAACGGTTTGAGATTTGCGTAGAACGAAAGCAGCAGTGGTTCTCACGCGACCTTTGCATCGGGTGCGAGTGCCAATTGAAGCGATGCCTGACTTGGATAACTGATGAGCACGGCACGGAGGCGCCCGTGAAACACAAAAAGACTTCCCGCTGCTGCTGCTGCTGCACCAGCCTCATTGACTGCGCGTCCGAAGTCGGCTAGTGAACCTGCGCCTCCGCACGCCACAACGGGTATGGACACGGCTTCCGTCACGCAACGAATCAAATTCAAATCGTATCCCGCCATGGTTCCATCTCGATCGACAGATGTCAGCAGGAGTTCGCCAGCGCCAGCTTGCTCCATCTGTTTGGCGACTTCCACAGGGTGCCGCTTCGTGTCGTGTTTTCCCGATCGAGTCATCACACGTAGATCGCCCATCCACGTTTTTTTTACATCGAGAGACACGACCACACTTTGTGAGCCGAATGCTGCTGCTGCCTGAGGGACCAGCGTCGGATCCTCGATGGCTGCCGAGTTCAAGCAGACTTTCTCGACCCCCAATGTGAACAAACGATCCATTTGCCCCACCGTAGTGACACCACCGCCGTACGTCAGGGGCATGAAGCACTCCGTCGCCAACTCTGCAAGCTGAGCGAATGGAGGCTCGCGCCCTTCTGTGGTAGCAGCAATATCCAAGACGACAAGCTCATCGACCTCTCGCTCGTTGAAAATCCGAACGGCATTAATTGGGTCTCCGAGGTATGTCGGTTGACCAAACTTCACCGTTTTGACAAGCCCGCCGCGCCTAAGCAGCAGACAGGGAATCGCCCGTGCCCTGTACATGATTGACCCACCCCACAAAATTGCGCATTAACGTCATTCCAAATTTATGACTCTTCTCTGGGTGAAATTGAGTCCCCAGGATGTTGTCTCGGCCGATCGAAGCCGCGAATGCTCCACCATAATCTGCCGTTGCAAGAACATTCGTGGACTGCCGACATTGGACATAGTACGAATGAACGAAGTAGAAGCGAGCCGCATCCAGCCCGCCAAATAGCGGATGTGCCGTCGCGGCAAGGATCTGGTTCCATCCCATGTGGGGAACCTTCAAATTGGTGATTTCTTGACGCGATCGAAGCCCCAGCGTCTCGGCATCAATCCAGCCCAGCCCGCTTCTCTGACCTTCGTCGCTCCGCCTCGTTAGCAACTGCATTCCGAGGCAAATCCCAAGGATCGGCTTCTTTACAACCAGTGCTTGGTGATCAAGAACCGCACGCAACCCCAAACGTTCCAAACGCTCCATGCCAGCATCAAACGTTCCCACTCCGGGAAGGATGATGGCTGAGGAATATGAAAGCTCCTCGGGACTCGCCGTAATCGTCGCCTGTGTACCGATTTTCTTGAGCATGTTCAAAATGGAGCCTACGTTCCCCATCCCGTAATCGACAATAGCAATCATCTCAGTTTGAGCCTCCTACCACTGCGGTTGTTTGTCGGGAGCTCAAGGCGGAAGAAATCGGCTTGCGTATTGGAACACAACTCATTGTCCTAAGAGCCTCTGTTGAGGAATGATTCTGGACACCGTTAACCTTGTTTGCAGAACCTGACCTCTGCTCAGATTGCTCGCGATCCGATCCCAAGAAGTGCAGCAGAAGAATGGACGGAAGAACACCATAAGTCAGGAGCGAAGTCTCGATGGCACCGTTTGACCATGACAGTGCAAACAGGCTGATCATCAACGATACAACCCGAAGGTCTACCGTTCGCGAAAATCCGTCAATGACTCGAAACAGTAGCCCTAATACGACTGTCGAAACCGTCATGCCCACAAATCCAGCATGTCCGAATCCCGAGGCCCAAACATTGGCGTTGGCGTTATTCTCCGCTGAATGAAAGTAAGCCTCGCCGATTAAACGTGCCATCGGAAGCTGGTACGGCGAGGAATGGAGCCATCTCAAGAAGCTGTCACCGTAGTAAATGTGACTCTGCCCGTCGAAGAAGTCCCAATAGAGCGATGTCAAAATCGCTGGCACGAATAAAGTGCGTCGGATGAAATAGACGGAGATCGTGTTGTCGCCTGTTGCAAAATAGTGAGCGACCGAAAGACAGATCAGAAATGTTGCCGCAATTCCGACGATTGCACCTGGGCTTTGCTCTCGTTTTTGCATCAAGCAAAGAATCCCAATCAGATACACAGGGGCCGCCAGATCGTGCTTCGTTCCGGCGAACGAAAACAAACTCAGAACTCCAGCAATACCGCACGCCAAGGCGACGGGCATTCTTTTGACATACCCGTATGCCATCAGCAAGGGTGAGACAGCAGATCCGAGAATGGCCACAGAGTAGGCAGTCAATCCGCCGCCAATCACGCTCTCTCTTGCAGTTACGCGGCGGTCGTAGACGGTCTCAAGAGAGAAATCCACCTTGAATCCGGAAACGTATCCCACCAACAGGATCAGTAGTCCGGTCACTAAGATTGCACCGCGAATGATGACTTGGGGAGCCAAGTTCGGGGGACGAATATAAATGGGTGGCCATGAGGCAATCCATGCCAGCAGCGCAAACATTCCACATATTGTTGCAGAGAGAGTTAAAACACGATCGGGCGGACACGACATCAAATGAAACGGTATGAACATCGTGGGGGCACAGACGGTCAAGTACAGAATCCAATAGGCCAGATGAGAAGGGCGATTCAGTCGAACGGGAATCCACAACGCGGGAAGAAGGGCTAGGACAAAACCGGCAAATTCATAGTAAGGAGGGGGGGGCGAATAACGCAGGCAGAGTTCGGGATAAAGCACAGATTCAATATGGCGATAGGAGTACTGCAGCATCAGTACGTATGCTGCACAAGCGGCTATCGCGAATGGGCGTGTTGCGAGCATCGAAACCCGAATGGAATTCAAAGAAACCGGGCACAGCCGTGGTCGCTACTGAACAACCGAATTCAGCGGTGTAGGTGAAAGGCGATCACTAAAAGATCGTGAATTCCTCCCTCCTGAGATCAAAGGCTGCGGGGATTTAGGGCAAGTTGCCAGTCTTGTCAATCTTTCTTTCGACTGATGCGGGCTGATCGCAAGTTTTGCCGCATCCCGGCAAGGGCAATCACGGCGATTGAGAACGGTCATCCGATCTGACACGCTCCTCTTCGATCGCAAACGAACGACTGGATTGCCAGACGTTCAACCTGTCGTCGTGTTCCAACCCATGTGAAGAACACATCGAGGTGCCTATTCATGATTTTTGAAAAACGAACGGCCTTGCTCCCACCACACACACCGGCTTGGGCCCCTCATCACTTCGGCGGGGGCACCACAGACCTGATCGCTGCTCATCGACCAGAAACAGCGCCAGACGCGGGTTGCAGAAGCACCACACCCAGACATTCTTCCCGTTGATTCTCCAGCCGGTCTCGTCCGCGTGAATCACGGGTCCGACTGGAGCAATTGGAGCCAACCTCTTGACTACCGGATCGACGAGGTCGCTGGCCCACGGAACATGCTCCGGCGCGACCCCGCTTCAGCCCGCACATCTCGTCGAGCAGCGCGATGGACTTGCACAGCGAGATCCCCAGATGCGCCCGGCAATGACCTATCAAGTGCCTCGCGCGCGGCCCGACGTACGTGTCTGCGACCTCGGGCGGAGAGGGCAGTTGAGACACTATGCGGCAGCACGTGCAACGCTACCCGTACGGTCGACAACGAGGACTTCCACTCGCGGCGGAATGCCTTCAACCGTGAGTCCGTCGAACTCGCCAGTGCCTTCGAGTGTTCCACTCCATTCGAGACAGACCGTGCTCCGCAGGTTGTGAACCATGTCATCGAGACCGAGCTCGACTGGCGACCGCACAACACCGGAATGCTTTCGCTCCCCCTTCGCCCGCCCATCCTTGCTCATCTTCGGCCGCGAGAAGGTGTTCGCGTTAGGCTTGAACCCCGTCTTCAGCCACTGCAACTCGACGACTTGGGCTTCCAGTTCGGTGACCCGCGAATCCCGCTGAGCTAACGCCAACGGCGTCCGCACCAGCTCGGACTCAAAGACCGTCACTCGCGCCAGCACCAACCCGATCTGGTGACGAAAATTCTCCATGATCCGCTAGGCCCTGTGGACATTAGTCACCGCCTAGTGGCATAAGGCAAACAGGATGGTTGCGTGGTGTGATTGGAGCCAAGCCTGCTCGCCATTCAGTCAAGCCTACCTGTCATACCAAAGTGTGGGTCCGATTGAGGAAATGTCCACACAATCAAACACTCACCTAAATCCCAATTTGAGGCGAGATCGGATTGCTTAACAGTTATCTGAACTTTTCGTTTCATTGAACATCGGAGTCAGGCCCCGACCATACATCTCGTCGTATTTCCAGTACTCGCCTCGGATTGTATCTCAGCTCGCATACTCCCCATGAACCAGAAACCAAGGCTCTCTGCTCTCAGTGCGGCACACGAGATTGCTTCACACATGCTGAAATCGCCGTTACTGCCTGACGGCTGAAGAAAAAGTAACGTCATTTCGGTGAGAGTAGTGGCCTCCGTACACAGCATCTACCTAAAATGACGATATATCGGGTGTCCGGACCAAATCAAAGGCTAATTCACTGATTCTGATTTGTGTGGCATTGCCAACAGCTCTTGGTGTTTGGGCCAACACATCTGTTGTCGATTGCTTGGGATCGCGACGCTTACAACTTGTCCAAGAATTACAGCGTGTTTTGAACGACACCAACCCGAAGCGTAAGCATGACGGATGTCGCTCGACTCTCGCTCACGCTTCGGGTTGGTGCTGTTCTTTGACAAGTTCGTAATGTTGATTATCTCGAGAAGTGATGTGTTCAACGTAGACGTCCTGTTGAACAACCATGCAGGACGGGCACTCCTGTACGTCGTTCCGCGCGAGTACCGATGGTTACGAGGGGCGGGGCATTTACTATGTCCGAATGTCCATCGGATTGACGACGCACGCAGGGTGCTGGAGCCCATCGTTTGCGAACGCTGTCGCAAAAGTGAGTCAGCTTTATGGTTGGCGACCGCAAATCTCCATCATCGCTCGCTGGGATATACAGCGAAACTCGGACGTAGTAGTTGCACGGTGCCTTAGGCAACAACGCGCTGTCCGTTGTTACCTCGTCAATCATCTGGAACAAGAAATGCACGCTACCGTCACCGTTGCCACGGCCGATTCTGCCAGTACTTCGAAGGCCACTGCCAATTTTGTAGGCGACGGCACCAACGACCAAGTCGTGATCAACAACGCCATCAATTCCCTTCCCCCCTGCGGCGGTTGCGTGCTGCTCCACGAAGGGAACTACGACATCCGAGCGTCCGACGCCATCACCGGTATCAGACTCGACAGAAGCAATGTGATCCTGCAAGGAATGGGGCTGGCCACCAAGCTCTATCTGGGGACTGGCCAGAACGTCAACGTGATCCGCATCATCGGCAATGGGATCGAGAACGTGACGATTCGCGATCTTTACATTCACGGAAACCGTGCCGAGAACTATGGCAGCAACTTTGAATGCTGCGGGGTTCGAGCCGTGACTTCGGGCAACAAGCCGTGCTCCAACATCACCGTGGAGAACTGCCGAATCGAGGAATGCCATCGCTTGAATGTGATGCTTT
>Ga0209086_10003077_pt1 | contig 12800 bp, 13 predicted proteins | sample M_130207_XF_Meta_FD_187312 | JGI IMG/M metagenome (GOLD analysis project Ga0209086, IMG submission 187312) | Freshwater microbial communities from Lake Montjoie, Canada to study carbon cycling - M_130207_XF_MetaG (SPAdes) (version 2) | ecosystem: Environmental > Aquatic > Freshwater > Lake...
CGAAGTGGCTTTCCATGATGAAGAAGCGGCTACAACTGGCGAAACCGCTCCTCAAGCCCGATGGCGTTTTGGTGGTGACGATTGATGAGCATGAGGTTCATCACCTCGGCGCCCTCCTTGCCCAAGAACTGCCTGAGTTTTCCCGTCAGATGGTCACGATCGTGATCAATCAAAAGGGGGTTGCGCAGGGGCGGCTCTCACGCGTGGAGGAATACGCATTCTTCTGTTTTGGGCCCGACGTGAGTCTTTCCCCGCAAAATAACGATTTGCTCGCTCTCGATCGAATTGAACAGACGCGATTTCAAACTCCGCGGTGGGAATGGTTGTTGCGCGGGGGAACTAACTCACGGCGTCAAGACCGTAAGAAGCTGTTCTACCCGATCTTCGTGGATCCGAACATTCCAGTGATTACCGGTTTCGGCGAGCCGCTCGCATTTGATGAGGAGCCGAAATTGAGCAAGGAAGATGAGAAGAAAGTGGCTTGGCCGTTTCGAGGCGACGGTTCTCTCGGGAACTGGCGAGTCAGCCCGGCCACGATGCGGGAATATGTCGCCAAAGGTTATGTGAAGCTCGGCGGCTACGATCCGAAGCGGAAAACATGGACCGTCCTCTATCTCGGTCGAAAGGCGCAGAAGGACATCGAAGCGGGCACGATCATAGTCACGGAGCGTGACGTGAAGACAGGAGCGGTTCAGATCGAATACGCATCAGGGGAGCAAAGACAGATCAAAACCGTTTGGCATCGGGGCACGCACGACGCTGGAAACTACGGCTCGACTCTTATTCGAACAATCCTCGGCGAAGGCGGACTGTTTTCGTTCCCGAAGTCACTGTATGCCGTGCGGGACACGCTGAAAATTATCACCAGCAAACGACCGGACGCCCTGATCCTCGACTTCTTTGGCGGTTCGGGCACGACACTCCATGCCACGGCGCTCCTCAACGCGGAACTTGGCGGAAAGCGCCGGTGCATTTTGGTGACGAACAACGAAGTCACAGAAAAACTTGAAAAGCGCCTACTCGACGAAGGTCACTTTCCCGGCGATTCGGAATTCGAACGCCATGGGGTTGCGGATTCCGTCGGTTGGCCGCGCTGTAAATTCTCTATCGTCGGCAAGCGCGATGACGGCACTGAGCTAGCGGGCGAATATCTGAATGGGCGCCCGTTGGCCGAGGGCTTCGAGGAAAACATCGAGTATTTCAAAGTTGAGTTTCTAGATCCCGGCGCGGTGGCGATGGGCCGGCAGTTCGAGGCGATCCTACCGTTGCTTTGGGCGCGGGCGGGCTGCATGGGGCAGCGTGAGTCGTCGCGCGGGAGCACACCGTGGTTCATTCCGAAACATTCGCCGTTCGCAGTGCTGATCGAGGAGCGGCGCTTCGGTGCGTTCAAACGCGAAGTGAGCAGGCGGAGTGATCTCACGCACATTTTTTTCGTCACCGACTCGGAGGAAAACTTCCGCGCGATGACGCGGGCGCTTCCGCGTTCGCTGGCCGGCGCGGAGACGGTGCAGCTTTACAGGAGCTATCTCGAAAACTTCCGCATCAACACGGAGTTGCTCGCCCAGCCATGAAATTCGAGCTGAAGGATTTTCAGGAGACGGCGGTGAAGGAGCTTCTCAAGCGACTTGCTTTGGCGCGGGCGGGCGTGAGCGCGGACGTGCCGCAGGCGCTCGTGCTCAGTTCGCCCACCGGCTCCGGCAAGACGGTGACGCTTGCGGCGCTGATCGAGCGCATCGTGAAGGGCGGCGAAGATCACGAGGCGAATCCGCGTGCGACGTTCCTGTGGGTGTCGGACTCGCCGGAGCTAAACCAGCAAAGCCTCGATAAAATCTGGCGCGCGTCGGATGCGTTCCAAATCTCGCGGCTGATCACCGTGGACGCGAATTTCGATCAGGAGCGATTCACGCCGGGGCACGTCTATTTCATCAACACGAGCAAGCTGGGCAAAGACAAGCTGCTCACCACACCCGGCGGCGGCGACAAGCGCACATGGACGTTTTGGCAAACGGTGGCGAACACCGCGAAGGAATGTCCGCATGATTTCATCGTCGTGCTCGACGAGGCGCATCGCGGCATGAAGGCGAGCGCGCAAGAGGAGAAGCGGGCACAAAGCATCGTGCAGAAATTTATTCTCGGCTCGCCGGATGACGAACTGCCCAAGCCCGGTGTGCCGATCATGCTCGGCATGAGCGCGACACCGCAGCGATTTCAAACGCTACTGGCCGGATCTAGCCGTGGTGTGAACGACGTGAAGATCACGGTCGATGACGTGCGCGAATCCGGACTGCTCAAGGACATGATCCTCGTCCAAATCCCGAGCGACGATACGCCGGGCGATTTCACGCTACTCAAGGAAGCTGCGCAGCGGTGGATGGATTTCGGTCGGCAGTGGGCCGACTACTGCCGCACGCAGAACATCGAACCCGTGCGCCCGGTGCTCGTGGTGCAGGTCGAAGACGGCAACGACAAGGTCCTGAGCAAGACGAGCCTCGATGAAGCGGTGCGCGTGATTGAGAAGGTGGCGGGAGATCTGCCGAACGAGGCGCTGGCGCACTGTTTCCAAGAAGACGCACCGGTGCAGGCGGGCGGAAAGTTCATCCAGAAGATCGAAGCATCACGCATTCAGGAGCAGACAACGGTGCGCGTGGTCTTTTTCAAGATGAGCCTCACGACCGGATGGGACTGCCCGCGCGCTGAAGTGATGATGTCGTTCCGCCGGGCCAGCGACGACACGCTCATCGCACAGCTTGTTGGGCGGATGATTCGCACGCCGCTTTCGCGCCGCATCGAAGGCAGCGAAGTGCTCAACACGGTGGAGCTTTTCCTGCCGCACTACGATCAAGCTGCGCTCGCCGGAATCCTCGGCGAGTTGCGCGATCCCGATGCCGAAAGTGGCCTCGGCACCAATGCGGTGGCGGGCCGTGAGATGCTCATCTATCCGCGCGCGGTGGGGATGGATGCGGCTTTCGAGTTGGTGCAATCGCTGCCGAGCTACTCCATCGGGCGCGTGCCCGAACTGCCACCCGTGAAACGCGTGCTGCGGCTCGCGTCACGTCTGACCATCGAGGATGAACTCGATCCCTATGCCCACGACGAAGCGCGCGAGGCGTGCCTGAAAGTGTTGCTCGATGCGCGCGCACGGCTGTCGAAGAACGATCCCAAGTTCGTAGAGCGCGTGCGGGAGACGGGCGAACTGGAAATAACGACGATCGGCGTGCAAGTCGGCAGCCTCACCACCAAACAGCAAGGCACGACAACCGTCACGCTAACACCGGAAAACGTGGATGATATTTTCGGGCGTTGTGGGCGCGTGCTCGGAATTGGCGAAGGGCTACACAAGGAGTTTTGGAAACGGCTCTACGATGAAACTGATCCGCTGCGCCCGAAACTGGAGCTTCATGAAGTCCTAAAGGACAAAGCCACGGTCGCAGAGTTGGAGCGCGCGGCAGCGGCAACCTTCAGCGTGCTCCACCAGCGGAATAAACGGAAGATCACCAAGCTTCCGACATCCGCACAGGAGCACTACAATCGCTTGCTGGGCGCGACGAAGGAGCCAGTGGAGATCACACGCACGCTGCCTCCCGAGATTTCAGTCCGGAAGGACGAGGGCGTTTGGAAACATCACCTCTACACCGCTGCCAATGGCGAATTCCGCACCAAGCTCAATTCATGGGAGAAGGCTGTGATCGAGGAGGCGATGTCGAAGCCGGATTTCGTCGGCTGGCTGCGCAACATCGACCGCAAAGATTGGGCGGTCTGTGTGCCCTACGACAAAGGCGGTGTGAAGCCCTTCTATCCGGACTTCGTCATCATCAGGCGCGAGCACGGCGAACTCGTAGCCGACTTGATTGATCCCCACGACCCGACGCGAACCGACACTTGGGCGAAAGCGAAAGGGCTGGCCGAATATGCCGACAAACACGGCAACACATTCGGACGACTGGAAATCGTCATCATCGAAAAGGGCGCACTCAAACGCATGGACGTGAACGATCCAGCGACAAGGAAGAAAGCGAAGCGGTTTCAGTCGGACAACGATGTGGCCGCGCTCTTTGTTTGAAGCGCGCAAGGGAGTGCTGACTTTTGATTTCGTCGGCGATAACGACGAGGTGCAGAATTATCTTCGCAGAAAACGCTGAGAATTGTGCCCGGCGCTGTCGCGACGATTTCCATCGGCTGCGAACGTAAAAGGAGGCAAGTGTGTGGCGGACTCCCGGCCGCCATGCATTCACGCGCAGGTGACCCGATGCAGGTGGATGCCGCCTTGACCAAACCGCAGGCTAGGCGAACATTTGCCGCCATGAACGTGACGCTTGCTCCAGCCCTTGAAGAGTTCATTCAACGCAAGGTCGGAGAGGGAGCCTACTCCTCGGCGGATGAAATGATTGCCGCGAGCCTGGCCATGATGCGCACCGGGGAGGATGAGGAGTGGAAGGCCGGTGCGCGGGGGAAAATCACCAAGGGGCTGGAGTCCGCCCGTGCCGGACGTGTCCATGCGCCGGATGAGGTGGCTGGGTGGATGGCAGAGCAGAAGACGGCTTGGCAGAGTCGCGACGGCGCGAAATGAAGGGGTTTGTCCTGAGCGACGAGGCGCGCTCGGACTTGTTCGGGGTCTGGGTGTTCGTGGCTGCCGAGAATCCCCTCGCGGCGGACAGGCTGGAGCAGGACATCATGCAAGCCTGCGCGTTGTTGGCGCGACGGCCAGGCATCGGGCATCGCCGCCGCGACCTGTGTGCCGATGCCAGCGTGCGCTTCCACACGGTGCGTGTCTGGTACCTCATCGTGTATGAGATCGGCACCGATCCGCTGCGCATCGTGCGGATCCTGCACGGCGCGCGGGATGTGGCCGGCGAACTGGCTGGTGAATGAGCGTGCGTGGTTGTGCGGGCTGCGGTACCGTCGTCGAAGCCAGGGTGCTTTTCCATGTCTGCCTGTCGCACGATTTCCATCGGCTGCGCTGTCGGAAGACGGTAAGCGTGTCCCGCATCCCCAAACCGCTATGCCCTCATCCCTCACCGATCTCGCCGAACGTTTCCGCATCACGAACGGGAAGAAATTCCGGCTGAAGGACGTGCATCCCGGCGACACTGGGAAACTGAAGTCGCCGGAGAAGGCGACGGAACTGCTGCGGGAAAGTGTGCGGCTGATGAGCGAGTTTCAGGAGAAACTTTATGCGCAGGATCGGTGGGCGCTGTTGCTGATTTTTCAGGCGATGGATGCGGCGGGGAAGGATGGGACGATCAAGCATGTGATGTCGGGCGTGAATCCGCAGGGGTGCGAGGTGTCGAGCTTCAAGGCACCGAGCGATCTTGAGCTGGATCACGATTTTCTCTGGCGCACGGCGAAGGCGCTGCCGGAGCGCGGGCGGATCGGGATTTTCAACCGCTCGTACTACGAGGATGTGCTGGTGGTGCGCGTGCATCCGGAATTTCTCGCGGGTGGAAAATTGCCGCCGAAGCTGATCACGAAGGGCATCTGGGATGAGCGCTTCGAGAGCATCCGCGCATTCGAGCGGCACCTTGCGCGGAATGGCACGGTGGTGCGGAAATTTTTCCTGCACGTCTCGAAGGCGAAGCAGAAGAAGCGTTTCCTGGCGCGGCTGAACGAGCCGGAGAAGAATTGGAAATTTTCCGCGAACGATGTGAAGGAGCGCGCGCGCTGGGACGAATACATGGAGGCCTACGAGGACATGATCCGGCACACGGCGACGAAGGACGCGCCGTGGCATGTGGTGCCTGCGGACAACAAGTGGTTCACGCGAATCGTCGTCGCGAGTGCGATCATCGAGACGCTGCAATCGCTCGATTTGCATTTCCCGAAGGTGGACAAGGCCAAGCTGAGGGAACTCGTCGAGGCGAAAGATTCGTTGATGAGGGAAAAGTGAGGCGTTGCGGTCTGCGGGGGCGCGCTCCGTAGCTGCGCTTGTGAAAGCGCGGGCTGACCTTTTTTTGTGGGATGCGTGCGGATGAATCAGCCCGCGCTTTCACGAGCGCGGGTACGGAGTGCGCTCGACCGCGCGGGCAAATCGCAATAGCAGTCGCGCATGAAATTCTTTTCCACACTTTCCACACTCGCGCTCGTCCTCGTCGCGTCTGCCGCGTTCGCTGCGTCCGCTGCCTCTGCCGCGTCGCGTCCGGAAGCGGGCGGCTTTGCGGCGATCACGGCGGGGATGCAATCGCTGGTGGATCGCAATGTGATTGCCGGCTCCGTCACGCTCGTGGCGCAGCATGGGAAGGTGGTGCATCTCGCCGCGGTTGGGAGTGCGGACATCGCCGCTGGGCGTGCGATGCGGACGGGCGATCTTTTCTGGATCGCGTCGATGACGAAGCCGCTGACCGCCGCGTGCGTGATGATGCTCGCCGACGAGGGCCGGCTGCGCATTGACGATCCGGTGTCGAAGTTCATCCCGGAATTTTCGCACATGCGGCTGCACGGTGCACCGCCGGCGCGGCCTGTGACGATCCGCGACCTGCTCACGCACACGGGCGGGCTCGGCGATGCGCAGTTGGGCTCACGGGCTCCGCTCGCCGAGCGCGTGGTGGCGTACGCGCGTGCGCCGATGAGGTCGGCGCCGGGGTCGAGGTTCGATTATTCGAACAGCGGGTTCAACACGCTCGGGCGGATCATCGAGGTCGTGAGCGGGAAGTCATACGCGAGTTTCCTGCGGCAGCGCCTGCTCTCGCCGCTCGGAATGAGCGACACCACTTTCTGGCCTTCGCAGCGGCGGGTGGCAAAGGCGTACCGGCCCGGTGGGGGCGGGCTCGCGGAGACGTCCATCTATGCGCGGCCCGGCGAGATCAGCGACACCTCGCGGCCGGCGCTGCCTGCGGGCGGGCTGTTTTCCACGGCGGCGGATGTCGGGCGTTTTTACCAGATGATCCTCGGCGGCGGCTCGATCGGCTCGCGGAAATTCCTGAGCCGGGAATCGGTGCGGCGGATGATCACGATTCAGACCGGCGGCATGAAGACGGGGACCATCGCGGGCGTGAACTGGGGCCTCGGCTTCCAGATCGTGCGGTCGCCGCAGGGGATGACGGCGGGGCTCTCCGCGGGCTCATTCGGCCACGGCGGATCGTTTGCGACGCAGAGCTGGGCGGACCCGAGGCGCGACGCGGTCACCGTGCTGATGATCCAGCGCGGAGGCTACAAGGACTGCGACTTCACGGAGCCGCGGAAGGTCTTCCAAGACCGCGCGGCCGCGGCGCTGCGATAGCGCGCGGAAAAATCACGGTGTTAAACGTTTAACACCAGCGCGGACGGGGCCGGAGTCAGCGGGCCGCGTTCCGGTGCTTGAGTTCCCACACGCGGAGGGCGGCGCGGAGGAGGCGGATGTTTTTGGTGCTCCACGGGCCGGAGCGGGAGCTGCGGCGCGGGCGGGCGTTGTGCGAGGTTTTCATGTTCATCGGGGTGCAAGAAACGGGAGCATCACGCATTCCAGCCGCCGCCAAAAATCACGTGCGGCCCGGCACGATCCCTGCGTTCTCATTCCGCCGCAGTTCACGCCACCCACGCCCACACAGCCCACAGCCCACCGGTATGACACCCAAACGCGTTCTCCTCGCCGTCGATGACAAGCTCCTGCTCAAGCTCTATCAGGACAAGCTCACGGCGGGCGACTTCATCGTCTTCAGCGCGCGGGATCTCGGGAGGGCCGCGCAGCTCCTCGCGGAAAAAAAGCCCGACATCGTGCTGATGGATGTCGTTTACCAGGAGAGCGACCCGCTCGAATTTCTCAAGGCGATCCGGACCGAACCGGCGAATGCGCAGATCCCGATCCTCATCCTCCCGAACGTGCTCGCCCAAGCGTCGCACGACGCCATTGACGCCGGTGCGACGCACGCGATCCATTACTCGATCGAGCCGATTGCGTCCGTGATTGATGCGACGCGCCACACCCTCGGGATGCCCATCCTCCCTGCATCCGCTGGGGCGGACCTTTTCAAGGCGGAAGATTTTTGGATCGAGACGATCTTCGCGAACGCGATTGATAGCATCAACCGCATGCGCCACTGCCTGCCAGGCGTCGCGGCGAAGCCTCCGGAACTGCCCGCGCTGCACGAGCTGTGGAATCTCGCGCACGCCTTTGCGCAGAAGGTCGCCCTCCTTCCATACAAGCCCTTCACGCAGATCACCGGCGCGCTGGACCTGCTTCTGTTCGACCTGAACCAGACGCACGATCAGCTGAACGCATCCACGATCCACACCGTGAGCCAGACGCTCGATTTCCTCGCAGGGATTGCCACACCGGCGTGTCTCGCGAGCCTTCCCGACCCAGCCGCCGCGACGCTTCTCGTGGTGGACGACGAGGACGGCGCCCGGCAGTTCATTGGTGCTGCGCTCGATCTCGCCGGCTTGAAATGCGAGTGCGCCGAGTCTCCCGCGCAGGCGCTTGAAAAGCTGAACAAGTCCGATTTCGATCTCATCCTCCTCGATGTGGGACTGCCGGAGATGAACGGCTTCGAGCTGTGCGGAAAAGTGCGCGCCATTGAGAAATACAAGGACACGCCGGTCGTGTTCATCACTGGCATGGCCACTTTTCTGAACAAGGCCAAGGCCAGCCTCAGCGGTGGAAATGACTTCGTCGGCAAGCCCTTCAATCTCGCGGAACTCGGCTTGAAGTCGCTCCTCTGGCTCTGCCGCAGGCAGCTCCAGGCGGCGTGAAATCTGCGGCACTCCGGGCATGACTTTTCACCACTTTCACGCAATCCTCGCGCGCATGTTTCGTCTCCTGTTTCTCGTCATCCCGGCAATCGTGCTGCTCGCCGGCTGCGGCGGCAGCCACGGGCAATACGGCTATCGCTACATCCCTGGCAAGACCGCCACGCTGCACGGCGGCAAGGCCGTGGCACCGGCGGGCGCGCCGCATGCGGTGAAGGCCGCGATCGCCGCGGGCAACCAGATCGCGGGCCTGCCGTACGGCTACGGCAGCGGGCACACGCGCGAACTCAGCAGCGCGTACGATTGCTCCGGTTCGGCCTCATGGGTGCTGTGCCAGGCGGGCCTGCTCGATGAGCCGACCACGTCCTCCGCATTCCGCCGCTATGGCGTGCGTGGGAAGGGCCGATGGATCAGCGTCTATGCGCGCAGTGGCCACGTCTTTCTCACGGTCGCGGGGCTGCGTTTCGACACCGGCTGGGGCGGTGGCGACGGCCCGCGGTGGACGACGCGCGGACGCCCGATGAATGGCGCAGTCGTGCGCCATCCGCACGGGCTTTAGAGTCTGCGCGGCGCAAGCGGTGCCCCGGCGATGTCTTATCGGCAGGGCTGACGGAGCAAAATCACGACTGGCGCGAGCGGAAGCTTTCGGGTGGAGCACGCGACTCGCGTGCTGTCTGCGGCGACTCGCCGCAGACACCCGATGCGCGTGTGTTCCTCCGTGGTGTTCAGATCTTGGAAGCGCACAAATCTGGAAGTCGTGTGTGTTTCCTGACACGCCACGCGGTGTTTCCGGCGGGTCGCCGGAAACAGCACGCGAGTCGCGTGCTCCACCCGGGAGCGGCCTTCGCTCGCCGGCGGCGTCTTGGTGCGTCAGTCCTGATGTTGCCGGGCTTGCCCGCGGCGATGTCTGTGGCATGAAGGGGCGCATCGCACAGCACGCATCCGGTTATCAGCTTCTCGACAGCGGCGGGTTTCAGAAACTCGAACGCTTCGGCGACATCGTGCTCGCGCGGCCTTGCGCTCAGGCGGTGTGGCATCCGTCGCGGCCCGAGGTGTGGCGCACGGCGACGGCGACTTTTTCCCGTGAAGACGGCAACCGCTGGCAGGGGCGCGAGAAACTTCCGGCCACGTGGGCGATCGAGGTGGACGGGATCCAATTTCAGCTCAGCTCGACGGACTTCGGGCACCTCGGGATTTTCCCCGAACAGCGCGAGCAGTGGCAGCAAATCGCGCGGGAATGCGCGCAATTTCGCGAGCGGAACGGGCGCGCGGCGAAGGTGCTGAACCTCTTCGCATACTCCGGCGGCAGCACGCTTGCGGCGGCGCGCGCGGGCGCGGAGGTGTGCCATGTGGATGCGTCGAAGGGCATGGTCGAGTGGGCGCGGAAAAATGCGGCGCTGAATTCGCTGACGGAAAAACCGGTGCGCTGGATCGTGGACGACGTGACGAAATTCCTCGAACGCGAGCTGCGCCGCGGCCAGCGCTACGACCTGGTGATCCTCGATCCGCCGAGCTACGGGCGCGGCGCGAAGGGCGAGATTTTCAAGATCGAAAATGATCTGCCGAAGCTGCTCTCGCTGCTCTCGCGTTTGCTTTCCGAAGAGCCGTCCGGCGTGCTCATCTCCTGCCACACGCCGGAGCTCACGCCCGTCTCGCTGCATCATCTGCTGCTCCAGGCGTTCGGCGAAAATGGCACGCTGCACTACGGCGAAATGCTGCTGCACGGCGACGCCGACACGCTGCCCGTGCCGAGCGGGAGCTTCTGCCGGTGGACATGCAAGACGGTGCGCTGACGCGCGCGCAGTAAAGCACGTCAGTGTACGATTTCGCTGATTTCGCGGACGTGGAACATGGTCACCTCGCCACGCTCGACATATTTTTTGGTGCCGAGTTTTCCTTTGATCACCACGTGCATGCCTTCGCGGATGGTTGCGAATGCCGCGGGCGGAAGGCTGAGTTCGATCTTTTTGCCCTTCTGGTCGCGCAGCACCCAGCCGGTGGTCTCGCCACCGATGGCGACGCGGCGTTCGATCACTCCCGTGCGGGTGATTTCATCGGCCGGGGCGGCGTCCGCATATTGCCGCGGAGGCAGCGGAGTCGGCGGCTGCGGCAAGAGGGTGAGAGCAAAGGCCGGAACGGTGACGGACACGGCGAGCCATGTCGCTGCGAGCGCGGATGGGAAGAGGCGACGGCGGAGCGTTGATTTCATTTCGGGATTGGTTTTGAGGTCTGTTTGCGTTGCGACGATTGGAAGCTAGCGGGCGCGGACTGCGCGGACCGGTGCGGGAGCAGCGACCGCAGCAGGAATGGCAGGCACGATCTGCGGAGCGGGAGTCACCGTGAGTTCGAGCCGCTGCGTGAGCGGAGTCAGGGTGAGGGAGGAGCCGGTCAGCGGCAGCGTGTGATTCAGCGCGGCAGCGGCACCGGCGGCGGCGGCGAGGGCGTTGCCCGGCAGCGGCGCGGCGAACGCGGCGGTGGCGAGCATCGTGGTGAACAGGACGAGGAGTGAGGTTTTCATGTTTGGTTTTTGTGTTGGTTTGTTTGGCCGAATTGGAACTCGGTTCACTCATTACTTACCGGCCCCGCGCAGAACTCTGCGCGCGACTCGAATTACTTTCCTTTTCCCAAAACGATCGTGGCGCGCAGCGAAGCATGCGCCATTTCAGACTTTGTGAAAAGTCAGCGTGCGACGGAAAACAGCCGTCCCGACTGTGAGGGCAGGCGGGCCTCCGGCCTGCCGTGCCCGAAGACGACAGGCTGGAAGCCTGTCTGCCATGACAGGCGAGGACGCCTGTCTTCCCGGCTTCCGCGATTTTTCACACAGTCTCTCAGACCTCCCGCAGTGCGGCGAACAGGTCGCGGATTTCTGCTTCCACGTCTTCCTCGCTGCTCGCGTATTCGGCGATCTCTGCGCGCAACAGCCGCTGGTACGCGCGGCGCGCGGTCACGAGCCGGTTGGCCACTTCCTTTTCCGTGATGCCGAGTTCCGATGCCATCTCGCGCTGCGAAGGCGCTGCGACGGCGTCGAGGATCGGCGCGAGGATCGAGCGCCGGAAGATGTCGAAATGCGCCTGCCTGCCCGTCTTCGCACACTCGTCCTCGAGCGCTTTCACGACGCGGCCGAGCAGCGTCTGAGCCCATGATTTTGTGAACGCCTTGCCCGCGGGATCGTGCTCCACGCCGAGCATCGCCGTCTTGCCGCCTTCTTCGCGCAGCTCATCCGCCGAGACGAATCCGCCCGGCGGCATGCGCCGTTGCGCCTGGTCGTGCCGGTGCGAATTTGCCGCGTAGTGCTGGAGCGCCGTGAGGATGAGGCTGCGGAAACGGCCGCGCGCGGCGTCCGCTTTTTCAAAGAGCCGGTGCGTGATGGCGTGGAGGAAAAAATCCTGCACGAGATCCTCCGCGCGTTCCTGCGAGAAGCCCCGCGCGCCGAGGAATGCGAGGATGGGGCGGCGATAGAGCTGGTAGAGCGTGCTCATCGCGCCGCGGCGTTCCGAGTCGTCGCCGGTCCGCAGTTTGCCGAGCTGGGTCCACTGCGTGAGTGGAAAGGACGATGTGCCGCGCATGCATGGGATCGTGCGGGGCGGCGCAAAAGGCAGCCAGCCCAAAAAAATGGACCGGCTGCCTGTGCGCGTTGCGCCCGCGGTGGTTCAGCGGCCCGGCGCGGGAACCGGTTTGATCTTGAGGCTGATGCCCGGTGCCTTGCCGGAATTTTTGTATTCCGTGATCGCCTGCTGCGGAGTGCGCACCGTCGTCGTTGAGACGCGCGGCGGCTGCGTGAACTGCTCGTTGAGCCGCTTCGCGCGATCAACGCCCTTGTCCTTGTCGGCGGCGTGGACCGCGCCGCCGAGCAGCGCGTAGATTGCGAATGTGAGGAGGTGATGGGTTTTCATGGTGATGTGTTTTTGAGGTTTGGCTTCGGTGTGTGCTGACTCGGTTCAGATGTTCGGACGCGGGCGGGTCGGCGTGGGGATCGGGCGGATCGGTTTGCCCGGCCTGTTCACGCAGCCGCTGTCATTGCCGGTCACGGTGAGCAGATTTCTCACGGTGAAATCCGGCATCGGGAACGGACGCGGCAGCACTTTCGACTTCTCCTGCGCCGGGATCGGGATGCACAGGGTCATGGTCGGATGTGCCTGAAC
>Ga0209086_10003082_pt1 | contig 12790 bp, 10 predicted proteins | sample M_130207_XF_Meta_FD_187312 | JGI IMG/M metagenome (GOLD analysis project Ga0209086, IMG submission 187312) | Freshwater microbial communities from Lake Montjoie, Canada to study carbon cycling - M_130207_XF_MetaG (SPAdes) (version 2) | ecosystem: Environmental > Aquatic > Freshwater > Lake...
GAAACTACGAACACCTCAAGCAACGACTACTCACCCTCCACCACACCAAGTTCTCGCTGATCGGATAACACTCACATAAATGAATATATGACAGCCCCCCAAAACCTTGGATGAACCGCAAAGACTCAGTCCAGCCCTAGCCACCCAGCGCCAATTTTGAGCATCGACGAAGCACGAGTGACGCGCGTGGTCACTCTTCCGTCTGATAGATGCGGAGGAAGCGGTAATAGACTTCGAGGCTCATCGTGCTGAGGGCGGTCGAGTAAAGGCGACCGCCGATGCCGGCCCACTTGCCTTTGGGATCCCAGCTTCCCGCGTGAGGGCCACTTGTCCGCTGAAGGCCGACGAGCGTGTCGCGCAGGGATGAGTTCCATTCTTCCCACGGTTCGCCGTCGTGTTGGAACATCGCCAGCGTGCCGTAGTACCAGTAGTACTCGTCGTACACGGCGAGGCGTGGCAGGTTCAGTCTGAGATAGCTGACAGCCTCCTGCGAGGCGGCATCGCTCTGGCGGACGTTGAACATCTGGCGACAGAAGAGGGCTTCCGCCGTCATGGCGGGCGTGGCCTTTTCGTTCAGCTTGTACCCTGCCAAACCGCCGCGACTGCCGAGAGCGCGGGCTTGCAGGAACTTGGTCATGCCGCGACGAGTCTCTTCGGGAACAGTGACGCCTGAGTTGACGGCGCTCTTCAGAGCCATCAGTTGCCAGCCGAACATGCTCATGTCGGACTCACCGCCGCGACCGTAGCGCCAGCCGCCGTCATCATTCTGCATGGCGGCGATCAGTTTGACGCCGCCTCGCACGGCCTCGCGCAGTTCGGGGAAGGCGTTCGGGTCGCTCTGCATTCCGTACGCTTCGCCCAGTGCGAAGGCCGCGATGGCGTGGCAGTACATCATGTCGTAGCGTGTCGCCTTGCCACCGAGGTAGCCGTTGCTTTGCTGCTGACGGATGAGCCAGTCGATCGCCCGTTTGACGTTGTCGGAGTACTGGCCGTCCTCGTGTGTATAGCCCGCGCCAAGGAACGACAGGATGACGAGTCCGGTGACGCCGGTGTCGGCGTAGACGCCGCCATCGAGTCGGTTCTGTCCCTGCGGATCTGTCTTCGCCTGACCGCCGCCGTGGCGCGCCGACGACCAGTGGCCATCGGACTCTTGGATGTCAGACATCCAGCGCAGGCTCATTTCCACCGCGCGTTCGGACGCATCGGAGCCGCCATTTTTCAACGCGATGGAGCGGCGCTGTTCGATGCGCCGGGCGCGATATGTTTCGGGTGCGCGTGTGGCCGCACGCGCACTGATGGACGGCGTGTTCGGACGTTTGAAATCTTGCATCGGAGCATCACCGGGCAGATCGTTGCCGGGCGATCCGCGTGAGGCGATCAAACCACCATCGGTCGGAAGGGGCCTCGCCGGAGTGGGGCGGGCGACACCGGGCGGATTCGGATCGAAATCAGGTTCGTTCGCGGGGCGATTGCCGACGCGAGTGAACCGGCCGCTGGAACCGACACCCGATTGGGAGGTCGTTGCTGAAGCAGGGTTGCTTCCGGTCTCAGACACATCCGCAGGGAAAGGACTCGGCGCACCCCGGCGTTTGATTGCATTGGCGGGAAGTCCCACGGGTTTGGGAAGTCCCGCTTCGGGAACGACATCGGTGGGCAGAGTAAGGAGCGTGCCATCTTCCATGAACGGGGACGTTCGTTCGGACGCACCGCGCTGCGGTTCGGCTCGCGCCCCAGCAACGGCCTCGGCAGAGGAACTCTCACGACGAATCGCCTGCCGCGCGGCCAGCGTGGATGAGCCTACTTCGGACCGCGACTCGACCTTGGGGGGTTCGATGGCGACTGTGGGCGACGCGTTGCTGCGTGCGATCGATTCGACGGAGGCTTGTTGTGTTGGTGGAGCGGGAGGTTCGTCGGGGCGCGATGGCAAATTGGGAGCGTCGGGCGGAACGACCGCGTCCGAGGGAGACAGTTCCACAACAGGCGGCTCGACCGCAGCAGGTTCTTGATCAGGTCGCTCGATGCGCGACATCGTTTGACTCGCCCGTCCAACGGACCTCGTCCAAACCGGCGTGTTGCCGGTGCCAGCGACCGGCGACACGTCTTCATCACCATTCCCCGTCACCGCGATCTTGACGCGCGGCAACTCCGGATCGCCGTAGCCCACAGGTGCAGGAACGTAGGACTGAACGGCAGTGGCCCAACCCAAACCAAGGCAACAGTGAACGGCCAGCGAGAGCACGAATGACTTCGAGGTTGTGTTGGCATCGCCGTATCGGGTGCCGAGCATCGACAACAGTTGCACGGTCGCGAACACGGAACAGACGATGAGCGCCGCCTTCAGCAAGATGCCGCTGGCCGTCCAGTCGCTAACGCTGTGCGTCACGAGTTCGAGCAAATGAGTGAGTGAGTTCGGCATCGGAGTCACTTCTGTCGAGGAAGGTGAGCCACGGAAATGTTGCGGACTCCCGCCTGCTTACAGGCCGAGAACGCGTCCATCACCCTCTGATACTCACAACGACCGTCGCCGCGGATCACGACGGCTTGATTGGGGAACGAGGTCAGCGCCGCCTGAAGCAGCGATGACAATGTCTCCACCGTTTGCGGCTTGCCACTGACCTGCATTTGGCCATCGATCGCCACGTTGACGACGATCTCATCCGGCTGTCCGGTGAGGACCGCGTTGTCGGAGACCGTCGGAACTTGGATCTCAGTCTGACGCTCGTTCTGTGAGAACGTCGTCGAGACCATGAAGAACATCACGATAGTGAGGATGATGTCCAGCAGCGATGTGATGTTCAGACTGGGTTCTTCGAGTGGCGAAGTTTTGAGTGGCATTCAACCGATCCCTCGGTGAGGCAAATGGAATTGCACGCGCGACATGAGAGCAAGCCTCCCGCTTGCTGATCTGACTGCAGAAGCGGCTGAAGGCTCTTCTGCGGACGACCGCCTCGTGAGACGGCGGCATGGTAACAGATCGGCAATTTTGGCAAGAGTCCGCTAGCGGATGAGGCATCAAGCCGCGCGGTCACAGCCAACTTGCCGGATCGTCACGACCGAAAGGGTTGGTAGACGCCATTGGTCACGCTCGCAACCGGGATCAGAACCGGCCGATCTCTGCCCGGCTTCCTTGATGCGCCGCGGGGCAATCTTCATTCTATGCCACCGCTCGGCCGAGGCTAACGGCGGTTCCTCTCAACATTCACAAAGGCGATTGAAAAATGGTCGAAGTCTGTCCGATGCGTGGCTGGCGTTATGACGTGTCTCAGGTGGGCGACCTGTCCGACGTGATTACGCCCCCGTATGACGTGATCGACGAACACCAACAGAACGAACTCTTCAAGAAGCATCCGTGCAACTTCATTCGGCTCGAACTGAACCGCGAAGAACCCGGCGATGCGTCGCCCGATGTGAAGTACGAGCGAGCCGCCGCGTTTCTCAAACACTGGAAGGTCGATGGCATCCTCCAGCAGGAACACGAGGACGTGTTGTACGTGTACTCGCAAGAGTTCAAGTGGGAAGGAAAGACGTTCGTGCGCAGCGGGTTTTTGGCGCGCGTGCGGCTCGAAGAGTTTGGCACGGGGAACGTCTTCCCCCACGAGCAAACTCTGTCGGGACCAAAGCTCGACCGATTGATGCTGATCCGCGCCACCAACACCAATCTCTCGCCGATCTTCGGCCTCTATCCCGACGAAACCGCCGGCGTCCAGCAAGAGCTGGATGAAGCGTGCATCGCACTCACGCCGTGCGTCGCGACCGACCATCTCGGCGTGATCCATCGCCTGTGGGTGATCAAGGATCACAACGTCATCGGCAAAGTTCAGGCGGGATTGCACGACAAACCGGTCTTCATCGCGGACGGGCATCATCGGTACGAGACCGCCCTGAACTATCGTCGCGAACTGAAAGCGGCCGGGAAGTTGGCGAGTGACGTAGCGGGACCGAACTTTGTGATGATGCACTTCGTTGGGATGCAGGATCCCGGTTTGCAGATTCTCCCGACACACCGGCTGGTCTCGGGGCTAGCCGACATCACGGCCGATCAGGTGCAGAGCTGCCTTGAAAAATACTGCGAGGTCGAACGGATCGGCACTGGCGACGAGGCGGCGCGCGAAACGTGGGAGCTGATCGAAGCCGACGGCGGGCAGAGCGTGTTCGGATTCGGGACCGCGTCCGACAACACTTGGCTCTTGGCGCAAGTCACCGACGCGAGCGCGATGGCGACGCTCGCGGCCGATCACAGCGAAGCCTGGCGTTCGCTGGGAGTCAGCCTGCTGCACAAGCTGCTGCTCGATGAATTGATCTTCAAGCAGTTCGGTCGCGAGCCGAAGTTCCAGTATGTCCATCGCTTGGACGAGACCACAGCGGCGCTGAACGCGAAGTCGCACCAACTCGGGTGTCTCGTGGCCCCCGCCACGATCGACCACGTGCGCGACATCGCCGCCGGTCGCGAGACGATGCCGCCCAAAAGCACATACTTCTACCCGAAGCTGCTCTCGGGCATGGTGGTCAACACGTTGTCGTGACGGCCGGGAAGTTTTGGCCCCCGCTTCATTTTGAATGAGGCGGGGAGATGCCAGTCACGCAGAGCTATCTGCCGATTTGAATCTGGGAGATGGGTGCCACGGTCACGGAGCTTCGACGTGGCCGTGCGTGGAAGTGAAGGCTGTTTCTCTTTCTCACGGTCACGGTCACGGTCACGGTCACGGTCACGGTCACGGTCACGGTCACGAATCGACAAAAATGATGGCTCTGCCAGTCGCGGACTTCATCTAGCCGCATTTTGAGGCGTCTGTTACGGTCCCGCCTCACTTCAAGGTTGCCCCGCTTGCAGTTGTTGGCCATGCCTCAACGCCCTCTTTCCACCCCCTCTTTCCATGTGTCTCAAGCCGTACTCTTGGCGAGTTGGTTGCGGGGCGTGTGCGCATATTGGCAAGTGGGCATCTCAGAACTAGCCCGACGCGCAAGCGAGGGCTTCGGGGCGTCGAACGGCCAGACCTCGCTTGCGCGTCGGGCTAGTTTTCCGAGGCACAAACAGATTTTGACATGCGTTCCAGGTTGTGGGAAGCGTTTGTCGTGGCCATCCGACCGCGTCTGGCTGGCGGTGGCAATCGCCGGGATGTTCGCGGGAGCATCCGGATGCTCGGCTCTTCAGGAGCGCATGACACGCCGTTCCGAGAAGTGTAGTTCCCTGTGCGATCAGGCTCGCAAAGCGCAGGAGCAGGGCTGGCCGGATCAGGCCGAGTTGCTGTTGAACGAAGCGCTCAACAATCGCCCGAAAGACGCGGGGACGCGTCGTCAATTGGCGGAAGCGCTGTGGCGTGGCGGACGGCAAGACGACGCATTGGCTGAGCTGGCCGCATTGGTTCAACTCCATCCGCGCGACGTGAAGCTGAGGTCTCAGCAGGCGACCTTTCTGTTTGAAACCAAGAACCTCACGGCGGCGGCGCTGGCGGCGGAACACGCGCTGCGTCTCGATCCGAATTCGATCGAAGCCCTGTTCGTGAAGGCCCGCGTCGATTCGGCTCGTGGCGAACTCGAGCCGGCTCTCGCGTCCTACATTCTGCTGACACAGCTCGTACCGGATCGGCTCGACGCGAAGCTGGAGCTGGCCGAAGTTCACATCCGGCGCGGAAACCCCGATCAGGCGTGTCCTCTGCTGCGCGATGCGACACAACAGCCTCAGGTCAACCGGGAACAACTCGCCGACGCCGAATGGCGTCTCGGTCTCGGCTATGCCGCGGCAGAGCGTTGGACCGATGCTGCCGCAACACTGGGTCGAGCGATTGAACAGCGCAACGCGTCTGAACTCGACTGGGAATGCCTCGCCACAGTGCGTGCATTCGCGGGCGAGGACATCGGCGGCGTGCAAGCCATGGCGCGCATGGCCTCCGCCAACCAACCTGCGGCAGAACCGAAAAGCCTCTGGACCGAGTTGCGAAACCAACTCGCCACCCGCGACTTGGCCGCGCGTCGCGAAGGCAATTCTTCCACGCAGGCATTCGGCCGCGACGGAGTAGTCCCGGCAGATTTCAGCCGAACCGCGAGCGTCAACGAGTCACGTTCGATGGGTCGGTCACACTGAAGCGACCGCCAAGAGTTGCCATCCCCACAAACCAGGGATCATGTGCAACAGCCCGAAGGCCGACGGCTCGTCACACTCGCCTCTGGGGCCGCGAGCGATCTGTTTACTGTCGTCGCTCCACGCTCACCGAACGGAGCGACTCAAAGCCCTCATCAATCACGCCCTTGTCAAAGTTCTTGCTCACGCTGCGGGTTGGTGTGGGAAGGCGTTCTGGCGAGTGGACTATTTTTCGGTTGCCGCCTAAGCTCGCGTCGCCGCAGTGCAGGTAGTATCGGGTGGATGGGCAGGCTGTGATGGCTAGCTGAATCTCCACTCGTTGAACGTCAGGATGATCGTTCTTCTCTCAGAATTGGGCCGGGACGCCATGACGCATCTCACCTCCGTCGATTACCTCGTGATCCTCTCGTATCTCGCCGCCACGCTGGCGATCGGGTTGTGGGTAGGGAGCTACGTGCGGAGCGGTTCCGACTTCTTTCTCGCGGGGCGGGCGCTGCCGTGGTGGGCGGTCGGGATGTCACTCGTCGCGACCGACATTGGTGGAGCGGACCTCGTGGGTGTCGGCGGTGACTCATACCGGTACGGCATCGTGATGGGAAACTTCGCGTGGATCGGCTGCGTTCCCGCGATGCTCGTGGCGGCGTTCGTGTTCATTCCGCATCTGTGGCGCTGCAACGTGACCACGATCCCCGAGTACCTCGAGCGGCGTTTCAGCGTGCAGTTACGTGCCTCCGTCGCGGCCGTGTGGCTGGTGCTGATGGCCTGCAACCTGGGTGTGATGCTGCTCGCGTCGGCTCAGTTCATGAGCGAACTCGCGAAGTGGGACATGTCACTGTCGATCGTGGGCGTGGCGATCCTGGTTGGCATCTACACTTGGTCGGGTGGACTAGGAGCGGTCGTTTACACGGACGTGCTGCAAGGGATCGTCATGATCGGCGGGTGTCTGATGATCGTGGTGATCGGGATCTGCGACTTGGGCGGCGTCGAGTCCTTCATCGACAAGGTTCACGCGGCGGTTCATGCCCGCGCGAGACAGGCCCCCGCCCCCGCTCCCACAATGATTGATGAGCCGTCTTCCGTGACGCGGGCCAAGGAAAAATTGCGACTCACCAAGACGAAGGAACGCGAGCGGGAGCATCTGTCCTTGGTCTTGCCCGTCGATACGAAGTCGCCCGGGCCGTGGCCCGCGATTCTGTTTGGACTCGCGCTGGTCATGAGTCCCGGCTACTGGATTGGCAATCAGCGCATCGTCCAGCGATCGCTCGGCGCGAAGTCCGAGTATGAGGCGAAGGCGGCCTACGTTTACGGTGCGCTGTTGAAAGGCCTGATTCCGTTCCTCGTGGTCGTGCCGGGACTGATCGCACTGGTGAAGTATCCCGACTTGGCTGCCGACCAAGCGGGAGGGGCGTTGCCGATGCTGGTCGGAAGACTGCTGCCCGAGGGACTGCGCGGCCTGTTTGTGGCCGCGTTTCTGGCGGCACTGATGTCGAGCGTCAGTTCGTATTTGATCGCGGCCACGACGATCTACGTGAACGATTTCTATCGCCGGTTATATCGGCCTCACGCCGACGAAGGCCAGATGCTGCTGATCGGTCGCTGGACAACGGCCGGATTCGTGCTGTGGAGCGTCTGTGTCGCGTTTCAAATGATGTCGTTTGGACAGAGCATCTACAGCGTGTTTCAAACGCTGATGTCGTTCGTCGTCGGGCCGACTCTGGCCGTGCTGTTGGCGGGAATGCTCTCGTCACGCACCTCGTCCGAAGGAGCGTTGGTCGGATTCTTCGCGGGCCTGTTCACCTCGGTCAGCCTGTTCACAATGAACCTGCTTAGCGTGAGAACGTGGCTCGATATGCCGCCGCTGTTTCGCATCGACGCGCCGTACCTGTACTACTCGATCTGGGCGTTCCTCGCGACGATCTGCATGACGATCGTGTTCAGCTACTTTTCGCGACCCGACCCGGCGGAGAAAACACGCTACTCGCTCTGGGAATGGCGTGAGGAAGGAGGTGCCGCATGACGATGCTGCATTGGATCGGCGACGCGTTGCGAGGGCAGCTTCTACTCGTGCCACTGCCTGCCGTGCGCTGGCTGTTCATCGGGCTGTTGCTGGCTCTGATGGCTTGGGTCGTCCAGTTGCCGTCGTCCGAAACGACGCCGTCCGGCCGGCACTCCGCGTGGTACGAGGATCTGAAAATCTGGGCTTGGCTGGCGCTGATGTTTCAGGTCTTGGTCTACAGCGTGTTCTGACCCGACCGCGGCGCGAACGGCCAGGCCATCGCCTGGTTGAGTCTGCGAAAGCTGTAGGGTGGGACTGGCGGCGCTTCGCCGCGCCGGCCCACCATGATGTCTCGATGTTTTACGATGGTGGGCCGGCGCTCGAAGCGAGCTGCTCCCACTCTACGTCGAAACAGGCGATGGCCTTGGTGAACGGCGATGAGCGCTGGTTGAAAAAATAGGACGGGCATGAGTGCCCGTCCTACGGAGTGAACTGGAATGAGATCGCCGATTCACAGCGTCACTTCAGCACGACAATCGATGCCTTCTTGATGCCATCGAGCTTGGGGAAGTCGGAGCTTAGGTACTTGTTGCCCTTGCTTTGGATCGAGCCTTGATTGGGGCGTTCTCCGTAGCCGCTGTAGATTTTCTCGACAACATCCATGCCATCCACGACCTCGGCAAACGGTGCGAAGCCTTGATCGTCGAGGAACGTGTTGGCATTGAAGTTGATGAAGACTTGAGTCGTGCGCGAGTCCTTTCCCGAGGTCGCGAAGGTCATGTAGCCCTTCTTGTTCGACTTCTTGACGGGATCGTCCTTGATCTTCGCGTCGCGCCAGTCGGCTTGAACTTTGGGATCGCCGTTGATCCCCCACTGAACCATAAAGTTGGGAACGACGCGGAAGAATTTGGTGTCTTCGTAAAAACCGTTCTTAATCAATTCGCGGAACCGCTCCGCGCCATTGGGGGCCCATTCAGGATGGACCTTCACAACGAAGTCACCGGCGGTCGTTTCAAACTTCACATGGAACTCGCCACCGGCAGCCTCTTTAACGCCAGCCCCTTTCGTGTCCGCTTGAGCAATGGCGGGAGCCTTTGCCACGGGAGGCTCGCCATTCACATTCGGCCCCGAACCACACCCGAGCAGTGCCGCCCACGTCATCAAAAACAACCATTCGCGACGATCCATGCCAGTTCTCCTTTAAATTGAATGTGAAACTTCATTGAGTCGCCGCTCACTGTGCTGCGAACTTCACTGAGCGGGCAGATTCTAGTGACGGCCGCTTGGACAATGAAGCTCACGCGATGAACGTGTCGTCACGCGCTCGAAGTCCGGGCAACAACGCTAATCCAGATGATTCATGAGGAACCACGAATCTCCGAGCTAAGCCGGACGTCAGCCGGTTGGTCTCACACTCGCCGTGATCGCATGTGCCGCCAGAGCGATCCGCACAGCAGCTTAATCGCGTCCCACTTGGTGACTTTGGGGCGTGTCTCCCAAACGCGGCAACCGATCGCTTCGATCCGTTCCAAGATGCAGAGGCCACCGCGAGCGAAGAGGTCGATGTCCACCTGCAACCGGCCGGGCAGATGTCCTACCAGCGGCAGGCCGTCGTTCAGGAACGTACGGGCGCGGGACACTTCGAACTTCATCAGTTCGAGGAATGCGGGATTGGTGACGTGCGTGTCGAAGTCTTCGCGGCGATAACCGTTGCGTTCGTAGTCTTCGCGCGGCAGATAGATTCGCCCGATCGAGAAGTCTCGCGCCACGTCCTGCCAGAAGTTGGCCAACTGCAGGCCAGTGCAGATCGAGTCGGACCAGTGAACGTTCTGTTGGGTGTGGGCTCGGCAGAGATGTAGCACCAACCGGCCGACGGGATCGGCGCTGCGACGGCAGTAGTCGCGGAGTTGCTCGAACGTGTCGTATTCCAGCACCGTCTGGTCTTGCTCGAAGGCCGAGATCAAATCGTGAAACGGTTCGGGGGGGATCGAGAACTCGTCGATCGTCGGCTTCAACGCGACGAAAACCGGATGCCGCGCGTGCCCCGAGTAACAGGCCACCAACTCGCCGCGCCACCACGCCAACAACTCAAGCGACTTCGCCGGATCGCCCACTTCATCGCCCAGATCATCGGCCCAGCGGCAGTAGGCATAAACGTTGTAAAAGTGTTGGTGCAGCTCCTTTGGCAGCAACCACGACACGATCGGAAAGTTCTCGTAGTGCGAAGTCGCAAGCTGGCGGCAATAGGCTTCCGCCGCCGCGAGATCGGGCGGAACCGCGTGAAGAATGGCCTCGGGGCCGTAGCGTTGTAGGTCGGTGGCGAACAATCTTGGCTCCGTGACTCCAGTGTCGAGGGATCGGCGGCTATCATATCGACCCGGCACCCCATCTGCTCCTGCAGCAGACGGGGTGCTGCCGCCTTGAGTTCGTGATGTCGAAGAGCAGCCGATTTGAGTGCAAAGTGAGAAGTGATCAGTGCAAAGTCCCAAACGCCATTCTCACGGGATTCGGGGCTGGAGTTGACGACTTCTCAACTTTGCACTTTGAACTGATCACTTCTCAACTTTGCACTGCTTCTGTCAGCCCTTTAAGCCGCCTCACCTGATGATGCATTGATTGCTCATCGGCGCAGCTTATGGACCTCGTTTTGAAACGAGGCCCTTCGTTTCCTGTTGGATAAGAATTTCGCCATGTCCGTTCCGAAAGTGGCCATTGTTGGCCGGCCGAATGTCGGCAAGAGTTCAATCATGAACTGGCTCGCGCACAAGCGGGTCTCGGTCGTCGATCCGATGGCGGGCGTGACCCGCGACCGCGTCACGTATTTGATGCACGTCGGCGATCGCTATTTCGAGCTGATCGACACGGGCGGAGTCGGCATCGTCGATGTGGGCGAGCTGACCGATGAAGTCGATACGCAGATTCGCATCGCCATGGAACAGGCCGATCTGATTCTGTTTGTGGTGGAAGGCTCGGCCGGAATCACCGGGCTAGATCAAGAGGTGTCCCGCCGGTTGCGTCGGATCGACACGCCCAAGATCATCGTCATCAATAAGTGCGATTCGCCGAAGCTCGATAAGGAAGCGCCGAACTTCCTGAAACTGGGTGATTCGCACATCGAGCTGGTCACCGTCAGCGTGAAAGGGAACCGCAACCAAGAAGACCTGCTGCAAACGATCCTGCGCAATCTGCCTCCCGCCGATGATGTCGAAGCGGAGCAAGGCGAAGACCTCGACGAAGTCCCCGAGTTGAAGGTGGCGATCGTCGGACGGCGCAATGTCGGCAAAAGCACGTTCATCAACCAACTGGCCGAGACCGATCGCGTCATCGTCAGCGAGATTCCCGGTACGACGCGCGACAGCATCGACGTGCGGTTCCAAATGGATGGCAAAGCGTTCATCGCCATCGATACGCCAGGCGTCCGCAAACGGAAGAGCCTCGCCAACGATGTCGAGTGGTACGGGTTGGCCCGCGCCAAACGGAGCATCCGCCGCGCGGATGTCGTGCTGATGTTCTTCGACTGCATGGAGACCATCTCCCGCGTGGACAAGCAGCTCGTGTCCGAGATTCACGAAGAGTGCAAGCCGTGCATCTTCGTCACCAACAAGTGGGACCTCTCGACAAACCGCTCGACCGAAGATTGGTCCGAGTACGTCTTCAAGCACTTCGCGCACATGCGTCACGTCCCGATTGCCATCATCACGGCGAAGACGGGCAAGAACGTGAAGAAGCTCATCAACCTCGCGCAGGCCATTCAGAAGCAGGCTCGACTGCGCGTCTCCACCGGCGTGCTGAACCGCGTCGTGCGGGCGGCGGTCAAAAACTGGTCGCCACCGCTGCGCATGAACCGCATCCCGCGCATCCTGTTCGCGGTACAGGTCTCCACCGAACCGCCGACCATCGTCTTGAAGTGCAACGCCAAGGAGTTGTTCGACGAGGACTACAAGCGTTATTTGCTCGGCGTCCTGCGCGAAGAACTTCCCTTCAAAGAAGTCCCCATCAAGCTCTACTTCCGCTCGAAGGACTCCGACCCCGATCAGGCCGAACGAGACGAAGCTCGCGGACAACGCGTCCAAGCGGGGCACTTCGATGACGACGAAGAAAGTGATCCAGAAGACGAAACCTTCGAAGACGGTGACTTTGAAGACGACTACGACGACGAGTGACGATTCCCATCGGCAGGGCCATGGCCTTTTTCAATCTAAAGTGGGATCAGCGGCACATCGCCGCTGATCCCCTTCTTCTGAGGAATAGACCTCTGCTTGCCTTCTCTGAGCCTCTGAGCCTCTGTGGTAAACCTTCTTCGACGACGTTCCCGGAAGAGGATTGAACCACGAGCCGCAGGCTTCCCGGTCTCCAAACACAAGGCGTTTACCTCGTTTTGGCAACATACAAGACACAGGGCAGGCGAACTGAGAGAACAGGTGGACGGGGCTCCAGGCCATTCTGCCCACCGTTCCACCCTCACGAGTGTCCCCCACGGGAACGGAAGAACTACTTTCAGGCATTCCCAATGTGCGGCCCGACAGCATTTTCGGGATCAAGTAGTGCGAGACACTTGTCTCGTAACCCACTCGGAACTTGAAGTCCGGCTTTTCTGAAGTCCGGACCTCCGTTTTGAATGGACCATCGCTTCCCGTACGGAGTGCTTCGGATCACTGCGATACTCATTTTTGCGTTCGTCCGAACTCCTCATCGTTGGCGTCCTCTGCTAGATT
>Ga0209086_10003084_pt1 | contig 12788 bp, 10 predicted proteins | sample M_130207_XF_Meta_FD_187312 | JGI IMG/M metagenome (GOLD analysis project Ga0209086, IMG submission 187312) | Freshwater microbial communities from Lake Montjoie, Canada to study carbon cycling - M_130207_XF_MetaG (SPAdes) (version 2) | ecosystem: Environmental > Aquatic > Freshwater > Lake...
CATGCAGGCTGGAGCACAGAATCCGGATGCCGTGAAGGAAGCAATCAAACTGATCAAGGAAGCCGAAGCTGCCGATAACAAGGTCGCTCGTCGTATGTTGGCTCAACTGCACCTCCAGGGAGTCACCGAAGGTGACAAGGGTGTCGTGGTGGTCGAAAAGAGTGTGGCCAAGGCCAAGGAACTCCTCGAAAAAGGCAATAAGGCTAGCGACGGCGAAGCCACGCTTGGCCTAGCTCAGCTTTACTCCGCAGGTGTGGAAGGCGTCCCACAGGATCAACAGAAGGCGCTCGATTATTTGATCGAAGCTGGTAAGCAGGGCAACGCAACCGCTCTCAGCACCTATGGTGCCCGCCTCCTTAATGGCGACCCTGATACGAAGGAAAGCCCCAAGCTGGTGAAAAAGGATGTGGTCGCTGCGCTCAAAATGTTCAATGACTCCGCCGACAAGGGACTTGCTGCTGCAAACCGCATCCTCGGACAGATTTATGAAAACGGTGTCGGCACTGATGGTGCTGATGTGAAACAGGACGTGACGAAGGCTTTTGATTACTTCACCAAGGCAGCAAATGGCAAGGATCCTCAGGCGCTCTTCCGCCTCGGCAATGCTTTTGAAACCGGCATCGTCAAAGACCCCAAAGGCAAGCGTGACGACACGAGCAACATCCTTATCCAGCCGAATCCTAAAAGCGCCCTCGACCTCTATCGCCTCGCAGCACAGAACAATCTGGCCGAAGCCTTCTACAACGTCGGTGTTTATTATGAAACCGGCACCGTGGTGGACAAAGACCCAGCCAAGGCATTCACCTTCCACATGAAGGCCGCCACCGCTGGCATCGTGCAGGCCATGAACCGCCTTGCAGGCCTCTATGCCAATGGCACTGGCACCACGCAGGATTTGGTGGCTGCAGCTGGCTGGTATCAGAAGGCTGCTGAAATGAACTTCGCTCCAGCGCAGATCGCTCTTGGCATCATGTATGAACAAGGTGCTGGTGTACGCCAGAACCGCACCGTTGCCATGGGGCATTATTCAGACGCGGCCCAGCAGGGTGTGGCTCTTGCCATGCTCCGCCTTGCCAATCTCTATGCCGTCGGTGTGGTTCCCGGTACTCCCGACTTCCCGAAAGCTTGGGCTTATGCCAAACAGGCCGACGACGTCGCTCAGAATAGCGGCAACAAAGCTGACATTGATGTGACCGCAAACGTCATCAAGCAGCTTGAGGACAAGATGAAAGATGCTGACAAATCAGAAGCCAAGAAGATTTACGACAAAATGCCGAAGCCACAGGCTGCGGGCGCTGCCGCACCTGCTGCCGCCACGACTCCTGAAGCTGCACCCGCCAAAGGCGGTGCAGCGAAGAAGAAATAAGCGCTTGTCAAAAGAGTCGCCTTTGCTAGTCTCCGGCTCCCCAAAACAGGGGGAGCCGGTTTTTTATTTCCGGGGCATTAGCTCAGTTGGTAGAGCGCCTGCATGGCATGCAGGAGGTCAGCGGTTCGAACCCGCTATGCTCCACCAAATCAACACAGGATCACCGCCATGAAGCACCTGATGTTATTGGTCGTAATAACGAGTGCGTTTTATTTGCCGCTGCATTCTCCTGCTCGTGAAGTGCAGAGTCATGGACTGCTGTTTGAGCAATGGTTGCGCGACACCTTCTTTGGCGGCTATAAACCGCAAAATTACACACAGAAATGGGATATTCCCGCCACTGCCAATCCGGATCACGGTCGCATTCCGGTGAATCCTAAGGCCACAAAGCACGGTGCGCCCATCGGTTTGGGCGATGCGGTGCGGCAGTTTGAGATCAACGAGACTTTTCTGCTCATCGTCGGTTTCTGGGAACAGGTAACGCCTGCAGAGAAGCGCTGGACCAATGTGCAGGCGGTGACGGTGGCACCTGAAAACTGGAAAAAACTATGGTTTCCAGTCACGCAGGCCGATCTCGACAGGCTCAACGGCGTCGTTAAGGACAAGTCCCTCAGCTTAGATGAGGCACGCAAACGTGCTCAAGAGATCAAATCACAGCCGCCCTTCACTTTAGCCGTCATTCAGGTGAATCCAAAAATCGACAGCAGCCAGCGCCGCCTGCAATGCAGCCTTCGGTTTGACGATTTTTTCAAGCATCTCGCCCCTGAGGCTTCATCTACTGTGCTGCCCAATCCGCAGGTCTTTGGCACCGCCGTTCCCGGTCAATTTGAGTCTGCGCCGCGAAAAATCAGCCCTCCCTGAATGCGAAGGAAGTCAGATTGCAGTTAGACACCCTTAATTTTCCGCTCAATATCCTTGCCGTTTCAATGGGGTTTGTTAACAAATCGCCCCAAGCAGGCAATTTTATGAAGTTCACCATCAGCAAGGAATCCTTCCTGGACGCCATCAACCAGGTTCAACATGTGGTCAGTTCGCGTACCACACTCGCCATTCTATCCAATGTTCTCCTCAGGGCGAAGGATGGCAGGCTGGAACTTACCACTACCGATCTCGATGTTGGTGTGACCTGCTCCGTGCCTGCCGAGGTCGATGAACCCGGTGCCACTACCCTCCCGGCTCGCCGCCTAGCCACCATCGTTCGCGAACTGCCAGCGGAGGAGATTGAGGTGAAGGTCGATGAAAAGAACGTCGCTGCTATTCGCAGTGGCCCCAGTTTCTTCAAGGTGCTTGGCCTCACGAGTGAGGAATTCCCCGCGCTACCCCGGTTCGATGATGCACGCGAGTTTCGCATTGAGCAATCCGTGCTGCGGGATTGCCTGCGCAAGACCAGCTACGCCATTTCCACCGATGAAACTCGTTACGTGCTCAATGGCATTCTCTTCTCCTTCAAAGACAATGCCCTGACGATGGTCGCCACAGACGGTCGCCGTCTTGCGATGGTTGAGCAGGAGTTGGAGTTTCCGCAGAGCCAAGAAATCGACATCATTGTGCCCACCAAGGCTGTGAACGAATTATCCCGTCTGCTCGGCGATTCCGGAGAAGTTGCCATTCGCGTCACCGGCTCGCAGGTCGGGTTCGATCTCGGCGACAGCTTGCTTGTTAGCAAGCTCATCGACGGCAACTACCCAAACTACCGCCAAGTCATTCCCGGTGAATCCAAAGAGCGTATCCCGCTTGATCGCGAGGCTTTCCTTCGTGCGATCTCACGTATGTCTCTGCTTGTCACTGAGAAATCAAACTCGATCAAATTCATCTTCACGCCTGGCAATGTCGAAATTGTCGCCACTTCGCCTGATATTGGCGAGGCGCGTGAATCCCTTGCCATAAACTACAAGGGCGCATCGATCACTATTGCCTTCAATCCTGAATTCTCGATGGCTCCGTTGCGCAATCTCAGCGCCGACGAAGTTCACCTGCACCTCATTGATGAAATCAGCCCCGGTGTATTGCGCAGCGGCACTAATTTCCTTTATGTGCTCATGCCCATGCGTGTGAACGCCTGATTCCTTCCACAACCTGATCACTCCATGAAAATATACCTGCAAGCCACCTTGCTTAGCGTGATCGCCGCTAGCATGACCGCATGTCTTGGTCCGACACCTCCTCAACCCGGAGGCGGTCGTGGCCGCTCGCTCGATATTCCGCCGCGTTATGGCGTTTCGCCAGAGCAGACCCAGTATTTTGATGGAGTAAACATGGCAGATCCGAATGCTGCCGTAGTTCAACCACCGGATCCCAATGCTCCTGTCACCGGTGACAACGTCACGCCTCCACCGGTCAATGGCACCACCACGGCGCCTCCGCCTGTGACTGTTACACCGCCTGGTAGCACGCCACCGCCGGTTAATCCGCCCACACCACCGCCTGCTCCTGCCGAGATTCCTTTTGCACAGCGCATCACGGGAAAGCCAGGCTTTGTGAAAAGCCCGTTCGATCCGAATGGTCAGGCCATTGACGTGCGTGACTTCCAGTCCGGACAGAAGGCTAAATGCCCTTACACCGGCAAAGTCTTTCGTGTGCCCTGAGGCTTATGCCTCAAGTGCAGTTGGATGCAGCAAAGGGTATTGTCTAATTTGATTCCTTCACTAATTCCCTCTGTTCTGTGTCCCTCGAAAGATCCATCGCTATCCTCAGCCCCGGCTTGTTGGGTGGTTCACTTGCTAAAACCATCCAGCAGCGCATGCCGGGCTTGGAGCTGCGTATTTGGGCGCGGCGTGAAGAAGCGGTGCTGGAGGTAAAGCGCGACTTGCCTGCGACCATTGCCAGCACCAGCATCGCTGAAACGATTCGTGGGGCTTCGCTCGCCGTTTTGTGCATGCCTATCCAGCACATGCCGGGCATCGCACAGCAGATTGCAGGCTGTGAACTCGCGGATGATTTGATCGTGACCGATGTGGGCAGTGTGAAAGGCAGCGTCGTCGCCGCCTTGGAGCCGATCTTTGCAGGAACCAAGGCCGCCTTCATAGGCAGCCATCCCATGGCCGGGTCCCAGCGCACCGGATTAGCAAATGCCAGCGGCGATCTCTTCCACCGCGCTGCCTGCCTGCTGACACCGACCGCAACCACGCAGCGCATACACCTCGACCGCCTGCGGGCATTTTGGATCAAACTCGGCTGCCGCCTGCGTGAGATGACGCCACAGGAGCATGATCGCACCGTCGCACGCATCTCACACCTGCCGCACACCATGGCCGTGCTCACCACGCTCGCCGCACTCGGTAAGGACGCCAGCGTGCTCGACAGCTCCGCTGGCGGCTTCCGCGACACCACCCGCGTCGCTGGCGGTGATCCCGAAATGTGGGCTGGTATTCTCCTGCAAAATCGCGCCGAGGTCATCGCTGCGCTCCAAGATGCCTCCGGTGCCATGCGAGAGCTTCTTGAAATGCTACAAACCATGGACGAAGAAGCTCTCCGCCGTTTCCTCACGCAGGCCAAAGCCCTGCGCGATCTCCTTCCGGCGGTCTGACGCATCATGGCCAGCCTCAAGTCGAAGAAACTCAAAAGCATCCCCGCCGAAATCACCGTCCCCGGTGATAAAAGCATCTCCCACCGTTCCGCGATGTTCGCCGGACTCGCGAAGGGAACAACCATCATTGACGGCTTTTTACCAAGCGAAGACTGTCTTTGCACCGTGCACGCCATGGAGGCTCTCGGTGCCACTGTCGAACGCTTGGAGGAAGTCGAAGGCATCGGCCTCGTTAAACTCGCCATCACCGGCAATGGCATGAAGCTCAAAGCCCCGGAGAAACCCATCGACTGCGGTAACTCTGGCACCACTATTCGCCTGCTTTCGGGCATTCTCGCGGGTCAGGATTTCAAAACTGAACTCTTTGGTGACGCTTCGCTTTCCAAACGCCCCATGAAGCGCGTCGCTGATCCCCTCGGCCAGATGGGGGCCATGATCACCGGCCAAGGAGAAAAAATCTGCGCCCCGCTCACGATCCGTGGCGCTCCCTTGAAATCCATCTACTACAAGCTCCCCGTCGCCAGCGCCCAGGTGAAGAGCGCCATTCTGCTCGCTGGCTTGTTTGCCTCCGGCAAAACCACCGTGGTTGAGCCTGTCGCCACTCGCAATCACACCGAGCGTCTCTTCACGCACTTTGGCATCAAATGGCTGCGCGAAGAAGACTGCGTCAGCGTCTATGGCGGTCAGGAACCGCGTGCCACTGACATCGTCGTGCCCGGCGACATCTCCAGCGCCGCATTCTGGATGGTCGCCGCCGCCGCCACACCCGGCTCACAGATCACCCTCAAAAATGTCGGTCTCAATCCCACACGCACCGGTGTCATCAATGTCCTTCTGCGCATGGGTGCCCTTGTCACCCATTCCGAAACCCACGCTGAAGGTGAACCGCGTGGCAACATCACCATTCGCGGTGGCGATTTGAACGCCACCGTCATTGGTGGCAGCGAAATCCCCAACGTCATCGACGAACTGCCCATCCTTGCCGTAGCTGGCGCACTCGCCCGTGGCAAAACGCTGATTCGTGACGCCTCTGAACTCCGCGTCAAGGAAACCGATCGCATCGCCGCTGTCGCACAGAACCTCCGCGCCATGGGCGTCACCGTCACCGAGCATCCCGATGGTATGGAAATCGAAGGCGGTGCCAAATTGCAGGGGGCCACGCTGCCCTGCTGGGGCGACCACCGCATCGCCATGGCCTTCCTCATCGCAGGCCTGTTCGCTGAAGGCACCACCACGATTGAAGGCAGCGAGTGCATCTCCACTTCCTATCCCGGCTTCGAGCAACACCTCGACCTCTTCCTGCTCGGCGACACCGTTGCACGCCCGATCCCCGTTATGTCCACCGTCCCGCAGCCCCTCGTGGACAAAATGAACCGAGCCAAACAAGCATGAGTGCGTCCCATTCGGTTATCACTATCGACGGTCCCGCCGCCTCCGGCAAAAGCAGCATCGCTCGTCTCGTAGCCCAGCGCCTTGGTCGCACTTACGTGAACACCGGCAACATGTACCGCGCCATGACTTGGGCCGTGCTGCAAACCGGTATCGACCCGCAGGACGCCGAATCCGTCAGCACCGCTGCTGCTAGCATCGTCATCGACTCTCCCGTCGTCGAAGGCAAAACCCAGGTCAGCGTCGCTGGCCGCGCCCTCACCGACGCCGAACTCAACAGCGACCCTGTGAATCGCGCCGTTTCCCTCATCGCGCGCGTCAGCGAAGTCCGTGAACGCCTCGTCGCTGACCAGCGTGCCCTCGTTGTTCTTGGCCCTCTCGTCATGGAAGGCCGTGACATCGGCTCCGTCGTCTTCCCCGACAGCCCGCATAAAATCTACGTCGATGCCAGCGAGGAAGTCCGCGCCAGCCGTCGTGGAGCCCAAGGCCATGCGGATCAAATCGCCGAGCGCGACCGCCTCGACAAGCAGCGCAAAAACAGCCCTCTCATCATCCCCGCTGGAGCCACTGTCATCGACAACTCCCACATCACCCTAGATCAGGCTGTCGAGCAGGTGATTGCAGCGCTCAAACTTTGATTCAATCGGGGCACGTCCGCACCGCGAACCCAACGATGAACTTCAGCTACTGGCTCGGCCATCGCTTCTTCCGCGAATTCGCCCGCGGGCTGTTCGACTTCCGTGTCATCGGCGCTGAAAAACTGCCCATTGCCGGCCCCGCCCTCATCGCTAGCAACCACGTCAGTTTTCTCGATCCTCCCATCGTCGGCACGGCTTTCGATGAAGTTGTCCATTCCTTCGCCCGCAAGAGCCTCTTCAATAACCCACTCATGGGGGCAATTCTGCGCAGTTGGCAGGTGCTTGGCGTCGATCTCGACAAGCCAGACACCGCTGCCCTGAAGACCACCATTCGCCTCCTTCGTGCCGGTGAAAAAGTTCTCATCTTCCCCGAGGGCACCCGCAGTCACGATGGCAGCCTTCAGCCCGGCGAAGCCGGCGTCGGTCTCTTCATCGCTAAAACACAAGCCCCCGTCCTCCCCGTCCGACTCTTCGGTGCCTACGAAGCCTTTCCTCGCAATGCCAAAACCCTCCGCCCCAGCCAGATCACCCTCGTCATCGGCGATCTCTGGCAGCCCGACCTCAAAAGCTACTCCCAGACCGGCAAAGACCTCTACCAAGTCCTCGCAGACGAAGTCATGCACCGCATCGGCGAATTGACGCTCTGACGGAGCGGAGCATTCCCCTCGCCTGCCTGACGCCCTCTCAACCACCGTTGACTAGTGGACAGTTAGCCACTGAGACGCAGTTGACAGTCATGTTAGCATGACGGGATGAATGATAAGTCTGAACTGCCTGCGTTTGAACGCTTCAAGAAGGAATTTCTAACGCCAAGCCCCCAGGCTCCACGAAAGCCTCGAAAAATAATCTTGAACGATCTGCTGCAAATCGCCGCGTTGCCCGGTCGGATGGCCCTCGGCTGGCATGTGCCCGCTTGGCTGGGCTTTTCCACTACGGTTTCCGGCTGGTGCATTCAATTTGGATTCCTTGCTTGGGCCTTGCTCATTCACTACGGTCAAGCCCAAGCCAAGCGCGAATATGCCGAACGTGAACAGCAATGGATGGAACGCGTGGCTGAAGCTGGTCGTGCCAAGCGGGCAGACAACTGGGCAGGCTGAATTCAGAACTGTGCCTCAGATCACCCGGTCATTCCCGCCATCGACCGGAATCTGCGCGCCGGTGACTTTGGCGAACAGCGGGGAGGCCATGGCGGCGACCATGTTGCCGATGTCCTTGCTCTTGATCTCGACCTTCATGAGGTTCTTGGTCTTGTACTCCTCGACGGTCATGTTGTAGCGCGTGGCGCTCTTGAGCAGGGCTTCGGGGGTCCAGAGCTTGGTGTCGAAGACGGCGTCGGGATGCACGATGTTGACGCGGATCTTGTGCGGTGCGAGTTCGAGGGCGGCGACGCGGCAGAGCTGGGTGAGCGCGGCCTTGCTGCAGGAATAAGCGGAGGCACCTGGGCCGGGAGCTTTGAAGTTGCGGCTGCCAACGAAGATGATGCTGGCGTCGATGCCCTGCTTCACGAACGGGATGACCTTGTTCATGAGCTTCTGATGGCTCGTGAGGTTGATCATGAGGGTGCGGTCCCAATCCGTCTGCGCCATGGCGTCGAGATGATCGTTCTTCGGGAAGATGCCGGCGTTGCTGACGACGATGTCGATGCCGCCGAACTCGCGCACGGTGAAATCAATCGCGTCTTGGACGGGCTGATCTTCGGTAAGGTTCACGACGATGCCAATGCCGCCGATCTTCGCCATGATGGCAGGGATGTCCTTGTCGATGTCGAGGCCGACAACTTGCGCGCCTTGCTCGGCCAGCGACTCCGCGATAGCGAAGCCGATGCCCGCCGCACAACCGGTGACGAGCGCCACCTTGCCCTGATGCACCTTGCGGGCCGGGCATTTACGCAATTTGGCCTGTTCGAGATCCCAATACTCAATGTCAAAGATGTCTTTCTCTGGCAGCGGCTCCCAACCGCCGACCGCTTCACCAAGCTGGACGGTCGCAGCGGTCGATTCGGCGATGTCGAAGACGATCTTGGCGTCCTTCAACGTGTCGCCGAAGCTGACGATGCCTTTGCCGGGCCAGATCGCAAAACGCGGGGCCGCATCGAGCATCGTTTGGCCGTTCGCATGACGCTGGAAGTAAGCCGCGTAGTCATCCGCAAACTTCTGTACTCTTGAATCGATGTCTTCACCGATGAACGCGGGTGCGCGCTTGGTGCGGATGCTGTGATCGGGCGTCAAAGGACCGCGTGTGCCGAAGTCGGCGACGTTTGGAATGCTCGCATAGCCGACAGCTTCCGGTGATGCATTGAGGCGGGCGATCTGCGGGACGCCGCGCACTTTGGAAACGGCGTGACGCAGTTTTGCCAAGGTCATGAGGTCTTCGCTTGCTTCAGCGCTTGCGGGCTTGCCGCCTTTCTTGGCGAGGTAGTCCTCGGCCAGTGTGACCAGTTCGATGTGCTTCTCGTAGCTGGCTTTTGCGTCATCGGCGAAGGTGAAGAGTCCGTGCTTCAGCAACACGATACCTTCGATGCCTTCTTCGCGGAGATCGGTCTTCTGCAGCACTTCGTGTACCTGTTTCGCGAGGACGAAGCCGGGCATGACATAGGGCAGGACGAGCACGCGCTTACCGAAAAGCGCCTTGGTGCGGGCTTCGCCATCGGCGGCACAGGTGAGGGCGGAAATGGCGTTCGCGTGGCTGTGATCGACGAATTTGAAGGGCAGGATGGCGTGCAGGATGGCCTCAATGCTCGCGGCGGGCGCGTTCGGGTTGGTCATCGCGGCGCGCTGCTGCAGCACCATGTCTTCATCGCTCATCGTGGCGAGTTGGGACATCTTGAGCAGCGCGGCCATGCGCACCGGCGAGAAACCGGCACGCTCGATGGTCGCCAAGTCCCAGCCGCTGCCTTTGACGTAGCAAAGATCGACGGAATCACCGAAAAAGTCCTGCTCCGTGACCTTCACCGAGGTATTGCCACCGCCATGCAGAACAAGGGCGGGATTCCGGCCGAGCAGACGGGAAGTGTAAACGCGTTGTCCGAGCAGATCGGTGCCGAAAGAGGCGGCTTCAGTGTCGTTCCAGAGGGATTGCATGGTGGGGAAATGGGAGCGGCAGACTTCGGATGAATGGGCTTCGGCGCAAGGGGATTTTACCCCTCATGCCGGGCTGAGTTCACGGCTGCGCATCTCGCCCAGAGTCCACTCATACTCCTTCACCAACTGATCCACGACGTCACCACTGCGCATCTCGGGAGGGAGCACTTCCCAGGTGTAGGTTTCCATCTCGATGTGCTGGCATTTCGTCGGGTTCGCTGCCAGCCAGTCCATGGTGCCGATCAAATGATCCCGCGTGCTGTCAAAGCCGCCGCCGGGCTGGGCGTGGATCGGTATATGAAAATGCACACGCCATTCCTCGCCGAGACCGTGTGGATTCGTCTGTGCGAAATGCAGTGCATCCGGGAGGTCTTTGAAACGACGCACGGGCTCGTCCTTGCCATAGCTGGCGATGACTTGGTGGAAATAGACGGGCTCATCGAAGGCATGGAGCTTCGCGACGTTTTCGGCGGTCGGTTTCAATTTGAGCGCGGAGCTGAAGTGCAGCTTGCTGAGCCGGATGCCCGCGCCGGTGATGCGGTCGAGCGCCTTTTTGGCGTCTTCGAACTCGATGGCGAGATGGCAGGTGTCGTAATTGAGGCCGACGAACTTGAAGAAGTCGTGATCACGCGGGTTGCGGTCGAGGTAGAGCCCGAAAAACTTGAGCGTCTCACCGCTGGTCTCAAACAAGCCCAGCGGCTCCGGTTCCATGCCGAGGTGCAGGTCATGCCCGCTCTTGCTGGCGACTTTTTCGATGTGCTCGCGGCAGAGGCGCAGGTTCGTGAAGATCTCGCTCAGTTCATCGGAGCCGACATAGAAGGTCTTGTGGGAACCGGGCAGCGTGCTGACGCTGCCGCTGACTCCCGGCGGGAGAAGCTGCGCGAGGATGTCGAACAGCAGATTGGTGTAAATGAGCCGCTCCTGTGTGCTCCAGTCCGGCTTGAAGACTTGTTCCTTCACGCGAGTGCCGTGGAACGAGCCATACGGAAAACCGTTGATGGTGAAAACATAGCAGCCGTTCGCATCGAGCCAGGCCTTGAACTCGGTGATCTTTCCCGGCGCACTCAGTTCACGCGCCGCCTGCTCACTCAAACGCAGGCCGATGCCATACGGCTTCCCGCCGCTGACGCGGTCCTTCACACGGAGCGTGTAGCTTTTGAGTCCGTTCCATGTTTCCTCCCACGTCTCGCCGCGATGGATGTTCGTGCAGTAGCCGAGGTGGATGTCGTGATTGAGGAGCATGGGAAAAGTGGGTGATTCAAAAAAGCGGGCGTCCGATAAGACGCCCGCTTCGATTCAAATGGATGAATCAGCCGTTTACGGCATCGGCTTGAGAAAAATTTCCTTGTAGTAGGTCGTGCTCTTTGGGTCGTGGCCTTGGATGGCGATAGTGCCTTCGCCAAGCTTGCGGCCGGGCATGTTTTTCAGCTCTTTGGCGGGATCCCAGCCTTCCGGCTCGATGAAATCAACGGTGGTTTCGCCGTTGACCTTGAGGGTGATATGCTTGCCTTCGACCTTGATGTCGTAGTCGAACCATTCGTCGTCCTTGCTTGGGGCGAGCGGGACTTTGATGTGCTTGCCGCCTTCGGGTTCCTTCTGGCCTTCGAGCAGTGCCAGGATATTGATGACGCCGTAGAGGCTGCCGGTTTTCTTCGGGTCGGTGTGGGTGCTGTTGACCTGGCACTCGTAACCGGCATCGGGCCAGCCTTTGTCCTGATACGCGGTGTGAATATAGACGCCGCTGTTCGAGCCCGTGGTGGTCTTCACCTTGAGTTTGAGTTCGAAGCTACGGAACTTGGCTTCACCATTCGGACCGACGTAGAACAGATGCGCGCGGCCGCCGCTGACTTTGAGTTCACCGTTTTCGACGGTAAAGCAGCCGGGAACTTCCTCGTTGGATTTCCAACCGGTGAGCTCCTTGCCGTTGAACAAGGAAATCCAGCCGTCGTTATTGTCCGCAGCAAAGCTGGCTACGGACACCAGCAATGCCGCACAAGCGGAAAGAGTGATGTGGTTGATCATAGGGTCGCTGTTTTACAGCGCGGCGCGGGTGCTGTCCAGCATCCTTGCAAGCGGTGTGGCTAGCTGGCCTTTTTCACCTTCTTCACGGCAGGGGTCGCAACCGGGAGCTCTATGGCTGCCGTTTTTTTGAGGGCGGGTGCACTCAGGTGGCTTTGGAGAGTGGCGTTGCTCAAGCCCAGGAATTTGGCCGTGAGATCAGCATCTTCGTGGAAGTGACGGTAGGCCATGCGTGAGAGTTCGCGCTCTACCCATGGCATCAACTCGATGTCGGGGGATTTTTCAGCCACGTTGACGAGCATGCTCAAGGCATCGCGCATACGCGTGACGGTGCTGGTGGGGGAGGGGTGATGACGGGAGCCTTTGCTGCCGAGCGGAATGTCGGAAGGCAGCAGCACATCGGAGTTACACAGGGCGCAGGCACGCTGGATGGTGTTTTCCAGTTCACGCACGTTGCCTGGCCAATCGTAGGCGTCGAGGATGTCGAGTGCGTCGTCGGTGAAGCGCATCTGCGGCCCACGCCGACGGTTGGACTGCCGCTGGAGGAAGAATTCCGCCAGAATGCGTACGTCTTCGCGCCGTTCACGCAGCGGCGGGATGTGAATGCGCACGACGTTGAGACGGTAGAACAAATCTTCGCGGAAGGTGCCTTTGGCGACCTCCTCTTCGAGGTTTTTGTTGGTGGCGGCAAGCACGCGCACGTCGGTCTTCAGCGTCTGATTGCTGCCAACCCGGGAATACTGGCCCTCCTGAAGCACGCGCAGCAGTTT
>Ga0209086_10003085_pt1 | contig 12785 bp, 10 predicted proteins | sample M_130207_XF_Meta_FD_187312 | JGI IMG/M metagenome (GOLD analysis project Ga0209086, IMG submission 187312) | Freshwater microbial communities from Lake Montjoie, Canada to study carbon cycling - M_130207_XF_MetaG (SPAdes) (version 2) | ecosystem: Environmental > Aquatic > Freshwater > Lake...
TGGCGCACACCCATGAGCGCGGCGATTGTGCATGCGCTGACTTTGTTCTCCAGCGAATTTGTGCGCCACGACGCGCGCTTGAGCGTGGCAAAAGGTTTTTCTAAGCGTGAAATTCTGCGGCATGTCAGCCGAGCGGGATTGCGTACGGATACGCTTTCCATGAACCCATTCACCGCGCGATTTTTATTGTTGGCCACGCCAGTTGATTGAACGCATCACGGGAGCGGGATGCTTGCCACGTTGAGCACTTTGAAAAGCCACGCCGCCAACAAGCCGCCAGCGAGCGGTCCAAAGATTGGAATCCACGCGTAGCCCCAATCATTGGAACCCTTGTTGGGAATTGGCAACAACGCGTGCGCAATGCGCGGAGCAAAGTCACGCGCGGGATTAATGGCGTAGCCCGTTGAGCCGCCCAGACATAAACCAATCGCGAACACCAACAATGCCACGGGTAACACGCCGATAGCGCCCAGGCTCATTTTCACAACGCTGCCATCGTTCATGTTCAACTGAGCGTCTTTCAGCGACAGAATGCCAAAAATTAAAATGCCGGTGGAAATAACTTCGGTTATAAAGTTTGACAGCGGCGCGCGAATGGCTGGCGCGTTGCAGAACACGCCGAGCTTTGTTGGTCCGTCCGGTGTCTTTGCCCAATGCGGTAAATACGAAATCCACATCAGCACCGCGCCCACAAATCCGCCAAGCATTTGCGCGGTGATGTAGGACGAAACTTTGGCGCCATCAAATACTCCGGCGCACCACAAACCAATTGTGACTGCGGGGTTTAAATGCGCGCCGCTTGAAGCAGCCACGCAATACACGGCAATAAATACCGCCACGCCCCAACCCGCGCACATGGCCAGCCAACCCGAGTTGTTGCCTTTGGTGCGAGCCAGACAATTATTGGCGACAACGGAATCTCCGATTAAAACCAAGAGTGCGGTGCCCACAAATTCACCCATGAATGGTGTCATGCGTGAAAGCATACGGACAGATCTCACTCCGTGCGAATGCGGGTTACTCTTTCAAGCGCCATGTTTCTTACCACGCCAAGATGGTGGCTGCCATTCTTCATGCCTTCAACAATTTCACTGTTGCTGATTGTTGTGGGTTTTATTTTAATATGGCGTAATCGCGCGCATTGCAACGCGCGTGCGTGGCGCGTTGGCGCGTTGCTGAACGCGTGCGGAACGGTGATTTTATATGTCACATGCACGCCATTGATTGCGACATGGTTGGCTGCAAGCTTGGAGCGCATGGTGCCCCCACTTCGCCCCGCGAATGCTCCACAGTGTGATGCAATTGTGGTGCTTGGAAGTACCTTTCATTGGCACCGCGATCAACTCGATCAGACTTATTTTTTAAGCGCCACTGCGGATCGATTTCGGGTGGCGGTTGAGGCTTACAAACTTGGCAAAGCGCCATTGCTAGTACTTGGAGGCGGTGGAAAATTAGATGAACCAGGCATAAGCGAGGGAAATTTTCAAAAGCAAATGGCGCAGGAACTTGGAATTCCAGAAAGTTCGATCGTGGTTGGTCCGCAAGTAGTCAACACGGAGATGGAAGCAATTCAACACGCCATGACATTGCGCAGCCTTCATGTGAAGAAGATTTTGCTTGCCACTAGTGTCTGTCACTTGCCGCGCGCCGCCATGCAATTTCGCGCGCTGGGATTTGAAGTGGTTGAACTTCCTTGCCACTATCTCACGGCCGGAATTGATGAGCAATTTTCATGGCGCATGCTTTTGCCGCGTGGCCAAGCACTGGATCAAACAGAAACGTGTCTCAAAGAATATTTTGGCTTGGTGGCGGCAAAACTTTTCCCCGCCAAAGAAGTTGCCGTTGAGCGCGCGCCATGAGTGGTATTTGCGGCCTGATTGATTTTGGCGCTGGCTTCACCGGTAAAAAACTTGCCGCGTTGATGGCCCAAATGCAGCATGCCATGATTCACCGCGGCTTTGAACGCGACTCGCTTTGGATGGGCGAGCAAACCCAAGTAGCCTTGTCCGATTGCCACTTGCTGACTTCTCGTACCGCGGTCTTGGCGAACTCCACTGCGCAAATACAAATTGTGTATGACGGCGACGCTCTTGCCACCACGGATGGGGCAACGCTTGAATCCAATCAACACCCTCCCGCACTGGCCGAACTTGCGCGCGTATTCGCCGATCCAACCAAGAGCCCTGTTGAGGCTCTGCGCGCCATTGATACTCCTTTTGCGCTGGCACTTTGGAATGATCGCCTTAAGAAATTATTGCTGGCGCGCGATGCCTTTGATTACAAGCCGCTGTATTTCTCTTCAGGGCGCGGATGGCTTGCATTTGCAAGTGAATTGCGCGCGTTGAAAGTGATTCCAGGCTTTAACGCAACATTGGATCAAGAGGCGATCAACGAATATCTAGTTCAAGGAACCGTGACCGCGCCGCGGTCGATATATCAAGGAGCGCGCAAAGTGTGCGCGGGCGGATTTGTGGAACTGGATTGTGCTCCGCTACTGGCCAGCGCCAGCCTGATTTCTATTCGCGAAGGCGATCCGGCCGCGAGTGGCGTTGTCACAATGCTCGCGCCCTTGTGCGGAGAATTGCATTCGTCCACGTTTTGCAACACGCATCTTGAATATAATTCACAACATGCCCAACCACTTCGGGCGCGAACACATCTGGCTCAACTCACTCTCTCTGAGCAAAGTGAATTGCTGCGTCGGGCCTTACTTGAATCTTTGCAGCAATCGCGCTTTCGGTCGAACAGCGTTCACATCATGCGCGATAATGCGCCTGTTGATGCGCTCTTGACGGCAATGTGCCGCTTGGAATTGCAACTTGAAACACACACGTGCGCGGTGACCGATCCGCTGTATGCCGACAACGCGACGCTTTCAACAGATATCGCTCAACATCTTGGCGCCATTCATCATCAAGGCGAAACACTTGAAGATTTTTCTGAGTTGCTCAATCGTGTCTCCAGCGCACTTGATGAGCCCATTGGTGCGCTTGATTCGCTGACCATGAATGTAAACGCCGCATTCGCCCGAGCTCATTCTTCACACGCTCTCAGCAGCATTGGCGAACCCCCACGGATGGATTCGCCAACATTGTCATTCATTGACACTTTGCTGCGAAGGAATCCCGCAACTACTGCGTCACCAACTCAACCGCAACAGCTCTTATGTAATAGCGCGTTACTGAATCAAATTTCAGCGCATCACTCACTTGCCGTCGCCACGCCGTTTTTAAATCATCAAGTCACCACGATTGCATCAGCGCCGGTCACTGGACTTGTCACGAAACCGAAATATTTGTTTGGAGAACAAACGTCAACGCATCCTGTGGCAACTATGAATAGCGAAATGCTTGCGCACCTATTACGTGGTTATTTCCCTGAACCAATGATTGAGCGAATTCTGCAGAACAACAATTCCATCATTATTCCGCGCGCCGAACACGCCTTGTCACAACTGTGTGAATCAACTCTGTTCCATCCGCAATCACGAGTTTGCCAAATGACAAACCGAATTGCATTGCGTGGATTGTTGGCCAGCCCCGCTGCAACGCCATATCACGCGGCACAGCGGCGTTGGTCATTGCTTGTATTGGAATGTTGGCTGAGCCGGCAATCTGCATAACACAGATCGGCGCGATCGCAAGCGCCTTAGCGTGACTTCACGGTGTTGGCTTGATACCCACCAACAAGTTCGCCAAGCAATTTGCGCACCACGCCATCATCGCGTTGATCGACGGCGGTTTGCAAGCGATCCAGTTTGGCTTCCAGCGAATTCCACGACTCAAAGGGCTCACGCGCTAAACCAATAGAGACATGCTCAGTCGTAGTGGCGTCGCTACTGATGAGCAATTCCTCATACAACTTTTCACCAGGGCGCGTGCCCGTAATTTGAATTTCAATTTCGCCCGTGGGGTGGTCCTGATCTCGCAACGTCCGACCCGCGAGGCGAATCATGTTCTTTGCAAGATCCATAATTTTCACGGGCTCGCCCATGTCAAGCACGAACACCTCGCCACCCTTGGCCATGGCGCCAGCCTGAATGACAAGCGAGGCCGCTTCTGGAATAGTCATGAAATAGCGCACCATTTCCGCGTGCGTTACGGTTACGGGTCCGCCACGCTCAAGTTGCTCTTGAAAGAGCGGAATGACGGAACCTGAAGATCCAAGAACATTTCCAAAGCGCACCATGGAAAAAATAGTGCGTCCATTTGAACTTTCATTCATGGATTGCAAAATAATTTCAGCCAATCGCTTGCTGGCGCCCATGACGCTTGTCGGTCGAACAGCCTTGTCGGTTGATACAAAAATAAATGCCTTCACTCCGGCGTGCAGCGTGGCTTGCGCCATGGTGAGCGTGCCAAACACATTGGTCTCCACGCCCGCGGTCTCATGTTTTTCAACCATTGGCACATGCTTGTACGCGGCGGCGTGATACACCGTTTCAATGCGCTGCGCCACCAACAAACGGTCAAGCAAGACACGGTCGTTCACCGATCCAAGCGAGGTCTCCAGCAACATTTCCGTGCCACGCTTTGCAATCATGTGGCGAATTTCTTTTTCGATGGCATACAAATTGTGTTCACATTGATCCAATAGAACCAGTCGAGTTGGACCCGCCTCGATAATTTTTCGGCAGAGTTCGGAACCAATCGATCCACCAGCGCCCGTGACCAAGACACTTTTGCCGGTGATGTGCCGATGCATCAATTCTTCATTGGCGGCAACGGGAGTGCGTCCAAGCAAATCATCCACTTTCACAGGGCGCAATTGCCCAACGGATGCGGAACCGTCGTCAAGTTCAGCCAAAGTTGGCACTGTGAGAACGCGCACGCCATGCGCCGTTGCTTTTTCCACAAGTTTCAAGCGGCGCGCGCGGCTTGCGGAAGGCAGCGCTAACAACAACGCCTTGATGTCATGTTTGGAGAATACTTCCGAAAGTTTTTCGCTGGAATACACCGGCACATTTCGAATTTTTCGTCCTTGAAGCTTTGGATCATCATCAATGAACGCAACTACGGATTGCTCGCGGCCATGAATGAGCGCGGAGTGCAAGCCAATACCAGCCGCGCCCGCGCCAAAGATGGCCACTTTGTAATTCTTGGAATGACCGCCCTTTCCCAACAGCCACCAACGCGCGCCAAGCCGCGTGCCGCCAATAGCAAGTGTGGTTAACACAAAATAAATAACGGGCACAGTTCGCGGAAGATTGGCAACTCGGTTTGTATAAAACGAAACAATCAAAAGCGCGACCGTGAGCAGTGCCACGCCAGCCACCACACGCACCGCAAAAATAGGACCGATGTAACGCGTAATTTCTTTGTACAAACCTGTGCAATAGAAACAGATCGGCGCAATGATGGCCGCCCATATCAAGAGGGAATGGCATGAGTTCCAGGCGACAAGCACGTCTGTTTGCACAAGCGCATAGGCGACAAACAATAATGCAACGGACAACACAGCGTCGGTTGCTGCCGCCATAAAGACTTTGGAGGCCCCAGTCATTTGCACGAGAGAATTTCGCACGAACGCATGATAGTGAATGTCTATTTCAAATCAAGAGGACGCGGTAAATATGAAACAGAATGAGTTGGGCTATAACATTCACTTCATGCCCGCCTTCATGCCCCTATTCAGCGTGCGATCTAGCGCGCCGTGCCGAACAAAAACCAATCGGTTGTGGAATGGCAATGCATGTGCGGCATAGCTGGTCTTATTGATTTTTCACATTCGCTCAAGAACCCGCAAGTGGTTCTACGCGACATGGCCAACACGCTTTCACACCGCGGGCCTGATGCGTCTGGAATTTGGTTTCATGCACCGACCCACGTGGGTTTAGCTCATACGCGGTTGAAAATTATTGACTGCACGGATGCGGCTGCGCAGCCCATGCAATCACACAGCGGTCGCTTCACATTGATCTTCAACGGAGAGATTTACAATTTTCAAGAGTTGCGCGATGAATTGGTTACGTTGGGTGTTGAGTTTCGATCTGAATCCGATACGGAAGTTCTTTTAGCCGCCGTAGAAACATGGGGCGTGCAAGGCGCTGCGCGGCGCGCGGTTGGCATGTTCGCATTTGGAATTCATGATGCGCAGGAACGAACACTGCATTTGGTTCGTGATCGAATTGGCATCAAGCCGCTTTATTTTGGTTGGATTGGCCAAGGCGAAACACGTACGTTTGCATTTGCCAGCGAACTGAAAGCCATTGTGTGCATGCCAAACTTTGAGCGCGCCGTGGACCGCGCCGCGCTGGCTGACTACTTTCAATTTTTGTATGTCCCCGCGCCGCGCACAATTTGGAAAGGCGTTTCCAAACTTGCTCCTGCGCACATCATGTCCATCAATGTGGATACGGGTGCGACACAGACCAACATGTATTGGAACGCGCACGCCATTGCGGAGCGCGGAGTTGCGCAACCATTTGAGGGCAACGATGCGCAAGCCCAAGAAGCGCTGCTCACTCGCGTTCAATCGGCGGTTGAAGCCCACATGATTGCGGACGTTCCAGTTGGCGCATTTCTCTCCGGCGGAATTGATTCCACACTTGTGACCGCCGTCATGCAATCACTTTCGCCGCGGCCCATTCGCACTTTCACGGTTGGCTTTCAAGAAACACAATCTGATGAGCGCGTGCACGCCAACACGGTGGCGAAACATTTAAAGACTGACCACACTTGCGTTGAAATTGCGGCCCACGACCTGCGCGGCGCTATTCCCCTGCTTGCGCAAATGTTTGACGAACCGTTTGCGGATTCCAGCCAGCTTCCAGCGTATCTCATTAGTCAAGCCGCACGCCAACATGTCACGGTTGCGCTTTCTGGCGACGGTGGCGATGAGATTTTTGCCGGCTACAACCGACATCGAATGATGGATCATGTGTGGCCCGCGCTACGCAGCATTCCCGCGCCACTGCGCGCGACTGCCGCGTCCATGATTCGCATGTTTTCCACCAAGCAACTTGATGCTGTTGGAAAATTCGCCATGCCAATATTGCCTAGCGCATTACGCTCAAGCCAGTTTGGCGATCACTTGCACAAACTTGCGTCGTTGGCAAAGTGCAAAGAGTGGAGCGATGCATATCTTGCATTGGTCAGCTCATGGAGTCATCCAGAAAATCTGGTGATTCATTCGCAGCGCAACTCCGCGGCGCTTGATGCGTGCACGCAAGCCAACATGCCCGACGCGTTGCGCGCCATGCAGTGGCTTGATCAGACAACCTATTTGGTGGATGACATTTTGACCAAGGTTGACCGCGCCAGCATGGCGGCGAGTTTGGAAACGCGCGTTCCGCTGCTTGATCACCGACTTGTGGAATTCGCGTGGACTTTGCCCGTCGATATGAAGGTGCGCAACGGACAGGGCAAATGGATTTTGCGGCAAGTGTTGAACAAGTTTGTTCCAGCGCCACTGATAGACCGTCCCAAAATGGGATTTGCAATTCCACTTGAATCATGGCTGCGTGGACTGCTGAAAGAATGGGCCAATGATTTACTGAGCGAGCCGCACGTGCGCGAACAAGGATTTCTAAACGCGGATGTTGTGGCGCGCGAATGGAGCCAATTTTGCGCCGGCGGCGGCGGACATCAACACAAAGTGTGGGCATTGCTGATGTGGATGGCGTGGGTTGAACGTTGGAAGCCAACATCATGAGCGCCAACACATTCCCTGACGGAATCAAGCGTGCGATGAACTCAAGAAGCCAAAGATTGAGGCACGCCCTATGACCCAGAAAACACTCGCGCTTTTGGGTAAGAATGCGCAACATGTACTTGCGTTTCGCGGCAGTCTGATTCGTGCGGCGCAAGCCAGCGGCCACCGCGTGATCGCGCTCACTTCGCCAGCAAGCGCGCGCGCGCGGCATCGCTTGCATGAGGCTGGCGTGGAGCACTTTGATACGCCACTGCGCGGCGGCACCATTTCACCGCTGCGGGATTTGCAATTTCAAACAATGGTCAGCGATATTTTGAAAGCGCAGCGCGTGGATGCGTTGCTTGCCTACAACCCAAAGTGCATTGCGTTTGGTCCGATTGCCGCGCGCCGGGCGGGTGTGAAAAATGTCGCCGCTCTTGTCACCGGTCTTGGCTTTGCATTCACGGGACGCTCGCTTGCACGGCGATGCGTTCGATTTTTCTCCACGCGTCTCTATAAACGATCACTTGCCGCATGCGATGCGGTGTTTTTTCAAAACCAAATTGACCGCGATGAACTTGCCGCGCTTGGAGTATTGGCCAATGTCCCCAACGCGCGCGTGCACATGATCGCGGGCTCGGGCGTTGATCTTGATTTCTTTCCAGCGCAACCCGTTCCAACGCAAACGCATTTTCTCATGATCAGTCGACCGCTGAAAGACAAGGGCGTTGCGGAATTCGCTCAAGCCTGCAAAATTGTCCGCGCAAGCAATCCCGCAATTCGCTGCACACTGATCTGCGCGTGGGACGATAATCCCAGCAGTTTCACCCGCGCCGACATTGCGCGTTGGGCGCAAGACGGTTGCTTCAACGCAGTCGATGAAGTGGAAGATGTTCGTCCGCATCTTGGTGCGTGCACCACATTTGTGCTGCCCTCGTACCGCGAAGGCACAAGCAAAGTTGTGCTTGAAGCCATGGCCACGGGTCGCGCAATTATTTCAACCGACGCCATTGGGTGCCGCGATCCAATTGAACCTGGCGTGAACGGCTTACTTGTTGCGACACATTCCGCCACCGAACTTGCCGCCGCCATGCTTGAACTTGCGAATAATCCAGCTCGCAATTCCGCCATGGGCGCCGCCAGCCGCCGCATTGCGCAAGAAAAATACAACGCCAAATCAATCGACGCGGCAATTCTGCATGCGCTGAACCTGGACGCTCCCGAGCGCGCATGACCGCGAACCGCATGCATTGCAATCAATTGCATGCATTGCAACTCTTGACTTGTATTTACGCGTGACCTTTGTATTCAAATTGCATGCACACGCAAAGTATTGCTTCATTCATGAATCAATAGAATGATTGCATGAATATTCTTGTCACCGGCGCCGCTGGATTTATTGGCTCATTCACCGCGCATCAATTGCTTGACCGCGGCGACCGCGTTGTTGGCCTTGACAACATGAACAACTATTACGACCCCTCGCTTAAGCAAGCGCGCTTGGCGCGACTTCAAGCGCGCGACAATTTCATATTTACACAATTGGATTTGTGCGACATGGATGGAATGAAATCCATGTTCGCCAACAACAAGTTTGATCGCGTGATTCACTTGGCGGCGCAAGCCGGAGTGCGCTACTCCATTGAAAATCCAATGGCGTATACGCAAAGCAATCTTGTTGGCATGACCAACATTCTGGAAGGCTGCCGCCACAGCGAAGTGCCGCACTTGGTCTACGCCAGCACAAGTTCCGTGTACGGTCTGAACACCACGCAGCCATTTTCGCCGCACCACACGGCCGATCACCCCATGACTTTTTACGCCGCCACCAAGCGCGCCAATGAACTCATGGCGCATTCGTACAGCCACATTTTCCGCATGCCCACAACTGGCCTGCGTTTCTTCACGGTGTATGGTCCGTGGGGTCGCCCCGACATGGCGCTGTTTCTTTTCACCAAGGCCATTCTTGCGGGCGAACCCCTTCGCTTGTTCAACCACGGCAAGCACACGCGCGACTTCACCTATGTTGAAGATATTGCGCGTGGTGTGATCGCGGCCGCCGATCGCATTGCAACAGCTGATGAAAATTTTGACGCTTCAAAACCCGATGTTGCAAGCAGCAGCGCGCCGTGGCGCTTGTACAACATTGGTTGCTCGCGGCCAGTGCAGTTGTTGCGATACATCGAAGTGCTGGAACAGTGTCTGGGGAAAAAAGCCAAGACGGAAATGTTGCCGCTGCAACTTGGCGATGTGCCTGACACATTCGCCGACACCACCGACTTGGCGCGCGACATGAACTACCAACCTTCAACCACCATTGATATTGGCGTGGCGAATTTTGTGCGGTGGTACCGCGACTATTACAAAGCGTGATCGCGCCACAATTTTTGCGTGACAGATCCATCACAATTTCGGCGTGATTTCCCGCGATTACAGTTGATATTAAGAAGATCAATCAGCGCCTGAACAAAGCGCGCAAGGACATCAGGCACCCGCGCGCGTGCGCAGATTGTCCAGCACATTCATGAAGTTGATGTACGCGTCATAAGGACTGTCATACGGCGAGAAATATTTATGCACGTCGCCGTCGGACCAATATTTGGTGCACATGTAGTACAGGTGGTCGCTGGTGGTCAGCTTGCGCCAGTCCTCCAAAATGTATGGATCGCCCTTCAAATGCTTGTCTCGCACCGCGGGCTCAATTCTGTACAACTCCTCCACGGCGTTGTCCTGCAACGGGTTTCCAAGCCACGCGGATAAATCGCGCTCCATGTCGGCCCACGAAATTGGCTTGGGAACATCGTATTCACCAACGGGTCGAAACTTCTCAATAGCTTGCGACACGGTTAAGAATTCATTCTGCCCTGGATTCACATCAAAAATATATTTTGGCAGCGCGTCTAGGAAATTAAAGATTCCCGTCTCCGCCCATTGATGCTCGCCAAAAGTTTCATAGTCCATGAACAGGTTGCATAAATTTCCGTCGCCATTGATTTGATTCACCCAGCCCGCGAACTTCTCGGCGGACAGCGGCCAATCTTTCCAATCACGGTTGCTGAAACGAAACGCAATGTCGTCGCTTAAGCGATAATTTTTTAGCAACAGCGGCATGGGCGCGCGACCAGCTGGGAAACCATTCGCGGGAACCGCGTACAAATAATTTGGATTGCGGAAACCAAGCAGGCGATCAACGCCTTCGCACACCACGCCTTTGTGCCGGCCCAGCCACGCGATATGCCCGCCAACTTCGTTTGAATAAATCAATTCCGTGTTGCGAAAAACTTTTGGCTTCTGGCCAAAGAGCCGCTCAATCATGGCTTCTTGAATGGCGACTTGCTCATCAAATTCCTTGCGGCTGAATAAGAAACTGAGCGAGTGATGGCTGGTCTCCGCCAAGAATTCACACGCGCCCGTGTCTGCAAGCCGCTTGAATAAATCGATCAAGTCGGGCGCCCACTGCTCAAATTGCTGCAGCGCCACGCCACTAATGGAGTAGCTCACGCGAAAACGATTCTCGTGACGCTTCACCAGATCGAGAATTTTTTCCGTGGTTGGTCGATAGCACTTGTTGGCCACCTTCTGCAAGATGGTTCCATTGGCTTCGGCGTCAAAGTAAAACGGATCTGTGTCAAACACGGAGTAGCGACGCAACCGAAACGGCTGATGCACTTGGAAATAAAAGACGACGCTTGCCACAGGGGTGAGAGTGTAGTTGCAATTTCCAAGCGCGCACAGTGCTAGCGACAGAGCGTTTTCAGGCGTGAACAATTCAAGGTCAAGCCACTATTCTGTGTGCATGAATCGAACCACGCTTGCCGTTGAAATTGCCAAAGTTGCCATGTTGCGCGGAACTTTCACGCTGCGCAGTGGAAAAACCAGCCACTATTACTTGGATAAATATCTGTTCAGCACCCGCCCGGAAATTTTGCGCGAGCTTGGCGCGTTATTCGCGGCGCGCATTCCCACAGGAACCACGCGCTTGGCTGGCGCGGAACTTGGCGGAATTCCGCTTGTGTCCGCGGCCAGCATGGCCAGCGGACTGCCCTGTCTTTTTATTCGCAACCAGAAAAAAGAATACGGAACCGCCAAGCAACTCGAAGGCAAGTTGGAGCGCGGCGACCGCGTGATGATTGTGGAGGATGTTGCCACCACTGGCGGCCAAGCGCTTGAAGCCGCCAAGGTGTTGCGCGAAGGCGGCGCCGAAATCACCGCCATTGTCAGCGTGATTGATCGCATGGAAGGCGCGCGCGAAAATATTCAGGCCGCTGGAATTGTGTTTGATTCGCTCTTCACCGTGAAAGATCTTGGAATTGTTCCAGACGCCGCCACGGCCACCTAATTATGAAACCATTCTTTGAACTCGCAAGCGGCAATTCAACTGCACGCCCCGCATAAAACCTTGCCCTTGAATATGAAAAAACTCCGGCATATGAAATATGGACCAACTTTTGCAAACCAACCAACGCCGCAACTTTAAAAAAGTTGGCTTGATCGTTGGATTGGGCTTGCTCGCCGCCGCAGTGTGGACAATCGCGCGCAGCGGCACAATCGCAAGCCAAGCGTGGGAACATCTCTCGCACGCGTCGCCGATTCTTTTCGCCGCGCTGCTGGGTTGCGTCTCGCTGATCACGTTGTGCACCACGGCTTGCATGCTGATTCTCACTAATCGAACACGTCCACCAATCCAAGTTCAGTTTCGTGAAATGCTCGCGCTGATATGCGCCAGCACGCTGGGAAATTTTATTCCACTGCAACCCGGGCTCATTGGCCGCATCGCCTTTCACCACCAAGTGCACGGAATTGCGGTGCCCATCAGCGTGTTGATTGCCATTCAATCCACCGCGCTCACCGCAATCGCGGCGCTTTGGATTGGCGCGGGACTTGCGCTCACTCATGCCACTCACTTGTCGTGGGGCGCCGCGGTGTTGTCGCCCATTCTGCTGGCTCCATTTTTGCGCAATCACACCGCTCGCCAATTTGCCGCGGCATTTTTTGTGCGCATCTTGGAAACATGCGTCTGGGCGCTGCGCATTTACATTGCATTTCAATTGATCGGACAACCCATTGACGCGCCCGCGGCTTTGGCGTTGGCCTGCATTGCCAACGCGGCCAACACCATTCCATTTGTTGGAAATGGAATTGGCATTCGTGAA
>Ga0209086_10003087_pt1 | contig 12784 bp, 14 predicted proteins | sample M_130207_XF_Meta_FD_187312 | JGI IMG/M metagenome (GOLD analysis project Ga0209086, IMG submission 187312) | Freshwater microbial communities from Lake Montjoie, Canada to study carbon cycling - M_130207_XF_MetaG (SPAdes) (version 2) | ecosystem: Environmental > Aquatic > Freshwater > Lake...
CTGATGTGCGTTCGACGAAAGTACAGCCGTTGGGGTGCGTACTTTCAAAGCAAGTTGGCCAACATTTTGTTCACGAATGAACTGGAACGACGATTACGAGAAGCCCAATCAACAACGATTGCGTTGGCGGCCCACCCCGGCACGGCACGAACAGAACTCGGCAAGAGTGGCAGTTCGGCAACGAACTTCGTCATGCGACGACTGACACCTGTGCTCACGCGGACGGGCGTTCAGGGCTGTGAATCTCAAGTACGCGCCATGGTCGACCCGAATGCAATAGGTCGCGAGTATTACGGACCGAAGTATCAAATGTACGGTGCACCAGTCAAGGTCACTCCAAGCAAGCGTGCTCGCAACATGAATGACGCACGACGTTTGTGGGAAATCAGCGAAGAACTGACTGGCGTGAAGTACTCGTTCTAGTGCGTGGGTTTTACTTCGTTCAGTTCGATGCGGTTACCGCTGGGGTCATGAATGAAGATTTGACGATTCACGCCAGCCATTTCAGGTGCGAGACGATATTTCAAACCTTTGGCTTCTAAGTGGCGAGCGCAATCGTTGATATCCGTCACTGCAAGTGCAAAATGTTGATTGCGATCGATGACTGCGTCAGGTCGAACGAAAAGATGTAACTCGTGCAGGCCCATGTTGAGCCACGCACCATCAATGGTGAAACCGGGTCGTTCAAATGATGTGAACCCCAGGCCGTCAACGTAGAACGCAAGAGCTTCAGGAAGCGAATGAATGTTCACGTTGACATGGTGTATTCCGAGTACTTCCACAGTGCTCAGACTAATGGCGAAAGCGAAACAACATGTGATTGTTGGCCGTCTCACCGTAACTCAAGCAGTGACTGCGGTAGCGTCTCGCTTATCTAGCCACCGTGAAATGAGGAGAAAAAAATGTCAAAAGAATGGGGTCCCCTCGCAGGATTAATCGGAGAATGGCAAGGCCAAGGTGGACTTGATACTTCGTTTTCACACAGTCGTGGTGAAGTTTGGAAGACGCCTTATCTTGAAAAGGCCACGATGAAGCCGTTCGGTCCAGTTGAAAATGGTTCGCAATCTCTATACGGGCTTGATTACAAGACCGCCATGTGGCGCGATGACGAACAAAACCCATTCCACACCGAAGTTGGCTACTGGTTATGGGATGCGGCAACTGGTGAAGTGTTGCGCGGATTCGTTGTGCCCCGTGGAATCGTGGTTTTGGCCGGTGGCAAGTCAACTGCTGATGCGAAAGAATTTACGATGAGCGCCGAATTAGGTTCGTCAACTTACGCGATTGGCGAAAATACTTATCTTGGTCAGCATGCAAGCACCCGTGCGTACACCGTGACAGTCACCGTGAATGGTCCTGATTCATGGAGCTATACCGAAAACAGCAGTTTGAAGATGGATCAGTTCCCGGACATTTTCCCGCACACAGATAGCGCGACTCTCACTCGAGTGGCCTGAAATAGAACGCGCGTGATTCTGGTGTGTTTTTATTGCGCTATACGCAATAAAAACACACCAGAATCACAAACTAGTTGCTGGGGTCGCGGGGGAGTCCGAGGATTTTCTCGCCAATAATCGATCGCTGAATCTGATCGGTTCCACCGGCAATTGATTGCGCGGGCGTGCTCACCAACACTTCGGCAATCGTTGCATCGTGTGCATGATCTCCGTTCTGCAGCATTCCATGCGCACCACTAATCAATGAGTGCACAAGGTGAGCCATGCGTGAAACTTCTGAAGCGGCCAACTTGCCAATCGAACCTTCGGGACCAGGTGGCCGGCCCAGCGCACGCGCTGCACGAGCTCTTAACGCGGTCCATTCGTTCATTTTCTGGAATGACAACAATGCTGCAATGTTCTGGCGAATCACCGGATCGTTTGAGACCCCAAGCAATTGGGCACGTTCAACAACGAGATCAACACGGCCGGCACGTTGTGGGTACCACACGTATGTTTTGAAATGCTCTTCGGCCTCGTGCTCGGCTTCGCGCACGGCACGACTCTCTATCGCATTGTTCTGGGCGAATTTCGGTCGACGCATCGTCGAAAACGTTCGCTCGTGAGCAAGAGTCGCACGAGCAACGCGCCAGCCATCATCAAGTGACCCGAGAACCATGTTGGCCGGAATCCGGGCATCGGTCATGAAAACTTCGTTAAACGACGAGTGATAGTTCATCTGTTTGATTGGCCGTACTTCAACACCCGGCTGCCGCATCGGCAAAACGAAATAGGTAATTCCCTGATGCTTTGAACCATCTCGATTCGTGCGAGCCAACAACATTCCGTAGTCGGCATGATGGGCGCTGGTATTCCATACCTTCTGCCCATTGATGACCCATTCATCGCCATCAAGAACTGCCGAAGACGAGAGACTTGCCAAATCTGATCCTGCGCCAGGTTCGCTAAAGAGTTGGCACCAAGTTTTTTCACCGGTCAATGTTGGGCGCAAGATGATTCTCTTCAACTCGTCTGAACCATGTTCGACAATGGTGGGTGCCGCTAAAGACATGCCACTGCCAAGCGGATTGCCAACTGCACCGATGAGTCGTAGTTCTTCAGCGACTACTTGATCGGCCCACGCAGGCAAGTCACGTCCGAACCACTCGTGTGACCACGATGGAACTGCCCAGCCAGAGTCAACAAGGCGTTCACGCCACGCCTGCAGCGAGAGTTGCGGGTCCCAATTTGTGGTCAGCCATTCTCGAACTTCTTGTTGAACGGACTCACGAGTAACCGCACTCATCACGAAACCTCGTTGGGGTCGGCAAGTTTGCAGGCACGAATCCAAATATCGGTCAATGTTTGTTCGGCGGCATCATTGTCGTAAGTGTCGCCGCCCACATGAAGCCATTGCGCAAAACCCGACAACATCGAAACCAATGCGGCGGCAGTGAGCGACGCATCAAGATCGGGGTCGGCCCAACCCTTGCTTTGCCAACGCCGTATCGACGATGCAACGCGGGTGATGTGCTGCTGACGTGATCGCAATCTTTGTTTTTTGATTTCTTCATCGTGTGCTGATGCTTCATCAACTAAGCGATAGAGATCGGCGTTGCGTCGCACCACGGCAAGGTAATTGCGATTTGAAATACGCAAGTTCTCTATGGGATTGCCAGAACGTTTGCGCTCAAAGGCAACGACGTCACTTGCAACTTCGCGGTCAATCGTTGCTGCCAGGTGCCGGAACACATCAATCTTTGATTCAAAGTACGTATAGAAACTTCCGCGTGCCACATTTGCCTTGGTGACGATGTGTTCAATTGTGGTGTTGGTGTATCCGTAGCGATCAAACTCAGCACGGGCAGCCTCAAGAATGATCTGGCGAGTGCGGGTTGCCTTGCTGGTCGGGGAATTCTCTACTGAGGCACGGCGTACTGCTGCAACACCACTTGGTGTGAAACCACCGCGAGTTGTTGAACTTTCGCTCATACATGCACCATCATGAATCAACCATTGACACTGAAGCACGGCGAAAGAGGTCGGCTTGAATTTCCATCGCTCGCAAGTAGCCATCAAGTGTGCGTTGACGTGGTTCTGGAACAAAGTGCGTCACACCAATCTCGCGATAGTGATCAATCTCGGCCAAGATCAGATCGTTGTCGTCTTCGAGTGCATCCCAGCGGGTACGCATTGAAATCGGAAACGATTGTTCGGGTCGACCCGCACGCAACTTTTTTACTCGACGCTCGGTTTGTTCGGGACTCAAGAATGCTCCATGCCAGCCATCGCCAACGTCAACGGCACGACGTAATGCAATGTCGGCGTGTCCGCCAATCCATAGCGGCACATGACGCAATGGCTGTGGTTTGGTGCGCATTGACACGAAGTGGGCATCGTGAACGGGGAAGTCGGCCGTGATGTGGTCGTCAGTCCAGACTCTTCGCAAGATTTGAATTGCTTCGTCGGTGCGCGGTCCACGTTCGGCAAAGGGAACGCCTAGGGCATTGAATTCGGCTTCGAGCCAACCGGCGGCGATTCCGAGAATCACGCGACCGCCGCTCATATGGTCGAGCGATGCAACCATCTTTGCGACCGCCAACGGATTACGCATCGGCAGAACCAACACAGTCGTACCGAGCCCGACGCGCTTGGTGTACGCGGCGGCCCAGGTCATGGCGATGAATGGCTCGAAGATGTAGGCCGATGGGGGATAGTCGGCACCGGTAGGGACGGCGAGGTGATCGCTCACCCAGACGTCGGCGTAACCCAAATCTTCGGCCAACACGGCAGCGCGCCGAATGGCTTCTCCTGAAGACGCCGGGCCTGCTTGAGGTAAATGAATGCCCGCAGTTGCTGGGTGAATTTCGGCCATGTCCTTACCGTAGCCGTTTTCGACATCAATGTCGAAACTGTGGCTAAAACGCACTATGGTGAATCTTGTGATCGAACGACATCTCGAAATTCAGACGGCCGAAGGTTCAATGACGACGTACGTTGTGCACCCTGAAGGACCTGGTCCGTTTCCGGTTGTCTTGTTTTTGATGGATGCGCCTGGCAAGCGTCCGTTACTTCATTCAATGGCGCAACGAATTGCGAACAACGGCTACTACGTCATGTTGCCCAACTTGTATTACCGAACAACGCCAGCGTTTGAACTTGATTTTTCAAGCAAAGAATCTTTTCAACGTATGAGTGAGCTAATGCGCGCAATCGGCAATCGAATGGTTGTTCGCGATGCGAGCGATTTGCTCTCATTCGCCGAGAAAGAATCGGAGGCGGACGCTTCTGTTGTTGGTTGTGTTGGTTATTGCATGTCTGGCCCGTTTGCGTTGTTCATCGCCGCCGAACTTGCAGACCGTGTGAAAGCCGCAGCATCGTTCTACGGAGTTCGCCTAGTCACTGATTCTCCCGATTCACCGCATGCTCGTCTTGGCGACGTAAGCGGTGAGATTTATGTGGGTTGCGCCGAACATGATGATTATGTTCCACTTGCAATGGTTAACCAGTTTGAAGAAGCAATGAAAACCACGGGTGTGAAGGGGTCAATCGAACGTTATTGGGGCAACCATCACGGTTTTGCCTTCAACGATCGCCCGGCCTACGACGCAGTCGCCGACGCTCGGCACTGGGAAGTCTTGCTCAATCTGTTCAAGCGCAATTTGATTGACGGATGATGTTTATGAACGCTGTTGAATCCGAACCGTATGTCGTCATTGAAAAAATCAGCGACTATGTCTATTCCGTTCGGCTGTGTCGTGGTCCGAACAACTTCTTCTCGTATCTCATGATTTCAGCCGTTGCTGATGCGCTTGAGCAACTTGACAACAATGACGATTGTCGGGTTGTGGTGTTGTGTGCGGACGGAAAAAACTTCTGCGCAGGAGCCGACTTCTCGGGATCTGCCCCGGCATATTCGACTGCCGATCTTTATGGGGCAGCAGAGCGTCTATTTCGAACTCGCAAACCGATTATTTCTGCGGTACAAGGTGCCGCGATTGGCGGCGGCCTGGGATTAGCGATGGCTGCAGACTTTCGAGTGGTGTCATCCGAGACTCGCATCAGTGCCAACTTCTCGCGACTTGGCTTTCATCATGGGTTTGGTTTGTCGGTCACGTTGCCTCGGGTAATCGGCGAGCAGCGTGCTGCCGAACTGTTAATGACTGGTCGACGCATTGATGGATCGGCGGCATACGCCCTTGGTCTTGCTGATCGTCTGGCGGAGCCCGAAAACTTGCTTAAAGAAACCCTTGAATTAGCCAATGAAATCGCCCTTTCGGCGCCTTTGGCGGTCGAATCAATTCGGGCAACTCTTCGAGGAAATATCGCCGACCAAGTACATGTAGCTACGCAGCACGAGATGGTTGAACAGTTGCGACTGCGCCAAACCGATGATTTTGCCGAAGGTGCCAAAGCCATGGCTGAACGCCGCACGCCAAATTTCAAACGTTCGTAACTTCAACTGATTGATCTCACCACAAGGAGCTAACAATGACAACAACCAACAGGTCCCACGTCGCCGGAATCATGACGGTGGCCGACATGATGCAGCCCAAAGATTTGATTGCGCATGTGCAACGCCTTGAATCGACCGGACATCTTTCAGCGTGGTTGCCCGATATTTTCGGGCGCGAAATTTATGTGACTGCAGGATTCATCTTGCATCACACCACCAAGATCAAAGTCGCATCGGGTATTGCTCACATGTATGGGCGCGATGCCATTTGTAGTTCGCAAGCCGCACGCACATTGTCAGAACTTTCAGGAGGACGCTTTATTCACGGCCTCGGAGTTTCAAACACGATTGCTTCTGAAATGCGCGGTATCCCATGGGAAAACCCGGTGCAGAAGACCCGCGAGTATGTCAATGCACTGCGTGGTCCGTTGCCCATCATGGCTCCGGCGGTTTATGAACCAGTCCCAATTTATATTGCTGCCCACGGACCCAAGATGTTGGCAGTTGCTGGCGAAGTCGCCGATGGTGTCAATACGTATATGCAAACTCCCGAACACACCACGCACGCCCGTGGTTTAGTTGGTGCCGACAAAGTCCTGAACGTGGTTCTTCCATGCTGTTTAACAACTGATCCCACAATTGGTCGTGCCGTTGGTCGCGCCATGGTGTCGATCTATTTGCCATTGCCGGCTTACCAACGTCAATGGGCCTCGCAAGGTTTTGACGAATCAGATTGGACTAATGGTGGAAGCGATCGGTTGGTCGATACCTATGTTGCTTGGGGAAGTATCGAGACCATTCGCAACCGTATGCAAGAACACATCGATGCCGGAGCGAACTCGATCATCATGGCCGCAGGTGGATATAGCCCCGAGAACTCGTGGGAATTACTTGAGGCAACTGCGCCGTAATGGCGAGTTGAAGAAGTTTACGAGCGCAACGTATTGCGCTTGATTTCATCCAAGATTTCTGGAATACGCGCTTGCGGCAAGTTGTGTCCCATGTCAGGGAACGCCAACAAACGTGCACCAGGTATGGCCTTGGTCGTTGCGTATCCACCAGACGGTTGCACGAGTCCATCTTCGAGACCGTGCACGACGAGCGTGGGCACATTGAGTTTCTTCAATTGCGGAGTGCGGTCGGGGCTCGCCATAATCGCAGCCATCTGTCGGGCTGTTCCGTCGGGAGTGAAGTTGCGCTCGACTGAAAGTTTGGCAACTTCACGAATTTCTAATTCGTCATACAACGAACCAGAAAACAGCTTGAACAGCGAAGCTTGACGATCGGCAAAAGTTTCCTTACTTCCGCCCGTCAACTTGAGGGCACGCACAACGACTGATGTCTTTGGTCGCCCAACTCGAGGATTGCCAGTTGTTGACATGATTGAAGTCAATGAACGGACGCGACTTGGGTGTTCAATTGCCATTGTCTGAGCGATCATTCCGCCCATTGACATCCCAACGACGTGGGCTCGTTCAATATTGAGTGCATCGAGAAGACCAACTGCGTCTTTAGCCATATCGCTCAACAGGTATGTCGACTTCGCGAATCGCCGAGAGATTGAAAACAATGCTGACTGCAATTTGGTCGGAGGAGCAGCATCAATTTTGCTTGACAAGCCAATGTCACGGTTGTCAAAGGTGATGACCTTGAATCCTCGATCGACAAGACCAGCAATGAAAGAACTTGGCCAGGCGACCAGTTGCCCACCGAGACCCATCACGAGAAGTATCGGATCACCTTCGCCATGCACTTCGTATTCAAGGGTGATGCCGGTAGAAACTGTGGTTGATGCCATGACGACAAACTAACCGTGAAAGTCAGGGAAGAGCGACGATTGCTTCATGTTCGAGAGTTGCAACGATGCATCCATCAATTTCAATCTGGACATCAAGAATGGCCCTCTCGCCGTGTGATTGAAAACGCCGGACCACCGTTGATTTGACGGTCGCGACGGATCCGCCATGGGCAATGCCGTGGTGGCGAATAATGCTGCGGGTGTGAATCCAACTTCCTCGAGCAACGAATTGATGAACTGTGTTGTTTGCGAGCGCTGGCCATACCGCGGGATGGACATAGTTGTTCGTCAAACAGAAGTCGAGATCGTCGCCAGCGCGTTGGCCATAATCAGATCCCCATTCTCCGAGAAGCGGTATCTGAAGTTCTGGCAATACTTCACCTGGACGCATCGGTGTGATTGGGCCTGAATCTTTCACCGCAACAAACTGAGCGCGAGGTTGATCGGGTTCGTCGGTGATTGCATCAATCGTTGTGGCTTCGTCAACTTTGGTTGGCACGCATCGCAAGACATCGCCGTCAAAGACTGGACGACGAAATCTCACTTCACCCCCGCCGTTGTGCAACCAGTTTTCTCCCCAGGCAACGATCAAGGGATGAGTCAGATACGCATATGTCGTTACCCCGGCGACGAGTGCCCGCGGAAATCCGGCAGCTTGTGCGCCCGCATCAGTGTGGATTGGGTTGCGGGCATGCTCGGCAAGATTTGATGCGTTGATTTGCCAAGAAATTGGTTGCGTCATCACAACGAAACCATGAGTTGTTCACGCATTGACGCGGAAGTCGGTGACCTGAGTGTCTTCGGTTCCGAGATCGGTGAAGTTGTCGTATGCCCGAGCGGCCATGAATTCTTTCCACGAGAATTCTCGGTAACGCGCACCATCGGCACAGAGTTCGTGAATCGGCTTGATGGTCGAATCGCGTGCCGGATTTTGGAAGTACGGAATGCTGAAACGGCGTTGTTGTGTCATCGGCACAACGCGGTGAACTGCGGCGCGATATCGATCGTTCGTCCAAGCCTGCATGCAATCACCGAGATTGATCACAATCGTTCCGTCGGTCGGTGGAACATCGATCCAACCACTATCGAGCGATTCGGTTTGTAGCCCACCAACGTTGTCTTGCAACAACAGAGTGATGGTGCCGGGATCGGTGTGATAACCGAGTGCGGTTGGGCCAAGCTCGGGGAGACCTTCACGCTCAGATTCGGGCACGGGATCGCCGACTGGATAATGGTTGAGTCGCATCATGCTTCCGTAGCGACTGCCCATCATTTCTTTTTGGGAGCCTTCTGACAGTTGAAGCGCTGTATGAATGAGCGCAAGTGTGCGATCGGCGAGCTTGCTGAATTCGTCGTATGCCTCAAGCAACGTGTCGCGAAATCCCGGCAGGTCGCGCGGCCAACGATTGCGAGCATCAATTTGTTCGATCGTCGGATCTAGGAAATCGAATACTTCTTTGTTATCTCGTTTGCGCTTGGTGAGTTCGCGGTCGTAATAGCCCATGGGATTATCGATATCGCGGGTGATTTCATTTTTGATTGAGCGATCAGTATCAAAAAACCGAGCAGTTTGCTGCCAGGTGCGGGCAATGAGATCATCAAGCCCATGACCGCTCAAAAGGAAGAATCCGTGGTCTCGGCAGGCGGCGTCAAGCGCATCAAGCGAGGTTGCGGTTGGGTGAGAAATATCAACGATCGGCACGGAAAGCACACGCCATGTTGTCATAAATAGATGGTCTGGGGAAATGGTGACTGCGGATAGCAAACTCCACCCGTCATCGGTAATGATGGGAGCGTGATTCACCATTACCTAGCCGCCCGTGCCGAACTTGATGCCCCCGGATCGCCCTTGGCGACCTCAATTGCCGAGGTGCGGGGGATTCCCGTGAAGGTGTACACCACTGCACCGCCCAATATGCGGGTGATGTGGGAAGCGACAGCGGTCCATGGCGACAAGGACTACCTGGTTTACGAGGATGAGCGTTACACCTACGCCGAGATTCATGCGCAGGTTCGCAAGCTGGCTCAGTACTTGGTGAGCCAAGGAATTGGTCGCCACAGCCGAGTTGCCTTGTCGATGCGCAACTATCCCGAATGGGTTGTGGGTTATTGGGCCACAGTTTCACTTGGCGCGGCAGTCGTTGGTATGAACGCTTGGTGGACGCCTTCAGAAATGGAATACGCGCTCAATGACAGTCAGCCAGGTGTCTTGATTGTTGACGATGAGCGGTTAGAGCGATTGAGTCAAATTGCGAACACGCCGAAGATGCATGTCATTGCGGTGCGCACGGATCGCGCTTTGCCCGCAGGTGGAGCGCGCTGGACAGATGTGATGGCAACTGTCGACCCCGGTGTTTTGCCGAACATCGAATTTGATCCCGATGATGATGCAACCATTTTCTACACATCGGGTACCACTGGTTTCCCGAAGGGCGCACAATTAACTCATCGTGGTTCGGTTGCCAACATTTTTAACTTGGTGGTTATGAATATGGCCGCGGCGTTGGCTGAACAAAAGGCGATCGCTGCTGGTGATGTTCCGGCGCCGACTGGTGAACCCAAGCCAGTGCTACCTCCGTGTTTCATGGCACCGACTCCGTTGTTCCATGTGACGGCATGCAACTGCATTTTGCATGCGGCAACGGCAAGTGGCGCCAAAGTTGTTTTGATGTACAAGTGGGATCCGGGTCGTGCACTTGAACTCATCGAACGCGAAAAGGTGACGAGCTTCTCTGGTGTGCCGACGATGAGTCGCGAAATGTTGTTGCACCCCGATTGGGAAAAGCGCGACACGTCTTCAGTACAAGGTATGGGCGGCGGCGGCGCAGCATTACAGCCCGACCTCGTGCACAAGATTGCCGGAGCACTCAAGGGTGGACAACCGTCAACTGGTTATGGCATGACCGAAACTCACGGAATCATTACTGCCAACTCGGCTCGTTGGTTCATTGCCAAGCCCGAATCGTGTGGACCATTGGTGCCAACACTTGAAGGCAAGTTAGTTGATGAAGATGGCAACGATTTGCCCGCCGGACCGACCACTGTTGGTGTTCTGTGCGTTCGTGGTTCTGTGGTGATTAAGGGTTATCTCAATCGTGAAGAAGCAACTGCCGACAGTATTCGTGATGGTTGGTTGAACACCGGCGATATTGCTCGAATCGACGAAGACGGCTTTGTGTACATCGTCGACCGTGCCAAAGACATGGTGATTCGCGGCGGCGAAAATGTGTATTGCAGCGAAGTCGAAACTGTGATCTACAACCACGACGCCATTGCTGAGGCTTGCGTTTTCGGTATTCCCGAAGAGCGTCTTGGTGAAGAAGTTGCAGCAGTCATTGTTTTGCGCCCAGGTCGGTCACTGACTGAAAAAGAACTTCAAGATTTCTTGTCAGGCACGATTGCCAAGCACAAGATTCCGACGAAGATCTGGTTCCGCGACGAACCGATTCCGCGTAATGCCAGCGGCAAGTTCTTGAAGCGTGAACTAAAGAAAGAACTGACTGGCGAGTGAAATAACCAGTAGCGACTAACTTGCGCTACAAGTTCCGCCGACCGGTCGTCCGCCGACTTCTTGTCCGTTCACCGAGACCTTGATTGAAACATTTGTGTCAGTGGTCTTTTCGGTAATCATTGCATCAATTGCTTCACACACCGCGACCACATCAACAGTATCTGTGTCGGCAAAATCAACCGTGACAAGAGTGCCGCCGTCCCCGGTTCCTTCGAGGCCAGCAGAACTAATGTAGCCATTCGGGTAGTTAGTCGACTTCAAGGGCTCAACAGCAGCGTTGACATCTTCGTAAGTCATATCGTCCATAGCCGACGGCGGGAAGGTCATTGACGATTCCTCGAAGGACGATGAATCGGTTGTTGGCGGAATTTTGCACACGTCGGTGCTGTAAGCGTCGAAGGTTTCGCCGGCTGCTGCGACCCCAGGATCAAACATCATGGCCATCACTTCGCCAAATGCATCTGGATCGTTCTCGTCGATCTGGGACATCTTTTCTAAAAGCGGTCCCATGGTTTCGAAAGCTTTCTTGAGCTCATCGGTTGGGGCGGTCTTGGCAAGATCGGCAAACACGATCAACATTTCTTTCAACATCTCAGGGTCGTTGTCATCGAGGTTGAAGGCGTTCGACGCTTCGATCTCAATCAACTTGGCACAAAATTCTTCGTCGCTCAAGCGACTTGAACTGCTTCCGCACGCGACCGCAACAAGTGGTGTGGCAGCGAGGGCGATGAGGGCGAGGGGACGAGAGATGTTTCGAAAAAGACGCATGAGAAAACTGTAGCACCCCTTGTATTTTTGAGTTACATACAGCCCGAAGTTATGTGGCCGTGGCCTACCGGGGTTCGCTGACTCGTTCGAGAGTGACGACGACCCCGCCCATGTCGGGCCGAGTCCAGATCATCTGGCCATGTTCATTGAGCTGGCGCGTGACTTCAATTCCAGGCAAACCAACGGGTCGCAACGCAAAGACTCCGTCTTCGTACGACGCGATGACATGAATCGGCGTTGTGTAATCAAAGACCGAAACATCGTGCACGCCGTTCTCTTCGGTGCCGTCGGCCACCGCATCAGCGATTGTTCCGCCGCCGCAATCAACGATGCGATTTCCACATTGTTCAATACGTTCGGTGTACGACATCAATCGATCATCGGGGGCAACTGTTTCGCCACCTCGCGTTGCGGTGACAACCTTCCAAATTCCGCGTAAGTCGGGTGCTCCGTCAACGAGTGGTTCGGTGCAGTTGCCAAGAATGAGCGGCGGAAACGAAGTTCCGTAGCCGCCTGGCGGTGTATGGGCAATGGGGATCTCGGAGCACTTCATGAGATCACCATACGCTGGTCGGGGTCCCAAAATGTTTTTATAACATTGTTCCATATAGTTGTTTTTTCGGACTATATTGCGTGGATGAACCCACTTCGCCGAACTTTCAATTTCGCAGTTCTCGCAACTCTTGGTCTCGTCACTGCTGCTTGCAGTTCAAGTTCGACATCGTCTGAATCTTCAGTTGTCACTGAACCGTCGGTGACGGCGACTCCGACGACGACCGAACAAACAACGACAACACTCGCTCCAGATTCCAGCG
>Ga0209086_10003088_pt1 | contig 12783 bp, 9 predicted proteins | sample M_130207_XF_Meta_FD_187312 | JGI IMG/M metagenome (GOLD analysis project Ga0209086, IMG submission 187312) | Freshwater microbial communities from Lake Montjoie, Canada to study carbon cycling - M_130207_XF_MetaG (SPAdes) (version 2) | ecosystem: Environmental > Aquatic > Freshwater > Lake...
CCATGTGCGACGCGGCGGTAGTGACAGCAGCCTTCATCGTTTCTCCCCATGGCGTGATAGCTAGCCGGAATGCACTTTTTTTGACCCCGGCCCCATCGCCCCCGATTTATATACGCTTCGCCCCAGCCACGTCGCCCCTGATGTACATACGCTTCGCTTGGGTCGCGGGGCAAGTGTAGTCGGTGTGGGTACCAGTCACCCCTGACTTCCTTACGCTTCGCTTGGCACCACCACCCGGCTTCTATATAGAACCCCAGATTGAAAGAGGATCTGATTACCGCAGCACGGTGGTGGGAGTCAGGTAGCGCCGGAGACCGGGAGTGGACGTGGCGATGCCGGATGCGCGGATCTGGTACCCCTCGAAGCCCGCCCGTTCCGCCCCATCGACCCGGTCACTCATACCCTTCCCTTGGGACTCCACACCACCGCTCCCCTGACTTGCATGCGCTTTGCTCAGGCCTCCGATGAAACGGATCCCCTCGCGACCCATCGCAAAGGCGGCCGTGGCGAAGCGATCAGCCTCGTACACGTCCGACGCGATGACGGTCAGGCTGACTACCGGGTCATTCTCGATCGCACTGCCGTGGGGGCGATGGATATGGTCACCACGTTCGTAGGTGCCGGAAGTGGCGATCCCTTCGCCCGACAGGTGGACGACCTTCACGATCTCGGTCACATCCATCGGGTTACGGATGCCGATCTTCCACGGCATGCCGTCGGGGTTCAGTCCTGCGGTCTGGATATCACCACCGGCATTGACGCAGAAGTGGTGGAACCCGGTGGCATGCAAGCGGTTGGCGGCCTCGGCGATGGCCCATCCCTTGACGACTCCGGAGAGGTCGCACGTTCCGGTGCGCCAGGCATCAAAGTACCCATCCGTCTCATCGCCCGTCCGGATGGCACGGTCGATCATTGCGCGCATCTCCGGGGATGCGTCTTCCATGGCAAGGAGGCCACGGTTGATGCGGGAGAGTTCGCTGTCCTCGCGGTAGGTGCTGAACTGGGCCTCAACCGCGGTGAAGAAGACCCAGAGGGCATCGAGTTCCCGGTCGGTGGCCCCGCGATCAACGATCTCCACGATGATCGGCATTCCCATGATGATCCGCGTTCCGGTCACCATCCGACTCACCTTAGTTCCTGGTTGAAAGATGGTCCGGCCAGCCCCCTAGCCAAGCGTCAACACGCGGGGACTAAGCGAAGCGTATATAAATCGGAGGCGATGGGGAGCGAAGCGAGGGGCGGGGCTGACCGGACCGCGAGGCTGGTTCACAATGCCTTCTGGATGGCCGAGGCGATCGCGGCACGGAACCCTCGGGCCGTCTGGGTTGCCCCCGAGATGCTGTTCACATTCTCGTTCTGCGTGCGGATCACTTCGTCCTCGTAGGCGGGCAAGGCGTAGTTGGAGATCTGCAGGGACCGTGACCTGCTTGAGGGGTACTGCAGGGCAACGACATCGGTGATCTTCCCGCCGGAGACGACAATCTTCATCTCGATCGGGCCCCAGTTGGTGGAGATGACGCTGCTGTTGTAGGAGCCGTCACGCAGTCTGGTACCAGTGGCAGGAGCAACCGTCGGGGCGAGTGTCGGCTTGATGGTGGGAATGATGACCGGGGTTGCGGACTTGGGCGCGGCGGTGGATTGGGCAGCAACGGCTGGCTGGGGTGCCGTAGTCGGCGGTGCCACAACCGTCGGTGGAGTGGCAGTGGTGGGCTGGGCGAGGACCGCATTCGGCCGCAAGGGTTGGGCGTTCGAGACCGGGCGGGCACCGTGGTTGTCGTCTTCCTCGTGTTCAGACCCACGCCGATCCAGACGTCCTTCCGGAACCCGCCCCGCAACCGCGCGACCCTCAGGTGGGCGGGAAGCGGGTGTAGCAGTCGGCGCAGTGCGGTCGACAGACGTCAGGGGCGCCGCAATGGTCGGTTCCATAGTGACCGGTGCCGGGGAGGAACTGCCAAGGGCATCGACCTTCGAGAATCCGCCTCCAAGTGCCTGATACGCCGCATACGAGGCTGCTACCAGGATGACCGATGCCGAGGCTGCGAGCGCTTTCATGGATCCCCTCCCTGGGCCGTGCAGGGTTGCTGCCGTGCGGGACTGCTGCGGTGTGATCCTCACCACCCCACCCAATCGCCGTCTCTCTTGAACGGGTCCCTACTAGCCTATTCCAACGCCGACGCAAGTTCCATCCCGGTTGCGTCAACACCTTGTAAACAGTTCGCAGCGGAGCATCACCGCCACCCCATCGCCCCTGATGTCAATACGCTGCGCTTGGCCCACCCCGTCGCCTTCCCGGACTACCCGCCGTGCCTCGTGTCCCAGACGCGGGAAGGAAGAGGATTGGCCACCAGGACCCTGTTTCGGTTGCAGGCTAGGCAACTTGACAGCGGACCGGCGGAGATCCTGCCACCATGGGTACCGTGCCCCCAATCCACCCCCGTTGTCCCTTGGCGCGCGCCGGTAGCCTGTCTCCTTTGTTCATGCGCTTCGCTACCGGAGACATCCCGATACGAAGACCACCGACCTCATCGTGACCGAGATGCCCCTCGGGCCGAGGGTGGCGGATTTCGCCACGGGCGCAGACGGACGTCCACAACGCACCCGAGGCGGGGTGCCACATGGTGGACGCAGCCAGTACCGTCGTGAGGAAACCCGGCATACTTCCCGGATTGGGCGAGACCGAACGCTCACCATCACGGGAACAACCATGAGCCAAGCCCGCACGTCGGACGCGACGCCCGCACCGCACGCCGCCGATCGCCACGACCTGATCCGCGTCCACGGCGCGCGCGTGAACAACCTCAGAGACGTCAGCATTGAGATCCCGAAGCGACGCCTCACCGTCTTTACCGGCGTCTCCGGTTCCGGCAAGAGTTCGCTGGTCTTCGGCACCATCGCCGCCGAGTCGCAGCGCCTGATCAACGAGACCTATAGCGCCTTCGTGCAGGGCTTCATGCCCTCACAGGCGCGCCCGGAGGTGGACGTCCTCGACGGCCTGACGACCGCGATCATCGTCGATCAGGAGCGCATGGGTGCCAACGTTCGGTCGACCGTCGGCACCGCCACCGACGCAAACGCCATGTTGCGCATCCTCTTCAGCCGCCTCGGGCAACCGCACATCGGGTCACCCCAAGCCTTCTCGTTCAACGTCGCCTCGGCCCACGGGTCCGGCGCGATCACCGTGGAACGCGCGAACAGCAAGGCGGAGGCCCGGACCTTCACGATCATCGGGGGCATGTGCCCGCGATGCGAGGGCATGGGAACGGTCTCTGACGTCGACCTCTCCCAACTCTTCGATGACTCGAAGTCGATCGCCGAGGGTGCGATCACCATCCCCGGCTACAAGGTCGACAGCTGGTGGACGGTGGGAATCATCACCGCCTCCGGCTTCCTCGACCCGAACAAGCCGATCCGCGAGTTCACCAAGACCGAAATGCACGACTTCCTCTACAAGGAACCGGTCAAGGTAAGCGTCAACGGCATCAACCTCACCTACGAGGGGCTCGTCTCCAAGGTGCAGAAGTCGTTCCTCTCCAAGGACCCCGACTCCCTGCAACCACACATCCGCGCGTTCGTCGACCGGGCGGCCACCTTCACCGCCTGTCCCGATTGCGGCGGTTCACGCCTGAGTGAGGCGGCCCGTTCGTCAAAGATCGCGGGGATCAGCATCGCCGACGCGTGTGCAATGCAGATCAGCGACCTCGCCGATTGGGTGAGACGCCTCGACGAACCGTCGGTAGCACCCCTTCTGGTGAAGTTGCTGCACACCCTCGAGTCGTTCGTGCAGATCGGCCTCGGCTACCTCTCGCTCGACCGCTCCGCCGGTTCGCTGTCGGGCGGCGAGGCGCAGCGCACCAAGATGATCCGCCACCTCGGGTCGTCGCTCACCGACGTCACCTACGTCTTTGACGAACCGACCATCGGTCTCCACCCCCACGACATCCAGCGGATGAACCAACTGCTGCTTCAGCTGCGGGACAAGGGGAACACCGTCCTCGTGGTGGAACACAAGCCCGAGGCAATCGCCATCGCCGATCATGTCGTCGACCTTGGTCCGGGCGCCGGGAAGGCGGGCGGTACCGTCTGCTTCGAGGGAAGCGTCGCCGGGCTACGGGCCAGTGCCACCCTCACCGGGCGCCACCTCGACGACCGCGCGTCGCTCAAGCCGACCGTGCGCATACCGAAGGGCACCCTAGAGATCCGAGGCGCCAAAACCCACAACCTCCAGAACGTCGACGTCGACATCCCGCTCAAGGTGCTCGTCGTCGTCACCGGGGTCGCCGGATCCGGCAAGAGTTCGCTGATCCACGGGTCAATCCCGGCTGGCGCCGGCGTCGTGTCGGTCGACCAAACGCCGATTCGCGGGTCACGTCGCAGCAACCCTGCCACCTACACCGGACTCCTCGACCCGATCCGCACCGCCTTCGCGAAGGCGAACGGCGTGAAACCCGCCCTCTTCAGTGCGAACTCCGAGGGGGCCTGCCCGGCGTGCAACGGTGCGGGCGTGATCTACACCGACCTCGCGATGATGGCGGGCGTCGCCACCACCTGCGAGGAGTGCGAGGGGAAACGGTTCCGCGCCTCGGTCCTCGAATACCGCCTCGGCGGACGCAACATAAGCGAGGTCCTCGCGATGTCGGTGACCGAGGCCACGGCATTCTTCGGGGCCGGCGAGGCACGCACCCCGGGCGCGCACGCCATCTTGCGCAACCTCGATGACGTCGGCCTCGGCTACATCAGCCTGGGCCAACCGCTCACGACGCTCTCCGGCGGCGAACGCCAACGTCTCAAACTCGCCATGCACATGTCTGAGAAGGGCGGAACCTACGTCCTCGACGAACCGACCGCGGGCCTGCACCTCGCCGACGTCGAACACCTGCTTGGCCTGCTCGACCGTCTTGTCGAATCCGGCAAGTCGGTGATCGTGATCGAGCATCACCAGGCGGTGATGGCCCACGCCGACTGGATCATCGACCTCGGCCCCGGCGCCGGACACGATGGGGGGCGAGTGGTGTTCGAGGGCACGCCGGCGGCTCTCGTCGCCGCCCGATCGACCCTCACCGGCCAACACCTCGCAGCCTACGTCGGCGCCTTCTGACTTCCCAACGGGCCGCCGCGACATGGGCGGCCCGTTGGCTTGACTTCGCTGTAGCGGCCCACGTCGATGCGCGCCGCAGGACGTTACCCGGCAGTGGCGGGTACGTCACCATCTGGGTCACCGGCGATAACGAGTACGGCCACGTGTCGGGCAGGCCCACGTCGCCACCGACGCACCCGTCCACCAAGAGCGTCCCCATCCCTCGGTGCGCGCCGGTATGCTGGCTCACTTGTTCATGCGCTTCGCTACTGGAGACATCCCGATATGAAGATCACCGACCTCACCGTGACCGACATCCCCCTCGGGCCCCGGTCAGAACCATTCTGGAACTCAATCATCCACACCGGTTCGCACGGCTTCGCCCGGGTGGAGGTGCATACCGATGCCGGTATCACTGGCATGACCCTCGGAGGCCTTTCGGGCGCGCACGCCTCCCGGTTGCGTTCACTGATCGTCGGTCAGGATCCCTTGTGCGCCGATGCCCTGTGGGAACGGATGTACGGGCACAACCGGAAACCGGTGGCAAAGGGTGACTACATCAACGCCATTGGTGTGGTTGACATTGCCCTGTGGGACCTGCGCGGACGCATCCTCGGACAACCGTGCTGGAAGCTGATGGGTGGGCACCGGCAACGGGTTCCGGTCTACGCTGCCGGCGGGTACTACGCCGAGGGGAAGGGCATCCCGGAACTGGTGGCGGAGATGACCGGGTTCCTGGATCACGGCTACCGTGCGGTCAAGATGAAGGTGGGGTGGGAGGGTGCCGGACTGCGCCACGATGCCGAACGGGTGCGGGCAGTGCGCGCGGCAATCGGACCGGACATCGACCTCATGGTGGACGTGAACAACGCGTGGGACGCCACCACCGCGCTGCGGTTCGCACGGTCGATCGAACGCGAGGAACCGTTCTGGCTTGAGGAACCGACCCCTGCCGATGACTACCGCGGGCAGGCAATGCTCTGCGCATCGCTGGACATGCCGGTTGCGAGTGGCGAGAACGAGTTCACCCGGTGGGGATTCCGCGACCTGATCGAGGCAAATGCAGTTGACATCGTCCAGGCGGACCCCCGGACGTGCGGGGGATTCACCGAATGGCTGAAGATCGCGGCGATGGCCTCGGCGTACCACCTGCCCCTGGCCCCGCACGGCGGCCCGCACGTGGGTGCACACGCCGTCGGTGCGGTGCGGGGTGGCCTCATCGTCGAGAGTTACGTGCATAGCATCGAGACCCACCTGAACGAGTTCGTGGAACCGCCAGATATCAAGGACGGTTTCGTGACGCTGCCGGACCGCCCGGGTCTGGGACTGGTGTGGCACGAGGAGGCGATTGCAAGACGGGTGGGGTAAGTGGTGATGGGAGGTGAGCCGTCGCCGCATCACCTCCCGGTAACGCTATCTCAGTCCGGAATGATGACCGAACGTGCCCATGACGGTGTCTCGGGTGCGTTCCAATAGTGGCAAATCAGGCCGATGACCACCCGCATGCCATAGGGAGCGATGGAGGGCCATGGTGTGTACCCGTCGGTGAGGACAATCACGACGTCGGGACGTGGAGTAAGGCTGGATGCCGCCTCGATGCCCCGGCACATGTTGGTGCCACCGCCGCCCTTTACCACGACCTGATCGGCGCGGAAGACCTTGCGGCAGGCTTGCACCTGTGCATCGACCGACAAGACCGTGCATTGGCGGTTGGTTCCCGTCGCATTCAGGATGCCGTTGATCTCGGCGAGGGCAGTGCCGAGATCGTGGCCCCGCATGCTGCCACTGGTGTCAACGACGACCGCGATGTTCGGGACAGGTTGGCGCAGTGAAGGCAGGATGATGTCCGGGAACGCGGATTGGCGACGGGATGGCCGTCGGTACCGGTAGTCGGATGCCCCCATCGCATCAGCGGCGGCATTCCTCACAAGGGTGGCAAGTTCCTGGCGCCAGTCGACCTTCGGATCGGTGAGGTCACCGGCCCACCTTGCCAGGTGTCCCGGCACCGATCCGATCCCAAATGACCGGATCTGGTTGGCCACCGCTTGCCGGACGACCTGCGCATGGCCCGGAGACAGACCGGCGTGGACGGGATCATCCCCGGTAATCTCCGCGAGGGCCCGGGTGGCATCGGTGAACCACGGTTCGGCAATTCCCGTTGCGCCCGGTCCACAGCGAGGATCCGGTGCAGATGCCGTGCCTTCGCCGGGATCGACCCTCTCACTATCCTGGGGGATAGCCAGGAAGTACTCCTCAGCGGTCAGGTTGTCGGGTTTGCCGAACTGTGCTGGCAGCACAGGCGTGCCAGGCAAGCGGATCGTCTCACCAACGAGATCGTCGTTGATCTCGGCATCGGCTGCGAGGTTCCACCGGCGAGGATCATGAGTGATCCGTCCACGGTCGGCATGATTGCGAAGCAGGTGAAGGATCTCGTGATAGAGCACACCGGCCGTCTGGGCGACCGACCAGTTCACGACAACCGCCGGATCGTAGAAGAGACGCCATCCCGCATCGACGGCGACGGTGCCGAGGCCGGGACACGGGATCCTTGGCACAACCCAAAGCGCAGTGCCAAGGTACGGGTGGCTGAGGGCGAGGGAGAAGGCGGCGGCTAGCATCCGGGTCGACGCTTCCGAGGGATCGATCCGCACCGTGGTGGTGGTCAGGGCTGTGCCAGTCATGACGGCAGTCCTGTGGTCGGCTTGCCATTCGACCCGATCGAGGCGATGATGCCGACGGCCTCGAAGATCGGGAAGAAGGCCTCGAAGTCCTTCGGGAGAGGCAACTTCGCCGACCGGATGGCGACAAGGGACTGCATCGCCGGTGTGGCAACGTCGGTGCCACCGGCCCGGGCCGCTGAACCCAGGACCTTCCAGGCGGCGCGCCACCGCGGTGCGGTCGGCCGGTCAATCACGGCTTGCGCGACCGCAGTCAAGACGGCCCACGAGATGTCGCCTCGATTGCTGTGCACATACGCGTCCGGATCGGCCAGGAGGACCTCCGGGTCCGGCAGGTCCGCGGCAGCAAGCCAGGCCAGGAACCCGGCCGCCGGCCCTTCACCCACGCACCCGGCGAGGAGGGATAGCCCCGAGGCAGGTTCACCCCCCAAGACTGAGACCCGGGCAAGCAGGCGCGAGGCGAAGTCCCACGACCTAGGCGACGGCCACGCCTGGCCTTGCCGGGAAGCGGCCTTTGGCAGGGCGAAGAGCGAAGCCGGGTTTGAGCGGATGTAGGCCGCAATCTGCAGGCGCGCGCGTTGCCAGGCTGCGGCATCGACAGTCTGTCCGGCAAAGCCGAGTTCCGGTGGGGCTCCCCAATAGGTCGGGAAGGCATCGACCCAGGCGGTCGGGTTGACGGCGTAGGTGTGGTGGACGAACCGGTTTGCCAATGGGGCGGCTAGGTCCCACCCGCCGGCAGCCTCGGACTGCGGGTTCGCAGCGGCAATCACGGTTACCCGTGCCGGGTCGAGTTCCAGATCGCCGAATGCGAGGTCCAGGACGGCACGCAGGAGGGCGGCCTGGACGGCGGGCGGAGCCGTGGTGAGTTCGTCCAGGAAGATGACACCGCCACGCCGGGCGGCCTCGATGGCGAAGCGCGGAGGCGCAAATGAGACCGCCGGAACCCCTTCGATGTCGGTGCCGGAGTGGTCACGCGAGACGACCGGCAGTCCACCGAAGTCCGCGGGTTCCCGGAGGCTGGCGATGATCGTCCAGCAGGGAAGGTTGCGTGAGGCGGCCCAGTGGCGGATGGCAGCGGACTTGCCGACACCGGGAGATCCCCAGATGAGGGTCGAGACACGGGCGGCGGATGCGTTGTCGAGGTGCGAGGCAAGGGTCATGGTCGCGCTCCTGTGCGGATGGTCCGGCTGGATGACCGGTTGGCGGAGCGACGGAACGGTGCCGAATGGGCACGAAACGGGCCTGCTTGTGGGCAGGAGGTGCGACCTTGGTTCCCGGTTCGGGCGCATCATTCGGGCACCTTGCCGTCGCGGGCAGGTTGCCGGGCACCAGTTGGTGCCACTCGGGATGCTGTAGTTACCTACGTTCCTATTGTGACATGATCGTAGTCGGATGTCAAGCGTCATTCCGGAAGGATTTGGCGTTACAAAATAAGATCAGGAATGGTCACAAAACACGCCATTCAAAGTGAGAGAGATGACGCACCAGTTCGCGCTGGACTGCCGGGCCAAAGGCCAGCTGTTGACATTCAGACACTCACAGTGTCATAGTATATATATTCGTTGAATGCCACGCTTGTGCCCACGGATTTGCATCCTGCGCCGTTCGCCCATGAAGGTCGCGACGGCTGTGGTCACCGCTAGGGCAATGCACGAGTGACCCCAATGACGGCAGGAAGCACGGGAGGGTTGTCTCAATGTGGGGAGATACCGGGCGGGCCCACCTTGTTGTGTATGTCCGCGCCTGGCAGTGGGAACTTGAGATGCGTCGCACGGAGTTCCGCAAGCGTCATCTCGAAGGGCGGGCGGTGGCACTGCGGGCGTCCGAGTGGCCGGGCGCACCCGACACCGACCTTATGCGTGCCCTTGCTCACATGTCGGATGACCCGGTCGACATCGTGGCGGGTGCGTTGCTCGTCGCGCTTGGCGAGACCCCCGCCGCCAGTGCCCAGCTATCAGCCTATGACCGTCACTTCCTCAAGCACATGAAAGCGACGGGGGATGCCGAGTTCCAAGAGGGGGGCCATCACGCACGGTGGACTGTGATGCTTACTGCATTGCTAGCCTGCGAAGTGCGTCCAAGGTGGGCATCGCGGATTGTTGCCAAGCGCATTGGTTGGGAAACGCTGTTCCGTTGCATCGGTCATCGTCTGGTGGCAACCCCTTATGCACACTTCACCGGAACAACCTATGAAGAGGGCATGTGGGACGGTATTTCATGTGCATTGGCTGAGACTGATCTGGTTGCGAAGGGGTCATGGCCTCCGAATGACACCGATCCGAAACAGGCACAAACTTGTGGGGTTTTGAACGGATTTTCGTTTCCGTTGGACGAGACGTTGGCAAGGATCCAGCACGTACCAAGTTCTACCGGCAAGTCGGTTCTTGCCGGACTGCGAGAACTGAACATCACCAAGGCGAAGTGGCCTCTGGCTGATGGACTGAACCCATCGGCTCGTGCCCTGCGCGACGCAGTCATGGAAGTCCGCGGGGAAACCTCGGAACACGTCTCAAAGGCGGCCCGTCGCAGACTCTTATCGGCATTCCGCCGACTGGTCCTGACTTGGGAAATCCAAACGCTCAGGTGGCGCGAACGTAAACGACGGGACGTCTACATCCCGGCACATCCCATCCTGATGTCTAAACTATCCAAGGTGGCGACTTGGTTGACCGGGCCAGACCAGGCCGGTAAGCCTGACCCGAAAGCTGATCCGCTGCGGACGGTCTTGCTCACGCGGGCGCAGGTTGAAACTGACCCGATGATTGCTCTGGCGACCATCAAGGCAATCCGTGCTTGTATCCGCGATCATGCCTCAACGATCCGGACGAAGGTGACGGCTATTGACGAGGCATACCGGGAATGGGATGACGCCTACGGCGAGTGGCTGAAAATCTCGGGACAGGCGTCTGAGGCACTTCAAGTTCAGTGATGGGATTCGGACCCAAGCAGTCAGGGGAAGAGGTTCCCCACCAATTGCCCCTCCCCCAATGCGACGGGAGAGGGGCAACTGTCTGCGCCAGAACACGGCGGCTACCTTACGTATCGGCCCGCGCTACCCCCGCACATTCGGGAAGTCGGCCGCCGTCAGTGCCGGTTCACCCTTCCAGGTGGGATTGGTGACACCGGGACCGCGTTCGACGATGTTGCCGTGTTCGTCATACCACGTGTGGGTCGGTGGCACATGGGGCGTCACCGATAGATAGAGGATGGCAGGCACATCGCTGACGCATCGCAGGATGTGTACCTGCCACGGGGCGGCGGTGAGTGCCTGCCCCGCGGTGATCACGACCGGGACACCATCGATGGTGAACTCGAGGGCGCCTTCCAGACAGAGGAAGAGTTCCCAGCCCCCGGACTGTTCGTGACTGTGGCCCTCGGTCTGGGCAAAGCCGGGTTCGAAGCGCATGAAGCGGGCACGGATCGGCGGGACGGCGACGATGGTGCCCATCGGGTCGTCACGCCAGTCGAAGATGCTTGGAGTCATGAATCGGTTCTCCTTACAAGTGGGGCGGTGATCGTCAGACGCCCCGCGTGGCCCGCGCCCACTCGATGATGAATGCAGTGTCATCACGGGCTTCCTGTGCGCCCACCAAGGGTTCGACCCCACGGGTGATGCACGCATGGAAGTGCTGCCATTCGCGCTTGAACTGGTTGTCAAACCCGGGAGTGACAAACTTCTCGGTATGGGCGGTGCCTGCAGCCGGCCATCCCTCTCCACCCGGCAGGACGATGCCCGGACGGGTGTCTCCGGCGTGTGCGGTTCCATCATGACGGCCATACGGTGCGGGATCGGCGGGTGACGGTTCCATCTGCTGCACACGGACGGTGGAGGCATCGCCGGCGATGAACGGCATGGCCAAGGTCAGGCTGACCCGGATGTCGGGGCCGTAGCAGGCGAACTCCTGCTGGAAACGACGCACGTCACGGATGTCGATCCAGGCGTAGTTCACCTTGGTGCCGTTCGGGAACTCGAACATCGCACGCCAGCAATGGCCATCGTCCCAGACCTCGGAGGCGATGATCGACTTCGGACGGCCAAGGAGACCAGAGAGTGTGTAGACATCATGAATGGATGAACCCATCATGCCGCCAAAGCACTTGGCAACTTGATCATCGGGGTTCGGGCCGAGGGCGGCTGCCAGGACCGACTCGTGTTCGGCACGGGCGGCGGCCCTTGCAGAATCCGGGATGTCGGTTGGCCGGATGACCGGGAAGTAGTCCATGTATCGCTCATTGCGGCTGTGGATGTGGTGGGCTTCCACAAACCGGATCTCGCCCTTGTCGGCCAGCGGTCGGACCAGGCGCTGCGCGTACTGGTAGCCCGCATCGTGGCGCTTCATGTAGGCCATGAGGGTGACCGCACCGTGCTTCTCACGGGCCTCATGCGAGGCGGCGACGAACGCATCGGCTTCATCGACGCGGGAGGTCAGGGGCTTCTCCACCAGGACGTGCTTGCCGTGCTTGAGGGCCTCGATGGCGTAGGGCACGTGGGTGCCAAGCGGGCAGATGAGGACGGCATCGACGAGGTCAGAGGCGCAGAGGGCGCGGTAGTCGGTGAACTGCGCGTGGGCCGGGACCCCGTACTCGACCCCGAGGATCGACATCGTCTCGGCAGAGATGTCGCAGAGGGCGGCGATTTCGAACTGTTCACGCAACTGCCGCAGGATTGGCAGGTGGATGATCTGCGAGATGGCACCGCTGCCGATGATGCCGACCCGGATGCGACCGTTGCCGGATGGTTTGGCCATGATTCTCTCTCCTCAGTTGCCTCTGGTCCCAGTGACCCGTGCGGTCACGCGGGGTGCTTGCCAATTGGCCAGTCAAGGTGCACGCCGAAGCCATGACACACCGCCACCCCTTCACTCCCCGGTCTCCCGGTGTGTCGCCCCGACGTGTGGGTACTTGCCCGACCAATGACGGGCGGATAGGCTAGCACGCGTCGCAGGGGCAGGTCGGCACCGCTTGGGGGTCACGGTGGTGCATTGGGTTGGCGAGGCGCATGCCAGGTGAACCTAGGAACCTTGCGACGAG
>Ga0209086_10003090_pt1 | contig 12777 bp, 8 predicted proteins | sample M_130207_XF_Meta_FD_187312 | JGI IMG/M metagenome (GOLD analysis project Ga0209086, IMG submission 187312) | Freshwater microbial communities from Lake Montjoie, Canada to study carbon cycling - M_130207_XF_MetaG (SPAdes) (version 2) | ecosystem: Environmental > Aquatic > Freshwater > Lake...
ATGATCTGCACTTCAGTCGATGCCTCAAGCGGGTAGTGCGTGCGAATCTGGCTACCGAAACGGTCTTTCAAAGGCGTAATGATTCGACCGCGATTGGTGTAATCCTCGGGGTTCGCTGAAGCAACGAGCAACACATCAATGGGGAGACGAATCTTGTAGCCACGAACTTGAACATCGCGCTCTTCAAGAATATTCAACAGACCAACTTGAATTCGTTCTGACAAGTCGGGCAATTCGTTAATTGCAAAAATTCCACGATTCGTGCGCGGCACGAGACCGTAATGCAATGTGAGTTCATCGCTGAGGTAACGACCCTCGGCAACTTTGATGGGGTCAACTTCGCCAATGAGGTCGGCAATTGATGTATCGGGAGTCGCTAATTTTTCGCCGAATCGCGCGTCGCGATGCACCCACGTAATTGGCGCCTTGTCGCCCTTTTGCTCAACCAGATCGCGGGCGTGCTTAGAGACAGGGTTATAAGGATCGTCATTAATCTCGCTACCCGCGATAATGGGCAACCACTCATCGAGCAGTCCGGTCAAACTACGAATCATTCTGGTCTTGGCCTGACCACGCTCTCCCAAAAAGATCACGTCATGTCCGGCCAGAATTGCATTCTCAAGTTGCGGCATAACGGTGTCTTCGTAACCGAGGACTCCCTCAAACAAGGGCTGCTTCGCCATGATGCGCGCAACTGCATTGCGACGCATCTCTTCTTTGACAGGACGCGACTCCCATCCGGATGCTTTCAGTTCACGAATATTGGCCGCTGAGGGTGCCTGAGAATTTGACATATCTTGAGAGTAATCTGCCGTTGCTGAAACGCAGTGGTCGTGCCCTTTCTCTACTACCGTCTCAGGTGTGACAACATCGACCGAGCATGAGAATGAGATGTGGACATCTCTCGATCTCTCAGGTCAATGGCGTGTAACTAAGGCGACTGATGATGCCCTGCGCACCAGCGTTGGGCTCGATACCGACGATGAAGAATGGCCCACGATTCACGTGCCAAGCCATTGGCAATCACACCCGCTCTTTGCCACCGAAAACGGACCACTTTTGTATCGCAAAGACTTCGAACTCGGCGTGCCTGAACCTGGTGAACGACGCTTCATCGTGGTTGACGGACTGTTCTATCAAGGCGACGTGTGGCTTGATGGCGCGTACTTAGGTGACCCCGAGGGTTACTTCATTCCACATGCTTACGACATCACGGCGCTCTCAACATTCGATACTGAGCACGTTCTCGCTATCGGTGCGACATGTAGTCCACAGCGAGACAAAAAGGCGAAGCGCAATATCACGGGGGTCTTTCAGCATTGGGATTGCATCGACTCCGATTTCAACCCCGGTGGAATTTGGCGCGGAGTACGCATTGAACGATCTGGACCAGTTCGCATTGATGCCATACGCGTTCTCTGTCGTGATGCCAACGAAGCTCGCGCCAATGTCCGTCTGAGTGCTCGACTTGATAGCAACGGTGATCTGCCAGTTCGTATCGTCACATACGTCAATAACAATGTTGTAGACGAAATTGAAAAATCGTTGGCGAGTGGTATCAATTCTCTTGATTGGGACGTCGATATCGACGAGCCAAAGTTGTGGTGGCCGTGGTCGATGGGTCAGCAATATCTCACCGACATCCGAGTTGAGGTTGTGCATGACAGCACAGTTAGCCATTCAGTCAGTCGGCGCACTGGATTGCGTGAAGTTGCTGTTCAAGATTGGGTCTATTCGATCAATGGCGAACGTATATTTCTGAAAGGTGCAAATCTTGCGCCAACCCGCGCAATGTTGGGCCATGCCAACGAAACTCAATTACGTCGTGACATTGAACTAGCCCGCGAGGCAGGCCTTGATCTCGTCCGGGTGCACGGACACATTTCTCGCACCGAGTTGTACGACGCAGCCGATGAACTCGGAATGTTGATTTGGCAAGACTTCCCTTTGCAATGGGGATATGCCCGACAGATTCGGCGTGAAGCAGTGCGTCAAGCCGAAGAGGCAGTCAACATTCTTGGTCATCATCCGTCAATCATGACCTGGTGTGCGCACAACGAACCGTTCACATTTAATGTCACTCCGGGCGAGTCTTTTGACATCAAGAAAATGGCCATTCCGTTTCTTGCCGGTCACCAACTTCCGACGTGGAACAAAAGCGTCCTCGACCGTTGGGTCAAACGCTCGTTTGAAAAAGCTGATGTCACACGACCAGTCATTGCACACAGCGGTGTACTGCCCCACCTGCCTAGTCTTGATGGCACCGACAGTCATTTGTACTTCGGCTGGTATCACGGCGATGAAAGAGATCTTCCCGGCTTCGCCGCCAAGATTCCGCGACTCATGCGGTTCGTCAGCGAGTTTGGCGCGCAAGCAATTCCCGAATCTTCAGAATTCATTGATACTGCAGCATGGCCCAATCTTGATTGGGAGAATCTGGAAAACAAATTTGGCATGCAGTGTGGCAACTTTGAAAATCATGTTCCGGTCGCCGCATTTGATAATTTTGATGACTGGCGTCTCGCGACGCAGATATACCAAGCCGATGTCATTCGCTACCACATCGAAACTCTGAGACGTTTGAAGTATCGACCGACGGGTGGATTTTGCATGTTTGCATTGAACGATGCGATGCCCATGATTTCGTGGAGCGTGCTTGATCATCTCCGAGTGCCGAAGTTGGGCTACACCGCGCTCGCCGAAGCATGTCGCCCAGTTATCGTGACCGCCGATCGTCTACCACTATCAATGCGCCCTGGAGACCAAATACGAATCGCCCTTCATGTCGTGAGCGACCTGCATCGCGAACTTGAAAATGCGACAGTCACTGCAACTGTTGAATCAACTGGCGACCCCCAGGTCTGGAAATTTGAAGGCGCGATTGCATCAGACGACTGCACCTTGGTCGGACACATCACGATCACCGCGCCATTTGCCGAAGGCCTGGTAGTACTCGACCTCACACTTGTGAGCGGCGATGTGGTTGCGACAAACCGTTATCAAACGGCCGTCGTTTCTGATTAATGGCAGTTGGGCAAAACAACCACCGAATACCGGGTGTTTTCGCGCCCAAGGGATTAGCTTCGGGAGATTTCTTTGCGGTTCTTGAGCTTGGACTTGCGATAGTCCTTGTTCATCAGCGCAATGACATCAATCGAAATTTCTTTCGGGCACGCCGCTTCGCATTCTCCATGATTGGTGCATGAACCGAAGTACTCATCCATCGTCTCAACCATGGCCTCGGTGCGCTTGAAACGCTCGGCCTGGCCCTGAGGCAACAAGTTCAGGTGAGCAATCTTGGCAGCAGTAAACAAGTTGGCTGCACCATTGGGACACGCCGCAACGCACGCCCCACAACCAATGCATTGCGCCGAATCCATTGCCGCATCCGCAACACTCTTCGGAATCGGAATAAGATTCGCGTCAGGAGCACCACCGGTGTTCGCCGAAATGAATCCACCAGATTCGATGATGCGGTCAAAAGCCGAACGGTCAACCATCAGGTCTTTGATGATCGGGAATGCCGAGGCACGCCACGGCTCGATCACGATTTCGTCGCCGCTCTTGAACTTACGCATGTGCAACTGACACGTTGCAGTGCTGCGCTCTGGTCCATGGGCTTGACCGTTGATCATCAACGAACAAGTTCCACAGATTCCCTCACGACAATCGTGGTCGAAAACCACGGGCAACTTGTTCTCACCGATGAGTCCTTCGTTGAGTACATCAAGCATTTCAAGGAACGACGCTTCGTCGCTGATCTCGGCCATGATGTGATCCTCAAAGTGACCCTTGTCGGTCGGACCTGACTGACGCCAGATTTTGAGTTTGAGATTCTTGAGATGGTTGCTCACTTGTAGCTCCGTGTCGCTAGGTGAATTGCTTCGAAGTTGAGTTCTTCTTGATGGCGAATCGACTTGGTCGGATCGCCAGTCCATTCCCAAGCGGCCACGTGAGCGAACTTTTCGTCGTCACGCGTGGCTTCGCCTTCGTCGGTCTGGTATTCGGCACGGAAGTGACCACCACAACTTTCTTCACGCTCAAGAGCGTCGCGGCACATCAACATGCCCAACTGGAAGAAGTCATCAACACGACCAGCTTTTTCAAGCGTCTGGTTCATGCTTTCGGTGTCACCAGTGACCCGTAGATCCTTTTGGAATTCTTCGTACAGTGCGGGCAGTTCTGACAAAGCCTTTTCCAGACCTTGTTGTGTGCGCTCCATGCCGCAGTAATCCCAAATGATGCGGCCGACTTCGCGATGGAAGTAGTCGGGCGAACGAGTTCCCTTGATATCGACGTAGCCCTGATAACGCGCTTGCGCCGCCAACTCGGCCGCCTTGAATGCTGGGTGATCGGTACCCGGAATTGGCTTGTTCAACATTGGTGCCAAGTAGTTGCCGATTGTGTATGGCAACACGAAGTATCCATCGGCCAAACCTTGCATGAGCGCCGAAGCACCCAAACGGTTGGCACCGTGATCGGAGAAGTTGGCTTCACCAGCGGCATACAACCCAGGGATGTTGGTCATGAGTTCGTAGTCGACCCACAAACCACCCATGGTGTAGTGCGACGCCGGGTAAATACGCATCGGCATGTCGTACGGATTTTCGCCCGCAATGCGTTCGTACATTTCAAACAAGTTGCCGTAACGCTCTTCAACAACATCTTTACCAAGACGATTGATGGCATCACTGAAGTCGAGGTATACACCGTTCTTCAACGGACCAACACCACGACCCGAGTCGACCGAACGCTTAGCAGCGCGCGACGAAATGTCGCGAGGTGCCAAGTTTCCGTAACTCGGATACAAACGCTCAAGAATGTAATCGCGCTCTGCTTCTGGGACCTGTGCAGCCGAACGGGTTTCGTCTGGATTCTGTGGAACCCACACGCGGCCATCGTTACGCAACGACTCAGACATGAGTGTCAACTTTGACTGCGTTGGATCACTCTGCGGGATACATGTTGGGTGAATCTGCGTGTAGCACGGGTTAGCGAATGTGGCACCGTTGCGGTGGGCGCGCCAAGCTGCCGTCACGTTGCAGGCCATTGCATTCGTTGACAAGTAGAACACGTTCCCGTATCCGCCAGTTGCCATCACGACTGCGTGGGCTGAATGCGAAACAACTTCACCATTCACCAAGTCGCGCGTCACGATGCCCGCGCAGCGACCTTCGACGGTGACCACGTCAACAAGTTCGGTGCGGTTGAACATGCGCACATTGCCAATACCAATTTGGCGAGCAAGTTGCTGGTACGCGCCAAGCAACAACTGCTGACCAGTCTGTCCGCGCGCATAGAACGTACGACTTACTTGCGCTCCACCGAATGAACGGTTGTCGAGCATTCCGCCATATTCACGGGCGAATGGAACGCCCTGCGAGACCATTTGGTCAATGATGTTGACCGACACTTCGGCCAATCGATGCACGTTGGCCTCGCGTGAACGGAAGTCTCCGCCCTTAATGGTGTCGTAGAACAAACGATGAACGCTGTCGCCGTCACCTTGGTAGTTCTTCGCCGCATTGATTCCACCTTGCGCAGCAATCGAGTGTGCGCGACGCGGTGAATCGTGGAACGTGAAGACATCTACTTGGTATCCAAGTTCAGCCATGGTTGCTGCAGCAGAGGCACCAGCAAGTCCCGAACCAACAACTATGACCTTGAACTTGCGCTTGTTACCAGGCGCCACCAATTTGGCATCTTCTTTATAGGTATTCCACTTGTCGTTGATTGAACCAGCGGGGATTTTGGAATTGAGGGTGATTGTCATTTTCAGTATCTCCTAGTTAATCCGTATAGATGGGTCAGCCGACAACGCCAGCAAGAACAGCAATGGGGAACGAAACATTGCCAACGACGATGATCGTGGCAAACGAGGTAGCAACGGCGCGACGCCATTTGTTGAATCGCGGATTGTTCCAACCAAGTGATTGAAACAGGCTCCACACACCATGGAACAAGTGCGTACCTAGTGCAATATTGGCCAAGATGTAGAAGATGGCCACGGGAACTCGCTCAAGACTGAAGGCCACCGCGCCGTACACGTCTTTCCTGCCCTCCGCATCCTTGGTACCGACGTATTCATTGACTGCACCGGCTCCGAAAGTGAGGTCGAGTAAGTGCCAAATCAAGAACAACAAAACAATGATGCCGGTGTAGCGCATCGTGCGACTGGCGAAACTTGCGACTTGGTAATCGCGTTCGCTCTGGTACTTCACAGGACGTGCCTGCTTGTTCAGCACTGTCAACGAGTACGCCGCATGAATGTGCAAGATTGCCATCGTGATGAGTCCGCCGCGCAATAACCACAACGTCCCCTTCTCGGGAAGGATCGGGTACAACAAACGCTCAAGGAACTCCGCATAGTGGTTGAGGTCTTCTTGACCTAGATACATCTTCAGGTTGCCGATCATGTGGAAGAGCACAAATCCCAACAAACCAATTCCGGTGATGGCCATGACGTACTTTTTGCCAACAGCCGTTCCGTATAGATCGATCAAAAACGGCTTGCGCTTGCGCGCTGCTCGTTCGATTGCGGTTCCGGAGACCGGACCTCTCTTCATCACTGTCTGCGCCATCGTGACCTGCGCCTTTCGAAAATGAATGCAGCTCATCGCACGATGAACCCGCTGAGACGCTACTCCCCGACTGCCCGTTGCCCTGAAATCAACCGCCGAAAAAGACCCCGATTCGACAACCGTCACAAACCCCCGCACAAAAATTTCTGAAAGTTTCCCGCCACTAATGCCGTGTCATGTCGCTCTGAGGGTCGCAAATTATCTACAATTCGTTCGCCCCTGGTGGGTAGCCAACCGGGCTACCCCCATCGTGTCCCAAGGAGCTAACTGGTGTTTTCACTATTTGCCGCAGAAGGCGGATGGCAGCAATTCACTCTCAAAGGTGGTGAGTGGGCTGTTTTGTGGTTATCCGCAGCAGCTGCGCTTCTCGCCCTCGGAGTCGGATTCTTCCTCGTTCGTAAGGTCCTCGCTGAAGATCAGGGTTCGCCCAAGATGCGCGAAATCGCCAAAGCCATTCAAGAAGGTGCCCTGGCGTACCTCAAGCGCCAGTTCAAAACCATTGTGGTCATCTTGGTGCCCTTGGCGATCATCGTGTTCGTCACCTCAACCAAGATCCTGAAGCCAAGTGGTGACGTTGCGTTGTCATTCGGTCAAGCTGGTTTGTGGCGCACCGTGGCCTTTATCTTGGGCTGTTTCGCCTCGGGTCTGACCGGTTATATCGGCATGACCTTGGCAACCCAGGGCAACGTTCGTACCGCTGCTGCCGCTCTCAGTGGCAGCATGCCTAAGGCCCTCACCGTTGCGTTCCGCACAGGTGGCGTGGCCGGCATGTTCACCGTTGGTCTTGGTCTTCTTGGTGCCACTGGCATCATCATGGCCTTCCAGAACACCTCATCTGTGATCCTCGTGGGCTTTGGCTTCGGTGGCTCGCTCTTGGCACTTTTCTTGCGTGTTGGTGGCGGAATTTTCACCAAGGCTGCCGACGTCGGCGCCGACTTGGTGGGCAAGGTTGAAGCAGGTATTCCTGAAGACGATCCTCGCAACCCCGCAACCATCGCCGACAACGTGGGCGACAACGTGGGCGACTGCGCCGGTATGGCTGCCGACCTCTTCGAGAGTTACGAAGTCACCTTGGTGGCATCGATCATCCTCGGTGTGGCAGCGTTCAATTCAATTGGCCTCAACCCCGCCCTTGGCTTGGTGTTCCCCTTGGCCGCCCGTGCCATTGGTGTCATCGCCTCAATTGCTGGCGTTTTCGCCGTGAAGGCCAAAGAAGACGAGACCGATGCCTTGAAGCCCATCAACCGTGGCTTCTTAGTTGCTGGTGTTTTGACCCTGATCGGAACCCTGGCCTTGGCCCTCGGATACGTGGGTAACGACCAGTACACCGGAACCGATTCGAGGGTCACTGCCCTCAGCGGCGCTGGCTGGCGAGTGTTTGGTGCTGTTGCAATTGGTTTGATTCTGGCTCAATTGGTGAGCCGACTGACCGAGTACTACACCAGTACGCATTACCGACCAGTGCAAGAAATTGCTGAGTCCTCACAAACTGGCCCGGCCACGGTTGTACTTTCGGGTACCGCCTACGGACTTGAGAGTTCGGTGTACGCCGTTGTTGCGATTGCAATCGCAATCGGAGCCGCTATTGGCCTCGGTGGCGGCAACCTCACCTTCAGCTTCTACCTCGTTGCATTGTGCGGAATGGGAATGTTGGCTACCACTGGTGTCATCGTTTCTGAAGACACCTTCGGACCTGTCAGCGACAACGCTGCCGGTATCGCTGAAATGTCGGGCGAATTCCACGGTGAACCCGCAAAGATCATGGTTGCACTCGACGCTGTCGGCAACACCACAAAAGCTGTGACCAAGGGCTTCGCCATTGGTTCGGCCGTGATTGCTGCCGTCGCCTTGTTCGCCTCATACATCGAAACAGCTGGTGCCAACCTGAAGGCAACAGCAACTGATGTGCTGGCAAATGGCCGACTAAAAATAGGCGAGCCATTGGTTGACGGCGTTGAGAAACTTAAGGACGGCGTGTTCAAGTTGCCGCAACTGGCAATCAACGTTGCCGAGCCTAAGGTCTTCATCGGCCTGCTCATCGGTGGCGCTGTTCCATTCTTGTTCTCAGCACTCGCAATCCGCGCCGTTGGCCGTACCGCAGGTGTTGTCGTGCAAGAAGTACGTAATCAGTTCGCTGACGGCGGCATCATGGCCGGCACCAAGCAGCCCGACTACGGCCCCGTCATCGACATCTGCACCAAGGCTTCGCTACGCGAACTCACCACGCCAGCATTGCTGGCCGTGTTGGCTCCTGTGGTCATTGGCTTCGGTATTGACTGGAAGGCTCTCGGCGCATTCTTGGCCGCAGTCATCTTGGTCGGTCAGTTGATGGCCAACTACCTCAGCAATGCTGGTGGTGCTTGGGACAACGCCAAGAAGTACATCGAAGATGGCAACCATGGTGGCAAGGGCAGTGAGTCTCACAAGGCCGCGGTCATCGGTGACACGGTTGGCGACCCGTTCAAGGACACCGCTGGCCCAGCATTGAACCCACTCATCAAGGTGATGAACTTGGTGTCATTATTGATTCTTCCGGCAATCATTACGCAGGCTGACAACAACATCCGCTACGTCATTTCTGGCGTCGCACTGGTGGTTCTCATCGGCGCACTGATCTTCTCTGGTCGTCAAACTGGCGGGATCGCTGCTTTGAACAAAGAAACTGCTGCTACTCACTGAGTTGCCAGTTCATAGAAGTCAGTCGCAAGACTGAAAAGAGGCGCCCGCAAGGGCGCCTCTTTTGTTTATACGGATGGGTGACAACTTGAGTCGATGGTTCGACAACTAAGGTCGTCACATGCTTGCTTTGTTCAATGTTGAGTCGTGGCTACAAAGTGGCGGACTGTTTTTATTAGCCGCCATCGTGTTCGCCGAATCTGGTTTGCTCATCGGATTCTTTTTACCTGGTGACTCGTTGTTGTTCATCGCGGGTTTCTTAACATCATCAGCCGGACCAGAAGCACTCGGAGTAAAGGCTGGTTCGCTCCCTTCGTTACCTCTCGTTGCCATCGTGGTTGCGCTCGCGGCAATTCTTGGCGACCAAGCCGGCTACCTCTTTGGTCGACGAGTTGGACCAAACCTATTCCAACGTGAACAAAGCCGTTTGTTCAAACCATCACATGTGCAAAAGGCCCACGACTTCTTAGAAAAACACGGGCCGAAAACCATTGTGATGGCCCGTTTCGTTCCTGTTGTGCGCACCTTCGCCCCCATTGTTGCTGGCGTCGGCAAAATGAATTACCGCACATTCATTACCTACAACATCATTGGTGGAGTTGTTTGGGGAGTTGGCATCACCACACTTGGGCACTACCTCGGGGACATTTCTTGGGTCAAAGACAACATCGAATTGGCTTCGCTGGCAATTGTGGGGATTTCAGTTGCGCCCATGCTTTTTGAAGTGATCCGCCACCGTCGCGCCAATCGCAAGTAACGAATTTCGCTGGCAGACTAAACGCTATGAGTAATAACGCCGTTCGCTATTTGAGCCTCGAGTGGATCGATGCTCTTACCAAAGCTGTTGCAGCCAATGAGGCAATCGCTGCGGTTGCTGGTGATCACACCATTGGCATTACTCAAACCGTGACCGGTGGGCCCGAAGGTGACGTCACCTATCACTTGCAAGTTGCCAATGGTCAAGCAGCGTTTGGTGCTGGTGCCGCGTATCCCGAAGACGTGCGTTTTGAACAAGATTGGGAAACAGCCACCGCGGTTGCAACCGACAAGTTAAACGCCCAACAAGCCTTTATTACTGGGCGTATTCGTCTGTATGGCGATCAAGAAAAACTGGTAGCAAGTACACCAGTGTTTGCGGCACTAGATGGCGTATTTGCCACCGTGCGCACGTTCACCGAATACCGCTAAACCGTTCGTTATTTCTTTGAAGAAATAACGGCCAAAGCAACTCCGCACAGTGCTCCGCCAACTAGATATGGCGAGCCGATTGATACGTGGTCGTACAACACACCAGCAAGGGCAGGACCAGCAACTCGACCAATTGCGTTCACACCTTGTTGAAAACCAAGAGCCTCACCGCGCCGATGATCGGGCACACGGCCTGATACCAAACTCGACAAGTTGGGCGTTACTAAACCTTGGCCGACTGTCAACAAAGCCAATGCCACAATTAAGAGCGGCCAGTTTTCGGCAGCAGACAACACAATCAATCCTGCGCTGTTGAGAACCAAACCAACTTGCAACGAACGTTGTGTTCCGAGCTTGGCATTAATGGGTCGAATCAAACCACCTTGCACGCCAACTAAAACGACGCCAACGCCAACAAATATTGCGGCAACTCCGCCCTCGGTTAATCGAAAGCGATCGCCAGCAAGAAGTGAAAAGGTTGCTTCAAATCCGCTGAAAGCAACGATGGCAGTGAAGCCAGCAACTGCTAGTCCCCACAAACGCACTTTGGCTTCGGTGTCATTTTTGGCAGCCTCGCGAGCGGCCTGTCGCACCTCGGCTGGTCGAGTTTCTGGCAAGCGACGCCAGGCAACGATTGCGTTGATCAACGCCACTGTGCCGGCGACAAAGAACGGAATATGTTCACCGCCAAGCGAAGCCAACCCACCAAGTGCCGGACCAACAACAAACCCAACACCGAATGCAGCGCCTAACAAACCAAGCAAACGTGGACGTTCTGAAGGAGGCGCAAGATCGGTGACCGCACCTTGCGCGACCGCCACGCTTGCGCCCGATGCGCCATCAAGAATGCGACCAAGAAACAACACCCACAATGCACCAGCTGCGCCAGTTACAAACGAACCGACTGCAGTGCCGAGCAACGAAATCATGATGACAGGTTTACGTCCGATGCGATCGGAAAGTCGTCCAAGCAAAGGTGCAAACACCAACTGCGCTAACGAGAACGACGCAAACAACAATCCGACTTCAAGACCGCTTGCACCAAAACGCTCGGCGTAACGACCCAAGATGGGGACAACGATGCCAAAACCAACAAGATCGAGCGCAACAGTGAGCCAAATCGTGCCAAAACCTTGCGGCAATGGGACCTTGGCGGCTTTTTCACGAGGACTGGCAGACTTCTTTGACACGATGATTCACCATACGTCAACGACGGACAGTGGTACCTGCTTTATTCGTTTCAACAATCCAACCAGCAGCAGTTAATTCAGTGCGCAAGGCATCTGCGGTTGCGAAATCTTTAGCCGCACGTGCTGCGTCAAGAGCTGCTGCCTTGTCGGCAATGTCTGAAGGAACTTCGGAAGCTTGCTTGAGATCTAAACCAAATGCGCAACAAATCTCGTGTACTGCAGCCGACAACGACGATGCACTCTGATCATTGGCATCAAGTGCCGCGTTCGCTCGACGAACTGTTTCGAAGAGCAATGCAACCGCTGACGAAGTGTCGAGATCGTTATCCATGAATTCGCGGAACTTGGCAATGACTTCTGAGTCTGGTGTGGCGCCTTGCGACACAGCCGACGTGCGCGCTGCAAAAGAATCAAGTCCGGCCAAAGCATTCACTGAAGCATCAATGTTGTCTTGACCAATACGAACTGGACCGCGGTAATGCGTTTGCAACAAAACCAAGCGATAAGCACGCGGGTCGTAATGATCAAGAAGATCAAGAAGATTGGCCACATTGCCCAAACTCTTCGACATTTTTTCGCCTTCTGTGTCAACGACGAAACCGTTGTGCATCCAGTGATTGGCAAATGACTTACCAAGAGCAATTGCTTGGGCGCGTTCGTTTTCGTGGTGCGGGAACTTGAGGTCCATACCACCACAGTGCAGATCGAATCCTTCACCCAAGATGTCAAGACTCATCACGACACATTCGCTGTGCCAACCGGGTCGACCTTCACCCCACGGCGAAGACCATGCTGGCTCACCAGGTTTGCTGAACTTCCATAAAGCAAAGTCGGCGGGATTCTTTTTGTTGCCAGCGCCAAATACTTCGCGATCGCCACCACCCGACAACATGTCATCAAGACTTTGGTGAGCAAGCAGTCCGTAATCGGGCACGTTCAACACATTGAGATAGACACCGTCTTGAGTGACATAGGCGTTATCTCGGCTAACGAGTTCGCCGATCATGTCGACCATAGATTCGACGTAGTCAGTCGCGTGCGGCACATCGGTCGGACGCTGGACGTTGAGTTTGCCCATCGCCTTGAACCACATGTCTTCGCACTTGTGGGTAATTTCTTCCCATGGGCGACCTTCTTTATTG
>Ga0209086_10003095_pt1 | contig 12767 bp, 7 predicted proteins | sample M_130207_XF_Meta_FD_187312 | JGI IMG/M metagenome (GOLD analysis project Ga0209086, IMG submission 187312) | Freshwater microbial communities from Lake Montjoie, Canada to study carbon cycling - M_130207_XF_MetaG (SPAdes) (version 2) | ecosystem: Environmental > Aquatic > Freshwater > Lake...
AAGGAACTTGATCTTGAGCTTTTAGAAACGGTTTATGTTGGGGATGGATTTCCACTACGCACTACTTCTAATTATTATTCAGGCCGAACGCCTATGGAACATAACCAATGCCCACGGATTTCAATCTTGGTTTACAAGGTGCGATGAAAAAGAAACAGCATTGAACACATAAAAAAAACAACCCCTTTCAACAGAAGTGAAAGAGGTTGCATTTATTATTCAGAACAGTTGAACAATATTAATCCAAGTTGAAGATTTCACCACCATGAGCGGTTACAATCGCAGCGGCTGTTTGCAAAGACATTTTTTGCGATAAGAATCGAACCGATCCATCCGCAAAAGCTGCATTTGATCCGCCCGTATGAAAACTAAACACTTCGTTATCATTGGTAGCATTCATAAAAGCACTAAATTTAGCGATATTAGCGGCATTTGCAGAAACATCATTCTTTTTCCAAAAAACATTAACACCCGCAGCAGCAGGAACTAAGGTTGTATAATCTGCTGCAGTGGCAAGTGGGTTACAAAGATCCACGCTGAATGGGCCATCGCTATCCGCCCAGCAAAAACCTTGATCATTGGCGGCACTGGCAATCTTTTGGCCATTCAACCATAAATCGGGGCGCGCCGAAGCTTCCCAAATCATGCCTGTATTAGAAGTGCCATCAGAAATCATTGAAACATATGAGACTGAATCTTTATACATAACACTGTTAATCTTGTCTGCGGGAGTCACCAATGTTGTACTTCCATTAACGCCTGAATACTGACCAATTTTAAAAGTATTCATAGTGTCATAATCATTGGCCCCAAAATTGGAGGTGTTTGAAATCGTAATAGTATTTGCACCAAATTTTTTCGTAACCGAAGAAAACTTAGTCCTATCAGGGGTGGAAGGGCAGATATAGGTTTTAATGGTTGTAGAAACTGCGGTAAGATTAGCAGCGTCATACCAGTTTTTATTTAAATTATATTGTTTCGCAATGCTGCCCTGTTCGATGTAATCCAAGGCAAAAGCCCTCCAGCTATGGAAAGTACCACTTGGATTACCAACCGCCGCAACCCCGGTTGTCCAAGAAGAAGCTGGAAAATAACCGAAACTGTTTTCAAAACCATACATCGCCAAACCCAATTGCTTCATATTATTACTGCAACTCATGCGATCAGCAGCAGCACGCACCTTTTGCACTGCAGGCAAAAGCAAACCAATCAAAATAGCGATGATCGCAATCACCACCAACAACTCAATAAGAGTAAAACCTTTCTTAAGAACTAATTTCATTTGAACCTCCAAAAGAGAATGTAAAAATACAATGCAACCTAAGAAGTATCTTAAAAAATACTACAAGTGGATTCACTACAGGAAACAATGAAGATTTTATGAAATAAAGCCGGGGTTTTTCATACACAAAAAGTGAGGTCACATTAAGTTACAAAAGAAATACGCCCACATATCGACATGGGCGCATCTTTAATTCAACTTAATGGCTTACCGAATATCAATCATTTTCCCTGCAAAGAAGCTACTCCGTTACCCTTCCAGCCTTTTTTCCACTGCTCGGTGAGCTTAGCGACAAGATCTGCATTTTTCGGATCATTGGCAATATTCGTGTTTTCTTGGGGGTCGTTTTTATGGTCGTAAAGTTCAACTGCTTCGAGTTTGGAAGGATTATCACGATTGATCCATCTAGTAAAACGGTATTGTTCGGTACGCATGGAATAACCCATGACTTTCGCACCCCGGGGATATTGGCTGAAAGAAGCGTTCTTCACCGAAACAGTTGGATCTTTAAGAACCGGAACTAAGCTCCTGCCTTCCAAATGTTTGGGCAGTTGCAAGCCACATAACTCAGCAAGCGTTGGATAAATATCCACAAATTCTACCAGAGAATTGGTGCTCTTGCCTGCAGTCTTCATGCCTGGAGCAGCGATTAACAAAGGTGCATTAGTATCATTTTCCACATTGCTATGTTTACACCATGCGCCATGCTCACCTAATTTCCAACCATGATCGCCCCAGAGAATAATGATGGTTTTATCGGTAAGCTTCAAGCGATCAAGTTCATCAAGTACTTTACCTAGCTGGGCATCCATATAGCTGATGGAAGCGTAGTACCCATGCTTAAGCTTTCGCGCAAGTTCATCGGGTATGGGGCCATTCGGAATTCCCGCATAAGCACTAAGTTCGCCCCCCGAGGCAAACGCATAATCCGGTGCACCTTTTGGTTTGAAGGGATTGGGGGCAAGATCAATCTTCGCAGGATCGTATAAATCCCAATACTTTTTCGGAGCAACAAAGGGAAGGTGGGGCTTGATGAAACCAACACCTAACCAGAAAGGTTCTTTTTTCGCAGCACTACTTTGCAGGGCTTTTATCGCCATCTCTGCAAGCACACCATCATGAAATTTATTATCTGGAACATCAGCGGATTCAAAAGCAGCGCCCTTGGCCTTTTTATTGGCTTTCACGCCCTTGGCATCAGCACCGGGCCGGCTGGCTGGCAATGCATAAACTTCAATTTCCTTCCTTGGGTTGGTCCATGGCACCGACCAAGATTGCGGATCATCAAGCGAACCATGGTAAAGCTTGCCCATGCCCTGAACAAAATAACCGTTGTTTTTAAAAAGCTGGGGCAAGGTAACAACATCAGGCAAAGCCTTGCGGAAGTGAGTTTCCAAATCCCAAACCTTGGTAGTATCTGGGCGTGTTCCTGTAAGCAGACTAGAGCGCGAAGGCGAGCAAACAGCCTGCTGGCAATAAGCCCGATTAAAGGTAACACCCATCTTGGCAATGCGCTCTAAATTCGGGGAGTGGATGTATTTATTACCAAACACACTGGCTTCGGTACGCAAGTCGTCAACTGCAATGAAAAGCACATTCATACGTTCTTTATCCGCGGCATGAAGGGCACGGTTATCAACCATCAATGCAATGAAAGCAAAGCAGGTAAAAATCAAAAAGCGCATCATCATAAAGTCCTTAAATATTATTGTTCCGATAACTCTACAGGCTCTGCTTAAAAACCAGCCACTCTGCTGTTTTCATTTTCCAAAGACACACTTTCTTTTTTAGGAGAAAGCTTCAGTCCGGCGTGTTTGGAAATAAATTCTAGCAAAGCTTGCGTTGTTGGATCAGTTTCACTCATCATAAGCTTGAACATGATGCTTACATGATTACGATCCTTGATCTCTATACATTCCGCTTCGACTTTTTTATTTTTCAAAGCATCACACAAGTCATGCGACATTTTTCCACACCCAGGAAAATCTTTTTCAGCATAAAGAATAATAAAAGGGGGTTCCTTGCCCGAGATGTGTTTTATGGGTGATGCACTTTCCATAGCCTCTTTCCCCTTACCAACCACTCTTTCATTGCGCCAAAACTCGAAGGTATAAATACCACTCATGGGCATTGCGCCTTTGATGTTTTTAAGTGTCAGATTTTGAGCTTTAAGAAATTCTTCATTGGTTGCAAGCAAGGCGGTAAGATGCCCTCCAGCAGATTGCCCAGAAATAAAAATCTGATCCGCGCGCCCGCCATACTTTTCTATATTTTTATGCGTCCAGGCGAAAGCCCTTGCAACATCTTCGATATGCCCTGGGTGCTGAACTTGGGGCGACAAGCGATAACTAATGACCACGACCCCTACACCGTTTTTTGCAAACACCTGGCCAACCATGCCGTATTGCCAGCGATCACCGGAAGTCCACCCGCCGCCATGAATGAAGAAAAGGACCGGGTAATTCTTATGCCCTTTAGGTAAATAAAGATCAAGCTTATGTTTTTTTGGATCAGCATCTTTGTCATCGAAATAAGAGATATTCTTAAAGGCCTCAACTTCAAAACTTCCGCCGGTTTTAGGTTTTGTATCTTCTGCTTGGGCCAAAACGAAGTTTGAATCAAATGCCCAGATAAGCACTAAAACAGTTAAAGCAGGTTTAAAATCAAACATGATAACACTCGTTAAAATAAAGAATCGCAGAAAAAGATTTGGAAACTAATAAGGTTGAGCTAAGGAACATCGCTGGTTCTAACCATATGGAACACTGAATTTAAAGCAAAGTATCGGAATTACTCTAAAAGAATTCTACTCACACCTTAATTAATAGTCAAAGTTTGACAAATAAGCCAGTAAATCAAACTAGCATGCAACCGACAATAAAAAGTGTGCCAGAAAGGATGATGGATGCAGGCAGAGTGAACACCCAAGCCAGAAGAATTTTCCGACAAGTTTCAAACTGAACTCCAGAATTATTTGCTGCCATCGTTCCAGCTATTCCACTCGAAAGCACATGCGTAGTGCTGACAGGCATATGAAAGAAAACCGCACCAAGTATCGTAGCAGCAGTAACTGCTTCAGCGACTGCGCCCTGCCCAAATGTAAGATGTGTTTTTCCGATTTTTTCTGCAACTGTAATCACAATGCGTTTATACCCGATGGTGGTTCCCACCCCCAATGATAACGCCACGCCTATTACAACCCATAGGGGAATAAATTCGATGGAAGATTTAATGACATGTTTTAGAGGGAGGATAGCCTTACTGATTTCAGGCGTGGTTTTTTCGAGTTTGCCCAACGCAACCACAAGCGCATAAATTTCCTTGCGAACTTCCCACCTTTTATCTTCAGAAACTTCTGCAAGCGAAGTTTTTCCCTCCAGGCTTTCGAGCACCTTATCTGCCTGTTTAAGAATCGCAGCATCCGTGATATTCGCTTGAGCCAAAACTTGTTTCACATTTACAATAGCTTCCCTGCAAGCTTTCGCCTTATGCTGATCATGTATATCCATCGCATAATAAACAGGCATGAAACCTATAAGCACTAGAAGAATAAGCCCCATTCCTTTTTGCCCATCATTTGAACCATGCGCAAAACTCACCCCGCCACAAGTGAGGATTAATATTGCGCGAATCCAAGAAGGAGGTGGGTTATTATCAACAGGTGGCGTGTAAAGCCTTTGATCACGAATCACCAATTTCATTGCTAGCAATCCGAATGCAGCTAAAACAAATCCTAATAAGGGCGAAATCACCAACGCCATCATTACAGTTGCAACCTGCCCCCAGTTAAGACCTCCCAAACCATCGCCATTCATCCAACTGTTGACAATGCCAACCCCTAGAATTGATCCTATCAGCGTATGCGAAGTACTTACAGGCAATCCAATAAACCACGTGCCCAAGTTCCAAGTGATGCCCCCAATTAAAAGAGATAGCACCATCACCAAAGCCTTACCGCCACTAGCATCAATGAGAAGATCCACAGGCAGAAGATTGACAATACTAAATGCAACCGATGTACCGCCTACCATGACGCCCAAGAAATTAAGGAAGCCTGAATAAATTACTGCAGGAGTAGCAGGCAGAGATTTCGTATAGATAACCGTGGTTACTGCATTGGCGGTATCATGGAACCCATTAATGAATTCAAATCCAAATGCAATCGTAAGTGCGAACAGAAGAAAGAGCAAACTCATCAAAGGCAAACTAGATGCAGAGGTGAATAAATCCACGACTGTTCTCCTTTTAATCTGACAGTATTTTAACCAAATAGAGATTTAACACAGTTGGGACCATTTGATGGGAATAAATCGAAGTTTAAAGCAAATATCATCAACTCTTCACACCTTTGACGAAAAAGGTCTCTAAAAACTAGGTTTTACTAGCTATTATGCCGATCTTACCTTATAGTTATTGTTCCTACCTGAACCAATGAGAAACTGCCATGCTTACCATTTGGGATCACGATAACCGCTATAGAAGAAGAGACTTCCTAAAAATAGGGGGCTTTGGCTTAGCAGGCTTGGCTTCTGGAAGCATAGCAAAAGCAGATGAAAAGGCTGTTCTTACCAACAAATCAGTAGTATTTCTGTTTCTGCATGGTGGCCCCAGTCAGGTAGAAACCTTCGACCCAAAGCCTAATGCCCCGAAGGAAATCCGAGGCCCACTGGGAACGGTTCAAACCAACATCCCGGGCGTGCTTTTCGGTTCGCCCTTCCCGAAGCTGGCAAAGCATGCAGATAAATTAACCATCGTTCGCTCTTATGTTCCGGGCGATGCCAGCCACGATATCAAACCCATCGTTTGCAAAACCACCTCGGGGGCAAATCTTGGAAGTTTATATTCCGCAGTTGCGGGAATATCTCATCCTCAAAAAGCCATCCCACGAAACGCACTGCTATTTCCAAGAGCAGTCGACCCTGCTGCGCAAGCGGGCGTTATGCAGTTTGGCAAGTTCGATGCCACCGGGCCTTTTGCTCCATCGCTTGCCCCGGTTCAACCAGGCGCAGGCAATGGCCTCATGCAGGATCTTAAAATCAAACTGCCCCGCGAAAGGTTGGACGACCGGCTTGCATTGCTGCAAAGCTTAGACAAAGTACGCTGGGCCATCGAAGATACTCTACGTGCAGAAACTTCAGATAAATCACGCGAGATGGCATTACTCGCACTCATGGGCGGCCTCGCAGATGCCCTCGATCTTTCCAAGGAAGACCCTAAAACTATCGCCCTATACGATACAGCCTCGCTAATTCAGGTTGATGCCATCAGTAAGAAATGGAATAACCATAAGAACTACGCAGACAACGCCAGAACTCTGGGCAAACTACTTTGCCTTTCCCGTAGAATGTGCGAACGAGGCGCAGGTTTCGTTACCGTCACCACCAACTTCGTCTGGGATATGCATGCAGATTCCAACAACGCCACCATCGATGAAGGCATGGGCTATATGGCTCCGCCTTTAGATCACGCTATCAGTGCATTTCTTGAAGATGTAAAAAGTCGTGGGCTGGAAGATAAAATCATGTTGGTGGTATGTGGCGAAATGGGCCGCACTCCAAAAATCAATGGCAAGGGCGGTCGTGATCACTGGGGCAATCTTGGGCCGCTTCTTCTTGCAGGTGGCGGGTACCCCATGGGTCAAGTGATTGGGCAATCCAAAGCCGATGCCTCATCCCCCTCTTCCGATCCCGTTACCCAAGGGATGCTAGTGAGTACCGTCCTACAAACTCTGATCGATTATCCAAAGCTTAGGCTTTCGCCCGAAGTTGCACGCGAAGTATTAAACGCAGGCAGCCACAAGAACATCTTCAGTTAAAACCGTTGCAATCCTCTGCTTCATTACTAAAAGAATACCTTTAAGTATTGGAATTTGAGGCTATAATGCACTAAAATTAGTTTAAGAACTAACCGTGTCAGGTAAACCTGCCTCATCAAGTGTAAAAGGGTACATCATGTTGTTTAAAAATATATCCTCATTGGCCATGCTTGTTTTAGTTACCACTATTGTGCACGGTGCAGACAAGCTCAAATACAACAAAGATATCCGGCCTATTCTTTCTGAAAACTGTTTTGCCTGCCATGGGCCTGATAGCGCAGCCCGCAAAGCCGACCTGCGTTTAGATAGGCGCGAAGATGCCATCAAGTTTGGCGCCATCGTTGCAGGCAACGCAGAAAAAAGCCCCATCATCGAAAGAATTTACAGCACCGAAAAAGACAAAGTAATGCCCACGCCCAAGTCACACAAAGTGCTTACCTCTGTTCAAAAAGAAAAGCTCAAGCAATGGGTGCTTGAAGGTGCGGAATACGAACTCCATTGGTCTTTCATCGCTGCAAAAAAACCTGCCCTTCCCCAAATCAAAAACGAAGCATGGGCGAAGAATCCCATCGATCGATTCATCCTTGCTGAACTTGAAAAGAAAGGCCTCACCCCTGCCCCAGAAGCAGACAGGCGAACCCTTGCGAGAAGATTAAGTCTAGACCTTAATGGCATCCCACCCGAACCCGCAGTTGTTGAAGCATTTGTTGCAGATACCCGACCCGATGCCTACGAAAAACTTGTGGATCAGTTCCTGCAATCTTCTTCGTGGGGCGAACACCGAGGCAGAATCTGGCTCGATGCTGCACGCTATGCAGATAGCCATGGCATTCACTTCGATAATTTCCGCGAAATGTGGAGCTACCGCGATTGGGTGATCAACGCCTTCAATAAAAATATGCCCTTCAACCAATTCACCATCGAACAATTGGCAGGCGACTTACTTCCTAACGCTACGCTCGAGCAAAAAATCGCCTCCGGATTTAATCGCTGCAATATCACCACCAACGAAGGCGGGGCTATTTCAGAAGAATATTTGGTGCTCTACACCAGGGATCGAACCGAAACCGTTGCTCAAGTTTGGCTTGGCCTTACTGCGGGATGTGCGGTTTGCCATGATCATAAGTTTGATCCTTTCAGCACCAAGGATTTTTACTCGATGGCCGCGTTCTTCAACAATACGACTCAAGGTGCAATGGATGGCAACATCAAAGATACACCTCCCATCATTGCAGTACCAATCCCTGCTGATAAAGCCCGCTGGGAAGTGGTGACCAAAGAACTCGGTGCAGTTCGCGCTCAAGTAGAAAACCGCAAGAAAGAAGCTAAAGGCGATTATGATAAATGGCTCGCTACTGCAAAGAAAGAAACTTTTAGTACCGGTATGCCGACCGAAGGACTTGTGGTTTCTGCAGGCCTGAAAGAAGGCAAAGGCAACAAGCTGGAGTTCACCATCAACAAAGAAAAGAAGTTGATTGATGCTCCTGAAATTGCCTGGGTCAAAGGCCAGACAGAAGAAAAAGTGTTGCAGGTTGCCAAGGCTGGATCAGTGACCATTCCTGAGATTGGCGACTTCGAAAAAGATCAATCGTTTTCATATGGTGCATGGGTGCTAACCCCCAGGCAGGCATCTGGCCCCCTGTTTGCCCGCATGGATGATACTGCAAAACATCGAGGCTGGGATCTCTGGTTTGAAAACGGAAAAGTAGGTGCTCACCTCGTTTCTTCATGGCCCGAAAATGCAATCAAAGTCATGTCCAAGGCAACCTTTAATCAGAATGTCTGGACTCATGTTTTTGTAACCTACAACGGTTCAGGCAAAGCCGATGGCGTAAAGATTTATGTCAATGGTATCGCCCAGGCAACTGAAGTTCTTTCAAACAATCTTACCGAAAGCATTCGCACCAAAGTGCCCTTCCGACTAGGTTCGCGCCATAGCAAAGAGCCTTTGGAGAAAGCAACTTTCCATGACCTCAAGATTTTTAATCGCAGCTTAAAGGCCGAAGAAGTAGCAGCACTTGGACCAGTCGAAAAACTGGTTCAGATTCTCGCCAAGGAACAAGCCAAGCGCACACCCGAAGAAAACAACCAGCTTTTCGATTGGTGGCTTTCCAACATGGACGCTAAATCCAAAGATCTCACAACCCAATTTGGTAACCTCGATCGTGAAGAAAAAGAGTTGAAGGGCAAAGGCACTATCGCCCATATCATGGTCGAAAAAGCTGAACCTTCGATGGCTTTCATCCTTAATCGTGGCGACTACGATAAGCGCAAAGATAAAGTTGCTGCAGCAACACCCGAAGTATTACACACCATGCCTAAAGAAACTCAGCGCAATCGATTAGGGTTTTCCCAATGGCTCTTGATGCCTGAAAATCCTCTTACCTTCCGCGTAACCGTAAATCGCTTTTGGCAAGAAGTTTTTGGCAACGGTTTAGTGCGCTCGAGTGGCGACTTCGGCATCACAGGCGACACCCCAAGCCATCCCGAATTATTAGACTACCTCGCACTTGAATTCCGCGAGCAAGGTGGCGATATGAAGAAATTCTTTAAGCTTATGGTTACTAGCGCAACCTACATGCAATCTGCAGCATCAACTCCAGAAAAGCTTGAAAAAGACCCTGCAAACCGTTTGCTTAGTAGAGGCAGCAGGTATCGCATGGATGCAGAAATGATCCGCGATTATGCTCTTGCATCTAGCGGTATCCTCACCAAGAAAATCGGCGGGCCAAGCGTTAAACCCTACCAACCCGAAGGCGTTTGGGAAGCTGTCGCAATGATTGGTAGCAACACCCGCGACTACAAAGCCGATGTAGGCGAAAACCTTTACCGCAAAAGTATGTACACTTTCTGGAAAAGATCTGCACCACCCGCAAGCATGGAAATCTTGAACGCTCCCAATCGCGAAACCTGCATCGTTAAAAGAGAACGAACCAACACGCCCCTTCAAGCCCTCGTTACTCTTAATGATCCGCAGTTTGTCGAAGCTGCCCGCTTCCTTGCAGAGCGAACTCTCAAAGAATCAGGCAACACTCCCGATGCCCAACTCGACTTCATCACCATGCGCATTCTTTCTAGAAAACTCAACCCTGCCGAAAAGGCACTTGTGCTTTCAGAACGAACCGACCTTTTAGAGTACTATTCTAAAAACTTGGAAGAAGCGAAGAAGCTACAAACCTTCGGCGCATACAAATCCGACCCTAAACTGAATCTTGCAGAACTTTCAGCTTGGACAATGACCATTAATTCACTCATGAACCTTGATGAGGTTCTTTGCCGCTAGGCAAATTTTTTACACGGAGCGAAACACATGAACATCAGCAGTTTGATTCAAGAGCAAGGGCTTGCAATGACCCGCAGGCATTTCTTTTCCAAGGGTTCAAACGCCCTGGGGTTTGCAGCACTTACCAACCTGTTGGGAAATAAAGCCCAAGGCGCTTCTTCGCCAGATACTTCCGCAATGAATCCATTCCCTTCCAAAGCAAAGAATGTGATTTATTTACATATGGTGGGTGGGCCACCACAGATGGATTTATTCGATTACAAACCCAAGATGCAAGATTGGTACGATAAGGATCTTCCCGATTCCATCCGCAAAGGGCAAAGGCTTACCACCATGACCAGTGGTCAGGCCCGCTTCCCTATCGCCCCGTCAAAATATAGCTTCTCCCAACACGGCCCCTCCGGAATGTGGTTCACCGAACTCCTTCCCTACAAGGCTAAAATGGCGGGCGATCTTTGCTTCATGCGCTCCATGAATACCGAAGCCATCAACCATGAACCCGCAATCACCTACATGCAAACAGGCAATCAACAAACAGGCAAACCATGCTTGGGTGCATGGGCTAGTTACGGCTTGGGCAGCATGAACCAAAACCTTCCCGCCTTTGTCGTCATGGTTGCAAAACCCTCCAACACCGAACAAGTGCAAGCTATTTCCGCAAGGCTTTGGCAGGCGGGTTATTTACCAGGCGAATACGCTGCTGTACCCTTTCGAGCCAGTGGCGACCCGATTCTTTACCTCAACAACCCACCGGGCGTTCCCACCCAAATCCGCAGGCGCACTCTCGATGGCATCAACCAACTTAACCAAATGACTCTCAACCAAGTTGGAGACCCCGAAACACTTACACGCATCCAGCAATACGAAATGGCTTTCAAGATGCAAACCAGTGTTCCCGAACTTACCGACATGGCACGCGAAAGCGAAAACACCTTCAAGCTTTATGGCGAAGCTGCACGCAAGCCAGGCACCTTTGCTAACACCACTCTACTTGCACGCAAGTTAGTAGAACGCGGCGTTCGCTTTGTGCAAATCTATCACAACAACTGGGATACTCATGGTAATGTCGCAGGCAGATTGCCCGATCAATGCCGTGATGTTGATCAGGCATGCTATGGGCTTATTCAAGATTTAAAGAACAGGGGCATGCTCGATTCAACCTTGGTTATCTGGGGCGGAGAATTTGGCAGAACCATCTATTCCCAAGGCGGCTTAACCAAGACAAATTATGGCAGAGATCATCACCCACGATGTTTCACCATGTGGATGGCAGGTGGCGGAACCAAGCCCGGCAGTGTGTATGGTGAGACCGATGATTTCTCTTACAACATTGTAAAAGATCCGGTTCATATCCGCGATTTCCACGCTACCATTTTGCAACTGATGGGGTTTGACCACGAAAAATTCACCGTGCGATACCAAGGGCTTGATCAAAAACTGACAGGTGTAGATCACGCCCGGGTAATCAAAGAGCTTATGGCTTAATTCGAAGCTTCAACTTAGTTTAATTTAGATTGTAAAAACTTTATTGGATATCAAAACTATGAAACAAAAATCTGGATTTACGCTGATTGAACTTCTGGTGGTGATCGCCATAATTGCAATACTTATTGGACTTACTGCTTCCGGCGGTCCAGAAAGTGCGCGAAGCTGCTGCAAAAATGCAATCCCAGAACAATCTTAAACAACTTTCTCTGGCATGCCATAATGCAAGTGATAGCCGAAACATGCTTCCATGCGCCTGGAATGCTTGGTGGATGCATGTTGGCGACCCCAATGGAAATCAGACTGGTTACATCAATGGTACCTATAAGGGACCATGGAAAACCTATGTGGGCGATGTGACACTTTACTACCACCTTCTACCCTTTTTAGAACAAAAAGCTATGTATGAGGCCGGATCGGGTTCGCAACTTTTATCCAATGCAGGTGGCATACCCATCTACACCATGCAAATAAAGGCATTCATGGCGCCACATGATCCCAGCACGAAAAAGGATTTGGGTATACAATATACTTGGCTCAACAATAATGCAGTTATCGATTGGTCTGCCACCAGCTACGCATTCAATTATCAGGTGTTTGGAAAACGTGGTGGAACTGTGACTAATTCAGACCACTGGGGAACCAATTACAGCATTTCAAAGATCCCAGACGGTACCTCCAACACCATATTCTTTGCAGAAAAAATGATGGTATGTAACACCCGAGGCAATCTTTTTTTACATGGCGGCTGGCTCTCTGATTATACACCCATGTTCGGCGGCAGACCAACCGGGGCTCCATTAACCAAGTTCCAGACAGGCGTAACCCCGGCAAATTGTAATGCGGATCTTGCCCATGCTTTCACTTCAGGGGGCATTGGAATATCCATGGGCGATGGCAGC
>Ga0209086_10003099_pt1 | contig 12763 bp, 8 predicted proteins | sample M_130207_XF_Meta_FD_187312 | JGI IMG/M metagenome (GOLD analysis project Ga0209086, IMG submission 187312) | Freshwater microbial communities from Lake Montjoie, Canada to study carbon cycling - M_130207_XF_MetaG (SPAdes) (version 2) | ecosystem: Environmental > Aquatic > Freshwater > Lake...
TTGCCGTGCCGAGGTCAACGGCAATAGCATTGGCGGGAAACAGCGAACCCGTCTTGAAGAATGGCCAGCGCATGATAGAAAGACTCGCGCGTTCGTGATCAGCGAACGGCTAGAGAAGTCCGAAAAGTGTATCGAGTACGAACACCCCAAGTTACCCGAAACCGCAGGGCTGGGCAAGCAAACGGGGCAGCAGTGGCGGCTGTTCAGGGGGCGGCGGGCCGAAAAGCCAAACGGCGGCCGGGCACGAAGCCCGGCCGCCGTTCAGTCCTCCCCTGCACCGAACGCGAACCCTATGCGTTGCGGTCGATGCACCCCTTGAAATTGGGGTTGTTCACTTCGTCCGCCGGGACCGGCAGGTTCACATCCGTCCCGTAGGCCGGCCCACGATAGTGCATGCCGACCGGGAAAGTGGTGGCCGGCGTACGACCGTACTGGCGAATCAAGCGGCGGAGGTCGCCGAGGCGCTGGCCACGGCTGAACGTCCAGAACGCCTTCTCGCGGAACGTGAGGTTCACGCGAGCCGCGGCCGTACCCGGATCCGTCAGCGCGGGCAGCTGCGAGCCCGTGAGCGTGACCGTGCCGAGCTTGGGCGGGGTCGCCCGGATCGTATTGAGGGCCGACAGCCACGAGGCCGTGTTCCCTGCGAACAGGAACGCTTCCGCTTCGATCATGCGCGCATCAGTGCCGTTGAGAATCGGTACGGTCGTGGACTGGGCCCAGAGGGTCGTGGTCCGCGAGAAGGTGAAGCCGTCCTGCGACTTCACGGTGTCCTTCCCGTTCTGGATCGTGTACGCCACCGGAAGACGCGGGTCATTGGCCGAACCGAACGGAATGACGTTCGCGATCAGCAAGTTTCGCGCATTGCCTTCCAAGCTGTCGCCAACGCTATACCGGCGCTGGCTGAACGGCTGACTCCAGAGGATGTTATCACCCGAGCTCGTCGCGAACGTGGCGTCGTACGAGTAAGTGGTCGCAATCCCGGAGACGAGCGTCGCGGCCGCCGCGTAGTTCCCAAGGCCAACCTGCGCGCGGGCCTTGGCGATCTTGGCAGCTGTGTTGATGCGAACCGTCGCCGCATCCGTCGCCGACGACAGGCTGATCGCCGTATCGAGCGAGGCCGAGGCCGCTGCGAATACCTGCAGCACAGTCAACGGCTGCCCATACACAATCACCGGCTTTGACGCGTCGGTGAGCGGGATGCCGTTACAGAAATCCGACGCCACCTGCAGTTCGGCGAAGCCACGCACGAGATACATCTCGGCGATGTTCGACGACGGCGTCGGCGAATACGTGTTGAGCGACGCGATGGCCTGGTTGGCCGCCGTGCGCGCACGCATGATCGTGCGGAACTGCCCCGTGACCGACGAATTGCTCAACGTGATCGTGCGCTCGTCGGCTTCGTCGTTCTGAATGAAGGTGGAGCTGGTCGACCATTCGTCAGCCAGGAGTCCACCGAAGAGCCACGAGCTCTCTGTGCCTGCGGTCATGTCGCGCATGCGGGAGAGGGCGCCAAGACGCAAGCCGTTCGCGCCGTCAGCGTTGTTGATGTCCGACGGATTAATCAGGTCGGGGTCGTTCGCGCGTAAGAGCCCGTCCGTTACTGTCCCGTGGCAACCGGCCAGCAGCAGCACCGCCCCGAGGCCCAGGGCGATCCGCCGCCGGATGCGAGAGGTCTTCATGATAGGATTCATATAAGGGGTAGGCATCAGAAGCCGAGGTTGAACTTCAGGATGAAGTAGGAGGGGGCCCCGATCGTCTGGAAGTCGCTGGGGTTATCACCACCGTCCGTCACCGTGTAATCACTCTCTGGATCAACGCCGCGGTACTTGGTCCACTTCCACAAGTTACGGGCCGAGATCGTTACGCTGGCGTTGCGCAGCTTGAAGCGCGCGGCCTGCTCCTGCGTCAGGTTGTACGTCGCGGCGACTTCGCGGAGCTTCACGAACGCACCTTCCTGGAAGAACCCAGCAATCGTCTGTGACGGATCGTTTAGCGTCGCCACGACCATCGCCTGATCCTCGAACGAGGAGTTCGGGTTCATGAGCCCTTCGCAGTTCTGACGGCTCACGCAGCGGATGCGCTCCGTGTTGTTGTAGTACTTGTTGCCACCGCGGTAATCCATCAGCCCGGTGATCCGCACCCGGCGATTGAACAGATCCACACCCGTCGTCAACGCGATCGACTGGTGCGGGGCGCTGTATCCCATGAACGTCGCGACCGAATCGACGAACACTTCGTTCGCGGTTGGGTTCGCGCTGTACGTGAGGATCTTGTCGTTGTTCTTGTCGTCCCACCCAGTGATCTGACGCGCCCACAAGCCGAACAGCGGGTAGTCCTCGAGCACACGGGTCTGCGTGCCAATCTGCGGCGGCGTACCACCGAGACTCTGCAACTTGTTCTCGTTATACGACGCGTTGACGGTGAAATCGAGCCCGAAGTTACGGGTGTCGATCAGCTGGCCCGTCAACAGCATTTCTACACCAGAGTTGACCACCGCACCGAGGTTCCTACGGACAGTGTTTGACGCACCGGCAGAGGGAGCCACGATAGCGCTGATCAGCGCGTCCTGCGTGCGCTTTGTGTAGTACGTAAGGTCAAGGCTCGCGCGACCCTTCCACAGGCGCATCTCAAACCCGGTCTCGTACTCATCCGTGAACTCTGGCTTCAGCGCCGCGTTGCCCGGGGTCGAGTAGACCACGGCCGGCACGTCAACGCCCTGAATGTTCGGCGTCGTCGCCGAGAAGGTACGCAACGCGTCGTTCGAACCCGGCTGCACGCCCGCCGCGCCGTACGCGAGGCGAAGACGCAGATTGTCGAGCCAACGCGGGGCATGGAACCAGCCTTCATCAGAGATAATCCACGACCCCTGCAACTTCGGATACAGCACGTTCTGGAACTCAGTACCGAACGCGCTGTTCTGGTCTGTACGAACAGCCGCGGTAATGAACAAGCGGTCATTGATGGCCGCCGATTCTTCCACGTACAAACCGAGCGTCCGGCGGAGCGTGGTGGACTCCGACGCGCCGATGGTCGCACCGGACCCTGCCGTCTGCGCACCGATGGGGAGCGTCGTGCCCGTGGCGGTGTTGCCGTCCTGCTTGAAGTCGACGTACTGCATGCCGACGGTCGTCTTAAGGCTGATACCGCTCAGCACGTTCCACGTCGCGGTGCTGGACAAATTCGCGGTGGTGTTCCGGATGTTCGCGCGACCGTTGCCCGCGTAGCCGTCGCGGTACGTCGCCGTGAGCGGCGGTCCTTCGCCGCGCAGACGCAGATCGACGTCGGTACGATCGGTGAGGTCCATGCCGATGTCCATGCGGTTCTGCAACCACGAGTTCGGACGCCAGTTGACGTTGATACCGCCAATAAACCGATCCACACCCTGACCAATCTTTTCCTGCCAGGTGTAGCCCGGGGTCCAGGCGCGATAGCCGTTGAGCGGCGTGCCGGTCACTGCAATCGTACCGTTGTCCTTATAGCCCTTACCGCCGAACACCTGCGAGCCGAGACCCGCCGTGGCGTTGGACTCCAGCGTGTAGCGCTGGCCGGTGGTCGTGAAGCCCATGCTCACGCCGACGTCGAGCTGTGAGCTCAACGCCATGTTGATATTCGAGCGGACCGACGTCTTGTCGAGCATGTTCGGACGTTCCGTCCAATCGTGAATCAGGGTATTCGCCGCAGCAAACCGGCGACGCTCGAAGTCGGGCAGACGCAGCACGCCTGCTTCCTTTTCGCGCTGGATCGACACGAGAAACCGTACGGCTTCCGTACCGCCAGAGACCGACGCGCCAACGGTGCCGCGATAGCCGATGCCGAGCGGTGTGGCGTCGGGGTCGTGCAACGGCGCATAGACGCGCACCGAGTCCTTCAGGCACGTGCCGGCCGAGATCGTCGGGAGCGCGCACTCGCGGTACGCCGTGGCGCCCGCAGTGTGGCCCGCGATCGTGAAGTTGTACGGATACGTATTGCGATCGGCCAGCATGCCACTCTCGCCGAACACGTTCCAGCGAACGGCACCAGCGCGCCCCTTCTTGGTCGTGATCACGATAACGCCGTTCGTGGCATCCGTGCCGTACAGCGTCGCCGCCGACGGTCCCTTCACGATTTCGATGTTCTCGATTTCGTCCGGGTTGATGTCGCCAGTCCGGCTCGGCAGCGCTCCGCCGGTGCCGAATGCGATGCTGCCGACGTTGCTCGACATACGCACGCCGTCAATGATGTAGATCGGATCATTGCCGAGCGACAACGACGAGGTGCCGCGGATACGAATACGAGCGCCCGCGCCCGTCTGCGTCCCCTGCGTCACGAACACGCCCGGCGCACGCGCGCTGAGCAAGTCGTTCAGGCTCGTGACCGGTGCGGTCTCCATCACCTTCGAGACGTCGATCGACGACGTCGCATTGCCGATCTCAACGCGGCGCGTTTCGCCCGTCGCCGTCGTCACAACCGGTGTCAGGTTCACGGCCATCGGCGTCAGCAAAAACTCAAGCGACTGCTGTGCACCGGCAACAACCGTGACCGACTTCTTCTGCTCGCCATAGCCGACACGCAACACGCGAATCGTCTGCGGACCAAGCGGAACATTCCGGAGCACAAGCTTGCCGTCCGCGCCGGTGAGACCACCAATTGTCGTCGTCACCACCCCAATCTGCGCCTGCGAGATCGGAGCGGACGAACCGCCGTCCTTGACGGTGATGTTCAAGGTGCCTTGGGCAAACAGTCGTGCGGAGGAGGCGGCAATAAGCATTGCCGTTACGCTCAATACACGAATGTTACGCCGGCGCCACGATGGGAACCGTTCCATGCGATAGTCGTCTCCAGATAGGGGGCGGGCTGTCCTACGCTACAAACTGTAACAATCAGGAAAACAGATGTGCTTACCTTACAAGGAATATCCGCTCGGCGCCGCGTCCGTCAAGCACCCCAACTGACGATTCGGTGATAACAGCCCGCGTCACCTCCACGCGAAATGTCAAGAAGGGCCTCGCGAGCATTCCAAGAATGCGCTGACGAAGGCCCTTCTCTGTCACTGGATGGCGCCGCTCGGGCGCCGTCGTCCTGCTCAGCCGAGGAACTTGCCCGGCTCGTGGTACTCCATACCGAACGCCTCAGCCACGCCCCGGTAGGTGATCTTGCCATCCGCCACGTTCAGCCCGCGCAGCAGCGCCGAGTCTTCCTTGAGCGCCTGCTTCCACCCCTTGTTCGCCAGCCGCATGGCGTACGGGAAGGTCGCGTTCGTCAGCGCCAACGTCGAGGTGCGCGGCACGCCGCCCGGCATGTTCGCCACGCCATAGTGAATCACGCCATCCACGGTATAGACCGGGTTTTCGTGCGTCGTGGCATGGATCGTCTCCACGCAGCCGCCCTGGTCGATCGCAACGTCCACAATCACCGCGCCGGCCTGCATGACCTTGAGGTCTTCCTTGCGGATCAGCTTCGGGGCCTTGGCACCCGGGATCAGCACACCACCCACCACAAGGTCGGCCGTGGCAATCTGCTCAAGCACGTTGTGGCGGTTCGAATAGATCGTCGTCACGTTCGCCGGCATCACATCGCTCAGGTAGCGCATGCGCTCGAGCGACACATCCAGAATCGTGACCAGTGCGCCCATGCCAGCCGCCATCTTGGCCGCATTGATGCCCACAATACCGCCGCCGAGAATCACGACCTTCGCCGGCGCCACACCCGGCACGCCGCCGAGGAGCAGTCCGCGGCCGCCATACAACTTCTCGAGGTACTTGGCCCCTTCCTGCACTGCCATTCGGCCGGCGACTTCCGACATCGGCGTTAGCAGCGGCAACTCACGGGTCGGCAGCTCGACGGTCTCGTACGCAATGCAGATCGCGCCCGAGTCCATGTGCGCCTTGGTGAGCTTCTCGTCAGCGGCGAAATGGAAGTACGTGAAGATGGTCTGCCCCTTCTTCATGCGCGGCCACTCAACAGCGATCGGCTCCTTGACCTTGATAATCATGTCGGCGCCGGCCCACGTGGTGTCCGCGTCCGGGGCGATCGTGGCGCCCGCGGCCACATACTGCTCGTCGCTAAATCCGCTGCCAAGGCCCGCGCCCTTCTCAACCACGACCTTGTGGCCGGCGGCGACCAGCGCTTCCGCGCCAGCCGGCACGAGCGAGACACGGTTCTCGTTGGTCTTGATTTCCTTCGGAATGCCGATGTTCATGGGAATCGAGGTGTTCGAGTGATAATGAGTGGAGTCGTCGCTCAGGTGGGCCCAAGGCTCACGAGCGTCTGCTGTTCCGGCGCGAAGAACGCAGCGCAACATGCGGCTACGTCTTCCGGCGTAATGGCGTCAATCTTTGCCAACACGTCGTCCAACCCCGCGTAGGGCTCGCCGAACAACTCGACGGCCGCGGCACGGTACATCCGACTGCTCACGCCTTCCATTGACAGCGTGATCTGCCCCTTCACCTGCTGCTTCCCCATCGCAATCTCGCTGTCAGGGATGCCATCCCGCACGAGTCGCGCCAGTTCCCCACGCACCGCCGCGATTGCCTGCTCGGCATTCTCGGGCGACGTTCCCACATAGACGCCGTGCGTTCCCGAGTCCACATGGAATGACTGAAACGTAAACACGGAATACGCGAGGCCAAGCTCCTCCCGAACCCGCTGAAAGAGCCGCGAGCTCATCCCGCCCCCAAGCAGCGTGTTGATGAGCACCAGGGTATGGCGCCGCGGGTCAGCGTGCGGCACCGTAGCCGAACCGAAGACCACGTGCACCTGCGACCCGTCTCGCTTGACCCGACGCTCGGAGGCCGCCTCAGGCACTGCAACCGGCGGCACGGGCGCCTTCCCCGTCCCTGCGGGAATATCGCCCCAGCCGGTGGCTCCGAGGGCCTCCAAGAGCGCCCCATGGCTCACGTTCCCGCTCGCCGCCACCACAATCTGGCCAGGCTGGTACGCTCGCGCGTGACGCTCCCGCAGCGCATCAATCCCAATCGCTCCCACCGTCTCGCGGGTTCCGAGAATCGAATATCCATACGGATGTGCCCCCCACAACGCCTCGTTATGCAACTCGAACACGAGATCGTCTGGGGTGTCATCCACCATCGCAATCTCCTCAAGCACCACCTTCCGCTCGAGCTTCAAATCGTCCGCGCGAAGCGCGGGACGGAAAATCAAATCCGCCATCACATCGGCGGCTTGTGTGAGATGCTCGTCGAGCACGCGCGCCTGGAAAGCGGTGTGCTCCCGGGCCGTATACGCATCGAGCGAGCCACCAAGCGATTCCAAGGCCCCCGCGATCTCGTGCGCCGTCCGGCGCGCGGTGCCCTTGAACACCATGTGCTCGAGGAGATGCGAAATCCCCATCTCGTCGCGCGCCTCGTGAAGCGAGGCGGTCCGGACCCATGCCCCAAGCGCAATTGACCGCACGCCCGGAACGAACTCCGAGAGTACGGTCAATCCATTGGGGAGCACAGAACGCTCCATCCCCTTCTCCACCATAGGGCTGCGGTGCTGACCGAGGCGCGGAGCGCCGACGGTCACCGGAACCTAGCGGCCTCGGCCACCACGACCGCCACGACCGCCACTGCGGCCGCCACGCTCACCACCTTCCTCGCCACCCTCAGCCGCAGGGGTCTCAGCGGCGGGAGCAGCACCGTCAGCGTACGACGACTCCACCGGCGCGGCATCGCCAGCCGGCTTCGGCACCAACGCCTTCATCGACAGGCGCAGACGCCCGCGCTCGTCACGCTCGAGAAGCTTGACCTTCACGCGATCGCCCTTCTTGACCACGTCCTCGGTCTTCTCGGTGCGGCCCCACTGGAGCTCGCTGATGTGCACGAGGCCTTCGGTGCCCGGCATGATCTCGACGAAGGCGCCAAACGCCGTCGTGCTCTTCACCGGACCTTCGTACGTCTCACCCACGATCGGTTCGGCGGTGATCGCCTGCACCATCTGACGCGCACGCTCCATCGCTTCGGCGCCAACAGCGGCGATCGTCACGAGACCGCTGTCGTCAACCGTCAACTCAGCACCCGACTCTTCCTGGATGCCGCGGATCGTCTTGCCCTTCGGTCCGATCAGGTCGCCGATCTTCTCGGGGTTGATCTGGACGGTGATGATACGCGGAGCCCACGGCGACATGTCCGGACGCACCGTCGGAAGCGCCTTGTCCATCTCGCCGAGGATGTGCAGACGGCCTTCCTTGGCCTGCGCAAGCGCCTCTTCCATGAGCTTCAGATCGAGGCCCTGGATCTTGATGTCCATCTGGATGCTCGTGATGCCGTCCTTCGTCCCGGCGACCTTGAAGTCCATATCACCCAAATGGTCTTCCGTGCCCAGGATGTCGGTCAGGATCGCGTACTTCTTGCCTTCCTTGATCAAGCCCATCGCCACACCGGCCACGGGGGCCTTGAGCGGGATGCCGGCGTCGAAGCAGCTCAGCGAGCCGCCGCAGACCGAGGCCATCGAGCTGGAGCCGTTGGACTCGAGCACGTCAGAGACGATACGAATCGTGTACGGGAACTCTTCGAACGGCGGCAGAACGCCCTGGATGGCGCGCTCGGCCAGATTGCCGTGACCGATTTCGCGGCGGCTGGTGCCACGCATCGGGCGCACTTCGCCCGTCGAGAACGGCGGGAAGTTGTAATGCAGCATGAACGACTTGGTGGTCTCCTGCTTGTCGTCGATGCTGTCCATGCGCTGCACGTCGTTCCCGGTGCCGAGCGTCGCGACCACGAGGGCCTGCGTCTGCCCGCGGGTGAAGAGCGCCGAGCCGTGCGCACGCGGCAGCAGGCCGGTGTCGATCGAGATCTGACGCACGTCGGTCGGCTTACGGCCGTCGACGCGCAGTCCACTCGTGAGCACCTGATCGCGCAGCACGCGATACTCGATGTCGCCGAGCACGCCGCCGATGAACGGATGCTGTGCGTCCGGCAACTCTGCCTTGAGCGCGGTCTTGACCTCGTCCTTCACCTTTTCGACGGCCTGGATGCGCGTCTGCTTGTCCTTCTGATTGATGGCGGCGACGATCTTTTTCTCCGCCTCCTTCGTGACGCGCTTGATGACGTCGTCCGGGGTCTCGATCTTGTCCCACGACATCTTCTCGATGGGATTCTTGGCGAGCAGCTCTTCCTGGAGCGCAATCAGTTCACGAATGCCGCGCTGGCCAATACCGATGGCCTCGATGACGTCCTCTTCCTGGATTTCGAGCGCGCCGCCCTCGACCATGACGATCGAGTCTTGCGAGCCGGCAACCACGAGGTCCATGTCGCTGAACTCGAGCTGCTGGAAGGTCGGGTTGAGCACCCACTTGCCTTGCACGCGGCCCACGCGGACCGCTGCGATCGGCGCCGTGAACGGGATCTTCGACGCGTTGAGCGCGAACGACGTGGCGACGAGGCCGAGCACGTCGGCATCGTTCTCCTGGTCAGCGCTGATCACGTAGATAAAGACCTGCACTTCGTTCTGGAATCCTTCCGGGAACAGCGGACGGATCGAGCGGTCGATGATGCGGCAGGAGAGGATCTCTTCATCACGCGGACGTCCCTCGCGCTTGATGAAGCCGCCCGGGATCTTGCCCGCGGCATAGGTCTTTTCCTTGTACTCGACCGTCAGGGGGAAGAACGGAAGCGTGGAACGCTTCTCGCTCACCGTGACGGTGGCAAGCACCATGGTCTCGCCGAAAGTGATGAGGCACGAGCCCGCAGCCTGCTTGGCCATACGGCCGGTCTCGATGATTAGCTTGCGGCCCGCGAACGTCCGCTCAATGCGATGCATCATTGGTAAATCCGTGTGAGAATGGGGGATAACACAAAACGCGCGGTCCGCAGAATGCGTCCGCGCGAATCGTGTTACATGCCGAGTCTAGTAACGCAGCCCAAGCTCGTCGATCAGCTTGCGATACGAGCCGACATCGGTGCGCTTGAGGTAGTCGAGCAGACGGCGGCGTCGGCCGACCATCTTGAGGAGTCCACGGCGACCATGGTGGTCCTTGGCGTGCTTCCGGAAGTGATCATTGAGATAGTTGATCCGTTCCGTGAGCAACGTGACCTGGACCTGCGAGGAACCAGTGTCGGTGGGGTGCAGGCGATTCTTGTCGATCGCCGCGCTTTTTACGAAAGCCATTGTCTGTACCTAAATCCTTATCGGTCATTTGGTTGTAGCTTGGAAACATAGCGAAGATCCCCCGCGCCATCAAGGGGGTTCCGCTCCGTTCCAGCGCCTTGTCGGAAGAGGTCCGACGCGCGCCATCCTCCCTCGGCTCAGCCTGTCCCGAACAGACTCAGGGCTAGCCCCTTCAGATCGTTGAACATCACGATCACAAACAACAACGCCACGGCCGCGACGCCAACCTTCATGAAGTTCTCTCGCGTCCGACTACTAAATGGTCCACCCTTGATGCCCTCCGCCACCGTCAGCAGCACCTGACCGCCATCCAGCACCGGAATCGGCAGCAAGTTCAGCACCGCCAGGTTGATGCTCAGATAGGCAATCAATGCCAATAACGACTCCCACCCGCCCTTTGCCGACCGCACCGAGACCCGCGCAATCGCAATCGGACCGCCCAGTTGCGTCACGCTCACGGCGCCGCGGAACAACCCGCGAACAATCCCGACGATTGCGCCAGCCTCCTCCCACGTGGTCTCCCACCCCGCCGCGGCCGCCTGGCCAAAGCTGAGCGACACATGCGCCACCGTGCCGCGCGGCCACACCCCAACCTTGCCGACCCGCTCCTTGGCGCCGGTCTGGGCATTTGCCGCGTCGGCGGTATCAGGGACAACCGTGATGCTCAAGGGCGAGCCGCCGCGCCGGACCTCCATGGCGATCGGCTTGCCCGCCGACGCCGCGACCGTGGACTGGAAATCCGCCCAGCTCTCGATTGCACTGCCATTGAGTGCCACAATACTGTCGCCAGGGAGCACCCCAGCGCGCGCGGCGGGAAGCCCAACCACGAGCGAGTCCACCACCGCCGGAAGATAGCTACGCCCCTTCGCGGAATAGACGCCGGTCGCAATGCTAAAGGTCAGCAACACATTCATCGTCACGCCCGCCAACAAAATCACGATACGCGCCCACGTCGGCTTGGACTCGAACCAGCGATCCGGCGGTACCGGCTTGGGCCCGTGGGGCAGCATCGCCTCGGGATCCCAGTTCGGACCCTGCTCTGCCCCTGGCTTGGCGTCTTCGTTGCCCCCCTCGAGCATCGAGGCGGCCTCGTCATCCCTGGACGCCATCCGCACGTAGCCGCCGATTGGAAGCGCGGCGATCACATACTCCGTTTCCGAGCCTTTGGGGCGCCAACGCAGAATCGTCGGCCCCCACCCCAACGCAAACCGCGGCGCATATACGCCCAGTGCCTTGGCGGCGAGAAAATGGCCGAGTTCGTGGACGAACACCACGATCCCAAGTACCGCAATCGGCGCGAGCCACGCGAGCATTAGTGTAGTCCCAGCACAAGTGAACGAGCGGAAGCATCCGCGTCGCGAAGCGATGCAATGCCATCAAGTGGGCGATCACCCAAGGCCGAAAGCGCCGCGTCGATCGCGCGTGGAATACCACCGAACGTGAGCGAGCCATCGAGAAAGCGCTGCACCGCGGCCTCATTGGCCGCGTTGAAAACCGCCGGCGCGACTCCGCCAGTGCGCCCCGCCTCCAGCCCCATCTTGAACGAGGGGAACGCATCCGTGCGCACCGCCTCAAAGGTCAACGACGCCGCGGCCACAGGATCGAACCGCGCCACACCGTCGTCCTCGAGCCGATCGGGATACGAGAGCGCGTAGAGGATCGGCAGCTCCATCGACGGCACGCCAAGCTGCGCCACTACGCTGCCATCAACGAACTCCACCATCGAGTGCACAATGCTCTGCGGATGCACCACCACCTCGATTCGGTCGTACGGAACGCCGAAGAGAAAGTGTGCTTCGATCACCTCGAGCGCCTTATTGACCAGCGACGCACTGTCCACGGTGATCTTGCGTCCCATGCTCCAGGTCGGATGCTTGAGGGCGTCCGCGAGCGTCGCGTCAGCGATCCGCGCGTTGGGCCAAGTCCGGAACGGGCCGCCGCTCGCGGTAATAATCAACCGGCGCACGGCGCTCGCCCCGTGACCGGCGATGCACTGTAGAATCGCCGAGTGCTCGCTATCGACCGGGACCAGTTCGCCACCGTGGTGCTTCGCCGCATTCATGACAAGCTCGCCGCCCATGACGAGCGATTCTTTGTTCGCGAGGGCCACGCGCTTTCCAGCCTCAAGCGCGGCAATCGTCGCGGCCAACCCAGCGCTTCCAACGACCGCGTTGAGCACGACGTCGGCGGCCGATGCGGTCGCGGCCTGCACGAGAACGTTCTCCCCAGACTGCCACTCAGACGGGATTCCCTGCCCACCGCTCACGAGTCCCGTGTATTCCGGGCGCCACTCCGCCACCTGTTCGGCGAGTAACGCAGCATTCGAATGCGCCGTCAGTCCACTCACGAAAAACGCATCGCGATGGCGCGCGATTACCCGCAGCGCTGCCGTCCCAATCGATCCGGTCGAGCCGAGGATCGTGATACCACGCGGTGTCATACCGCGGGTCATCTCGGGGCTGGAATCAGGAGCCAACTCAGCATGGCGAAACCGAGCGGAATCGTGAAGATCAGCGAGTCAATGCGATCCAGAACTCCACCATGCCCCGGGATCAGCGACGAACTATCCTTGACGCCGGCTTCGCGCTTCAGCATCGACTCCACCAAATCACCGACCTGTCCCGCGCCGCTGACAACAGCGCCAAACAGCAGCGCGCCCTGGAGTGTGAGCCCCAGC
>Ga0209086_10003101_pt1 | contig 12758 bp, 13 predicted proteins | sample M_130207_XF_Meta_FD_187312 | JGI IMG/M metagenome (GOLD analysis project Ga0209086, IMG submission 187312) | Freshwater microbial communities from Lake Montjoie, Canada to study carbon cycling - M_130207_XF_MetaG (SPAdes) (version 2) | ecosystem: Environmental > Aquatic > Freshwater > Lake...
ACAAAATCCTTTCCTCAAATGTTAGTAATAAAAGAACAAAATTTTAGATATAATCCACTTAATTTATTTGCACATCAAGGTAAAGATATATGTTTGTACGGATACTTTCAAAGCTATAAATATTTTGCCAATAATTTTGAATTTATTTGTAAAATAATTTGTATGGAAGAAATTAAAAAAAATGTTATTACAAAGACTGGCATGAGCAAAGATTATTTAAATAATACAATTAGTATTCATTTTAGAATTGGAGATTATAAAAAAATACAACATTATCATCCAATTATGAAATTGGAATATTACTCAAATGCTCTCTCTTTGATAACTAATATAATAAATGAAACTGAAATCAAAAATGTTTTATATTTTTGTGAAGAGGAAGACCTTCTAGATGTATCTGAAATAATTAATAAGTTAAAAAATGAATACACTAATTTTACTTTTATAAGAGCATCAAATACATTAAGTGATTGGGAACAAATGACACTAATGAGTTGTTGTAAGCATAATATTATAGCAAATAGTTCATTTAGTTGGTGGGCAGCTCATTTTAACACAAATCCAGATAAAATTGTTTGTTATCCTGCTTTATGGTTCGGCGAAGTGGCTGGACATGATACAAGAGATTTATGTCCGAATGAATGGCATAAAATACATGTACTCTAAAATAATATATATCATTTTATAGTATATTCATAGTATATTCATAAATATTTTATTTGATTTTTTCTGTTTTTTATTTTTTTCTTGTTCTACTAATCGTTCTTTTTCTAGTAATTGTTCTTTTTCTAATAATCGTTCTTCTTCTAATAATCGTTCTTCTTCTCTTTCATGATGTGTTTTTAGCCCATGACTATTTAACAAATCATCTACTTTATTATCATTTCCTTTTGAATTAAATGCAGACGCAGTATGAATTCTATGTTTAACAAGTATAGCTTTGCAGTTAAAAAATTTTTTATTTTGTTTTCTTAATCTAAGCCATAAATCATAATCTTCTATTCCATCCCAACTACTATTCCAATAACATAGTTCTTTTTTTATAATTGAACTAGAATTAATCATAGGGTTTACCAAAGAAAAATCAAAATTACTAATATCTCCTACAGGTATAGATGGTACAATTCCTGGTCTATCACCAAACCAAACACAATTAGAACCAATTACATCAAAATGATTCAACAATTGAGATTGAAGATTCAATTTTTCTTCGTGCCAAATATCATCAACATCTAATAAAGCAATGTAGTTGTAATTACAATATTTTAACATTTCATTTAAAGTATTTGATTTACCTTTAATTTGATAAAAATCAAAAACTTGAATTTTGCCTAATACTTGTCCTGCTTTGTCAGTTTTTTTTTCGTATTCTTTTGCTATTTTATATACTTCTGAATTTTGTGGATGTCCATTAATACCTATAATAAGTTCCCATTGATTATAATTTTGTCTTAAGATTGATGAAACTGATTCTTCAATAAATTCAATTCCATTATAAATAGGCATTAAAATACTAATCATTATATATATTTAGAAAAGGTATAACCAAAAACAACTAAATCCACTTTTTTAAAAAGTGGAGCAAAATATAATTTTAAAACAAATTTTGACTATACCTTTTTCAAAGGTATATTCTTTGAAACATAAACCAATTATCAAAATGTTGATTGTTCTCTCTAAATAGTAAAAAATCATTTAAATCAGAGAGAATGCAATCTACTAATATAATTTGGTCATCCTTCACCAAATAATTATTTTTAAAATATAATTCTATTTTTTTATCATAAATTTCCGACCACCAGTCAATTTTATCCTTATAAATAATAAAAAACCCACCTGCTATAGAATTTTGTATAGCAGGTATTTCATGTACTGGTAACTCTAGTTGATTTTTATTATTAACTATTTTATGCAAAGAAATCATATATCTATCATCATTATTGATGCAAGCATAACAAATTTTATTTTTATTTAATTTCATAATTTTTTCATTATTTGGCCAATTTAAAAGTTTACTGCTGTGTGTATCATTAGGTCTATTACGAAAATAACCAATATCACACCAACCATAAAATTCTGTTTCAAAATATTTTCTCTCTATTGTTTCTTTTACAAACCATATTTTTTCAGACCATAACATATTTAACACCCAACTTGAGTTTTCATTTAATAGAAAATTTTTTTTATGATTTTCAACCCAAAAATCTTTGTACTTGAAATTATAAAACTGTTCAATAGGTTTTATTATCACTTTTATTTTTGGATTTCCTTTTATATCTATATATTTTGCACTATTATCATCGGTGTAAATGACAAGATTAAAATTATTTACAATAGAAATAAAATTATTCATCCAGTTAATATAAGTAATAGGGTCAAATTTAGATTTAATAATGTAAAAACAACTAGAAAAAGTAATTGACATTTAATTAAATAAATAATACAATTTTAAGTATTTATTTAATTTTTAATTTAATATATAATTTTTAATAGTTAAATTTGTGAAATATATATTTTATTTGCTAAATCTAAAAATTTATTATTTATAAACGTTGGGTCTACTGTATTTGGATGATTAATTTTAGTGAAATTTAAACTAGTCATATATTTTGTTATATTTTCTATATTACATTTATTTGCACCGATATATTGATTACCATCTGGTTCGGCAGTAACATATACAACTTTTTCTCTTAAATAATGTTCAGCACCTTTTAGAATATTTAAATCTGACCCTTGGGCATCAATTTTAATATAATCAATATAAGAAATTTTTTCCCAAGGAAAATTATCAAAAAACATTTTTAAACTGTAAACAGGAACCTTTATTACCTTTTCAATTGGACCAAGATATTGTTGATCATGAGAATATAAACTGGATGTACCACAATCTTTAGAATTTACATAAAAATCCATATATTCAATATTTTTAACGTTACTTAATGCTATATTAAAAATTTTCATTCTACCTGAATCAATATGTTTTTTATTTAATGGATTAGCATGACTTTGATGTTTTTTTTGGATATTTCCATTTAATATACATTGATAAGCTTCTGGATTTGGTTCAAATCCAAACACCATAACATCATTTTCTTTTTCTAGCCATATTTGAGATTGTGGTGCATTATATGATAAACCAATATCTAGTTTTACATGTTTATAATTATCATTAACGATTAAATTTGAAAAAATTTCCATTTATATAATTCAATATGTTAAATCTTTATATTTAACATATTGAATTATATAAATGTATTACTATATATATTTTTAAAATATAACTTAAATATTTAATATAAATTATTATTATGTTAGAAAATAATGATAACACCAAAACAATAGAAGATGTTTATAATTATTGGAATAAAAGGCCTTGTAATATTAATCATTCTAATAAAGAATTATGTTCTAAAGAATATTTTGAAGAAGTCACAAAAAGAAAGTATTTTGTTGAACCTCATATAAAGAATTTTGCTAGTTTTGAAAAATATAAGGATAAATATGTTTTAGAAATTGGGTGTGGCATAGGAACAGCAGCACAGAGTTTTATTGAAAATGGTGCTATTTATTATGGTTGTGATTTATCAGATAAATCAATAGAAATTGCAAAAAAAAGACTAAATATATTTAACTTATCTGGAACGATATTTACAGCAAATATAGAAAATATAGAAAATTTTACTAATGTTTCAAATATCCAATTTGATTTAATATATAGTTTTGGTGTTTTACATCATACACCAGATACTGAAAAAGCAATATATAATATTTGGAAAATGTTAAAACCAGGTGGTGAGTTTAAATTAATGATGTATGCCAAACAATCAATAAAATATTTTGAAATTCTTGATGGTTTAGACCAATACGAAGCTCAAAATGGTGTTCCTATTGCAAAAGTTTATACTAACGATGATATATATAAATTATTAAAGGAGTTTACAAATATTAATATAAATCAAACACATATTTTTCCATATAAAGTAGAACAATATAAACAATATGTTTATGAAAAAAAGGATTATTTTAAAAATATGCCAATTGAATTATTTAATTGCTTAGAAAAAAATTTAGGATGGCATTTATGTATAAGTTGTCAAAAATAAAATATTTAAATAAATATAATATTTAAATAAATATAATGAATATAGTATATAATGACATTTTTTAAATTTGAAAATCCATTTATAGAAATTTTTAAAATATTATTTTTAAAATACTTTAAATTTGATAAAGATATGGATTATCTTCATGATATATTAAATAGTAATAATATTTTAGAACAAGATAAATTATATTTTTCAAAAATACAAGATATAGGTAAAAATGATAGAATGTCAATTTTTATACAAAAGTATCATGAATTTGTAGATAGTGACCCTATATTTTTTGAAATATATCACAATTTAATTTCAAAATATATAAAGCCATTATTTCCAAATGAAGAAAAATTAGTTATTCAAAAAACGCCTAATTTAAGAATTAGTTTCCCATACTTAACAGCAATTGGTAAAAATAAAGAAGACCCCGAAAATATTATAGGTTTACATTGCGATTCAGATTTTGGTCATCATTTTGAAGAAATAAATTTTATAATTCCAATTACTAATATGTTTTGTAGTAATAGTATATATTATGAACCTGAAATAGATTCAAATATTAATTATAATGATTATTTAAACTTAACATTAAACACTGATACTTTTTTTATGGAAAAATTTAATAAATTAAAACATTATAATAAAATTAATAACACTAATGTTACACGAATTAGTTTAGATTTAAGAGTAATTCCATACAGCAAATATATGGAATATAAAGATTTTTTTATTAATACAAAATTTGATATAGGAAAATATTATATTGCATTATAGTTATTTAAAAATATTAATATTTAAAGATATTAATATTTACTAGACTATGAATAATATAACAGTTATTGGAATTGGTAAACTAGGTTTAGGATTTGCTTTATTATTAGAAGATATTGGTTATAATGTTGTTGGTGTTGATATTTCACAAGAATATGTTAATATGATAAATAATAAATCTTTAATAACACTTGAACCGGAATATGAAAATTTATTAAAAAAATCAAAAAATTTTAAAGCAACAATTTCTTTGACTGATGGTATTAATCATTCAGATATTATTTTTATAATAGTACAGACCCCTAACTCAGGAGGAGAACGATTTTATGATCACTCTATATTATCTAATTTATTAATAAAAATAAATAAACTAAACCCTTCAAATAAGGATATAATAATTGGTTGTACTGTTATGCCAAAATATATTAATGAAATAGGTGTTCATTTAATATCTGATTGTAAAAATTGTTATCTTAGTTATAATCCTGAGTTTGTTGCACAAGGAGATATTATAAATGGTTTCAAAAATCCTGATATAATATTAGTTGGTACAAATAATCCATCACTTCAACCTAAATTAATAGATATATATTTAAAAATAACAAATAATCCTCCTAAATTTTGTTTTATGAAACCATTAGAAGCTGAAATAGTTAAAATTTCATTAAATGGATTTATAACAACTAAAATTAGTTATGCCAATATGATTTCTGATTTTTGTGATAATGTAAGTGTTGATAAAAATATAGTATTAAATGCTATTGGAAGTGATAGTAGAATAGGAAATAAATATTTTCGTGCAGGTTATTCATTTGGTGGTCCTTGTTTTCCAAGAGATACAAAAGCTTTAAAATTAATTATGGAACAAAATTGTATAAATAATGATTTATTAGCAGCTACTACTAAATATAATGATTTTCATATTTTATTTCAAACTAAACAACTGTTAGATGAAAATAAAAGTGAATACGTATTTGAAAATGTTTGTTATAAAGAAAATACAGGAATACCAATAATTGAAGAGTCTGCAAAACTTAAAATAGCAAAAGAATTAGTAAAAAATAATAAAAAGGTAATAATTCGAGACACTATGGAAATAATAATAGAAGTTAAAAAAGAATTTGGAGTAATATTTAATTATGAAATAATATAAAATATATAAATTTATTACTTTTGTACAGCCCAGTTTTTTCTAGGATTATGCCAAAATGGTAAGTAATATATTTCATTATCACTAATTAAAGCTGCAATATAACTTAAACTGCTTGCCGATGTAACTAAAATATCTGCTGAAACCATGCCAATAAATGTATCAAATAAATTTTCATTTAAATGAAAATAAACATCATGATTCGCAAATTCTTTAAAATTTAATATATTTCCTTGTGAATATATGTGAAACAATACTTTCTTATTATTATTTTCATATTTTTTTCTTATTATATTAATTATATTTAAATAATAACTATTTGGTGTATTAGTACCTTCAATTCTATTATCATTTATATTTGGTCTTCTAATATGAAGAGCTACATTTATTTTATCATTATTAAAAAAAGATTTATTTTTATTTTCCCAAAAACAATCTTTTATAAATTGCATATGTTCACTTTCACAGCATTTATCTATATTATTTTCAAAATAATTTCTAACTATTAAATTAAAATCTAAATATGTAACATTCATTGTTTGATTTAAATTTATAATATTATTTTTTAAATTTATAAGATTTTCTATTTTATTTATATATTCATTATCATTATTATAATTATGCTCTATACAATGTATTGGATTATAACAAAAAATTAAATTATGTATTTTACAATATATATATGTTTGTATTATTTTTTGATATTGAGCCCCAAATCCATCGGTTGAAATCATAGCTGTAAAAAATTGATTCATTATTATATTTAAATTAAACAATATTTAAATATAAATTAACCTTATTAATAAATGATTGAACAGGAATTTATAATGCTTATTATGAATTGTAAGAAATATGCAAAAAAGGCTGTTTTTCAAAAAATGACTTGGCTTAAACAAATTCCTCCTTTTCTAAAATACTATCATGTAATTGGTGAGGAAACATTAGATACCGATTTTAAATTTGATAATGAAAATAATGTTTTATGGGTAAAAGTACCAGATGATTATAACTCCTTACCTAAAAAAGTGATTGCTGCCTATTCTGCAATTAATCACACATTTAATTTTAAATACTTATTTAAAACTGATGATGACCAAATTTTAGTTAATAATAAGTATTTTAATATGTTATGTGGTTTAATTAACGCAAAAAAACCTGTACCACATTATGGAGGTTATATTGTCGATGTAAAACAACCTTATTTATCTGAGTACCATCGTATTCATCCAGAATTGCCCAAAAAGTTGCCATTGTACGTAACCAAATATTGCAGTGGTAGGTTTTATTTTCTCTCTTCAGAAGCTGTTTTATATTTACTTTCAAAGAGAGAAAATATAGAAAAAGAATATTTGGAAGACTATGCGGTTGGGTTTAATCTTAGTCCAATTTTTAAAAAAGATATTCTATTAATAGAAACAAATAAGTATTTTACAGATATTGAGTTAAGTGATTTCCCAAGATTAGTACAAGAGAACAAAATTTAAATTTAAATCTTCATATTAATCTTCATATTAATCTTCATTGATGGTTTTTTTGCTTCTGAATTCATTTTAATGTTTGATTTAATTGGTTCAGATGTTATATTTAATTGCGTAATTTTATTTGATGACATATTTAGAATAGCTTGTTGTTGTTGTTTAAAAAATAATTCTTTATCTAAATCTGTCATTACATTTGCATAATTAGTAGCTCTTTTTTCAATATCACTATAATCTTCTCTCTGAGTCACTGTTAAAGGAATAATTAAAAACCAATTATCTTTTTTTTGCAGATTAAACCAATATTTATCAATTGCATAAAGAGCGTGTAAATGCGGATTTTCAATTAATTTTTTAATACCTATTCTAAAATTATTAATTAAAGTATCAAAATAATGTCCATTAACTAAATATCCTGTAGTTGTTTGGCAGCTACCAACCTTAACACATGTATCATCTATTTTTTGATAAGGTGGAACATTATTACCACCAACAATAACTACATCCCAGTTTGTATGATTTGATAAAAATGTATTCAATTGTCTTTTAAACAGATTAGGGTCTAAAAATTTAATATCATCCTCAACAATTAATAAATGTGGCCAATTATTTTTCTTCGCTGTTTCTAAACATTTTAAATGACTCATACTGCATCCTAATGCTCCATTAGGTAACTTAATAGCGTTAAATCGCTCTGCATTAATACCTAATATATTTAATTGTTCTTCCACATGTTGTTTTCTATCTGGTCTAGATGCTAAATTTATATAAAATGCGTGTTTTATATCAGAAATATTATTCATACTAGTTATAATACATATTAAAATAATTATTTTTAAATTTAAATAAAATAATTATTTTATAATAAGATACTAATGAATAAACTAATGAATAATTTCATGGATAATAATCAAATTATTTATAATACAAAAAAAGGAAAATATTTTTGGGAGTATGAAGAAACACCAACAGTTTGGATATCAATATTAGTGGCTAGTTATAATACTTCTTTAAAGTATTTATATGATTGTGTAATTTCAATAAAGGAACAAATTGGACATTTTGGTATTGAATTAGTTTGGATAAATGATTGTTCTAATTATGGAAAAACTCAAGTTTTACTTGCAGTTTTAGCTGAATTAAATAAATTAAAAAATTTGCGATTAATTTATAATACAACAAAAATAAATAGAGGGTTAAGTTTTTGTTTACATCAAGGGTTACTTCTTTGTTCGAATGAAATTGTTTTTAGAATGGATTCTGATGATATTATGATAAATAATAGAATAATAACTCAATTAAATTTTATGAATAATAACTCAAATTGTGTATTATGTGGGTGTAATATTATATCATTTATAAAAAATAAAAGTGAAATAGGTCGTAGCAATCATCCATATTCACTAACTTGGGATGAATATAAAACTACAAAATCTGACTGGATAATGAATCATCCTACATTATGTTTTAAAAAATCAGTTGTATTATCAGTTGGTAATTATAGAATAGATATGAAAATGCCTTTTGAAGATTTAGATTTAGAATTAAGAATTTTGAAAAAGTATAATATTATTTACAATATACAAGAGCCTTTATTGTTATATAGAACACACGAAAATCAGGTGTCTAGAAAAACTAATAATGATTATGAGAAAAAAAAGTTTAAAATGATTGAAGATTATTGTAATGATTCAAATGAAGATTTAATAAATTATGAAATATAGTGAATTTTGTAAAACAATGATTTATTTTCTCTCATTTAAGATTAAATGTTAAATGACAAAATGTTAAATGAGAAGTATACTGATTTAGAAAAGGAAAACATATCAAAAAGCATTAAGAATATATCTTTGGAAACAGTTAATAGAGAGATGGACAAATTAATTCAAATTGCACCAAACATTGAATCATTTATTAATTCAACCCCAAGGTCACTTGTAGGCAACAATATTGTTGATTATTTTACTTTTACACAACGTCTAGAAACAAAAGGTAAATATGATATAAATTTTTTTGAATTTATTGTTAATCTAAATGAGTTTAAAAAAAAGAAATTTATTCAAACTATGCTTACCTATTATAGAGATGTAAAAAATAAAAATAATACTAAATCTGAATATACTGTTTTAAAAGAGGTGTATAATATTTGTATAAGTGCTATAAATATTATAAGACCACTTGTGTATATGGAATTATATGCAAAGTATAAGCCAATATGTGTGCTAGATTTTTGTGCTGGATGGGGTGGAGCAGCTGTTGCTTCAGCGGCATTGAAATTAGATAAATATATTGGGATTGAAATCAATAACAATTTAAAAGAACCATATAAAAAACTTGTGACCTATTTGGGAGAAAAATCGCCCACTATAATAGAAATGATTTTTGAAGATGCATTAAAAATTGACTACAATACTCTAGAGTATGATTTTGTTTTCACATCGCCTCCCTATTACTTCATACAAAAATATGAAAATAACTCAAAATATGCATCTAAAAAAGAAATGGACGAGCAATTTTATATACCTATTTTTACGAAAACATATAATGGTCTTCAAAAAGGAGGACATTATATTATAAATGTATGCAAAGAAGTATATGATAATGTACTTGTAAAATTATTTGGAGAGGCTCATATTTCTTATCCATATAAAAAATCAAAACGACAAAATGACTATAATGAAATCATTTATATTTGGTTAAAGAATGAATAAAGAATAAAATAACTTCTTATTAAAATACACCACCTAATCCAATTCTGGCACTAGCTTGTGCCCTTGGTTTTGCTCCTACATAACTGGCATATTGTGGCGAAAATTTATGAGGTACTTGTCTTTGTGTTTGTGATTGACGAAATATATTTTGATTTATTTGAGGTTCTACAAAATGCAGAGTATTATTTTGTTCTGAATTAGTTTTTCTAAAACTATTAAAAGAATCTTCTTGTGTTTCTTTTCTTTTATCTTCTTCAATTTGTCTAATTAGTGTTTCAGGCACTTGTTTACCCATTGATATTAAATATTTTGCAACATTTTCACGCTTCTCTCTATTTGTTGGATAATAAGGAATATTTGACCAATCATTAGTTGATACAACCGTTTTTGTTGTTTCTCTAATTCTATCTGGATTTATAATTTTTCTTTTTGGTTCTCTTAAATCGTAATTATAATATTCTTCAGACCCAAATTGAATACGAGTTAAAAAAGTAGAAATATTTATAAAAAATATACAAGAATTATGCACCGCAAAAAAATTATCATTTGGATTTTCAGATTTTTCATCAATTGAATATTTTAATTGATGAATTGTTTTTAAACCATCACTCCCATCATCATGTTCGCCTCTCCAAGGGTCTTTCTTACTTATAATTCTTGATATTCCATCAAATAATTGTAAAATTTCTGGGCTACCTATTTCATAAAAAACACTTCTATCAACAGATAATCCATAAGCATCACACCGTTTTTGTAATGCATTATCTTCCATACCCCAACCCCAAAAGCAAGGAAATCCATTTATTTTTTCAAAATCTGCACCTTTCATTACAACAATACCTCCAAGCGCATATTTAAATCCATAATAATGTTTTACAACACCATATGTAGTTTGATAGTCAAAAATTTTATTAAATGGAATTGTATCTACATCATTAAATATAAATGTAATATCCTTGTAGTGATTTGGATATTTTTCTTTTACTGCTAAAAATCCTATATCCTTTGTAGCTCCTCTATTAAAAGTTCTAGCATCACATTGATGAGAGAAATAAATTTCATAATCATCGCAATCCTCTAAAATAAAACTCATATATTTGCTAAAAAAAAATTTATGTTGAACCCGATTCCTATAAGGAACAATGAAAACACGATTAGGTACTTTAATTACTTCATTTGAATTATTAGACATTTATAGTGTATTTATATTTTTTAATTTTTTAAATTAAACTATTAAGTTGTTTCAATATTTATATATTTATATTATTATGCAACGTATTTTTTTAATATTACTGCAGGAAGTAACTCTTCTTGAATTTTTTCTAATTTTTTAAAACATTTATTAATTGTCACTTCGCTAATTTCACTCACATTTTTTACATCTTTTTTACTAATATTTAATTTACAAATTTGTGAAATAAAATACACAATTCCTGCAGCAATTGAATGGGGTGTATTTTCAGGCATAACATTACCTTTTTCTATTTTCATTGAAATAAACCGACAAAGGCTGGTAAGTTCATTATTTATATTTAATTTACTACAAAATCGTTGAATAAAATCTTCAGGTTTTGTTTTACCTAAATTAGTTTTGTCACCGTTTACCATATCTTTTTCTAAATTATTTATAATTGCCAAAGCATTTTTACATCCCTTTGTAGCACTTGTTACATCTAAATGAAATATATTTGCAATTTCTTTAGCTGTTCTAGGAAAATTATTGATTCTGCAAGATATATAAATAGATGCTGCCAAAATACCATCACGATTATCACCTCTAAATGTTAATTCATATTCTGATATTTTTTTATGATAACGAATTGCATCATCAATTATCATTTTAGGCATGCCTGCATTTTGTGCCATTGTGGTAATAATTTGAAATTCGTCATATTGCGATTTTTCTTTGTATGGCATAGATTGCCACTCTGTATATCGTCTTATTTTTCTCATTTCATATGACATCGACCCAATACACAAAACTTTGCATCCATACGACGACTCTTCTAGCAAAGGATTTATTGGCATACCACACCTTGTAGGGTCAGAATTTTGATTATCATCTGCTCCATAATATCGCCATTCAGCAGATTGGTCAACAATGTCTTTATATACAATACCACATTTTGTATTTGTACATGTTAAAAATCCTTCCTCTGAAAATGCTAAAATTGTTTCACATCTTTCACACATCTCTCTATTTCCACAAGCTCTATAAATACATTCTAAAGGAACTTTTGATTTTTCTCCTTCAATTTCATTCTCAAATATATTCCATAATTCTGTTTTATTGATATTATTTGGTTTTCGCTTTTTGCTTTTATCGTTGCTCATTCTTATTTTCTTTTTATAGAAAAGAAATTTTTAATTCAATTTTATTTATTATTTTTTTAAATAACTATAATATAGTATGGGAAATAACACTTCTTCTTCTAATTCAAATAAATCAGCAGAAAAAGAATTTGATAATTTTTATGATATCATTGATTATATTGCTACATATTATATTTTAACAATGGATTTTAAGAGTTTAAGCAAACTTATTGAA
>Ga0209086_10003102_pt1 | contig 12756 bp, 12 predicted proteins | sample M_130207_XF_Meta_FD_187312 | JGI IMG/M metagenome (GOLD analysis project Ga0209086, IMG submission 187312) | Freshwater microbial communities from Lake Montjoie, Canada to study carbon cycling - M_130207_XF_MetaG (SPAdes) (version 2) | ecosystem: Environmental > Aquatic > Freshwater > Lake...
CGCCCGGGCATGGTCAGCGCCGCAATGCTGGGACTGGGTCGCGCATTGGGTGAAACGATCGCCGTGGCCTTGATCTTGTCTGCAACATTCAAAATCAATTGGCAAGTCACTGAACCGGGCGGCAATACCTTTGCCGCCAACATTGCCTTGAAGTGGAACGAAGCCGGCACCATCGGACTCGGCGCACTCATCGCGTCCGGCTTGGTGCTCTACATCATCACCTTTGCTGTCAACATGGCTGCGCGCCTTGTCGTCGAACGTCGTCGTGATTTCTCGGGGGCGAACTAATGGCCATTCTTGATCGAACGATTTCTGACGATGATCTGCATAACCTGTTGTCACAGCGCAAACTTCCGCGCTGGACCACGTTGGCCACAAGTGCAACAGCGATCGCTGGTTCCGCATTGCTTTCCTTTTTCTCGCCAGTCAGTGGTGTAGCGGGGACAGCCGTATTCGCGTTCCTGCTCTTTATCGTTTTGCAAACTGGCTTGAGCTTTGCCGTTGAGGGAAAGCGCTACGCGATTGACCGCCTGGCCACCACGTTGTTGCTTTCTGCTCTGACTGCGGCCTTGGTTCCGCTGGTTTCCATCCTGTTGACCGTTCTTATTCGTGGCCTGAACGCCTTCAATGCCAGCTTCTTGACGTCCACCATGCGCAATGTCAGTCCTCGTCGCCCCGGTGGTGGCATCCTGCACGCCTTGATCGGGACCTTGGAGCAAGTGACAATTGCCGCTGCCATTGGTGTCCCACTGGGGATCCTGGCTGCTGTTTACCTCGTGGAGTACGGCAACCGCTCGCGCTTAGCTCGCGCCATCAGTTTCTTCGTTGACGTAATGACCGGCATTCCCTCGATCGTGGCAGGTTTGTTTGTCTATACCGGATTCATCTTGACGTTGGGCTTGCAGCGCAGCGGCTTAGCCGCCGGTATTGCGCTCTCGATCTTGATGATTCCTGTCGTGGTTCGATCTACAGAGGAAATGTTGCGCTTGGTCCCCCGTGACCTTCGGGAAGCGTCCTACGCCCTTGGAGTTCCGAAGTATCGAACGATCTTGCGGGTGGTTATTCCTTCGGCCTCCACCGGAATCATCACCGGGGCCATGCTGGCGGTCGCCCGAGTTACTGGCGAAACCGCGCCCTTGCTGTTGACTACCTTCTTGACCCAATCAATCAACACCAACCCCTTCAACGGGCCACAGGCCTCGCTGCCCATCTATGTCTGGGACCAGATCGGTAGCGGTACGCCCGCGTCCATTGACCGAGCCTGGGCCGGTGCGCTTACGCTGATCCTCCTAGTCATGATTCTCAACCTGAGTGCTCGCTTGATCGCGCGCGCCTCACGAGTCAAGTAGGGATAGTCAGCAGCTATGGCCAAGCGCATCGACGTCTCTCACCTCAACATCTATTACAGCGAATTCCTTGCTGTTGAAGACGTGAGTTTGGCTGTTGCACCCAAAGCGGTCACCGCGTTCATTGGACCTTCTGGCTGTGGCAAGTCCACGGTGTTGCGCACGCTTAACCGCATGCACGAAGTCACCCCCGGTGCCCGCATCGAAGGCAAGATCCTGCTCGACCACGAGGACATCTATGGGGCCGACATTGATCCGGTCAACGTACGCTCAACCATCGGAATGGTTTTCCAAAAGCCCAACCCATTCCCGACGATGTCTATCTATGGAAATGTCGTAGCCGGCATCAAGCTCAAGAAGCGCACCAAGCGCTCGGAACTCGATGATGTGGTGGAGTCATCTCTTCGAGGTGCCAACCTGTGGGAAGAAGTCAAGGATCGCCTTGACCGGCCGGGCAGTGTGCTTTCGGGTGGCCAGCAGCAGCGGTTGTGTATTGCGCGCGCCATCGCGATTCAGCCACAAGTACTTTTGATGGACGAACCCTGTTCTGCGCTAGACCCGATCTCCACTTTGGCCATTGAGGAGCTCATTCACGAACTCAAGCAGAGCTACACCATCGTGATCGTGACTCACAACATGCAGCAGGCCGCACGAGTATCTGACTCCACCGCGTTCTTTAACATTGCCGGAACAGGCAAGCCGGGCAAGCTCATTGAAATGAACACCACCGCCAACATCTTTAGCTCACCCAATGAGAAAGCGACTGAGGATTACATCTCCGGTCGATTCGGATAAGACAAAGGATCATCACTATGGCTACCTCGACCTACACCGTTACCGGCATGACCTGCGATCACTGTGTTTCCGCGGTCACCCAGGAACTCAGCGACATCACCGGCGTCACCAAGGTGAGTATTGACCTCGCATCAGGTCAGGTCACCGTGGAAAGTGACGCTGCTGTGGATCAAGCCGCCGTGGCAGCGGCCGTGGATGAGGCGGGCTACGCCCTCGCCTGACCGTGTCACCGGGCCCAAAGGGTGAGCCGGTATTCTTTATCGGAACCAGATAGTGGTTCCAGCCGATTTTTCGGCTTACTCCACCGAGGGGATACATCCCATGCCAGCCATCGTGCTGCTTGGCGCCCAATGGGGCGACGAGGGCAAGGGCAAAGCCACCGACTTACTTGGCAGTTCTGTCAACTACGTCGTGCGCTACCAAGGCGGTAACAACGCCGGCCACACCGTCGTCGTAGGCGATGAGAAATACGCCCTTCACTTGTTGCCCTCCGGGATCTTGACACCCGAATGCATCCCCGTCATCGGCAACGGTGTCGTGGTGGACCCCGCGGTGTTGCTCCAGGAGATTTCCGACCTTAACGACCGAGGCGTGGACACGTCTAAGTTGCTGCTCTCGTCAAGTGCGCACTTGATTGCTCCGTATCACGTGATGTTGGACAAGACCTCCGAACGATCGCTGGGTGCTTCCAAGATCGGTACAACAGGTCGCGGCATCGGCCCGGCCTATGCCGACAAGGTCGCCCGCCTCGGTATTCGCGTTCAAGACTTGTTTGACGAAAAGATTTTGCGTCAAAAGGTTGAGGGTGCCCTGATCAGCAAGAATGAACAGCTGGTCAAGGTGTACAACGAAGAGGCCATCACCGTGGATGAATCCACGGAATATCTGCTCTCCTTCGCTGATGCCTTGCGGCCCTACGTAACCGACACTTCGCTGGTACTGAACAGGGCTTTGGACAACGGTGCAGTGGTACTTCTTGAAGGCGGCCAGGGCACGCTCTTGGACGTTGACCACGGCACCTACCCGTTCGTTACCTCGTCTAACCCCACGGCCGGTGGCGCGTGCAGCGGTTCGGGTATCGGCCCTACTCGCATTACACGAACCATCGGCATCGTCAAGGCTTACACCACGCGCGTGGGGTCAGGGCCGTTCCCGACTGAACTGCTTGACCACGATGGTGACCAACTTCGTGAAATCGGTGGCGAGCGTGGCACGACCACAGGACGCGATCGTCGCTGCGGTTGGTATGACGCAGTCGTCGCGCGTTACGCAACACGTGTGAACGGGCTGACTGACTTCTTCCTTACCAAGTTGGACGTCTTGAGCGCATGGGATGAGATTCCTGTGTGTGTCGCGTACGAAGTTGACGGACAGCGAGTCGAGGAACTCCCCGACTCTCAGTCGGACTTCCATCACGCCAAACCGATTTACGAACTCTTACCTGGTTGGAAGAGCGACATTTCTGGTGCACGTGAGTTCAGCGACCTGCCACCGAATGCTCAGTCCTACGTCAAGTACTTGCAGGACATTTCTGGTGCACCGATCTCAGCGATCGGTGTGGGGCAGGCCCGCGACGCAACAATCGCCTTGGCCGACTTCCTTTCCACCACGCCATCTGCCGGTGTTTAACTCCTTGCCTGCCCGTTTCCTGAGTAATCTGCACACATGAAAGTTTTGGTTATCGGAAGCGGCGGACGCGAACACGCGTTAGTACGTTCGTTGGTCCTGGATCCCACCGTCAGTGATGTGTGGTGTGCTCCGGGCAACGGCGGAACGGGCGAACACGCGACCAACATTGATGTTGACGCAAGCAACCCAGCAGCCGTCGCCGCACTTGCCCAGGGCCTCGGCATTGATTTGGTGGTTGTTGGACCAGAGGCACCCCTGGTTGCCGGAGTTGCTGACGCCGTTCGCGCTGTGGGGATCGCCTGTTTCGGTCCCGGCGCAGCCGCCGCAGAACTTGAAGGCAGTAAAGCATTCGCCAAAGACGTCATGGCTGCAGCCGGAGTACCCACAGCCCGCGCTCATGTCTGTACTACCAACGACGAAGCTGAGGCAGCGCTGGATGACTTCGGTGCGCCCTACGTTGTTAAAGACGATGGATTGGCCGCTGGCAAAGGCGTTGTCGTCACCAGCGATCGTGAGGAAGCGCTAGCGCACGCAAACGAGTGCGACCGAGTGGTGATTGAGGAATACCTTGACGGACCTGAAGTCTCGCTATTCATCATTACCGACGGCGTTGACGCGCTTGCTCTGTCGCCAGCCCAGGACTTCAAGCGCATTGATGACAACGACGAAGGTCCCAACACCGGCGGGATGGGGGCGTACACCCCGCTGGCGTGGGCGCCCAATGATTTGGTTGATGAAGTCATCGCCACTGTTGTTCACCCCACCTTGCAGGAAATGACCAAGCGCGGAACACCGTTTAGCGGATTGCTTTATGTAGGACTCGCGCTCACCTCGCACGGGACTCGGGTTGTCGAATTCAATGCACGCTTTGGTGATCCCGAAACACAAGCTGTACTGGCTCGGCTGGAAACTCCGCTGGGTGAACTCTTGCTCGCCGCGGCCACCGGCACGCTCAGTGAACAGCCAGCCCTGATTTGGAGCACTGGTTCAGCCGTCACCATCGTGCTGGCAGCTCGTGGTTACCCACAATCTCCACGAACCGGTGATCCCATCACCGGATTAGACAATGCCGAAGCCGTTGAAGGGGCGATGGTGCTGCATGCCGGTACCGCTCGAGCCACAGACGGCACGTTGACCAGCAGCGGAGGCCGGGTTTTGTCCGTTACCGCCATCGGAGAGACCTTGGAGCAAGCGCGCTCGCGCGCCTACGAGGCGATGACGCACATTGACCTCGATGGCAGCCACTACCGCACCGACATCGCACTTAAAGCGGCGCATTCAGCGTGATCTGTTTGCAAGGTGGCGCCGAATTCGGAGCGGACTGCTTCGCGATGGACGCCGCTTTAGTTCAGGAAGCACACCGGCGCGGTCGCACCGGCCCGATTGTCATCTCCGCTCTTGCTGGAGCACCTGGTCGCGAATACGACACGGCAAATAGCAACGGCATCCGACACTTTTCGGCCATCGTTGAATCGCTGACATCTGATCATGACCCGTTGCCCGTTGTCGCCGCACCCGATGCACGTGCGGACGCCGCAGGTGCACGAGCCGGGCTGGAATCAGCGAGCATCATCGTTCTGCCTGGTGGATCGCCCTCTCGGTTGCTGAGCGCTTTGCAGGACTTCGGCATCGATGCACTACTTCGACGATTTGTGGACAGTGGCGGAATTTTGATGGGTGCCAGCGCCGGTGCCATGGTGTTATGCGAGCGCACCTGGTTACCCGATCGCGGACGGATCGCTGATGGTCTAGGACTGGTTCCGCACGCTCTGGTCCTGCCGCACTGGAGTCCGGATGGGCTGAGTCGCTTGGCCGCATTTGGCGGTGCCGGGGCGGGGATCACCGTCCTCGGTTTGCCCGAACAATCTGGCGTGATGGTAGAAAACACCGACTCAGGCACAAGATTTACCGCTCACGGAGCACGGGGAAGCACCATTGTTGAGGCGAACGGGCCCACACACGCCGTGCGTGTTGGAGACTGCCTCACGCTACCTGCGAGAATAGGTCCGTGACCACAGTCCCGAATGTTCTCGCTGCTCGGTACGCATCAATGGCTATGGCCGACCTTTGGTCGCCCACCCACAAGATCATTCTTGAACGCCAGTTGTGGGTGGCTGTGCTGCAGGCCCAACGCGATCTAGGCATCGAGGTTCCCGCGGAAGCAATCGCGGACTATCAAAAGGTCCTCACCACGGTGGACTTGGATTCCATCGCAGCTCGCGAACGTGTAACGCGTCACGACGTCAAAGCCCGCATTGAGGAATTCAATGCGCTGGCCGGACACGAACACATTCACAAGGGCATGACCTCACGCGACCTGACCGAAAACGTTGAGCAACTGCAGATTCGCTCGGCCCTCGAACTCATTCGCGATCGCATCGTCGCTACTTTGGCCCGTCTAGGCAGTCGGGCCGGTGAATACAGCACCGTGGTGATGACGGGTCGCAGTCACAATGTCGCAGCGCAAGCCACCACGATGGGCAAGCGATTCGCCTCCGCGGCTGACGAACTGCTCGTTGCTCTTGAGCGCGTCGAAGAACTCCTGGCTCGTTATCCGCTGCGTGGAATCAAGGGTCCTGTTGGAACAGCACAAGACATGCTGGACCTGCTCGATGGCGACAACGCCAAACTTGCCGACCTTGAACAACGCATCGCCAGCCACTTGGGCTTTAGCAAAGTCTTGACCAGCGTGGGCCAGGTCTATCCGCGCTCACTGGACTTTGACGTGGTCAGCGCCTTAGTCCAAGCCAGTGCAGCGCCGAGCAGTTTGGCCACCACGATCCGACTCATGGCCGGCAACGAGCTGGTCACCGAAGGCTTCAAGCCTGGCCAAGTCGGATCGAGCGCCATGCCCCACAAGATGAACACGCGCTCGTGCGAACGAGTCAACGGTTTGTCCGTCGTGCTGCGGGGCTACTTGTCCATGACGACCGAACTTGCGGGCGATCAATGGAACGAAGGCGACGTTTCGTGTTCGGTGGTGCGCCGCGTCGCATTGCCTGATGCGTTCTTCGCTCTCGACGGTCTCTTTGAAACTTTCCTCACCGTGCTTGATGAATTCGGTGTCTTCCCTGCGGTCATTGAACGAGAGTTGCAGCGCTACCTACCGTTCCTCACCACGACCAAGATTTTGATGGCCTCGGTTCGAGCTGGAGTTGGCCGCGAGAGCGCACACGAAGCGATCAAGGAGCACGCGGTGGCCGTCGCGTTGGAAATGCGCGAAAAGGGAACGGACCGGAACGACTTGTTCGAACGCCTCGCCGCGGACGATCGGTTGCCACTGACTCTTGAAAACATCAATGAGTTGGTGTCCGAGCCCTTGGAGTTCACCGGTGCCGCGCAAGCCCAAGTCGCGGAAGTGGTGAACCGCATCAACGCGATCGTTGCTTCCCACCCTGAGGCCGCGCGCTATAGCCCCGGCGACATCTTGTGACCACCACGTTGCTCCCGCCCGATCCCGCGCACGAATCCCTTCTGGCGCATGGCTTTTCCTTCGTTCACCAGGGCAAGGTCCGCTCGCTCTATGGCACCCCCGAGGGACACCTCCTCGTCGTGGCCAGCGACCGCATTTCGGCCTACGACTGGGTTCTGTCGACGCCGATTCCGGACAAAGGTCGCATCCTCACGAGCTTGTCACTGTGGTGGTTTGACCAACTCAAAGACATCGTTCCCCACCACGTGATTTCCACTGATGTTCCTGACGCCGTGGCCGGACGAGCGATGGTGTGCCAACGACTAGACATGTTTCCGGTTGAATGCGTCGCCCGCGGCTATCTCACTGGCTCAGGTTTGATTGAGTACAACACCTCTTCCACTGTGTGTGGGGTTGAACTACCGAGTGGATTAGTCGATGGCAGTCGTCTCGACGAACCGATCTTCACGCCGGCGACCAAAGCAGATCTCGGCGACCATGATGAAAATGTTGATTTCGCGCACGTTGTCACGTTGATCGGTCAAAGCGATGCGGACGAACTTCGTCGTCTCACACTCGCGGTGTACCAGCGAGCAGAAGCCATCGCCGCCGAACGCGGAATCTTGTTGGCCGACACCAAGTTTGAGTTTGGTCGCGGCGCGGACGGCACCATCGTGCTCGGTGACGAAGTCTTGACCCCTGACTCCTCGCGCTTTTGGCCAGCAGCCGGCTGGAAGCCTGGCTGGGCCCAACCGTCGTACGACAAGCAATTCGTGCGTGACTGGCTGACATCTACGGCCTCCGGGTGGGATCGAACCAGCGAGACCGAGCCGCCTGCTTTGCCACAAGACATCGTCACGGCCACCAGGGCTAAGTACCTTGAAGCCTACGAATTACTTACGGGTCAGGAACTGTCATGAAGTGGATGCTGACCGGAGGCGCCGGGTACATCGGAGCGCACATCCTGCGCGCGCTTCACGACCAAGGCCATGACGTTGTCGTTCTTGATGACCTATCAACCGGACTTCGCCGCAAGGTCTCCGAAGGCGTTCCGTTCGTCCAGGCTTCGATCTTGGACACCGACAGCGTCACTCGAGCTTTGGCCGATCACCAAGTTGACGGTGTGATTCATCTGGCCGCGAAGAAGTCTGTTGGCGAGTCTGTTGAACAACCACACATGTACTTTGAACAAAATGTGCAAGGCACGATGGCCTTGCTTGAGGCAATCAAAGCCGCAGATGTTCACCACATGGTCTTGAGTTCTAGCGCAGCTGTGTACGGATCACCCGATGCTGATGCGGTCACTGAAGACACCCCCACCATGCCGATTAACCCGTACGGCCAAACCAAGTTGGCTCAAGAGTGGCTCGTGCGCGACCTCAGCGAATCTGGTTATGACCTGTCCTGGGTTGCCTTGCGCTACTTCAACGTGGCAGGGGCCGGGGCCGACGACCTAGGCGACACCGGAGTGTTCAACCTCATTCCGATGGTCTTGCGTGCACTTGATTACGGCCAAGCCCCGCAGGTTTTCGGTGACACTTACCCCACGCCTGACGGCACCTGCATTCGCGACTACATCCACGTTCAGGATCTGGCTGAGGCACATGTGGCTGCCGTTACTCAAGCCGAGCGCGGTGGGCGTACCGATATTTACAACGTGGGACGAGGGATGGGATTTAGCGTCCTCGATGTGCTCGATGCGGTGCGAAGCGCCATGGGTAGTGACTTCGCCCACGAAATCTCAGCTCCACGCGCCGGTGATCCCGCCTCATTAGTTGCTGAGGTCAACCGCATTCACAGCGAGCTTGGCTGGCAGGCACAGCGCGATTTGGCTGACATGGTCACGTCCGCCTGGTCTGCGTGGCAAGCCTTTCCACCCGCCTAAACACGGCACCGAACCACCACCGACGCCCCACAGCGCGCCGATAGACTGAGGACACATCGTCCCTGCCAACTCTGGAGTGCCAGTGGCCCGCGTCGTCGTCGACGTCATGCTTAAGTCAGAAATCCTTGACCCTCAAGGCAAGGCTGTTGAGCGCGCAGCCGATCGATTGGGTTACAGCACCATAGCCAGCGTGCGACAGGGCAAGCGCTTTGAACTCCAGATCGATGGCCCAGTAGATGACGCAGCCCTCGCGTCAATTCGTGAACTTGCTGAATCCCTCTTGGCCAACACCGTCATTGAAGACTTCACCGTTCGCGTGGAGGACAACTAAGCATGTCCCCTCGTGTTGGTGTGGTGACTTTTCCTGGCTCACTTGACGATCGCGATGCACAGCGCGCCATCCGGTTGGCTGGTGCCGAGCCCGTAGCGCTGTGGCACGGAACCACCGACCTGTCAAAGGTCGACGCCGTGGTCTTGCCCGGTGGCTTTTCCTACGGTGACTATCTACGCGCCGGCGCCATCGCACGCTTTGCACCGATCATGGCGTCGATTATTGATGCTGCCAACGATGGAATGCCCGTCTTCGGTATCTGCAACGGCTTCCAAGTCCTGTGCGAATCCCACCTCTTGCCCGGCGCCTTGACCCGCAATGATCACTTGCACTTCATCTGCCGGGATCAAAAGCTGCGCATCGAGAACACCACTTCTGCATTCACCTCCGGCTTTAACACCAACCAAGAAATTGTCATTCCGCTAAAGAACGGCGAAGGCTCCTACATCGCTGACGAACGCACGTTGGATGAGCTCGAAGCCACTGGCCGCATCATTGCTCGCTACATCGATGGCAATCCCAACGGTTCGCGTCGCGATATCGCGGGCATCACCAATGAAGCCGGAAATGTTGTCGGTCTAATGCCACACCCCGAACATGCGGTTGAGGCGGGCTTTGGCCCCAGCCTTGATGGCTTGACCTTCTTCACCTCTGTGTTGTCACGGTTGGTGAACGCCTGATGAGTATCGACACCACTGCACAAGCATCTGCTACACCGGATGCGCAGCAGCCATGGTCTGAGTTGGGACTCAAAGCCGACGAATACGCCCGCATTAAAGTCATCCTTGGCCGTCGTCCCACCAGTGCCGAGTTGGCGATGTATTCGGTCATGTGGAGTGAACACTGCTCGTACAAGTCCAGCAAGGTTCACCTGCGTCAATTCGGTGACAAGGCGCCCAAGACCGATGCCCTCTTGGTGGGCATGGGCGAAAACGCCGGAGTCGTTGACGTCGGTGATGGGTATGCCGTCACGTTTAAGGTCGAATCACACAACCACCCGTCCTACGTCGAGCCCTACCAAGGCGCCGCGACGGGAATCGGTGGAATCGTCCGCGACATTTTGACCATGGGTGCTCGTCCTGTCGCCGTCATGGACCCACTGCGCTTTGGTCCCGCTGATGCACAAGACACCCAGCGCGTCCTACCCGGCATCGTGGCTGGCATTGGTGGCTACGGAAACTGTTTGGGTCTGCCCAACATCGGTGGCGAGGTCGTCTTCGATCAAAGTTATTTGGGCAACCCACTGGTTAACGCCTTGTGCGTAGGAGTCATGAAGCACGAGGACATCCTGCTCGCTACGGCTTCTGGCACCGGCAACCTCGTCGTGCTGTTCGGGGCTAAAACCGGCGGCGACGGCATCGGCGGTGTCTCGGTCCTTGCTTCTGAAACTTTCGATGCAGACGGTCCGGCCAAACGCCCCAGCGTGCAAGTCGGCGACCCCTTCACCGAAAAAGTCTTGATCGAATGCTGTCTCGAGATTTTTGCCGAAGACATCATCGTAGGAATCCAGGACCTCGGTGGCGCTGGAATTTCCTGTGCCACGTCCGAACTTGCTAGCAACGGCGATGGCGGCATGCACGTGATCTTGGATGCGGTTCCCTTGCGCGATGCGACCTTGAGCCCTGAAGAAATTTTGATGAGTGAATCGCAGGAGCGCATGTGCGCAATCCTGGAGCCGACAAACCTCGATCGGTTCATGGAAATCTGTGCAAAGTGGGATGTTGATGCTGTCGTGATTGGCACGGTCAACTCCAGCGGACGCTTGACCATCGAATGGCAGGGCGAACAAATCGTGGACGTGCCCCCGCGCACGGTCGCCCACGAAGGCCCGGTCTACAACCGCCCGTTCTCCAAACCCGCCAGCCAAGATGCACTGGCCGCGAACTCGGCTGCTTCTCTGGCGCGCCCTACTTCGGCCGATGAATTCGTGGAAACGGTGTTGACGCTGGTCGGATCCCCCAACCTCGCGGATAAGTCGTGGATCACATCGCAATACGACCGCTACGTGTTGGGCAACACCGCATCGGCAACACCCGAAGATGCCGGAATGGTGCGCATCGACGACTCCACCTCACGCGGTGTCGCAATTTCCACCGACTGCAACGCACGCTTCACGATGTTGAACCCGTACCTTGGCGCACAGCTCGCGTTGAGTGAGGCGTACCGCAATGTGGCGGCAACCGGGGCGCGACCGCTGGCGGTAACGAACTGCTTGAACTTCGGATCACCTGAAGACCCATCGGTGATGTGGCAATTCTCTGAAGCAGTGACTGGTTTGGCTGATGCGTGCTTGACCCTGGGTGTTCCGGTCACGGGTGGAAACGTCAGCTTCTACAACCAAACCGGCGAGACAGCGATCTTGCCTACTCCGGTTGTTGGAGTTCTCGGTGTGATCGAGGACGTGCACACGCACTTGTCGCACGGCTTGCCTGCTGACGGTTTGACGTTGATCGTCTTGGGCGAAACCAAGGCTGAATTCGATGGCTCGGAATGGGCGCACGTTGTCCACGCTCACTTAGGCGGACAGCCACCCCAACCTGACCTCGAAGCTGAGCGACAGCTCGCTGAAGTCCTTATTTCCGCTGCCACAGACGGGATGGTCAGCGCTGCTCACGACCTCTCGGATGGTGGCCTGGCTCAAGCCGTCGTGGAAATGTGCCTGCGCGGAAACCGCGGTGCCACGCTGACCCTGTCTGGCGATGCGTTTACCGGCCTGTGGAGTGAATCCGTGGCCCGCGCTGTTGTCGCTGTTACTCCAGAACAATCTGCCGGCTTGCTTGCGCTGGCTCAACACCATGGTGTTCCAGCTGCTGTGGTGGGAACCTCTGGCGGATCGTCGTTTGTTGTCAATGCACCAGATGTCACGTTCAGCATTGAGGTCGACACGCTCCGTGAAGTCCACACGGCGACCCTGCCTGCATTGTTTGACCACTAACCATGCCACCGCGCCGGTATGACGATCACGGCATCGCTAATGCTCTCGCGCAACTCAAACCGAATTTGCGCATCTGGCTTGCGGACCACAGCGATGACGAACGTGCGTCGCACCAACTCTTCGACCAACAAATTCAAGCCCTGAGCGATCGCGCTCCCCTTGAACAACTCATCGCGCTCACCGTCTTAGCCACGGATCTCACGCAGGCTGCCGGCGCTGGTCCGATCATTCCGCCCGAAGCCCAACGCATCGTCGTACAAGTCTTCTTGGATCGCCTCTACGACAAGGCGCCGGGCAAGAGCGTCGAGGTGCGAGTACCTCCTTTCGCGGCTATTCAGTGCGTCGAAGGCCCCGCTCACACCCGCGGCACGCCACCCAACACCATTGAGACCGATGCCCTGACCTGGATTCGGCTAGCAACCG
>Ga0209086_10003107_pt1 | contig 12752 bp, 24 predicted proteins | sample M_130207_XF_Meta_FD_187312 | JGI IMG/M metagenome (GOLD analysis project Ga0209086, IMG submission 187312) | Freshwater microbial communities from Lake Montjoie, Canada to study carbon cycling - M_130207_XF_MetaG (SPAdes) (version 2) | ecosystem: Environmental > Aquatic > Freshwater > Lake...
ATTCCAAGTGTAACCCAAATATTCATACCGGCTTTTTCTGCTGGTGGTGGTGGTGGTGGTAATTTTTTACTTGCTGCAACTAATTGTGCTGCTTCTTTACCAAAACCACCTCGGCTTAATTTATCCGCAACGTCTTCTATTGTAATTGTTCTGTTAAACCAAGTAGAACGTCCTAAAATATTTTTAGTTCCGTTTGCCTGGATATATCTAACAATGTTTAACGCTTCATTTTGTACGCTGTCGCCGTCATTAATTACCCAGTTAATAGCATTTGTACCTATTGGCGCGTTAATTCTTCTATCAAGAGCATCATAACCTTGCCAGTCATTTGGGTTAGGCTTATTTGCAAATAAACTTACTAAACTTTTTACAACATCAAAAGCTATATTTACCGGGTTTAAATTATCGCTATCGCTATCATTATCTTCTTCATCTTCTTGCTTACTTTTTGGTTTTGCAAAATTTTTAATTACGTCCATAATTCCACTCATAGCTGGTAAATCTTGAAGTGCAATAGTTGCTTTGTTAATTGCAACTTTATATTGTAATTCTTTACTAGATCCTGGTGTGATTACGCCAGCTTGCAAAAGTGTATCGCGATCGCGTACAAGTTTATCTCTATAAGCTGTTATTTCAGCGCGTTTATCGTTTGATGTGTAGCCTACGCCGCTTAGTGCAATTAGTGCCATTTTTATTTTTTTATCTTTATAAAAACTAGGTTGTCTTTTTTCGTTAAATCTTGCCAACACTGGATCAATCCAAATTTCCTTTTTTGTTCCAGGATACATAACAGCAAAAACGTGTTGCGGCTCCCTGGTACTGTCTTTATATCCAGCAAACCTAAACGCTAAAGGTGCTTCTAAAATACCTTTTCTTCGAAGCGAGTCTAAGACGCCTAGGCTGAATAAACTATAACTTTTACAGTCGGCCCCAGGTAACATTGCTATTATTGCTGAGGGTGATCGTAAGGTCTGCGTCGCAGTACTTTCGATGAAATAAGGAACGTTTGATTTTAAAAAGTTCCAAATATTTCGTGCCGTTTCAAGTTCACTTTCACCTACAAAATAATGACTTATTTTGTCATATTCTTTTTCATATTTATAGTGCGTGTCAACAATTCCGTCTATAATGTCGGTAACTGTTTGATCCGAACTAACTACCCTTTTATAATTTTTAAAAGGCGCCAGCTTTTCTAAAACTGCCGCTTTACTAACCATAAAAATTGTAATTTATGTCAAAAGGTAAAAAGATCCCGTCAACTGCTGCCGTTCCAGTCAATTTAAAATTGGCCGATTTCGTTCTAATTACCTCACTAATTGCATTTACAGCCCCGCTAAACGTCGTTACAGCTTGCAATGGTAAAACTACCTGGCTTTTGGCTTTTATGTCTAATTTTTGATTATAATATACATCAGCTATCTTTTGGCCACTGGCTAAAAATAGTTCTGCGTTAATATTTGAAATTGAAGTTGAAATATTGGTTGGGTTGTATATTGTTACGTCCAAATTGATTTCAGGGTTTAAAAAGCTACCGCCAATACGAATTTTAGTGATCAAGAAGCTAACCCCTTGACTAAAACGGTATTTTCCATAAATCCACCAAATTGCTGCGGCTCCGACTAGGACGCCCACCCATTTTTTAGCTGTCATACCTTACAAAGTTACGAAAAATTGTTCGAAAATCAAACAAAAAAATTTTTTTTAAAAATAGTGTGTGTTGGTTAAACTTTTAGTTTAAAATTTATTATCTTTGCGTACGCGTGAGCTAGCAAAGATAAAAATTAAACCACCTATTTTAAACCACCTAAACCGGTTTAAATTATTTTCTTTTCACCTTTAATTTAAACCACTTTATAAGCGATACATACCAGGCACAAAAAAACCAGCGCTTGGCTGGTCTTTTGGCGGCGTGCTGGGTTGCTGACTTTGTTTTAATTGTTCAACCAGACGCGGCAATAAAATCGTTTCGTTTTTTTATCGTATAAATTTACATAATGTCCGCCAAGTTTACGGGCAAAATCAATAAAGTTTTCAACTCGGTTTATATTTCGGTATTTTTTTGGTGTTATTTCTTTGTGATCCTCAAAAAAAATAATTGCAGTGTAATATTCCATTTTTGTTTATCTTTGTCGTGAAAGGAAAATAAAGCAGTTAATTAGGGTTAATTGTTTTGTCCAGGCGGTCAAATTTTTGGCCGCTTTTTTTTGCAACTAACTTTAAAAATTCTATGTCCTCGGGCTGTAATAATACGCCATTGTATTCTATACGCCAGTTAGCGCCTTTCTTTACTAATTTAAAATGTTTTTGCATTAACATATAGGCAATAAATCGTTTAGTATCTTTTCTCATATAGGTTTAATTCGTTTTTATAAATATACTTTTTATCGATCCAAATTTTGCATAATTGTTTAGCCCAGTTAGTACCTTTTGCGTTTTGTTCCTGGATCTCGGCAATTAGATCTTTGTACGCAATAGGGCCGTAAATAAGCTGATTTATTATGTTTTTGTGGTCAAGTTCTGTAAATTGTTTTGGGTGCTTAATTTCAGGCTTTTTGCTTTCACCTTCAATTTGTATTTGCTGCCAGTTACCGCCAATATTCATAAGTACGACTGGATCAAAATCTTCACTGGATCGTAAAAACCTAGGCTGTAAAGTAAAGGTCTTTTTGTCTTTGTCTTTTACCATTTCTAAGGTACTAGAAGCCCAGCGATCACAATTAGATCCTAGGTGTCCTAGTGTCTGCGCGCCTACGCCTTTACCCTGGTGTAATACTCCTACAAATAAACAGTTATAAACCTTTGTAAGACGTTTAAACCAGTTTACTAGCTTGCGGCTCTCTATTTCGCTGTTATAGTCAAAAATAAGATCTAAAAGGCCGTCAATAATAATAATTGGACAGTCCAGGTTATTTTCTAAATAGTTAACTATTAAGGCCCTTATTTCAGCCGGTCCGTCCTCTCGCACTGTAAAGCAGTCGCACCAGGGCGGCAAATTGTTTAAGTTGCTAAATTGCTTAATTCTGTTAACTTGTCTATAAAAGTCGTAATCGCTGCTCTCGGTGTCAAAATACGCAATTCTGCGCCTTCCTTCCGGGAAAGTAAATTTCATTGAAAATACTTCACCTGGTTGGAAAGCGCTTGCTATTGCGGCCGATAATATAGTGCTTTTCGCTGTTTTTGGAAGCCCCGAGATCACAATAAAATTTTGTAAAACTCCTATGGGCTTATTTTGAACGGTAAACACTACCTGGCTTTGTGAGGGGATATAGTCAGGTTTAAATTTTCTAGCTGCAAGTTTTTCTTCTAAAGTTAATTTGTTTTGTCCGTCTATCATTAGATCCTTTGTAATAAACCAATTAAAATGGCTGCAATAATTAGGGCTATTACAGCTTGAACATTGGGGCTACATCTCAATAACCTTAACATTATTTTCCTTTTCATTTTCTATTTTTTCTAGGGTTAAAAAATATTCGTTTGCTAATATTTCGCACTCTCTTAAAAGTGTGGATAGTCCTATTTTACTATGATTGTTTTGCATTTCTTTTGCGCAAAGGATCTGCAATAATACGTGTTCATATTTTGTCATACCAGGTATTGGGGCTACTAGGCGCCCAAATTGATCCTGGACTGGCATAACTGGAAAAGCTGGGGCGTTTTTATCTATTTTCATTTGATTAGTTTTTAATTTGTTAAATCTAATTTTGCAATAGCTTCTAAAATTTTATATTTTTTATCCATAAATAATTCATTATGTATTTCTAAAGTTTTTTTACATTCATAATGATTATATATTAATTCATTATTATGTTCTATTTCTAAATCAATTTTTTTAATTTGATCTTCTAATATTTTTATTACTTCTTCCATTTGTTTAGTTTTTAAAGTTCGTTATTAGGTTGTTTTTCAGTATATTCCTTAACTGCAATAGATAAATACTTATTGTTGTTTTTACTAATTTTTACCCAGCCAGCAATTTCATACATTTTGCCGTCTGCTTTAAAATAGCCCTGGTAATCGGGTTGCTTTTCGTTTTTTTTGTTTTCTACTTTGTTCATTGATCCGAAGCCGTCGGCTAGATCTTTTAAATAATCGTTTTTCATTTGTTTAGTTTTAATAAATTGATTAATCTGTATGTATAATAAAAAATATGTGAAGCTGCATAAGTTAAAATACAAACTGGTATAGATATTACAATAAAAAAGATTACTGCAATAAATCTTATTAATTTTCTTCGCATTGGAAACTGTTTTCTAGTCTTTTAATGTCGTACTGGTAATGCTCCAGGGCCGCGTCTATCAATATTCTAAGTTCAAAAGATAGATCAAACGGAACGTCATTTTCGTTTAATGATAAAAATTTACCACTTGTAGAATAGAAAAAAAATGTACATTGTTCGTACGGTGTAAGTGCGCGCAGTGCTTCTAGGCGCAAAATTTTAGATTGTAAGCTGGCTATTTCGCCCAGGATCTTACTGTCGGTTTTTAGGTGCATATTTAGGGTTTTTGTTTGTCGTTGGTAAAATTATAGTAAAAACGTTTAAACTACCAAATTTATTTTAATAGGGCATAAAAAAGCCCAACATTTATAAAATGTTAGGCTTAGTAGGTATTAAAGCGACCGACAATTAATGTTTAAAAAAGCCCAGTATTGAAATACCAGGCTTTTACTAATCCAAATCAAAATTTATAGAAACCAAACTTGCTTCCTTATGCTAAAAATAGTGCTTTTTCCTCACTTCTGCGCCTTACTAGGCCCGGTAAAACTACCTTTTGGCCATTTACAGTGCCTTTATTCCAGCGGTCAAATTGGGCCGCTACTGTTTCTTTATCTGTGCCACTATTTAATAATCTTAAAAGTGTGCTTTCTCTAAAGGCGTCTATGCCAATATTATATACAAAACTTGTTAGGCTGTCTAATTGGTTTTGATTAATAGGCACTTTAACTAGGGCTTTGATCTGTGGCACTATCTTTTTTGTTTCTTTTCTAAGCCATTCTAGCGCTTTAGCCTGGGTAACGCTATCACCTAATTTTACTGGCCTTTTAGCGTCATAATTATAGGTACTTCCATAACCAACGGTTGGTTTACCTACTGGATCTATGTACGCGTTTAAGTACTTATTTATATCGTCGGCCTCAAACTTTTTAATAAGTTCTTCTGCCTTTGCTCCTATTGCCATTGTGCTGCTTAATAATATTAACGCCACAATTCCAATAACCAAGTATTTTTTAGCCTGGCTTGTCATTATGGACGGTTATTTAAGTTGATGTCGCTGTCTTTTGCTGCAAATAAACCTAGGCCGCTTAATATGGCTGTGATACCAGTTGCGACGTCGCCTTTAAATACAGTTGCTACGCCAGTAATAACTGCGCCTAGTCCAAATAAAGATGTTTTCCAGTTCTTAAACATATTGTTTTATTTACTTGTAAAAAAATCAAGTTTTGTTTCAATGCGGGCTAATCTATCAAGTATTTCTGTATTTGTATTATTGTGCCTGGATAAATCACGCTCAATTTTATCTAATCTATTTTTAGTCGTAAAATAAAAGCCACCACCAGCGGCAATAAAAACACATATACTAAATAACAGTTCTGTCGTCATTGCTTTCGTCTTTTAATATTTCCTTAGCTACTGCGTTGTAAGCGTCGGCCGCTGTCATTGCAGCCGTTAAGTTTTCAAATAAACCGCTTTTGCTAGCTGCGTCTAAAATTTGTTTTAAAATTGCAAGTGCTTGTTTGGTTTCCATTTGTTTAGTATTTAAAGATTAATTAAGCTAGTGTAATATTAAGCTCTGTTGCGGCCCATTCGTAAGCCCACTGGTTAGCGTCGCTTTGTGTATCCCACTGGTCATAATCAGGCTCTCCCATTGTTAAATTTCCGTCTGCTAATTTACTAGCGTCTGCATCTAATAACTGCCAATAAAATGTTGCGCTATTACTTAAATTATCATTAATAATGATTAAGCTAAAAAGGTTTGCCGTTTGTTGTTGGCCGTTTACCCAAAGTGTAAAAGGGACAATGTTTTTCATATTATTTTAAATTTTCTATTTTATAATTTAATTCTTGAATTGCTTTAATATATACAGCGTGTAATTGATCGTAATTAATACCTTTTTTATTTGTTGATTGTGTTAAAAATACTGCTTCTGGTATAATTTGTTCCATTTCTTGTGCTATATTCCCATTTTGTCTTCCTTCTCCATAATTTTTATAGCCATCAATAAAATCAAACCATATAGGGTTCATTTTAAGTATTTCATTTAAACCATAACCAATGTTAATAATATTTTGCTTTACAGATATATCGGATATTGGTGCAGATAAAAAACCATTTGCATCTGCTAATACTGCTCTACTTCCTGTACCTGCTAAATTGTTTATATTTACAACTCCGTTATTTATTACATAAAATAAATTTGTTAAACTAGAATTTTGAACAATTAATGCAATGTCTGCACCTGTACTGGTAGCACCTGTAATATAAGTATTACCTGAAACGGCTAATTTATAACTTGGATTTATTGTATTTCCTATACCTACACTGCCTGTAAATTCTGCCGTGCCGCTAACTTGTAATTTTGCACCTGTGTCTGTTGTTGAGCCGATAAGAAAATTTCCGGTTGAATATTTTATATAAAAATTAAAAGAATTAGTACCACCATTATTATATAATCCAATATCATTTGTACTTGCTTGCGTTGCTAGATTAAATTTTTGTACGCCTTGATTTAGAAATACAACTGAACCAGCTGCACTTCCGCTAGTATCATTTAATAATAAATAAGGATTTGTAGAAACTACATTTATACTATTATTAAAAGTAGCTGCACCAGTTATTAAAGCTGTTCCGCTAACAATTAATTTTTGTCCGCTATCTGTTGTCGTTCCAATTAAAAAATTTCTTGCTGCGCTTATTCTAGCTGCTTCCTGGACGCTAACGGCCCCGGCGTCATAAATACCAAATAACATTGGGCTTGCGGTTGTGCTTCCATTAAAAATACACATATCACGATCCGCACTACCCTGGATAAAGTTATTTGTATTTGTTGCAATAGCTAAACCAATTCTTTTAGTTGGCCCAGTTTCTGCGCTATCTATTCTCAAACTTGGCGCTGTTGCACCTACGATCTGGATCCCGTTGTCGCTGCTTGCACTTCTTACCACCAATTTACCGGATCCAACAGTTGACGTTCCAATTAATACTTGGCCCGTTGTCTTTTTAACGGTTAATGATTGTAAAGCGCCTACTACGTCAAATATTTCAAAGTCATTGGCACCAGCATTGTATAAATTACCAATACGCCATAAACTAGATCCACTATTTTGAAAAGCTATTCTGGTATCATTTGTAGCAACTGTTTGGTTGAATTGCGCTATTGTATTACTAGCAGAATGTACGTCAAAACTTGCTGTTGGTGCATTCGTATTAACGCCTAAACGGTTATTGGTACTATCCCAAAATAAGTTATTAGAACCAGTAATACTTGAAGCAGCGCTAAAATACGTTACTTGTCCGGCTGCCCCGCTTCCCGTAATTGTACCAGTGCTACTAGGGCTTAATAAATCCCAGGTAGTACCATTATCGCGGTATAAATCTAATGTGTTTGTCGATACAAAGATCCTACCAACAAAACCAGCTGCGGGCCTATTGGCTAACGTATCGGCGTAAAACGCCGGCGTTTGTCTTTGGTTTAATATGGATAAATCTATGTTTGGCATTATAATAAGTAATTTTTCTTAACAGTTACCAGGTTATTAAAGCCCCCTGAATTAATAAAGTTAGCAAAAAAGCGACGTGTTGTAAACTCGCCCTGGTTGCCTTCTATTTGTAAACTTTGATTTTGTTGCAGCGTTACGCTTTCAATCTGTACGGCATTAGATCCGTAATTGATAAATAAAATACTGTTACAGTCACTTGTAACGTAACCGCTAACGTCATAAGTTATAAAGTTTACGTCGTATTTTATTAGATCCGCTGTTACTTTAAAATCGGCCATTTTGTTTTTTATTAAAGGTGAAAGTAAAATTAAACAGTGTAAGGTACGCCCACACGTTTAACTCCGCTTACCTGGTTAACGTAATAAGTTATATATCCTTCGTCTTGTTTATGCTCTAGCTGGCGCATTGGCTCGCTAAAACTTTTAATTTGATCAACAATACTAACGGCTTCGGTTGTTACTCCTGGCTGCGTTTGTGCGGCTGCTGGTGTGCTTGATCCTGGAACGTCCGGCATACCTGGTTGTGTTACTGTCATTACTGGTTTCTTTTTATACATAAAGAAATACCAGTAAGCTGCGCCCGCTGCTAGAAGTAATATTAAATTTTTGTTTTTCATATCTCAAACATTATTTTTTCCTCGTCCGTTAAATCTTTTGCCGCATCTCTATCATCAGGTAAAAATTCACCTTGGTCTAGTGGGCCTATTTCAATAGATCCTTTACGCTTTTTAGTAGCTGCATAAACAATTACGCCAGCTAATAAAAGTAATATTAATAAACTTCCCTTATCTTTCATTTTAATAGTTTTTTAAACTGTTAACATATTTTATTAACTGGTTTACTTGATCTGCGCTAAAACGATCTGCGGGCCAACTTAATGGGCCGCCACCTTGTAGCCAATTTAATAGATCCTTGCCTTTAGCCTGGTTAAATTTGTCTGCTAGATAACTTACCTGGCTTTTTGTTTTAAGTTGTTTAAATACGCCTAAAACTGCGTCAAAATCATCATAAAAATATCCTGGTGCGTTCCAAATAGTTTCAATAAACTTTTGTACCTGCGCATTGGTTATAATAGTCGCGCCACCTTTACGCCAATAGTTCGGGTTCCAGGGGCTTCCTGGGTTGCTTGTCTGTTTCTCGATTTCAAGTTCTGCTTCACTTTTAGATAAGCCCACGCCTTCCAATAGCGGTTTAATTACTTTAGTATATCCAAAATAAACAACCACAAGCCCTATAATTAGGCTGCTATTATCTTTTAAAAAATTACTTTTGGCCATTATAACATAAATAATAACGAACTAAGTTTTGCGCTTGACATTTCATTAAGTTTCCTTAAATGATCTATTGTTACGCCTTTGCTCATTAATGATCTTAAAATTTCTGTTGCTTCTGCTTCGTCGTCTATTCCGGCTATTGCTGTTGGTTGTCCGCCTTTGGCAAACATTCCACCCACTAGGCCCATTATACCAGTTACAATAGCTTGTTGCAATTCAGGATTGTTTATTATTGCATTGATCGGGCTTTCTGGTACTTCTTCTTCTTCTTCTTCTAGTTCGCCGATTGCTTCCAGGGCCGCTAATCTGCTTTGTAATAAACTATTCTGCTCAACAAGTCGTTCCAATAACATTTCAGTCCTGGCACTACCTAAGCTACCCATTTGTTGCTGGTAACCGCTATACTGTACTGGTCTATTTAATTGGAAAATAATACTGGTGAGAATTGGCTCTTTTTTTGCCCTTCCTCTACCAGTACCATTTTCGCTAATTACTTGCATTAAATACGTGTTGTAATTTTCAGGGTTATTACGCAACTGTGTAAGATCAGTTAAAAGTTTTTGGCGTCCGATTTCCTTATCACCAACAAACGAATAACGGCAATAGTCAGCTGTGGGCTTTGTACCCATATAAATCATATAGTCGTTTCCTTCTGCTGCTTCATAAAAGTCCAACAGTTCCTCAATACTAAACATTTCAGGTCTTAAAGTTGCCATAACAAAAAATTTACAAGTAGTAATAAATACCAAAACTGTATGCCACGTTTGTAGTAGCTAGAGCAGCTGCGGTACTGATAAAAGATTTAGTCCAGCTAATATCAATATCATTCATACTTGGCAAATCAAAAACAAAAGGTGTTGAACTTTCTTGAATATTGATTAAACCAACGATTGGGATATTGTAAATTAACTGAAGATCACCCTGGTATAAAGTCAAAAATGATTGCTTTGCGTCCGCTACTGTTACTGGTGTTGATCCAGTCAATGGCGTCTTACTGATTGCTCCCGCAACGTAAACTTGCACTGCTTCAATTTTGGCGTTTCTTAATTGTGGTAAGTCCGGGAAATAAAAACGCGTTAGTGTTGATCCACTAGGTACGTTAATTTCCACCGCTTCAAAACGTTTGATACGCATATCTTAAAATTAATAATTAAAAAAGTTGGCCGTAATATCCGACGGCCGGCGGCGGCGTTTAAGGCCCGCAAGGCACATAAGGTTAATACTATTTAACAGTAGTAACGTTTTGGCATAAGATACCACGCTGAATTACGCAAATAAAGCTATTTGATGTAATTGAAGCTGGCGCACCGTTTGCAGTCAACTGGAAGTTGATGTTAGCGGCACCGTTCATTACAATACCTGGCTCTACTGGATAAAACGCGTCGCTAGAAGCAGCCCACTGATCAATAGTGTATTGAGCCGGTGAAGTTGCAGTTGCGCTGTTAAAGTTTGTATTTTGTTGCGTTTGAGGAACAAAATAGTGACGTGCTACGTCCCAAGCTGGTAAGATCTGTTCGTTATTGATAGTAAGGTTTAAAAAACCGTTATAAATACTCCAAAGATCATCATCACTTGAACTTGTAAACGCTGTTGCGTTAGGGTAAGTATACAACTTAGCAGCTGTGTTTGTTGATGTTCCAATACCGATTAAAACTGCGATTTCAGTTGTTACGAAAATGTCTTGTAAGTTAAGACGCTTCTCGTTAACGCGGCTTGCACCGTTTTGAGTGTCGTTTACAAGAACTGGAATATGGTAGTTTGCAATAGAAGTGCTAAGTGCTACTTCACTGCGTAAATATGATTGCGTCAATTTAGCGTGATCCACTGAATAACCTAAACCGCGCACAAGGGTTTTCGCATTTTCGAAAACCATTCTAGAACCCATTTGAGTTGCCATTTGTTATAAGTTTTTTATTTTTTTAAATAAAGGTGAAAGGAAAATAATTAACAGCCCTCTTCGTCCAGGCCAGCTATTGACGGCGTCATATAGCTTTTGTCAACTAAACCTTCTCTATTGTAATAAGCAGCGATCTGTGGCGCTTTGTAATTTACATCACTAGCAAACGCACCGATACCATTTAATACTCCAAAAGATTGTACAAGTTTAAGACCGCCCACGGCGATCATACCAGCTGCAAGACCTTGGCCGGCTGCTCCTTTTACAAACTTAGGTAAGAATAAACCAACCGCAACTGGTACAGCTGCTTTGATTTTGTCGTTAACTGACGCTGGTAATACTTTACCAACTAATTGTGCTGCTGCTGCTCCGGCTACTGTATAAAGTACAGTTGAAGCTGCGCCGCCCACTTTACCCATACCTGACATACGACGACGTCTGTGGGTAGCTTTTTTGTGTGCTTTTCTTCTACGCATTTTTTTTGTTTTTAAATTATTGTGAAGTATTTAATTTACCAAAGTAATTGATCGGCGTAAAACCCTGGGGATCCTTTTACCGTTCTATCTTTTTGGTGTCTTATTTTATAAAGTTTTCTTTTTTCGTCTGCTATCTTTTTACCGCAATGTCTTAAATAACTTGGGTAATCTAAATAATTAGGATCACCCACACTAGCTAAGAAATTACCGTAAACGTCATACACATCAATTTTTTTGTTTTTCTTTTCACTAGGTAAGACAATTACTTTTAATTTCTTTGCCTTTTTTTTAGTGTATAAAGAAATTTTGTACATTTTATTACAATAGTTTTTTAATTTCTTTCAAATGTTCTTTTTCTTCTTTTAATAAAGATTTTAAAGAAACAATATATTTTTTAGTTTCGTCTTTCAAATGTTTAGGTGCCTTAGGATTTTCTTTTAATGCTTGTTGCATATTACCTAATTCACGCTCTAAATTTTTTACATCTGTATGCGTCCAATTATATTCTTTAATTAATCTTTCTCGCATTTTATCAACAGCTCCTATCATATGCTTATGCTGTGCTTCATCTAATTTATTTACATCATCTTTTACTCTATGGATCTTATTTAAAATAGATTGCTCACTAATATGCTTATGTTTTTTTACTCCAGCTACTCTACGAACGTGTTTTTTAACTACTCCGTATTTTGTATGCTTTTTCTTGGCTGCTTTTTTAGGGGCTGCCTTCTTTACAACTTTTTTAGCTGCCTTTTTAGGTGCTGCCTTCTTTGTTGCCTTCTTTTTAGGGGCCGCGCCTACTTTTTTACCGTAAACGTGTGCAAACGCTTCTTTTAGAGAAACGCCAGTTTTTTTTCTGTATTCAATGGCTTTTTTAAAATTTGCCTTTGCTGTTTTTTGTGCTGCGGTCATTATTTTTTCATTTTTGAAATTAAGAAAATACCAGCGCCCACAATTCCAAGTGTAACCCAAATATTCATACCGGCTTTTTCTGCTGGTGGTGGTGGTGGTGGTAATTTTTTACTTTCTGCAACTAATTGTGCTGCTTCTTTACCAAAACCACCTCGGCTTAATTTATCAGCTACATCTTCTATTGTAATAGTCCTGTTAAACCAAGTTGAACGTCCTAATATATTTTTAGTTCCGTTTGCCTGGATATATCTAACAATGTTTAACGCTTCATTTTGTACACTGTCGCCGTCATTAATTACCCAGTTAATAGCATTTGTACCTATTGGCGCGTTAATTCTTCTATCAAGAGCGTCATAACCTTGCCAGTCATTTGGGTTAGGCTTATTTGCAAATAAACTTACTAAACTTTTTACAACATCAAAAGCTATATTTACCGGGTTTAAATTATCGCTATCGCTATCATTATCTTCTTCATCT
>Ga0209086_10003108_pt1 | contig 12748 bp, 7 predicted proteins | sample M_130207_XF_Meta_FD_187312 | JGI IMG/M metagenome (GOLD analysis project Ga0209086, IMG submission 187312) | Freshwater microbial communities from Lake Montjoie, Canada to study carbon cycling - M_130207_XF_MetaG (SPAdes) (version 2) | ecosystem: Environmental > Aquatic > Freshwater > Lake...
TCATTTGTGTGATTCAAAGGACGGCGGATTCGAGCCGCACGCCCGGCGGCAGGGCTTGCGTGTGAGTGGTTGAACTCGTCGCAAGCCGCTTCGGAATGCCGCAATCGCGGAGGAGTTACGGTCCTCCACTCAAGGCCGTTTCACTGTTGTTGCGGCTCCGGCTCGAACAGCTTCACCGAGACATCCTGCGGACGACCTTCTCGTTCAACGCGAAAGGAAAGCGGACTTGGATCAGTAAGGACGTGCTTGCGAAATTCGTCTTCAGACGTAATGGCTCGCCCCGCAAACGACATCACCACGTCTCCCGCTTTCAAACCTGCGCGATCGGCGGGGGAGTCAGGAACAACTTGGTTGATGATGATCGAGTCAGGCATCGCCGGATCGGCTTGCCAGTTGATTCCAAGCCGCACGGGTGTACCACCCAACTCGACGTTCAGTGTGACGGGGTCGGCGGCGTCGGGTCGTTGCAGTCGAATCGCCAGTGGACTCTTCGCAGTCCGAATGATCGTTCGCAAATCATCGACATCACCGCCGGACCAATGCGCCAGTTGTGTGATGCGATCACCCGCAAGAATTCCGGCACGCTGCGCGGGCGAAGCGGGATTCACCTGCTCTACGAGTGCGACGCCATTTTGAAATGCCTTCAAATTGAAGTGGACACCCAACCTGAGTTGAGACGGGGCGGCCGCTCGTGCAGCCATCCAACTGGGTGGGCCCTCGGTCAGTGCTTCGCGACGAAACTTGGGCGGAGTGACTTCATTTGCGGCGGCCAATGACAGCCGAAAGATCATTTCAGTCAGTCGGTGCAGTCCTTCATAGTTCAGCTTGTCGGCGTCATCTGACGGACGGTGGTAGTCGTCGTGTTTGCAGGAATCGAAGTGAATGCACGGGACGCCCGCCGCGTAGAACGGGTAGTGGTCGCTGTCCGCGATGACCGTCGGGGAGTATAGGAATTGCAGGTCGCCCTGCGGATTGAGTGCTTGTAATCGTGCCCTCAATCCGGAAGCAGAACGCCAACCCATCACAGTCAGTTTGCCTTCGCGCAGCCGACCCAGCATGTCGATGTTCAATGTCAGCTTCACGTCGGAAAGCGGTCGTGTCGGCTGTCTAACCCAGTGGTACGACCCGAGCAGTCCAACCTCTTCCGCATCCCAAAAAGCAAAGAGCAGTGTGCGGCGCGGAGCAGGGGTGAGCGACGAAAAGGCGTCGATCAATTCGAGGAGCGCCGCCGTGCCGCTCGCGTTATCGTCGGCTCCGTTGTGGATGTAGCCGAACGGGCCATTGCTGTTCGTCACGTTGCCTCGACCGACGTGGTCGTAATGTGCGCCGATCACGATCACTTCCGAACTCAACTCCGGGTCCGATCCCGGCAGCACGGCGAGGACGTTGCGGTAGTCGGGAGCAAACTCTTGCAACCAACCGCTGGTTCCTGCCGGTTTGATTCCAAGTACTTTTCGCAACTCGGTCTGCAAGTAGGCCGCGGCCGCCTTGCCTCCGTTCGCTCCCGCTTCACGTCCCTCGAAGGCGTCGCTGGCCAGAGTGGCGCAATGCCGTTTCAAATCGACAATCGTCACCTGTTTGAATGCCTTCGCGACAAGTTCGTCGTCGTTTGCCTGAGACTCATTCATCACCAGACTGGCCGCCCAGAAGAACACCGCGATCACGAGCAGCGCGAGTCGCTGCACGCCCCCGAGGCGACTCTGCACCCCGGTTCGGCTTCCTGCCGTTGGTCGTTCCATGATGCCTCCGCTGGGTAATGTCTTTCCTGTCGCGAGCCAGTACCTCACACATGCCATCACGAGGTATCAATGTCTATCGACCGTCGCCAGCCTGCTTCCCCAGCCTAGCCCGCCTGTTGAAAAACGTAAGGTAAGCCTCTGGCTTGCCCGCTTTTCAACGACATTGACGAGCAAGCGAGACCCACACCCTACGTTCTTCAGCGGGCTGTTAAGAAATACCACGAGCGGCGAGACTCTTCCGAATCTCGCCGCTCGCTCGATTGATGAACCAGACTCCGACAGGCCGTTCCTTAGTTTCTTTTTCCGTAACTTCTGTGCAACCTGCGAAGAAGATTGGCTCGAAAAACGTTTTCAGTTTTCAGGTTCATCGGGGAAATGCGTGCTGAGACCGAAGTGCAAAGCGACAAAGGATTTTGGAGGCATGACTCCGATGTCCAATGCCGATTGCGGAGCGAACATGGCTGACGTAGGCGGCAGTCGTCTGGAGAAACGGGGTCTGGCTCTGCGGGGACGCAACCAAACAACGGATATCTAGGCCTCCGATACGCCAATGGCGTGTTCGGCCCTGATCGTATTCGTCTGGTCAGGGCCACTCTTGTCCATACCTTGGACATCGGAGCCATGCCTCCAAAATCCATTCTTGCGAACGATGGCGCGTTGGTACGCACCTTACTTGAGGTTCTCGTTCAGCTTCTTTGCGCCCTCGTGATCGGGCTTTTGTTTGAGGACTTCTTTGACGAGGTTCTGGGCGTCGTCCTTGCGGTCGGACAACAAAAAAGTTTCGGCGAGGTGGATTTGGAGGTCGGGGTCTTTGGGTTTGAGTTCGAGAGCGGTTTCAAACTCGGCGATCGCGCGGGGGTATTGCTTCAGGCCGCGGAGGCTTTCGCCCAGCAGGCGGTGGATGTCGGCGTCGAGGACGTCGATGTGCAGAGTCAGTTTGGCGTACTTGAATGACTCGTCGAAGTTGACTTCGGCGAGGGCCATTTCGGACAGGGCTTTGCGGGGGGCGGGGTCGTCGGCTTCGAGATAGACCAGTTTTTCGAGAGCCTCGCGGCGGCGGGCTTTGTTGCCGGTCAACTTGGCGGCGGCGGCCGTTCCCTTCCACCAGTCGCTGTTGTCCGGGAAGTGTTGCTGGCCGAGTTCGCACAGGGCAAACGCCTCGTCGGGCAGCTTCTGCTTCAGGCGGACACGCAGGAATAGTTCGAGCAGGTGCCGGTTCGGATGCTCCTTGTTGAGGGCCGGTTCCATGACTTTTGCGGCCTCGTCCGGTTTGTCGTCTCGCAACAGCAAGGCCCCGACGACGAGAGCGGCGACCGGTTGAGTGGGGTCGCGTTTCAAGACTTCGATCGCGATCTTGCGGGCCTTGTCCCGCTCGCGGACGAACAACAGCAGCCGCGCGTAGTCGGCGGCGGCTTTCGGGTCGTCCTTGTTCTTCTCGTAGACCTTCTCGATCTGCGACGGCTTGATCTCCGGTTCGGACTCGGTCTGCCGAAGGCCCGCGACCAGCTTGTTGAGGAACTCGCGATAGCCCTTTTCAAAATCGGTCTTATCGACGCCGAAGACTTCGGGCACCGCTTGGTCGGTCGTGCGGTTGCGGCGATAGGCGTCGAGCAGCTTCGCCAGCGAGGGCTCGCCGAATCGCTCGACCATGTATTCCGCGTACAGCACGCTCTGGCAGTACGCGAAGTTCCAGTTCTCTTGGTTGCCCGCGCGGATGAAGCCCATACTCAGGTTGTCGAGGTTTTTCAGCTCGCCCTTGGGGACTCGGTCGAGCAGCAGCTTGTTCCACTCGACCGGCCGCGGATAGCCCTCGGAGCGAACGGCGAGAGCCTCGGTGTACCAGTGCGGAATGTTGAAGTTGGTCTGCTGCAGCGTGAGGACGTGAACGAACTCGTGCTTCATCACGCGTGCCCAGTTCAGCGGATGGTCCATCCCCGAGGGGCTGGTCATTGCGATGATCGAGCCGGTCGAGGCTCCGATCGTCTGCACCCACGGCAGCCCGACCATGCGGGCACTGAACCACTGATGTCCGTTCAGCCCCTTCGCTTCGTTGTAAATTTCGATCTGCGTCCGGCTCTCCGGCTCGAAGCCGAACAGGGCCGTCAGTTCGGGATAGACCTCTTCGAGGTACTCGGCCATGTACCGCGCGAGCAGCTTGTCGAGCTTGGCGTCGGCCCGGATGACGAAGTGCTCGGTCGTCACCGTGTTGTAGTCGTCGAGCACCTTCAAGACCTTCCGCATGTTGCTGACGCGCACGTGATACGGATCGGATTTGAAGGCGTCGTCGAAGACTCGTTTCGCATCTTCGATGCGGCCCGTTTGCATATAGACCTGACCGAGTGCCGTCTTCGGCTGCGAGAGCTGCGGCATCAGGACGATGGCCTGCTTGAAGAGTGGCTCGGCGAGGGCATGCTGCCGGAACCGATCGACCTGCTCGCCGAGGGCCGTCAGGAAATAGCCCGGCTTCGGATTGCGGGTCGCCACTTCGACGACGATCTGTTCGAAGCGAGACAGCTTCGTAGGATGGGCACTCTTGCCCGTCCGCTCTTCCGCCGTCTCGTCCTTCGGCGAAGTCGCCTCGCCCTTTGGTGACTTCTTGCCGTCACGCGCCTGATCTAGGACGGGCAAGAGTGCCCGTCCTACAGGGAGGTCTTCCGGCTTCAACGTCACAATCCGATCCAAGTTATCCAGCAACACCTTCAGCCGCGCAACATCCGGCCAACCGTCCTGCAACATGCGCAAGGTGGCTACGAGCGCCAGTGTCTGTTGATCGACGGGATTGATCTCCAACGCTTCGGTCAGCAGCTTCTCGGCCGCTTCGGTGTCGCGAAAGTAGAGCTTCGCTTCGGCCAATGCTCGCAACGCACCCGGAGTCTTGGGAGCGATCTCGAGCGCCCGCTTCGCTTCGTCTTCGACCTCATCCCAGTTGTATTCCCCGACGGCGGACTGCGCGAGCTGCACATGGACTTCGACCGCGTTCGGGTTGATGGCGAGTGCCGCCTTCAGCTCGGGAATCCCCTGCTGCCGGTTGTACTTTTCGAGCAGCAGTCGCCCCGCCAACAGATGAGCCTGCCAGCACTCCTTGTCCGCTTTCAAAGCATCCTTTGCGACGGTGTTCACGCAGAAGTCGAAGATTTGCGAGACACTGTGCCACCGCGCGTACTGCGCCGCGCCGTCACCCACGAACAAAAGAGGCTCGGCCTCGGTCGGCTGTCGGCCGTTGTAGTAGCGGACGAACCAACGATAGCCGACATCGGCTTTCTCAATGTCGCCGCGCTCGGTCCACAGATGAGCCTGAATGAGCCGTGCCTGGAGCTGATTGGCATCGAGCTTGAGAGCCTTCGCAACGGCCGCGTCAGCATCGTCCAGCCGCCCTCGCTCGAAGTGAACTCGCGCCAGCAGCCCGAACAATTCCGCCGAGCCTTCCTCCGCCTTGATCGCTTCCTGCAAAGCGTTCTCCGCAGCATCGCGGTTCCCTTGCGAGAGCCATGCCTCGCACTTCGCCATCACCAACGCCGCGCGATCCAACTCGGCGGCCTCTTTCGTGGTCAGTCCCTCGAGAACCTCAACCGCCTCGCCATACCGTCCCTTCTGAAGATGCCGATGTGACGCGACAAGCTTGTCGGCGGGCGAATCGGTTGCCGCTACCGTCTCGATCCGAGCGATCTCCCAAGCCAGTACGACCGCGAGGAGGGGGATCATTTTCATGTTGTACGTCCGGTCAGAACTCGAAGGAATCGTGTCGAACGGACGCTAATGGAACGCAGAAAGTCCTGCAACAAGCGACGGCGGAGGGACGAAGTGCTGACGCAGTTCGTACTCGAAAGGCTGGCTCCGCAAGCCATCGACAAGGGCAAGCACAAAGCAGTCCCAACAGGCTCGGAACAAGACTCAAGCCACGGCGGCGTTGGCGGCGGTTTCGGTCAGAGGGGGCAGCACGACAATGTCCGCGAACTCGGACGTTTGTTCGGCGCGGAAGCCGTGGTGGCGGAGGAGTTCCAAGACCGCGAGGAAGATGCCAATGATCTTGCTCCGCAGGTTCGAGCCTTCAAAGAACTCCGTGAACGAGACGCGGCCGGATTCTCGGACGCGGGCACCGATTCGTTCGATGTAGGTCGCGATGGGCGTGTCGTCGTAGCGGATGCTGGATGTTTCCTCGACGTGCTTCTTTTGCAGCACACGCGACAAGGCGCTGACCAAGTCCCACAGTTCGACCTCCTTGATCGGATCGGCTCCGTGGTCCTTGGCGGATGTCGGTCGGTCGTCGCTCAGACGCGGATAACGCTCCTGCCATACGGACGCTTGATGTTCGAGGGCGATCGCGGCGTCCTTGTACTTCTTGTATTCGAGTAACTGCTGGATCAGCTCACTGCACGAGTCATCGGCCAGAGAAATCTCGGCGGGGACTTCTTCTTCCTCCTCGGCTCGCGGCAATACCTGCCGACTCTTGATCTCGATCAGGGAACTGGCCATGACGACGAAGTCACCGACGAGATCGAGGTCCAAGAACTCCAGCACATCCAAAAACTGAAGGAACTGCCCGGTGATCTTGGCGATCGGCAGTTGGGCAATGTCCACCTCGTTCCGCCGCACCAGATAGAGGAGCAGATCGAGCGGTCCGGTGAAGAGATCGAGTTGAACTCGGTAGTCGGCCATGCGGCTGTTCTCGCCGGACAAGAGGAGGCTTCGAGGCGTGTAGGAGAGGCACTCTTGCCTCGTCCCGGTTGTCCTTATCGTCACAATCGGCCGGTCGAATCCAGCCGGGGAATCCCCGGGGCCGATTCCGCCCGTGAATGGCTGACCGCAGCAGGGCCAATGCGTTTTTCAATTTGGGGTGCCAAGGTCACGGAGCTTCGACGTGGCCGTGTGAGTACGTCATCGCATTTTCCCGATTTCACGGCCACGTCGAAGCTCCGTGACCGGGGCACCCCATCCCCTAGTTTCCACATGGCGATGGCCCTGTGAGCTCATCGCAGTCGGTCGACAGATTGGCACGGGGAGGCGTAAAGTCCCGACGAATGAGGAACCTCAAAAACGCCCAACTCAATGGGAAGCGGGTGATTCGATGAACGATCTGTTGTTACGTGGTTGGCGATGGATGACGGTGGCAGTTCGATGTTGCGCCGGGCGTCGGACGGTTGGCTTGGCTCTCGTGATCGTGGCCGCCGGCCTGATGCAAGTCGGTCACGCGCAGCGGCGGAATCTCGGGATCATGCCCGCCGACCGCAACGGTGTGCCGACGTGGGAGGTTGATCCGGCTTTTAAAGAGGATGTCTTCACGTTCGTGCGCATCAAGTACAACTCGCAGCGCAACTGGAGCCGATGGGCGACAGACTTTCCCGACAGTGATCTCAACTTTTCGTACCGGTTGCAGCAGCTCACGTCGCTCAAGGTCGATCCGAACGGCCGCATTATCGAACTGACCGACCCCGAACTGTTTCGCTACCCGTTCGTCTACATGATCGAACCGGGCGACCTCGAATTCGATCCCGAAGAGGTCAAGTCGCTGCGGCGGTATCTGCTCAACGGCGGCTTCCTGATGGTTGACGACTTCTGGGGCGAGGCCGAATGGTCCAACTTCTACTATGAGATCAAAAAGGTCTTCCCCGACCGCGAGCCGATCGAACTGCCGCTCGACCACCCGCTCTTTCACTGCGTCTACGACCTGAAGGAGAAGCCGCAGATCCCCAGCATCGGCCAAGCGCTGATGGGCCGCAGCCAAGGGATCACGTGGGAGCGCCCCGACGCGAAGGAGGTCCACTACAAGGGGATCTTCGACGACAAGGGCCGCCTGATGGTCATCATCTGCCACAACACCGACCTCGGCGACGGCTGGGAGCGCGAGGGCGAAGACCCATGGTACTTCACCGAGTTTTCCGAAAAGAAAGCCTACCCCATGGGAATCAACATCGTGTTCTATGCCATGACGCACTGACGAGCGGGGAACTCGGAGCGTGGAGTTCCGGTCCCCTCGCCCCGGCTTTGCGGGGAGAGGGTTAGGGTGAGGGGGTCTTCGAGGACGGGACGACCATGCCGTTGAAACCACGCCGCACAGACGAGCAAACAGACTTCGCGAGGCAACTTCGCGCGCCAGCCCTGTCCCTGAGCGAGTCCTCTGGAACGTGCTGCGGAACAGGCAAGTTGCCGGACTCCGATTTCGCCGTCAGATTCCCGTCGGCCCCTACTGTGTTGATTTCATCTGCTCATCTGCCAAGCTGGTTGTCGAACTGGATGGGAGGAGTCATGAAGGGCGGCGGAAGCATGATGCCAAGCGAACGGAGTATTTGAACGGACAGGGGCTGCGCGTGTTTCGTGTCACCAATGATGATGTCTTGGACGATGTCGAGTCGGTGGCGATTGCTCGTGAAGCTGGAATTGATGTTGTGGCCTGGTTGAATGGGAAGTGGAGTCCGCCGGGCCGCGAGCGCGACTGTGAGTCGAATGGTGATCGGAAGCCCCCCTCACCCTAACCCCTCCCCCGAAGACGGGGGAGAGGGGACAAGGCAGAAGCCAAGACCAAGATTCAAACAACAATCTCAACCGGAGTTGTTGCGTTTTTTGGCTGGGATTGCGGCTTGATAGCATCCGTCAACAAGTTGGTTTCTGTCCCTGTCAGATTTGGTTGGAGTGCGTGATGTCTCAGACAGCCGCAATTACCACGAGTGGGATGGCGATTCTTCGGCGCATCGTTGATCCCGAGGAACCGTTTGCTTCCGAGGAGGTGGCTCGGGGCAGTGATGCGGTGGACGTTTTGCCCTGCCGTTGTCCGTCGAATGAATTGGCTGGCGAAAAAGAACCGCGAGGGGAAGTGGTCTGTCGCTGAGGAGCAACTGCTCAACAATGACATTCGGGTGGGGCAGACGCTCGGAATCTTGCAATCGAAGGCATGGCGGTCACTCAGCGCGGCAAGTTCATTTGCAACGCGCAGATCGTGTTCTCGCTTACTCGCATGAAGGCGATTGGTCTGTGTTTTCCGCCCCAATAGGGGACCGTGAAGCCAGCCCAGCCCGCTTGCCGATTAACTTTCGGTGGAGATTCAACATGGATCGGTGATCTCCCGATTCCTAACCCGTGTCGCTCTTGCGACAGGTGGCCACCTCGCTCCGGCAATTCCGGCCGTTGCAATCCGGTGCATGTTTAGGCAACAATCTCGTCACCGTCTCATCCAATTCCCACATCGGTCTCATTTGAAAAGGCGTGCCATGATCAAACAGCGTCTCAGATACTTCTTGGGTTTCTCCCCGAGTCAAAGCTTCACTCGCCGTTGTTATGCGGCTGGCTTGATATCACTGGCTTGTCTGGTCACGACGACTTGCCCTGTAAAGACGACCGAGTCTTCGGCCTCGAGCCACTCGGCGGTCTGTGCTTCCAGCCTGACCGGTGTGCATTCGGTGGCCTGTGAAAGCGGGAAGGCATTTTGTGCGATTCCCCCGGTCGATCCCAAAATGCTCGCAACGGCGCGAGCGGCGTTCGTTGCTGCGGCTCCGCAGTTTCCCTTGGCGGATACGTTCAAACTGCATAGTCGTAAGACAGCCTCCAAGACAATCTATTTGGACTTCGATGGTCACGCCACGACAGGAACCCCGTGGAACTCGGGCGGCAACACCATCACGACCGAAATCTATTCCTTTGAAGGGGACAACTCCTTTTCCAATAACGAGCTGACACAGATTCAAGAAATCTGGCAGCGCGTGTCCGAGTGCTATTCCCCGTTTGATGTAAACGTGACTACTGAACCTCCTGTGGTTGCAGACCTCATTAACTCGGGTGGTCCTGATACGCGCTGGGGGATTCGAGTCGCTATTGGAAAATCAACACCCGACCCTGCACCGTCCGCAGGTGGCGTGGCCTATTTGGGAAGCTTTACGTGGGACACCGACACGCCGACGTTCGTGTTTTCTTCCAGGTTGGGCAATTTCGGAAAGTACATTGCGGACGCCACTGTTCACGAAGTCGGACACACGCTCGGCCTGTCTCATGATGGTCGCAGTACTCCCAGCGAAGGCTACTACCAAGGGCACGGAACTGGCGTGACGGCTTGGGCTCCCCACATGGGCGTGGGCTACTACGTCAACATCGTTCAATGGAGCAAGGGCGAATACACCGCCGCGAACAACCAAGAAGATGACTTGGCGATCATCGTCGATCCAACGAATAACGGCTGGAGCGGTCCAAACGGTTTCGGTTATCGCCCCGATGATGCGGCAAACACCTACGCGGCCTCTGCGGCAATCGCCGGGGCGACTGCAGGCGCGACGTTCAACGTGGATCAGAAGGGCATCATCGAAAAGACGACCGATGTGGACTGGTTCAAGATCACCGCCGGTGCTGGTTCCATCAATCTGAACGCGGTGGGTGGACCGGAGAACACGATGCTGGACATTCAACTGGAGCTATACAACGCTTCGGGAACCTTGCTGACCACCAACAATCCCGTGGATGAACTCACCGCGTCGATCAGCCGAACAGTTGCTTCAGGGACCTACTACGTCAAGGTCGATGGCGTCAGCCGAACGGGGCCTGGTACGGGCACCCCTCCTGATGAGGGATATACGGAATACAGCAGTCTCGGCCAGTATCGGATCACGGGCACGTATACCGGGGGAGGCAGCGTTGCCGGAGGCAACGTCGTCGCGAGCTACAACGACAAAACTAAGACACTCACCTTGACGGGTGACGTGAGTTCCAATGCCGTGAAAGTCACTTTCACCCCCGACGCCCCGATGTCCGTGACGGGCAAGATTTTGGTAGAAGGTTTGAATGGCACGAAAATCAACAACAAGGCGATTGTGAACAACAAATCGACGATCCCGCTGATTGCTCACACGGGTAAGTTGAACTTCGGTGCGGTTATGAGCGATGGCGATGATTACCTCACCGTCATGGGCGTCGATGCTTCGCAACTTTACTTTAACCTCGGGGGCGGTGCCGATACCGTGGCTTTGAATCTCTGTAAAGCCGACAAACTAAACGTGGACGGTGGCACGGGAATCGACATTCTGTTGACACCACCGGGAAATACGCTGCCAGCCGGTGCCCCGAACCGAGTCATTAAGAACGTTCCGTGATGTACTAGTACGGCGCGGCATCACCTGCTGGCGAGAGATGTTGAGAACCCCGGTCGATCCTCGACCGGGGTTCTTTCGTTTTAAGGACCTGGTGGTTCAATGCCGAGTCGCAACCCTGTCGTCTCAATCACCTCAATCACCGCGTCTAAACATGGGTGATTTCACCGCTGCGTTCGGGGTGTTGGAGCAGCCTCTTCGACCACGCGATGCAGCTGCGCGGCACGGATCACCCAACTCGCACTCGCCAGAATTCTCTTCAGCCCACTCACCGACATCTCTCGTGAGATGTACCCACAGCCAGACTCCATCCTGCCTATCCCACCCTTGCGCGATAGCATCCCGCCATCGACGACCGACCTTCCACGCTTTTTGAAAACTGTTTGAACTTGCAGGGCAATCGACATGCTTCCCCACGGCAACAACCAACGCAGTACACGCCACTCCAAGTCACCAAACAAGTCCGACCCAACCGCCACTACGAACAGACACTGGCATATTTCGTAAGAATGTGGATAAGTTCAAGCAGCGCAGCTCCGGTCACCCGATCAGTGAATCTGTGCTGGTTGAGCGGCGAGGCTCATCAATTCTACGGCACTGCCACAACGGACGAGGACAACACCTGACATGCGACTTGCGACCGTGTTGACTCCGATGTCCGATGAGAATCTCACGCTGGCTGCTCAGTGTGGCGTGACCGATGTGGTTGGGCGGTATCCCGGTCAGAGCCTCGACGATTTGTTCGAGATGCGCGATCGCGTCGAATCGTTTGGGATGAAGCTGGCGACGGTCGAAGGCTATCTTCCGATCGAGAACCTCAAGCTGGGACGGGACGACGGGGCCGAGTTGGCTCAAATGCGGCGGCTCTTCGACAACATGCGTCAGGTCGGCGTGAAGATCCTCTGTTACAACTTCATGGCCGGAACCGACTGGGTCCGCACGCGGCTTGATGTACGCGATCGTGGCGGCGCGAAGGTGACGGCGTTCCGCTTGGCTGAGGTGCAGCAGGCGCTCTCATTAAACCGCCCCGCTCAGAACGAGGCATCGGCGACACAAGCCACCTGCACCCAGACACCCCTCACCGCGACCGATGTCATCACCGCCGAGGCACTCTGGCGGAACCTCGAACACTTCTTGCGTGAGCTGGTTCCCGCTGCCGAAGATGCGGGCGTGACGTTGTGCATGCACCCCGATGACCCGCCGTTACACGAGCTACTCGGTCGCGCGCGGATCATGAACTCGGTCGAGAACTTTGAGCGGCTGGTGCAGCTCGTCCCGAGTCCCTCGAACGCGATCTGCTTTTGTCAGGGAACGTTCGCGGCGATGGGCTGCGACATCCCCGCGACCATTCGCCGCCTCGGCCCGCACATCCAGTACGTTCACTTCCGCGACGTGCGCGGCACGCGCGACGACTTCGTTGAGACCTTCCACGACAACGGCCCGACCGACATGGCCGCCGCGATGCGCGCCTATCGCGACATCGGTTTCACCGGCCCGATGCGCCCCGACCATGTGCCTCAACTGTACGGCGAGGACGACGGCGAACCGGGCTACACGATGCTCGGGAGGTTGTTTGCCTACGGCTACATGCGCGGGCTGATGCACGCGACCGAGGCCGAAGCGGTTTTCAAGTGATATTGCTGGGCCATCGCCTGCTTCAATGTAGTTGTCCCGTTCCTTTCGGGGACACTCGCCGGGGAGGAGCATGGGCGGTTTGGGTGACATGCTTATTGCCCAAACAGGCATGTTCCTCAGGAGGGTGGGACCAGCTCGCTTCGAGCGCCGACCTACCCTCGCGCAATCAGTGAAAATCGTGGTGGGCCTGCGCGGCGAAACGCTGCTGGGCCCACCCTGGCCTGCGCAAAAGTTGGGGTTGGTTGTGGGTTGTGGTTATCCGGGAAGTGTTCCGAATGGAGTGTTGCCGAGGGCGCGTTGTCGTTGGGC
>Ga0209086_10003109_pt1 | contig 12747 bp, 13 predicted proteins | sample M_130207_XF_Meta_FD_187312 | JGI IMG/M metagenome (GOLD analysis project Ga0209086, IMG submission 187312) | Freshwater microbial communities from Lake Montjoie, Canada to study carbon cycling - M_130207_XF_MetaG (SPAdes) (version 2) | ecosystem: Environmental > Aquatic > Freshwater > Lake...
TCACTCGGCGAGACAAGCGCCTGCACCTCAAGCAGCAGCGGGCGCGAACCCTCCATCGTGCAGGCCACGACGCTGCCGACGGCACCGAGCTCGTCGCGGCCAAGCAGCGCCGAGGGATCTTCGACGGCTTCGAGCCCACGACCTGTCATGGCAAAGACGCCGAGCTCGGAGGTCGCACCAAAGCGATTCTTGGCGGCCCGCAGCACGCGCAACTCTCCCCCACGCTCGCCCTCAAAGAGCAGCACGGCATCGACGAGATGCTCCAACACCTTGGGGCCTGCGACCGCACCATCCTTGGTGACGTGCCCGACGAGCACGATCGCCACGCCATGTTCCTTGGCGACGCGCAGGAGTTCGCCTGCCGCCTCGCGCACCTGCGAGACCGAGCCCGGCGCCGACGAGAGGTCGGCGGTCCACAAGGTCTGGACCGAGTCGACGACACAGACGGCTGGTCGTTCGGCCGCGATCGTGGCTTTGACGATGTTGAGATCGGTCTCGGCCACGACGCGGATCTTGCCGGCACCACCGATTCGCTCGGCGCGCAGGCGTACCTGCGCAGCCGACTCCTCGCCGGTCACCAGCAGCGCGGTCTCGCGCTGCGCGATTGAGGCCAGCGCCATCGTCAGAAGCGTCGACTTGCCGACGCCCGGCTCGCCACCAAGCAGGACGAGCGAGCCCGGCACGATGCCGCCGCCAAGCACACGATCAAGCTCGCCGATACCCGTTGGAATGCGGATCGCCTCATCGGCCGAGACGTCGGCGAGCGCAATCGATTCGCGCGCCGCTACCGGCCCCGAGCGTCCGCTGCGTTGCACCGACGAGCGCTGCTCTTCGACCGTCCCCCAGGCCTCACACGACGGGCAGCGTCCCTCCCACTTCGGCAGTACCTCGCCACAGGCCGAGCAGACAAAGTGGGAGGTAGCACGCGCCATGTCCACAGGCTAGTGTCGGGGACGGATACGCCGAGCGCGCGCTCACGGACAGCTTGCGCGCAGGCACACCGTCAGATTCCGGCAGCAGCCAGCGCCCACATCAGGACCACGCCGGCCGTGACCGTCACAAACGCCGTGACGACAGTCCCACCCTGACGGGCTGCGGGGATCATGTCACGCGTCGCGAAGTAGATCAGCGTGCCGGCAAAGAAACCTGCGTAGCCGAGGATCCAGGCCTCACTCAGGTGCAGCGCACCGCCAAGGAAGGCGCCGATGACGGGAGCGATTGCCCCCGCAAAGACGAGCGCCCAGGTTCGTCGTGCCGTGTTGCCATGGCGACGCATGATCGACGCGGTCGTCATTCCGTCTGCGAAATCGTGGGCCAAGACGGCAATCAGGATAGCCACGCCAATCGCAGTGGAGACCTGAAAGCCAATGCCGATCGCAAGCCCATCGATGAAGGAGTGCACAACCAACGCGCCTGCACCGATCAGGCCAACGTGAGGATGGCGGTGTTCGCCACCCGAATCGTCGTCGGTCGGGTGCGGGCCGATCAGCTCTTCGAGCGCGAACATCAGCAGGAAGGCGACGGCCAGCAGGATGTACGGCAACGGGACAGTGCCCACCGTTGGCAGCCCAGCACTGCTGAGCTCTGGCAGCAAATGAAACGCCACGAGCCCGAGCATCGCGCCGCCAGCCAGGCCGTAGACGAGGTGCAGTCGCCGGTGCGCACGGAGCGCCACAGCACCGCCAAGCATGGTGGTGAAGAACGGCAGGATCTTCAGTACGGCGATCACAGATGGGAATGATACTCATTATCAGGTAGACTGCAACCAGTGAGTGCTTCGTCGACCCATCACCACCACCCCGCCTCCCCCATCTGGGAGGCCCATGCGCGCGCGGCACTTGCCGCTCAGGGATCGCGCGCGGGCGGCGCACGCCAACTCGTCATCGCCGCGCTTGCCGGCCAGGCTTGCTGCGCGAGCGCACAAGAGATCCACGCCCAAATCGCGGTCACTGGTGGAACCACCGGCATCGCCAGCGTCTACCGCACGCTCGACCTCCTCCACGGCCTGTCGCTGATCACGCGCATCGACACCGGCGATGGGGTTGCTCGCTTCGAACCTGCTCATCCCGACGGCGCGCATCACCATCACCTCGTCTGCGACACGTGCGGCAGCGTCGAGGCCTTCCACGACGACGCCCTCGAGACGGTCATCCACACCGTCGCCGACCGAGTCGACTTTCGCGTTGACGCGCACGACGTCGTGCTTCGCGGCGCCTGTCGCAGCTGCCGCTAGGTGTCCTCACAACGACGACGGGCCGAGGATTTCTCCCCGGCCCGCAACATCGTTACCTTGTCGCGAGAACTACTCGCTGACCTCGACCAGATCTGCCGGCGGCGCATCGGGCGTCGGCGGGACGATGTCCATCGAGACCTCGTCCGTGCCCTCCTTGCGATCCACGAGGATCGTCGAGCCATGCTGCATCTGCTGCGCGAGCACGAAATCGGCCAACGGGTCTTCGAGGATGCGCTGGATCGCACGGCGCAACGGCCGGGCACCCATCGCCGGGTCGTACCCCTCTTGGACCAGCAGCTCCTTCGCGGTCTCCGTGAGTTCGATCGCGACCCCGTGGACCTCGAGCTGCTCGCGGAGGCGATTCAGCATGAAGTCAACGATGTGCAGGATCTGCTCACGCGACAGCTTGTGGAAGACGATCACTTCGTCGATACGGTTGAGGAGCTCCGGGCGGAAGACGCGCTTCAGCTCGGTCATGATCTTGCCCTTCATATCCTCGTAGGACTGGCCACTCTCGTCGTCCGCCTGCGAGAAACCGAAGTTTTGGTTCTTCGCAATCGTGGCCGCGCCAATGTTCGACGTCATGATCACGATCGTGTTGCGGAAGTCGACCTTACGTCCCTGCGAGTCCGTCAAGTTGCCCTCTTCGAGGACCTGCAAGAGGATGTTGAAGACGTCGGGGTGGGCCTTCTCGATCTCGTCGAGGAGCACCACCGAGTACGGCTTGCGGCGCACAGCCTCTGTCAGCTGACCACCCTCGTCGTACCCGATGTAGCCGGGCGGCGAACCGACGAGACGCGAGACGGAATGCTTCTCCATGTACTCGGACATGTCGACCTGGATCATCGCGCCGTCGTCGCCGAAGAGGAACTGGGCGAGCGTACGGGCGAGCTCGGTCTTGCCGACACCCGAGGGGCCAAGGAAGATGAACGAGCCCGAGGGCCGCTTCGGATCCTTGATGCCGGCACGGGCGCGACGGATCGCACGCGAGACGGCAGCGATGGCCACGTCCTGGCCGATCACGCGCTTGTGGAGTTCTTCCTCCATGCGGATCAACTTCTGCGTTTCGGCCTCGGTCAGCTTGAAGACAGGGATACCGGTCCACATCGAGACGATGTCGGCGATCTCTTCCTCGCCGATCGACGGCTGCTCGGCAGCGCCTTCGCCCTCGGACCAGCTCTCCTCGGCCTCGCGCTTGTCGTTCGAGAGCTTGCGCTCCTGATCGCGCAGGTTGGCGGCCGCTTCGAAGTCCTGGCCTTCGATCGCCGTCTCCTTCTCCTTGCGGACGCGCTCAATCTCGTCTTCCAACTCGCGCTGGGCCGGCGGTGCCGACATCGTCCGGATGCGCATGCGCGAAGCGGCCTCGTCGATCAGATCGATTGCCTTGTCTGGCAGGTACCGATCTTGGATGTAGCGACTCGACAACTCGGCCGCGGCGACCAACGCCTCGTCCGTGATGCGGATGCGGTGATGCGCCTCGTAGCGATCGCGCAGACCACGCAGGATCTGGATCGAGTCCTCGACGGTTGGCTCTTCGACACGAACCTCTTGGAAACGTCGCGCCAGCGCCTTGTCGCGCTCGAGGTACTTGCGGTACTCATCGAGCGTCGTGGCACCAATCGTCTGCAGCTCGCCACGCGCCAAGGCGGGCTTGAGAATGCTGGCCGCGTCGATCGCACCCTCTGCAGCACCAGCGCCTACGAGGTTATGCAACTCGTCGATGAAGAGGATGATGTCGCCACGCAGCGCGATCTCCTTCATTACCTTCTTCAAGCGCTCCTCGAACTCGCCGCGGTACTTCGAACCGGCCACGAGAGCCGCCAGGTCGAGCGTGTAGATCTGCTTATTCTTGAGCAGATCCGGCACCTGACCACTCGAGACGCGCTGTGCGAGCCCCTCGACGACGGCCGTCTTGCCGACGCCGGGCTCGCCGATCAGCACGGGGTTGTTCTTCATGCGGCGGACGAGAATCTGCATCATCCGCTCGATCTCGGTCTGGCGTCCAACGACAGGGTCGAGCTTGCCTTCGGTCGCCAGCTTCGTCAGGTTGCGACCGAACTGGTCGAGCAACTTCGACGACTTCTTCGACTCGGGCGACCCAGCACCGGCCCCTGCACCAGCAGTAGCGCCACCGGACTGCGAGCGGCGACCCGGACCCGACAGCATGCGAATGATCTCGTTGCGAATCTTCTCGGCGTCAGCATCGAAGTCGAGCAGGATGCGGGCAGCGACACCCTCGTTCTCGCGGACGAGTCCGAGCAGGATGTGCTCCGTGCCGATGTAGTTATGACCAAGCGAGAGCGCCTCGCGGAGTGCCAATTCGAGAACCTTCTTGGCGCGCGGCGTAAACGGAATCTGACCCGTCGTGACCTCTTCGCCCTGGCCGACGATGCGCGCAACATTCGCGCGGACGTCCTCGACCGTAATGTCGAGGGAGTCGAGCACGCGCGCGGCGAGACCCTCCTCCTCACGCAGCAGGCCGAGCAAGATGTGCTCGGTGCCGATGTAGTTGTGCTTGAGTGCACGGGCCTCGTCCTGTGCAAGGACGACAACCTGGCGTGCACGCTCTGTAAATCGTTCAAACATTGTTGGCCTCCTACCTGCTATTTCGCAGGGTCCCGGTGTGCGGATTCCACCACTTCACCGGTAGGTTGCTCACACTACCAGAGGGTGATTCACACCCGTTCGGTCGAATGACCCGGGTTACGTCTTAGGTACGCATTGCGGGGAACAAGATGACCTCGCGGATCGTGTCCTGCGCGGTCAACAACATCGCCAAGCGGTCGATGCCAAGCCCCACACCACCGGTCGGTGGCAGGCCGTATTCGAGCGCCGTCACGTAGTCCTCATCGAGTGGGTGGGCCTCCTCGTCGCCTGCGCGTCCAGCAGCGGCCTGCTCCTCGAAGCGGGCGCGTTGGTCGTCGGGATCGTTGAGTTCCGAGAAGCCGTTCGAGATCTCCATGCCACCACAGAACGCCTCGAACCGCTCGACCAGGCCCTCCCCACCCGGCTTGCGACGAGACAACGGCGATAGCTCAACCGGATAGTCGACGAGGAACGTCGGGGCAATCAGCGTGGGCTCAACGAAGTGCGAGAGCATGTGGTCAACGAGTTGTGCCCACGTCTTATCGCGCGACGTATCGACACCCTGGCTCTTGAGATAGTCCACCAAGGGCTGTGGATCGCGACCCAGAGTGAGCGGGTTGATGCCCGTCTTCTGCTCGATCGCTTCGCCCAGCGTCATCCGTTGCCACGGCGCACCGAAGTCGATCTCCTGGTCCTTGACCGTCACCTTCGTCGTGCCACAGACCGCCAGCGCTGCAGCCGTGACGATCTGCTCGGTGCGCGTCATCACGTCTTCGCAGTCGGCGTAGGCCTCGTAGAACTCGAGCATCGTGAACTCGGGGTTGTGCTTAGGGGAGACGCCCTCGTTGCGGAAATCCTTGCCGAGCTCGTAGACGCGCTCGAGGCCGCCGACCACGAGACGCTTGAGATACAGCTCGGTTGCGACCCGCAGGTAGAGGTCGCGATCCAGCGTGTTGTGGTGCGTGACGAAGGGACGCGCAGCCGCACCACCGTAGAGCGGCTGGAGCACCGGCGTCTCGACCTCAACGAAGTTTGCGTCGTCGAGCGTGCGGCGAATGCTCGCGATCATCTTGGCGCGCGCCACGAAGCGATCGCGCGCCTCCGGGTCGGTCATCAAATCGAGGTAGCGCTGGCGATGCCGAACTTCGACGTCCTGCAATCCATGGTGACGGTCGGGGAATGGCAGGCGGCATGGCGCGAGCTCGACCCACTCGGCGACCTTGACGCTCAGCTCGCCTCGGCGCGTTCGTGTGGCGGTGCCGACAACGCCAATCAGGTCGCCGATCGAGACGGAGCGAACCTGCTCGAACACCTCCTCACCGAGCAACTCAAGGTCGGCCAGCAGTTGGACGCGACCGGACATGTCCTCAAGGTCGATAAACGACACGCCGCCTTGGCCACGACGGCCGAGCACGCGCCCAGCAATGCGCCACGACTGCGTGCCTGCCTGTTCGGGCTCGAGTCCGTCCTCGGCCGTGCGTAGGTCACCAATCGCGTCTCGCTCACCGAACCGGTGCGGAAGGGACGCGAAGTCCATCGAGTCCTACACGCGCGAGATCGCGGTGATCTCGTACTTGACGGTGCCCTTCGGCGTGACGACGTCAACCTTGTCGCCCTTCTTGCCACCCAGGACGGCACGACCAATTGGCGACTCGTTGGAAAGGCGGTTCAGATCGGGGTCGGCCTCGGCAGAGCCCACGAGCTTGAACTTCATTTCCTTGTTGCGAGCGCCCTTGATGCTGACGGTCGACCCAATCGCCACAACGCCAACCTTGAGGTCGGCCTTCTCAACGATGGTCGCCTCGCGCAGCTGCTGTTCAAGCTCCGCGATCTCGTCCTCAATCTTCGCCTGCTCGTTCTTGGCGTCGTCGTACTCAGAGTTCTCAGAGATGTCGCCGAAGTCACGGGCTTCCTTGATGCGCTCAGCAACCTCACGACGACCCTCGGTCGTTAGGTGCTCATAGCGCCTCTTGAGCTCTTCGTAACCCTCAGCGGTGAGGACGATTTCCTTAGCCACGGACCCTCCGGCAGGTTGATCGGGGCGCCGAGATAGCGCCAGACGAGTCGCATGGTACACAGGGAGAGGCGTGGGGTACGCCGGGCCTTCGATACCCTGCGGCTATGGCGATTGATGTACGCAGCCTCACAGATACCTGGCAGATCGGTTCGGTCGAGATTCCGAGCCGTATTGTGCTTGCTCCGATGGCGGGTGTTTCGGTCCAGGCGTTTCGTCGTCAGGGCCGTCGTTTTGGTGCTGGATTGGTCTGCTCGGAGATGGTTTCCGCGTGTGGTCTCGGGCATCAGAACGAGCGGACGATGAACTACCTGCGGATCTCGCGCGACGAGAAGCCCTTGGCCGTACAGATCTTCGGGTCCGACCCCGCCCTGATGGCGGATGCCGCTCGGATGTGCGTTGACGCGGGCGCCGATCTGATCGACATCAACATGGGTTGCCCTGTCCGCAAGGTCACGAAGACCGGTGCCGGCGCGACGCTGATCTCCGACGGTGCCGAGCGTGGCGCACGCGTCGTGGCTGCTGTCGCTGAGGCCGTCGACGTCCCCGTCACGGTCAAGATGCGCCGTGGCGAGCTGAACGAATCACGCGACTTCACGATCGCCGGCCCTCGCTTCGTCGAAGCCGGTGCACAGGCGCTGACACTCCATCCCCGCAGCGCAAAGCAGATGTACACGGGCCACGCCGACCACGCCTTGACGGCCGAGCTCGTCGAGCTCGTCTCTGTACCCGTGATCGCCTCGGGCGACATCACCTCCCGCGAACGCGCCCATGCTGTCCTCGAGACGACGGGCTGCGCCGCGATCATGATCGGCCGCGGCGCGCAAGGGAACCCGTGGCTGCTCGCCTCGATGGCGGGCGACATCGACGTACAGCCCTCGAACGACGAGGTCGTCGCCGAGCTGGTGCGCTTTATTCGCGAGACGGTCCGCGAGCTGGGCGATCACCGCTCGACGCACTTCCTACGCAAGTTCCACGGCTGGTACCTCAAGCGCGGTACCTTCCAGCGCACCCTGCGCCAGGAGCTGTCGACGCTCGAGACGACGGCCGACGTCGAGGAGGCGCTGTTTCGCGCAGCCCCCGGCGCTCGTGCGCTCGTTGCGGCGATGGAGGCCGAGATCGCCGCGCTCGGCTCGGGTGCGGACGACACCGAGCTGGATCTGCCGATTTCGCTGTACGGCGGTGGCTAGTATTCCGGCCGTGAACAACCCGCTACGAATTCTTGTCGTCCAGAACGACGACGATAAACCCACTGGACGCGTTGGGCTCGCGCTCGAGGCGGCTGGTGTCGAGCTCACCCTCGCGATGGCCTATGCGCCGATTCCGAGCGTCGCCGACTTTGACGGACTCATCTCTCTGCCCGGCACGGGCAACCCCGTTGACGACGAACAAGCCATCCACGATGCCCGCGATGCGATCATCGAGGCGCGGTCGCTCGGCCGCCCTGTGCTCGGCATCTGTCTTGGTGGCCAACTGCTCGCGCAGGCGGCCGGTGCCGAGATCTACCAATCCACGCCGGAACTAGGGATCTATCCGGTACGCACCACGCCCGCCGCACAGGACGACCCGCTCTTCACGGGCATCCCCGCCACGTACGAGAGTCTCCACGCGCACGGCTACGCCTTCGAGCCGATTGAGGGCGCCACGGTCCTGATCGAGAACGACGTGTGCTGTCAGGCGATGCGTATTGGTGATCGCGACTGGGCGCTGCAATTGCACCCCGAGTCAACGCGCGATTGGCTGCATAGTCTTGCCCGGGCGATCGAGCACGACTACACCGGCGATGTGCTGCCGGAAACCGCGGTGTTCTTCCGCGAGATGGGCGTCGACCCGATCCTCTTGCGCCAACAGGCCGACGAACTCGACGAACTCCATACGGCGATCGCCAACCAAATCGCCAGTGGGTTCGCCGATGCCTGCCGCTCGGCTCGCGCTGAGCGCTAGGCGATCGCGTCGATGTTGAGGCGCACGTAGTCGGCCTCAAACGGCTCGGGTAGTCGCGCCAGCACTTCTACAATGAACGCGTCCTGGCGCTCTGCTGGTAGACGTTCCATTGCCCCACCGAGAATCACCGAGCTGAGAAACACCGGTGGCTCGGGCGGATTGACCGGCGCAGCCTGGAGCCAGCACGTCGCCTCGACGAAGCCAGCGGCTCCCAGCAGGGTCTCCGTCTCTGGTGCATCAGCGAAGCGATGCGGATCGACGTAGCCCTCGAAAAACGGACTCCACTCAGGCTCAGCCATCAGCGCGTAGGCCTGCTCGAGAACCTTCGCAATGTTGCCCTTGCCGCCGCACTGCGCGACTAATTGGCCGCCGGGACGAATGATCGCGTGCAGCTGCTCGAAGAGGCGGGCATGATCGGTGATCCAGTGGAATGTCGCAGTTGAGATGACGCCGTCGACCTGCCGATCTGCGAGCTCGAGTTCCAAAAGGTCCATCACCGTGAACTCGATGTTGGCGTGGCCCCCAAGCCGCTCGCGGGCGGCCTCAATCATCGAGGCGGAGCCGTCCAGCGCGATCACATGCCCGTCTGGCAGGCGCTCAAGCAAGAGTTCGGTGACACGACCAGAGCCGCAGCCAGCATCCAGAATCGTCTCGTTCCCTCGCAACTCGAGCCGATCGAGGACGACCTTCCCCCACTCCAACTGTGGTGTGCCAATGCGGTCGTAGGTCTTACCGTCCCAGCCGCGCTTCGTCATGTCGCGATGGCGCGCTGCCAGATCAGTCGCAGGCCTTCGAGCGTGAGCCCGGGCTCGACGCGCGTAATCGTCGTGCAATGCGGAGCGACCAGGATTGCCAGACCACCCGTCGCCACGACGGGGCAATCCGGCGCGCCGAGTTCCGCCCGCAGACGCGTGACGAGACCATCGACGAGACCCGCAAAACCGTAAACCGCTCCCGACTGCAACGAATCGATCGTGGCCGTACCAATCGCGTTCGGCGGTGCCACGAGCTCGACCTTGCCAAGTCGTGCGGCCCGCGCGAAGAGCGCTTCCATCGAGACCTCCATGCCCGGGGCGATCGCACCACCGATAAACGCACCATCCTCGGCCACGACGTCGAAGTTCGTGGCCGTGCCGAAGTCGACCACGATCGCCGGCGTGCCGGCCACGTGGGCGACGGCAGCGGCGTTGGCGATCCGGTCGGGACCGACCTCGCGTGGATTTTGGACGCGCACCGGGACGCCCGTCTTGACGCCTGGTCCGACGACGACTGGCGCGGTACCCGCCACACGCTCGATCACCTCTTCCCAGGCTGCTTGCACAGGTGGAACCGTCGTCGACAGGCACCCGGCATGAATCGCGCTAGCGTCGATACCACGCGAAGACAAGAGGCCGCGCAGCGTTACATCGAGCTCGTCCGCCGTGCGCGTTCGTGTCGCAATACGCCACTCTGCAACCAGCGCCTCGCCATCGAACAGGCCAAGCACGCTCGAGGTATTGCCGACGTCGACGGCGAGCAGCACGAGTTCTAATCCTCGGGCGGCGGTGTGAACTCGGGCGGCAAGGTCGTCAAGACCTCGTGCTCCGGCTTGAGTTCCTCAATCGTGACGTCCTGCGTCGTGTGGACCTCGGCCAGCGGAATGATGCGGCTCGGACGGTTCTTGTCCCAGACCCAGACGTCCTCCATGCGCAGATGAAACAGCGGGTAGGACGGCTGATGCTCGATCTTCATGTCCAGCTTGTTGCAAAGGTAGGTGGCCTCTTGCGTCAACACGCAGTAGCGAAACAGGCCAAAGACGGTGGCGTACTCGCGCTTGAGCGTCAGCTCGAGCTCGGCGTCGTACTCCTCAAGATCTTCTAGGTGCGACACGACTCATTCCCTCCGTTATCAGTCGAAGTGGGATCGTAGACGAGTGACGGTCCACCGATCACCTCAACCCCTTCGCTCGGGAGTGTGGACAGGATGTCGGCGTAGCGACGACCATCGCCCGTGAGCGCACTCGGGGCAACCTCGACGAGCGGTTGCAGGGCAAAGCGGCGTTCGATCAGCCTCGGATGAGGCACAGTCAGGGCCGTAGTCTCAAGCGATTGATCGGCCCACCAGAGCAGATCGAGGTCGAGCGTTCGAGGCCCCCAACGCTCAGCACGTACGCGCTCAGCAGCGACTTCGAGAGCCTGCAGTACAGCCAAAAGCTCGGCTGGCTCGAGCTCGACGGCGAGCAACACGGCGGCGTTGAGAAAATCGTCCTGCTCCGGCCCACCCACCGGCGCTGTGCGAAGCAGCGACGAGACGCTGATCACGCGCACGCCGTCGGTCTGATCGAGCGACTGCAGCGCGCGACGAAACGCCGCCACAACGTCGCCGACGTTGCCACCGAGCCCGACTACGGCTGGTGCCGCGATCATGCCGTGCGGGTGACCGTGACGATGACATCACCAAAGGAGGCACGAATCGGCGCGTGCGGCTTGTGCACGCTGACCGTCACCCGTTCGATGGGAAATCGCTCAATCAGGTCACCGGCAATGCGATCGGCGAGGTGCTCGATCAGGTCGACGGACTCGGCCGTGGCGAGCGCAACGACAGCCTCCGTCACGGCGCCGTAGTCGACGGCATCGTCCAGCGTGTCGGTGTCACAGGCACGATCGGAATTCGGCACGAGCTCGACGTCGAACACGAACTCTTGCCCCTGCGCCTTCTCTTCGGGAAGGACACCGTGGAAGGCGAAGACCTCGATGCCTTCGATGCGGATACCGAGCTCGCGGGTCATCCCTGCACCATGCCACCGGCGCGCACGGCGCGCAACACCGTGAGCGCGTCGGCGTGCGCCTGCACGTCATGGACGCGCAACACCCACGCCCCGCATTCGACGGCCGCGAGTCCGGCTGCAACCGACGCGAAGGTGCGATCACGCTGAGGATCACCCACCAGCTCGCCAAGAAATCGCTTGCGCGAAACGCCCACCAAGACCGGACACCCCGTCGTCGTCGCGATCGTCGACGTCGCCGCCAGCAAGGCGAAGTTGTGGTTGCTGGTCTTGCCAAAGCCGATCCCTGGATCCACGCAGATGCGCTCGGGCGCAATGCCGTCCGCCACCAGCGCCTCGACGCGCTGCCGGAGATACGTGCTGACATCGACCACCACATCGTCGTAGTGCGGGTTGTCTTGCATCGTCCGCGGATCGCCCTGCATGTGCATCACGCAGATGTCGGCCTCGGCGTCACGCACCACTGCAACCATCCGCGGATCGAACGTCAGCGCCGTGATGTCATTGACCATCGTGGCCCCGGCAGCAATCGCCGCCTCAGCGACTGCGCTCTTCTTAGTGTCGATCGAGATCTGCCGCGTCGTGCCAGCCCGGATGCCACGCACCACGTCGATCACTCGACGCAATTCCTCCTGCTCCGAGATCGGCTCTGCACCTGGGCGAGCAGATTCGCCACCGACATCAACGAACTCGGCGCCCTGCTCCGCCAACAGCAGCCCCTGTGCAATCGCTGCCTCACGATCATCAAAGCGTCCGCCATCCGAGAACGAGTCGGGCGTGACATTGACGACACCCATCAGGGCCGGGCCGGGCACACGACGTTCGAGCGAATCCATCGTGAAAGCCTACGGTGCCCCGCCACACAATGCCCCAAACAGCAGTAGCGGAGGTAGGACTCGAACCTACGACACGCGGATTATGATTCCGCTGCTCTAACCAACTGAGCTACTCCGCCGAACGCCCGGATGCTACCCGAAGTCTGCGCCGCGGCGTTGCGGGTTCGCAGTCGCCAAGGCCAACGCATCGCGCAGCCAAAGATGCCCATGGCTCCACAAAGCCCGGCCATGTTCCCACGCGCCGATCCGGGCGTAGATCGGATGCCACGGGAAGTTTGTCTGCATCGCAGCGAGGTAGGCCGGCGACTCGTCGTGCGAGCCGGCGATCGAATCGCGGGAACTCCACCACATGATCAGTGGTATTCGTGTA
>Ga0209086_10003111_pt1 | contig 12746 bp, 7 predicted proteins | sample M_130207_XF_Meta_FD_187312 | JGI IMG/M metagenome (GOLD analysis project Ga0209086, IMG submission 187312) | Freshwater microbial communities from Lake Montjoie, Canada to study carbon cycling - M_130207_XF_MetaG (SPAdes) (version 2) | ecosystem: Environmental > Aquatic > Freshwater > Lake...
TGGAATAGTATAAAACTGATTATTTTCAGGAACACAATCAAATTGTCTCTTAAAGTTATCCTTTTCAAATATTCTTGAACTAACATTATTGTCAAAATCCATTGTTGCATGACTTTGCGGGTCATTAGGCAATATATATGCATGATTTTGTTGCAAATCCCTTGCAGTCCATGCTGGCATAATAACCCTTGATTGGTCTGTTGTCAAAAATGTATCACAAACTGGATATTCAATGGGCTCTGTATAAACACTTTGTCTTTTATATTGAACAGTGTCTAAACAATCACGATTTACACGTTTATCTATTCCCAATAATGCACTTTGAACATCTGTGCTATGAGTCCACAAATTTGCGCCCCATTTTTGCGGAATAATTTGAGGGTCTAACATAAAACATGGTTTGGCACCTGGTCCAGGAACATCTAATACCCAACGACCTTGGTCTGTTTGTTGTTGTAATTGTTTTGATATTCTTGCAGGGTCATCATGAAATCTTGTAAAAGCCATTTATAATAATATTATATAAAATTATCTATAATATCTATAATATCTATAATATCTATAATATCTATAATATCTATAATATCTATAATATCTATAATATCTATATACTTTTGAATCTTCTAAATATACATTTGCAATTCTAGAACAAATCAATTTGTCCTGTAACATCATGTGCATTAGCAATAGTACCAGTATAATTTAAATATAAGAGAAGTCTATCACCTGCATTTAATCGTGTAGAGCTATTATAAAAACTGTCATTTGTTATAGATGAAGCAAATATTATTTCAAATGCAGTAGGTATAATACAATATGTTCTCATTGCTATTGCTGTAGGCACGTTATTTGCTTGATTTAAAGTCCATGTTATTCCACTACCAGCTATAATATATGTTCCATTAGATACACCTGTTGAACCAGATGTAATGCCAGATGTAGCTGATAAATACTGACCAATTTGAATAGTTCCTGATACAGCACTTGTTACTGTAAGAATTGTTCCTGAAATTGTTCCACTAAATGTAGCAGTGGCTTTATAACTAGTTGATGTCATAGAGGTGCTGGAAACTGTTTGAGAATTACTTACAGTCCATATTAAACCACTTCCTGATACAATATATGTTCTATTTGATATTCCAGAACCAGTTAACAATTGTCCTATTTGAATTGTCCCGATAACAGCTGATGTTACTGTAAGAGTTTTTAGTGAAATGCTTCCTGTAAATGTAGCAGGACCTAAATTAGGGTCTTGGTCTGTATTTGGTTGATATTGTACGGTAAGTATTACTTCTCCTGCACTAGGAGCCACATTAAGAGAACCAGATATTCCTGAAATCAAGCTTGGTTGTTGAATGCGAAAATATGGGGGTGGTGTTCCATTATCTGGAAATACACCTGCACTAACAGCAGTTGTTCCAGGCCACAACCATCCACCAGCTGGAGCACTATTTACATTGCCTCTAAGACCATAATATATAATAGAAGGATATACATATGTTGAAAAGCCTTTATTTCCTGCTGATTTGGTAACCAAATCTGTACCTGGACCAACTTGAATTCCAGAAGTTGCTAAATATGTTGGATTTATAATAACGGCTGGAGTAGTTTGAAGAATATCAGATGATGTATAAGGTTGTGTTCCTGTTGCTCGTTTAGTTCCTACAGTTGTACTACGCATTTGTATAGAACCTGTATCAGGTCCAATAGTATCATTTGTTTCAACACCTACATATGAACCTGTTGACAAATTATTAGTTGGAGGAGCTACATATATATTTAAATCTCGTGTTGTTATAATATTTGTATTTGATACTAATATGCCGCGTTTATTCCCTTGACCATTTGAACGTACGTTAATAGTTGAAGCCTTAAGACAATTAAAAGAGAAAGATTCTGAAGTTAATATTCCTATTCCATTTGCCTCTATAGCATATACATTTGATGTACCAACAACTGATGCCGATGAATTATCAAGTGTTAAAACAGCACTACGTAATTTAGATGTAACACTTGAAGTTCCTCCAAAAACTACTCCTTTTAATGTATGGTGTTCTGATGATGTAAGATAAAGGGTAACATCTTCTATACGACAGTTTTCACCCATTGTAATCAAAGTTGTATCAGCTGTTACACCTAACATCTGAATAACTACAGTTTGAAGACTAAGACCACGAATAGAAGTTCCATTAGTAATTGTAATGCCTGAAGACAAATTATATGTACCTGGAAGTATCCATACTGTTTGTCCAGTTGATACAGCGGCAACAGCTGCTTGAACAGTAAGATATGGCAATCCTCCAACAGAAGCAGTTGCATCATTTCCATATACAGCATCAACGACAGCTGTATTTCCTAGTTCAGTTATACCTAATGGTCCTTGTAATCCAGTAGCACCTTGTGGTCCAGTGACACCTTGTGCTCCAGTAGGACCTTTTAATCCAGTTAGACCTTGTGCTCCAGTAGCGCCTTTTTCTCCTGTTAAACCTCGAGGTCCAATAGGTCCAGGTGCGCCTGTAGGTCCAGTTATAACATTAGGATTATTATTAATATTGCAACATCTTTTTGAACCTAAATAATCTGAATAATTTCTGTTAAATGATGACATTATTTGTTATAGGTTTAGACAAATTTTTATGAAAAAAACACATAATTAAGTATTTATATACATATAATAATTTACACCTTTGTATATCCGTAAGGAAGATGATTGCTCATTTATTATATTTCTAATCCATTCTACTGAGCATTTATATATACCTTTTAGACAAACTTTTCTAATGACACGCAATTATAAGTCGTCCCACTAAAGTTTAGAACTTTAATTTCCATTACCCACGTGTCACCCACAGCAATCGTAGCGGTAGCATAACTCGTCTTATTAGTAGCACCTCCAGAACTGGATAAAGCTGCACTTATCGTGCGGGATGCTCCACTCGCATTCGTAATATTCACTATATACAGCCCATTTATTCTTCGATTATTCAAAACTAAACCAGTCATATTTGCTGTAATAGGGAACGAATAATTACGAGTAGATGCGTCATTACCGCCAAGAGTAAGAACCCCAGCGGTGAATGATACTGGCGCCACTGAGCCGGTGGTTAATTGAAGGCCATCCACAGCCATTAGATTTGTTGAAGGATTATAAGTTAAGGTCGCACTATCAAATGAAGGCGCGTAATACCCACTTAAACCACCAGATTGAACGAAAGTCAAATAATAAGTTGAAGCGGTACTTGGTTGGTCGGTGTGATAAACACCACCTTTAAATCCAGACACATTCATCGTTGATGCTGATGTAAAAGACAGTTGAGTTGGTGCTAATATTGCGGTTGGAACTGCACTTGTAGAAAACCTTATTCCAACATCACTACTCATTTCTAACGCTTGAAATGAGTCTGTTTTTTCTAAAATAACAGAGTTCGGTGACATAGACGCGGTTTTCGAGTTACTAATTGAAACGGTCTGAAAAGTTCCACTATTATCAATAACCAATTTATCATTCACATTTGCTGTATTTAATTGGTAATAAATGCTCGGCGTTTCTTTCAATATATAAAGACCTTTACCAAATCCACCAATATCTTCCGCTTTTATTACAACTGACCCATAAGAGTTTAAAGTAATGCTATCGTTGTCTGTTTTAAGAAGTATGCCGTTATTTACAGTCTCCAATGTAATAGCATCCGATACACTTGCAATCATATTAACACCCACATTCATATTTAGAGTATCATACGAAGTAATATTAACTTGACCGAGACTTGATACGATGTCAATATCGCCATTAACCGCTTCTAGAGTAATCCCAGTAGGCAACGGAAAAGCATTAAAAGCTTTTATATTGATCTCGTTAGATGTAGTAATACTTCCTTGATCAAGCGTTAATGTTCCACCAGGATTGGAAACAACCAAAGAAGAAGCACCGAGAGTGTTTGTAGAACCACCTCCTGACGCAACAACTGAAGTAGTAGTCAATGCACCTGTGCTTGGATTGTAGGACAACGGAGTTGTCGTATCGTCAATAAAAAGCCCTTTGTTTCCTGCTCCACTCGTTTTCACAAAAGTAGGATATACGAGAGTAGAAGCGTTATCTGTTCCAATCACGGAATTAGTTGCATTAGTGGCATTAGTTGCATTAGTGGCATTAGTTGCATTTAAAGCATTAGTGGCAGTTCCACTAAAATTTGTTGCTGTTAAAGTATCAGTGGAAGGATTGTAAGTAAATGTTGTGTCTACATTAATAGGATTATTTCCTGATGTAGCAGTTACAAAAGTAGGATAAAAAGTAGCATTTGTTGATGTTGCAGTCGTAACAACATTAGTAGTATTAGTAGCATTAGTAGCATTACTTGCATTAGTTGAATTCAACGCATTAGTTGCAGTTCCATTAAAATTGGTTGCTGTGAGAGTATCAGTGGAAGGATTATAAGTAAATGTTGTATCTACATTAATAGGATTATTTCCTGATGTAGCACTTACAAAAGTAGGATAAAAAGTAGCATTTGTTGCTGTTGCAGTCGTAACAACATTAGTAGTATTAGTAGCATTAGTTGCATTAGCAGCATTGCTTGCATTATTTGCATTTAATGCATTACTGGCAGTTCCACTAAAATTTGTTGCCGTTAAAGTATCAGTGGAAGGATTATAAGTAAATGTTGCATCAACATTGATAGGATTATTTCCACTTGTAGCACTTACAAAAGTAGGATAAAAAGTAGCATTTGTTGATGTTGCAGTTGTAACAACATTAGTAGTATTTGTTGCATTTAATGCATTAGTTGCATTATTTGCATTAGTTGCATTTAATGCATTACTGGCAGTTCCATTAAAATTTGTTGTTGTTAAAGTATCAGTGGAAGGATTATAAGTAAATGTTGTATCTACATTAATAGGATTATTTCCTGATGTAGCAGTTACAAAAGTAGGATAAAAAGTAGCATTTGTTGCTGTTGCAGTTGTAACAACATTAGTAGTATTAGTTGAGTTTAACGCATTAGTAGCATTAATTGAGTTTAACGCATTAGTAGCATTAGTAGCATTAATTGCATTAGTTGCAGTTCCACTAAAATTTGTTGCTGTTAAAGTATCGGTGGAAGGATTATAAGTAAATGTCGTATCAACATTAATAGGATTATTTCCTGATGTGGCACTTACAAAAGTAGGATAAAAAGTAGCATTTGTTGCTGTTGCAGTTGTATCAACATTGGTAGCATTAGTTGCATTAGTTGTATTAGTTGAAGTTGTCGCGCTTGTAGCATTTCCACTCAAATTGCCTACAAAAGTAGTAGCTGTAATTGTATTTGTAGATGGATTGCATGATAATCCTGCGGTTTTTTGAATAGCCCCTACTGTAGTTGCTGAACTATCACTGAAAGTAAGATAATGCGTTGCATTTTGAACAGAATTGCGTGTTGTATATCCATTTTTGTCTATTGTGTTTGTAGTAGTGCCGTCAGTAATCGTTATTTTCGGTGTTCCAGTTGTAGTATTAATACCGACGACAGTTGTACTATTATTTGTAAAGAATGCTTCATAGGGATACTGGATAAAAGCACCAGGATTAGCAATACTAAATTTAGGTGCATTAGGGCCAATCAAACTTAAACTAATTACATCGCCTTGTGAATTAATGCCGTAATCGTCGTTGCTTGTGATATTTGCTCCGCCGTAACTAGTATCAACACCAGAACCAGTTAATACTATTGACTGTCCTGGGTCACCGCTGTTTCCAGCATTTAAAACATTATTTAAAGGTGGTATTGTGATTGGCGGATTAAGTGTAGTGTAGTTGATAGTTCCAACATTCAATATTCCATCACCAGCAGAAGAAGTAGTAGCATTAATATAAACTTCGCCAAAAGTAGTAATACCATCATTCGTGGCCGTGATTTGTATATTTTGTTCGATGGTTTTTATCACAACATCTTTGTTTGCGGTAATATTAATATTATCGTTTGCAGCAACCAAACTTATATTATCAGACGCATTACAATTGAAATTAGTAGTATTCGTAATAACACTTCCATTATTCGCAGTTAGATTAATATTGTTATTATTTGCCGTTAAACTAACATCGTCGTTCGCAATAACAAGCAAAGCAACCCCAGCAAAAATATTCGTATTGTCCAACGATTGGAGTGTAACTTGGTTTCCAGTTGATTCGATTATGATGTCGTCACTACATTCCATACCATTTACCGAAACGATATTTGTTTTTGTAGGGGCAAGTATATCATCTTCAAAAAGGATATTTATATCAGTTGTATATCCCTCATTTAAAACTTGTTGTAAATTTGGAGTTGCTACAACTGGCGGATATGCGGACCCATTAATTGTAGTCGTCTGTAAATTATTACAATTTAGAATATTATTGTTATTGAGGTTAATATTGTATGTTCCTGATGAGTTATTAACTGCCAAAACTTGAGGCAATCCTGTGGCAGAAAATTTTCCATCTACATATGCTTTATTCACTAGTTGTGGGTTGCTTATTGGAACAGTAGTACATTCAGGTAAATTTGTAAATGTTGCTACGCCAACATTATCAACTACTATTTGATTTGCACCATTTGTTTTTATTTTAACAACCCCTGTACCTCGTCCTTCAATAGTAATATCATTATTATTTTGTGATTGTATTAAAGGTGCATTTTCAATAGTATGACCAACAGCATTAATGGTAGTTAAAGGCTCTAACCGCAAAGAACCATTAGGAGCGTCTATTACAGCATCTCCTGCTACATTAACTCTATATGTACTGGTAAATCCGAAATCAGACAAAGTTAATGATGTAGGGTCTATGGCGCCTTGAACGTATAGTTTGCCTCCAATAATAACATCTTGTCCAGTAACTCCAATACCAGTGTATCCTTGTGCCAAAGGTCCTAAAATGGATGCAGGTTTCCAAATATTGTCTCCAGTAGGTCCTTGTGGTCCAGTAGGTCCAACTGGTCCTCCAGAAGGTCCAGTGGGTCCTTCTAATCCAGTGGATCCTTGTGGTCCAGTAGGTCCTTCTGGGCCTGTAAATCCATAAGGTCCTGTTTGACCATCTGCACCAGTAAGGCCACGAGGACCAATAGGTCCAGGCGCGCCTGTTTCACCTTTAACAACTGTACCTGTTCCATTATTAACGTTGCAACATCTTTTTGAACCTAAATAATCTGAATAATTTCTGTTAAAAGTTGACATCTATATATAAATATTGTATAGAATATTTATATATTTATTTTGCATTTGTATTTATTTTGCATTTGTATTTATTTTGCATTTGTATTTATTTTGCATTTGTATTTATTGGTATATTGTTACATAGTAGTTGTAGGCAAAGGTACATTGCATAAATATACATAACCTAATGATGCCACATCATATTTAACAACTAATGGTAAATCATTTTCTAAATACATTTCAATTTGTGGACATAAATTGGTGCATTTAATAAAATATCCTAAATTTTTTAATGAAAATTCTCCTTGAATAACCTTGGAGCTATCTTGTTTGGATATAAAACTCATCGAATCACTTATTTCTCCACGGTGTATTTCTGCTTCAGCAAATTGACCCTTGCATTTAAAGATGAGTTCATTTCCGACAGATTTAATTTCAACCTTTTCTGAAATGCATGATAAATCTCGTATAATTTTTTGAAAGTCAGTTGACTTCAAATTAATAATAGAAGAAAATTTGACATCAGGATATTCAAGTTCATCATTATCTGGCTCAATTAATTTTAGTTTTTGTGTTTTACATTGCTTAATGTTTCCGTTTTCAAATTTTAAAGCTAAATGTGAAACAATTCCATCAAAGTAGTCATTATTTTCAATATAAATAGTTAATGCATCTCCATTATCAATAGAGTTAATTAGTTTAAATAGATGAAACATATTTACGCCAATAATAATTTTATCCTTTTTGCATTCATAAAATTCAAAATTTTGCGCGGGAAGAAATAAATGCACTAAAATAGTGTGTGATTTATCCATATTAATAATTTTCATTCCTTCTGGGCTTAAATAAATATTGGTTTCTAGTAAAATATCTTTTAATGCGGTCATTAATGTTCTAAAAGGGGCAATTTGTACGGTTTTTAAGGTAAACACATTTCCTTCAGTTGAAAATTCTTTTTTTTGTTCACTTAAAGATGTTTTGGACATTATATTTAAAATTAAACGCATATTCTTTAAATAGTTATGTTTCAAAATATTATGTTATTATATAAAATATATAAAGATTGCTAAATAAATCATATAATATAACATGGATATAAACATAAATACAAGTATAAATACAAATATAGATACAAATACAGATAAAAATACAGATACAGATACAAATGCAAATATAAATATAGATAAAAATATAGATACAAATACAAATATAGATACAAATATAGATACAAATACAAATACAGATAAAAATACAGATACAGATAAAAATATATATAAAAATATAGATACAAATGCAAATACAAATATAGATACAAATATAGATACAAGTATAAATAATTATATTACAATTATTCAAAAATTGTTAGTTAGTTACGAAAAAAATGATTATATAAAAAATAAAATTCATCAATTGTTAATTTCATTACCTGAATTTGCAGAACAAGAAAATAAAAAATATGAAGAAAGACTTGCTAAATTTAATGAAATGCTTTTAGAACAAGATAATTTTTTTAAAATATTCTTAAGCAAACATCAATATTATTATATGCCATTTAATAACATATATTATGAATATAATGGAAAAACATTTAAAACAATAAATGGTGATTGTATATATTATAAACTGTTATCAACTATTACATATGAAGGTAAATTAATTCAATGGAAGCATAAAACCAAACAAATAATGATTAAAAAGATAAAAGAAAGACCTGTTATTAGGGCAACTCCTGAAACGGAAACAATACAAAGTGTAATAACTTTTTTGAAAACATTTTTTGAAACAAAGGCTGAAGTAAAATATTTTTTGACTATTATAGGTGATTGTATTTTAAAGAAAAATAATAATAATTTGTATTTTGTTAGTTCATCATTAAAAAAGATGCTAGGTTTTATTGATTCTGTTTGTTATATTACAACTGGAAACACAATATTAAATAATTTTATTACTAAATATCATGATTCGCATAATTTACATAATTATCGTTTATTAAGAATTTCAGATACATCTGAAGCTATTTCATATGATATTATTAAAAATATAATAACTGATATAGGAATTGATTTGTTAGTTGTTGCAACGCATTATTCAGAACAATATTCAAATGCTGATAATTATTTATCTTTTTCATGTGATAATAGTCAAGTAAAAGATTATAGTCTATATTTGTTAAATAATAATATTGAAAATATTGTATCAAGTTTTATGAGTTGTTGCATAGAAGTAACTAACACAATTGGTCCTCAAATTAATTGGAATAATATGCATTATATATGGAAGCAATATATGTCATCTCTTAATATTCCAAATATTTTGTATACTAACAATTTACAGCAATATTTGATGAAATATATTCAATTTACAAATGAAGATAATCATTTAGTTTTTATAGGGGTAACAAGCAAATATTTGCCTAATGTATCATCTTTTTTATCATTTTGGGATAAATATATAACAATTGAAGAATCAGACAAAGAATATGATTATGAAATAGACGAATTATGTGCGTTATATAAATCATCTGAATTTAAAAATGTTAGTATTAATGATAGTACAATGATAAATATGATAATTCATTATTTTTATCAAAGTGTAGATATTATTGAAAAAAAATACATAACAAATATAAAATGTAGTTTGTGGAATAAAGAAGATGATATATGTGAGTACATAACATATTTTAAAACTTTAACTATAGAAAGCAACGATAAGCAAAGCAATAAAAAAAATGTTACAACAAGTGATTCAAATTTAATATCATTTGACGATTTATATCAGAAATATAGAACATATTTTAGAAGCAAATCTATTGTGGAAAAGAAACAAATTTTTATTGTTAGTAAGCAATACTTTGAGAAGTATTTGTTAATAAACTTATCAAATTTTATTCAATTTGAGAAATTTTTAGATGTAAATATGTATTTAGCTAGTTTTTAGAGGTTTGTTATGTTTTATACTACGTTTAAGCGTTTAGAGCAGCTTGCAAAGGTGCAGGTTCTAAATAATTAGAAGCGCCAGACATTTTGCCAACACCGCCCTTCATGCCTCTAGCACGTCTTTTACCACCAACTAAAGCACGGTCAAGGGGAGAAAATTGTTGAGATGTAACATCCTTAATCATGTAAGAAGCATTAACATCAGCAGGACTTAATGGTTGACCACCCTTCATGCTTCTAGCACGTCTTTTACCACCATCTAAAGCACGGTCAAGGGGAGAAAATTGTTGAGGGACAACATCCTTAATCATGTAAGAAGCACTGGCTTCAGCAGGGCTTAAAGAACCCATGCCAGAGCCGCCGTGCATCTTTCTACTTCTACTCTTTCTAGCTTTGCGACTACGATTCTTCTTAGAAAGCTTCATCATTTCCTTTCTGGACTTAGGTCCATAACCAAACTTCTTTAATCTCATTTCCTTTTTAGCGGTATTATGCTTGGCTCTAGAAACAATGCGTCCAGACTTATTTTTAAGTAGGTCATTCTTTTGAAGACCCCCTGATGTTTTCTTGGCAGTTCCGTGCCACACTTCAGCACGAGTTCCTAAAGTTTTTTTAAAATTACCAGTCATTATAAATTATAATGAGAAAAAATATTATTACTAAATATTTTTATGAAAACGCATAATAATATTTTAAAAAGTTAAAAATTATTTCGAACAGGTCTAAAAGAGCCTCCTGGTTGACCTTCCCATCCTCCCAAATAATCAATATTCATAGGTCTATTTTTATTACCAAATGTAATTCTACCTCCTAAATTACTTTGTTGTATTCTTTGAGATATTCGAACTGTTTCTGGAATAGATGGGTCATTATAACCTTGTTTTAATGCATTTGCTTTTGTTGGTAAAGTGCATTGACATAAATTGCCATCAGTAATATCGTCTGCATTTAAAATATTTTGTTGCGTTTGCGCATTGATAAATGTAACATAATCCACATATTTATTAACAATTAATTGTTTGCTCATGTATTTTCTCATATTAGACTTGTTACCAGGTGTGTAACGGTTGTTATTATAATATGACATTTATATTTGTCTTATATTTTATTTTTGGGTACACTTCTTATACTTTTCTTTAAGTTCTTTTATATAATATATTAAAGGACTATTTAAAGACGACACTGAAAATAATACACAAGAATGTGTGTATATATCTTACATCATATACAGTAACAAAATATGTTGCTAATATTGGTAGTAAATTTCAGTAACAAATATTTTTCAAAAGTTTTTTTAGGTTTTCAATTTTGGACATTTTTAAAAATGTCCAAAATCAAAAAGTCGAATCATTTTCTTGAAAAAAACCCAGCTGTGACTGACTTCGTCACAAAAGTGTTTTTTGTTTAAAAAAAACGTGACGATATTTTTTTAAAAATAAAAAGTTAAGTTTTTTTCTATTTCCATTTTATGGAAATTAAGGAAATAAAAAAACTTAAAAAAAACTTAACAAAATTTCACTGTGAATTTTGTGACTTCACATGTAGACAAAAAAATGATTGGCAACGACATCTGATGAGACCTAAACATCTTTCTCAGTCTCATGGAAATGGGTTGGAAATAAAAAAACTTAAAAAAAACTTAAATTGTATTTGCGGAAAAGAATACGCAACATCGAGTGGACTTTGGAAACATAAACAGAACTGTCCAGACGTAAATTATAACAGTAATGCAAATAATGGAGAATACGCTGATATAGAATGTAGTCATCAAAATGAAACCAATAACAGTGTAAAATACAATAATTTTGATGACAAATGTCTCCAATCCGGTTTAGAATCAGAATCAGAATCAGAAACAATTAAAACAAAGGGCATTTTACTAGATAAAGAAATGTTTTTACTCATTGTCAAACAAAATCAAGAGCTAATGAATCTTCTAAAGTCAGGAACTAACAATAATAATTCACATAATATAAATTCAAATAATAAAACATTTAATTTGCAAGTATTTTTGCATGAAACATGTAAAAATGCAATGAATATAAATGAATTCATTGATTCTATTAATCCGACATTAGAAGAATTAGAAAATGTAGGCAGAGTAGGATATGCTGAAGGCATAAGTAATATTATTATTAATAAATTAAATAACATGGAAATTACTGAAAGACCCATTCATTGTTCTGATTTGAAACGTGAAGTGCTTTACATAAAAACAGAAAATGAATGGAATAAAGAAACAGAAGAAAAACCAATTTTATTGAAGGCCATCAAAGAAGTAGCAAATAAAAATATACAAAATATTCTAGAATGGCAAAAGAAATATCCTGGATGTACTAAGTCAGACTCAAGAAAGAATGATTTGTACTTAAACATTGTTTCTAATTCAATGTGCGGATTAACTAAAGAAGAATCATCTAAAAATTTTAATAAGATAATATCAAAACTTTCAAAACAAGTTTCTATTTCTGACCGTAAAATATAAAATATAAAATATAATTATATATTTTATGAATTGACTAAATTAGTTGCATCAATTTCATTATTTCATTATTTCATTATTTCATTATTTCATTATTTCATTATTTCATTATTTCATTATTTCATTATTTCATTATTTCATTATTTCATTATTTC
>Ga0209086_10003113_pt1 | contig 12742 bp, 14 predicted proteins | sample M_130207_XF_Meta_FD_187312 | JGI IMG/M metagenome (GOLD analysis project Ga0209086, IMG submission 187312) | Freshwater microbial communities from Lake Montjoie, Canada to study carbon cycling - M_130207_XF_MetaG (SPAdes) (version 2) | ecosystem: Environmental > Aquatic > Freshwater > Lake...
TCGCCTGGGGAGCAACACGCAGCACGGCCTCTTACCGCTGTTGCGGCAGTCGATTTACAGCCGGTTGGCCGGTTATGAAGATGTCAACGACGCCGAGCGGTTGTGCGTTGACCCCGCGTGCGGCATGTCGTAGGCGGCCGAGCCAACCAACCGGAGAAGCATGCGGCCTCGACCAGCGAGGTCGGCCGATTCGAGACCGACACACCCAGCACCCAGTGCAACCTGACGGCGCTGATGAAGCTCTCCGGCCAGTGGATTGACCAGGTCCATCGGCGGAAGCTGCTCAAACAACGGATTCTCGACATGGACAGCTCGGTCAGCGAGACCTACGGTCGGCAACAGGGGACGGCTTACAACGGACACTTTGAATGCCTGTGCTACCATCCGCTGTTCCTCTTCAACCCGTTCGGCGATTGGGAACGCGTCCTGCTACGGCGCGGCAACAAGGCCAGCGCCAAATACGGGCGGCGGGTGCTGTTGCCGGTGATCGAGCGGTATCGCCACTTGAACATCCCGAAGTTCTTTCGCGGCGACGCCGCGTTTGCCATCCCCCGAGTTGTACGCCTTCCTCGAAGCAGAGCAGTTTTCCTACACGATCCGACTGAAGTCCAACGCCGTGGTGGAGTTCGAGCGAAAACTCTTGGAGCGGGAAATTGCGAATTGACTCACCCGACCGGTCGGACGACCCTCCCACCAGCCCAAGGTGTTCTATCACCGCTGCCGCTACCCAGCCGGTTCCTGGGATCAATCGCGGAGAGTGGTGGCCAAGATTGAGTGGCACCGGGGCGAACTATTCCCGCGCGTGGGATACCTCGTGACCAATCTCTCTTGGCGGTCCAAGAACAGGGTCAAGTTCTACAACGGTCGCGGCACGGCCGAGGAGTGGATCAAGGAAGGCAAGAATGCGGTGAAGTGGACGAAGCTTTCCTGCCGCACATTCCGGGACAACCAAGCCCGCTTGCAGCTCGTCGCGTTGGCCTACAACCGGGGCAACTTCCTGCGGCGGCTGGCCCTTCCGAAACCGGTCCGTCACTGGTCGCTGACGACACTGCGGGAGAAGCTGATCAAAATCGGGGCCAAGGTCACCCGGCACGCAAAGTACGTGTTCTTCCAACGGGCCGAGGTGGCCGTGACACGAAACTTGTTCGCTGCGATTCTGGATCGCATCGCGCGGTTGGCGATCCCGCCGCCGTTGGTCACGTGACGTGACTCGGGAGCGGATCAAAGAGTAGAACACGAGGTTCCCGATGGAGAAGGTCTGCGCAGAACCAGCGATTGACGCTGGAAAACGCTCCGGTTGACCCCCTGTTCTGGATTTCGGCCGGGTCCGGAGTCGGAAAACCGGCAAGAAATTCCCGCACGCTCGACACAGGGGGGGGGACGCGATGTTAAGAAGCGAGTCATTGCGAGCCTAACGCGTCTCCCGGCTCAACCCAAATGGGAAATGTCGGCTGAGATCTCTCGACACGATGCGTGTTCATGATTGGTCAACATCGGCGACGGAAAAGCCCCGCCGTTCTAAGACCCGAAGTGACCGAGGGGTGTCGTCCAAAGGCTGTCGCATCGAGGCCTCGAACTGGCGAACGACATGGCTCGATTGATACCACGTGGCTCGATATGATCGCTCCTTGGGTCAGTGGACGTCGAGGCTGTGTCCATTTGTTCGGTTCTGTTCGCTCACGCATGGAGGTCGCTTGGTGCTTTCTCTCAACACGATTCACCAACTCGACTGCATTGAAGGAATGCGGCAATTGGATCAGGGCTGCATTGATGTCGCTTTCGCCGATCCCCCATTCAACATCGGCTACAAGTACGACATCTACAAAGACAGAAAGGCGCCACAGGAGTATCTCGACTGGTCACGAGACTGGATTTCAGGAGTCCATCGCGTCCTGAAGCCAACAGGATCATTCTGGCTCGCGATTGGTGACGATTATGCCGCAGAACTGAAGCTACTCAGCCAAGAGATCGGCTTTCACTGCCGAAGCTGGGTGATCTGGTACTACACATTTGGGGTGAACTGCAAGTCTAAGTTTAGCCGCTCGCATACACACCTATTTTACTTCGTGAAGGACTCGAAAACGTTCACATTCAACGGTGCGGCCATTGCCGTTCCGTCAGCCCGGCAAATGGTCTACGCAGATCGACGAGCCAACGCGACAGGTCGCCTGCCGGACGACACGTGGATTCTTCGCCCACAAGATTTGACCGACGGGTTAAGCCCTGAAGAGGATACTTGGTACTTCCCGCGAGTCGCAGGGACGTTTAAAGAGCGAGAAGGATTTCACGGATGCCAGATGCCTGAACAACTTCTGGGACGGATCACGAAAGTCTGCTCGAATCCCGCTGAACTTGTCCTCGATCCGTTCAGCGGTAGCGGCACAACCTGCGCAGTCGCCAAGAAGCTCGGTCGCCAGTTTCTCGCGTTCGACATCAGTGAAGAATATATCAGACGTGGTTTGAGCCGTCTGAGTAAAATCGAATCGGGAGACAATTTGGACGGAGCCGCAGAACCAAAGGTCAGTGCTCCAGCAACTCCAAAGGCCGGACGCAAGAAAGGGAAGATCTCTGCAAAGAGTGGTCGGAATTTGGACAACACGTCCCGCAATCCGCATCAGGCGCAGTTGCTTGAGTGAGACCTCGGAAAACGTTTCTGGAGGGTTCTCGTTTCTGGCGGACCTTCGAGCCACGTTTGTATGGGGCAAGATCGTCAAACCAATGTCCAGACTGTTGCCTCCGATCACAAAGCCGGTCGGCAAAGCCGCGTGTGGAGATCCGATCTGACACCGGAGCAGTCACGCCGAACCCTCCGCACGATTGTCGTGGACGAACAGAGCCTCGCGAATCGGTTGTGATGCTGCTGCCGATCGTCACCACACGGCTGTTGCATTTCCTGTGACGTCAACGGTCCATGGCGTCCAACAGAGGACGATTTTGACGATTTTGATTTCGGTCTTTTTCGAAGCGATGCTGATTGCCTCCAACTTCAGACGGTCTGGTGCGACTCCGTCAAGGAGCGTTTGGGCATCCGATTCAAATTGTCGATTGAGATCATCCAAACGCTGTTGAATGGCTCCGACCGTTTCTTCGGCCTGTGTCACATCCTGCCGCGCCCCGGCGACTCGACCCGCCGAGAGAACGGTCGTGGCGGCTTTCCCCAGATTGTTCGCTGACATCCGTTTCCGTCCGAACACGGCACCGAGAATCGACGTTCCGAACGAAATGGCGGCAGCCATCGACTGTGAATTGGCTTGAATCTTTTCCTTTTCGACTCGCTGAGAGGCCTTGCGTAATTTTTCCTGCAAGATTGCCAGCTTGGGTACAAATTTCGCCCGCAGTTTCTCCACCTGCAAATCGCGAATTTCTTTAACTCGGTGCGTGACTCGAATGCGAAAATCGCCTTCGGACTCTCCGGGCGTTGAGACCTCCTTCAGTTCGGGGCAGTTCGACAATCGCAACTTTTGCGTTCGATAGAGATGATCCTTGAGCGCCAATTGTAGGTCAAAAAAGTCTTCACGCGGTTGAGTTCTGCCGGCAGTGAACCGAACACACCCCCTTCTTCGGGATGGTTTTCCTGATCCGGTTCCGATGCGGCGGAGATGCTCGCCTGATCCCAAACCGTGAGGCACACCTCTTCGACAACTGGAAGCACGATCGTGCGGTCTTCTAGCTCATCGATTCCAATACTTGCCTGGTGAAATCTCAATCTCGCAGTCGCCAGCAATCCCGGCCGATATCGGAGCGTCGCATTACCGAGGAGTGAACCTTGTCGAGTCACAAACGTTTCGCGGATACCGGGGGCAAGTACCGGTTGCGCACCGACGCGTGAGTCAACGGCCAGCGAGGTGACTGCCGGCCCGTTCGACGTTGGAATCAATTTTTTGTCCACCATGAGAAGCGAAATCTGTTCCCGACTGATCGGACCTCGCAAATAGCAAAGTGCCCATCGAGATTGGAACACGACAGGCTCATCCTCATGAACGTTGTTCATCAGAAACACTCAGCTCTGGAGCTCGGCCAGAATGCGTTTCATTTTAGCTCGATCAAACGCCGCTCCCGACGCGGCAGAGGCCCCTTCCAACCCTTCGAGAACTCGCGTCTTGTCTCGCTCGGTTTGCAGGCGACCGAGGAACCAAGTCCCCGCATTCGAAAGGCCCTTGTAGTCGATATCGACGGGGTTTTGTGTGGCGAGAACCATACCCAGTCCGAATGCGCGAGCCTGCTTTAATCACGTCAACATCGGTACTTTTGTCGGTGGATTTGCCGTCGGAGGGAAGTAACCAAACACCTCATCCATGTACAGAAATGCCCGCAAGCTCGATGTCCCCGATTGATTTCGCATCCAGGCGATCATCTCGTTCAACAGGATCGTCACGAAGAACATCCGTTCGCGGTCGGTCAGATGTGCGATGGACAGAATCGTCAATCGCGGATTTCCTTCGGCGGTAGAAAGCAGTCGCTGAATGTCGAGCGGTTCGCCTTCCATCTATGCGGCGAAGCCGGGCGAGGCGATGAGATTGTTCAGGCTCATCGCCAACGAGAATCGCTCCTTTGACGGATAGAAACTTTCAACGTCCATGAATCCGACTTTGTCGAAATTCGGCTTTTGAATCAGCCGAATCAACCTGCCAAACTCAACGTCTTTCCCGTCACGCCAAGATCGGTCAAGAATCGTGGCTAACCGAATGTGCTCTCTGCTCTGCAGCGGATCCGCATCGATCCCCAGCAAAGCCAGCAGACCGGCCGCCGCCGCTGACACGCGTTCCCGCATGGCGTCATTGTTCTGAAGTGTTGCCTGACCCGGCACGTTGAACGACTTGAGAACCGTCATCGGCAACCCGACATTGCTCGCCGGGGTATAGATCGAAATATCAACCGCAGCGCGAAACTTGGCAATACGCTCGGGCGACTGGACCCATTCGGAAAGACCATTCCTCCAGACATTCGCCATTTTTGCGGAGTACTCTTCGGGAGTCAGTCCGGCGCGCGTCGCGTCAGCCGGATCGAACCACGGCCGAAAATCGGCAGGTTTCAGATCGGGAAAGGCCAACATCAAATTTCCGAGATCTCACTTGGGATCGATGCAGATCGCAGGAATGCCATCGATCGCGGCCTCTTCCAAAAGCGAGAGACAGAGCCCCGTTTTGCCGCTCCCCGTCATACCGACGCATACCGCATGGGTCGTGAGATCCTTTGAGTCGTACAACAGCAACTCGTCCTCGACCTGTTTTTTATCGAGATTGAATCGTTTGCCGAGATAGAACACGCCCAGTTTTTCGTAGTCTTGCATCGGTGAGTCTTCGAATGAAATGGGATCGCCAAGGAGTCTCGTCGCGTCTTCCGGGCAACGAAATATCGGCCGCTTTACGCCGGTGAATCTCGAATGTTGCGGCGCGGTCGGAATCCGTGAAGGTGATGACGCATGGCGCGTCCGTCATGGATCAAATCCCGACGGAATTTAAAATCCAGAAACGTCATCCACAATCGAACCTGATCGCTGATGATGCACACTGTCTTAATAAGACAACGAGTTAATAAGACAACGAGCGAGCGGGAAGAAGTCGAATATCCGAGTCCCCGTCAATCGCCCTATTGGAAGGAGACCGCACAGCGACGCTCGATGGAGACCATCGTCGTCCATGGGGAGCGGCCAAAAAATTCATCTCGATCGACAAACTTCCTCGCGTTCGTCGTCGTGGAAGACGGCGAGCAATTCGTGGCGCTGATCCGGCCCCCACACGCCAATCGATTCCCGCAGAATGTCCAAATAAATCCCTCGATTTCCCCCGCTCGGCTGAAACGGCAAACCCTCATGAATCAAAACGATTCGACTAGGTTGATCGATCCACGCCAAGTCCTGCAAACATTCCTCCAATGCATCCCAGTTCCATCCGAAGTAGCCGGGAAAGTCTAAGCCCTTCGAAAATACGGCCAACAGGTCACGTTGACGTGACAGACCCGCCGGAATTCGAACAACGCGTGCGCCTGAGACATCGAATTTTTCGATATTTTTCGAAAACCGAAATCCGCTGCAAATGGAAGCCGTCATCCGATGAGGTCTCCGACATGAAACCGGTGATTGGCAATGGATTTACTTGACCCTCTGAAACGATTTATAGTGGTCCGGCGTGTACCAGATCTCTCCATCCTGACCCACGATCACCCGCTGGGGTCCGGGACTAGTCATCCCCACAGTGGGATGAACGTACTCGGTGTAGTAGCCGGACGACTGACGCGGCAACCGCCCTTCCCGATTGCCGAATGTCGCACCATCGTTTCGGTAACTGTTCCGCGTGCCACGGGCAATCCGATCAAGAGTTACTTGAAGATCGATCGTTCCTCGAAAAACCACTTTGCCGAAATCCCGGATCGTCTGATTCTCAATTCTTGTCAAAATCTCCGCTGTCGATCCGGCGGTCTGCGGATGTCTCGGATCATTCGCTGTTGACTGGTGTGAACTGACGTCGATTTGCAACGTTGGTGGCTGAGGTTTATTTGAAGCAGGACCTTGGTCCGAACCGGCTTTCAAGAAAGAGGTTGCTGCATTTGTTGTCGACCGTGTTCCAGCGTTCGGCTCAGGCGGTGAACGGCCCGTCGGGACTCTCCTCGTTTCAGAGGGAACGACCGGAGCGAGAACGCTATTTTTTTTTGACGTGGTTTCTGGTTTACTGACCGCATCGACAACGATCCGCTCTGCAGGCTCGTTACCTCGATCCCTGAAGCCGCTGCTGACCGCCGCTGTTGTCTGATTTCCCAGAGATTTTTGGCCCTCCGTTGGCGGTTGCTGGGACGAGTTCTGTCGAGTTCGGTGCGACGATTGAATCTGTCGAAGGGTGTGATACCCCACCCAACCCAAGACCACGAAACTCAGCAACAACCAAGGTGGAATCCGGCTGCCACGTGCCGACTGTCGGGCCGATGACGGGTTGGCTGACACGGCAGACCCTTTATTTTATCTGTTGCTGGGACTCTGTGATGTTGACTACCAGTCCAATTCTAAGCCGGCGTTAAAACCGTTCAAGATGACTGTATCGTTCCCCTGTACCGCATAGGACGCATTGCCGAGTCCATCGTAAGTCAATCCCTGTTGCTGGGATGGCCCCAATGCGACATTTGTCAGGAACATGACTTCATATCCAGTCCGGATTCGGACTCGTTCCGCAAGGCGAATCACGGCGTTCAATCCGAGGTTGCTGACGAACGAGATACGGTCATCAGTATCCGTAAACTGGCGCGTGTAAATCGAATCGACGGAGTCCGCATACCGTTCGAAAACCGTCCCCTGAACACGATTGTAAAGGATACCCGTACGAAGGTTTCCGTCGAGCGAAAATCGGCCTCGCTCCAACAGGGTCCCTTCGACCACTCCCTGAACTCCGTTCATCTGATTTCTCGTCGTACCGTTCCAGAACATTGTGAAGACTCCGCCACCGAGGCTGGGATCGTTGAAGTCTCCCGTTCCGTTGAGGAGCGTCAGGCCTTGAGCCAGGAGTGCCTGACCGGAGAGTTTGTCATTTGGTTCATTGGTAGTCGCTTCGTCGCCATCCACGTCGAATGCGTCAAACGTTCCAGTGATTCCAACCTGTGACCCTTCCGAAAGCAGGACGTGTCGGTAACCGAGTCCCCAACGAAATCTCTGGCCGAGTGCGCGGCGGGTCTTCATGTTGACTTGTCCGTCTTCCAACGCACTTGTCTGGTGCATCGTATAAACCGACCCCGGCTGCATAAATTCGAACTCGGCTGTTTCGTCATTCGCGCCGCCACTCAGAGCGTCCGTTGCCGAATCGTACAGCGACCGAAAAAATGTTGAACGGTTGATGAAATTGGCGGCTCCGGACGGATCCACCGAGAGACTTGTCTCACCGCCGTCAAAGCTGATGGCGTGTGACAGAAATCCGCTGCTGCCGGCATTCCAGCCGTGGAATTGAGTCCAGATCCCCTCAACTTCGTAATTCGGATCGATCAGCCAACCCAGTCCCAGCCGATACCCCCCCTCGTAGGTATAGCTTTGATTTCCGAACTCTAGACTTTCCGGACCACCGATGATGGTCCCTCCACCCGTCGATTGGGTTCGATTCCATAACAGTGCCTCGGCCGATACCCAGAATCCGGTATCACGTTCAGACCACAGACCGCAACCGTCGTCAATGACGATGCGCGGTGACTCGCCATCCGCTTGCGCATCGACACCCGCAGTCGGGCCGATCAGGATACAGAGCAAGACAAGGCTCAGCGTGCACGGCAATTTCATGGCATCATCCCTAATGCAATTCAGACGCGATGGGAACTCATCCGCCCCGGAGTGTTCCACCTTTCGCAATCCGAAAGAGTCGCCTCACACCCCAATCTGTTCATCGGCATGTGACTCTCCCCGCCGAAACAGTGCGCAATGATCGCATGAAAAGTTTTGCAAAAGGATTTACGAATGCTCCGGAATTGCCGGTTGCGGTAAATGCGACGAGTTCACTGGCGGCGATGGATAAACTCGTTCCACCAGACTGCGTTGGCTAAGCGATGAGATTTCGGCAAATCCTGCTACTGGATGACGCGATTGATGGGCCTGAAAAAAAATAGTTGACACTATCATTCAGCCGACTCTGTCACAGCGTAGAAAGTCTTTATTGAGCGATTCGACCTGTGAGACAAAGTCGATCGAAGTCTTCAAAAAAACGCGGATATGTTTTCGACGTACAGTCAGGATCGGCAATCATAATTCCTGGGACGCGGAGTCCCAGAAGTGAGAAACTCATCGCCATGCGATGATCGTCGTAGGTGGCAACGGTTCCCGATTTCAATGGCCCCGGATGGATGGTCATCCCGTCCGGAAATTCTTCAATCAACAATCCCAGTTTTCTGAGTTCCGTGACGACGGCCTCGACTCGATCCGTTTCCTTGTGTCGCATATGAGCCACATTCCGAATCCGCGTCGGTCCCTGAGCAAAGACTGCCACACAGGCCAGAGTCTGAGCGGTGTCGCTGATATCATTCATATCGATCTCAATCCCCTGCAGCGGCCTTCCGCGAACGGTGATGCTCTGGGGATTCCGCGTGACTTCACATCCCATTTTCTGGAGTGCCTCGACAAAGCGAACGTCTCCCTGCAATCCGTTCGCCGACAGTCCTTCTACGGTCACCATCCCTCCGGTCACCGCGGCGACGGCAAAAAAATAACTGGCGGCCGATGCATCAGGCTCAATGTCACAGTCGCGACTACGATACGACTGCGGAACGACGTAGAATCGCCCCGTCTCTGGCCGTTCCACCGCAACTCCAAATTTCGACATCACTTTCAGTGTCATTTCGATGTAGGGTTCAGAGACCATCTCCCCTTCCAGTCGAATATCAACAGGAGCGATGGCACAGGGTGCGGCCATTAAAATTGCGCTGAGAAACTGGCTCGACACATTGGCATTGACGGTGACTCGTCCACCAGCAAAGCCGCCGCCAATGACGACCACAGGAGGACAATCTGTTTCACGTTCGGCCGCAATGGAAACTCCAAACTGTCGCAGCGATGCCAACAGATCGCCAATGGGGCGTTCGCGCATTCGTGCATTTCCATCCAGTCGAAAACGACCGTGCCCCAAAGCACACAACGCCGTGAGAAAGCGGATGCTGGTTCCGCTATTTTCCAACCACAGGTCCGCCGAATCGACCGTTAGTCGCCCCGAACATCCCGTAATTATGATCGAGCAATCCGCCGAGGAATGATCGATGGCGATTCCCAACCTTTGCAGGCTGTCAATCATCACGAACGTGTCTCGACTGTCGAGGACCCCCGTCAGATGCGAGGTGCCCTCAGCCAACGCCGCAATTACCAGTGCGCGATTGGTGAGGCTTTTGGAGCCGGGAGGTCGAATTGTTCCCGACACCGGACGATCAACGGGAAAAATTTCGCGCACGTCTGTCATCAGCTTTGTCACGGTTAGGAAAGTCTGCAGATTGGAAGCCGCACGGGATAATACATTCCGCGCGATCTGCCAGCCACGTCGGCACAGGGATAAAACGGCGTGCGTCTGGTCTAGGAAACGTGTCCCGCATCGAGCGAACCAACTCACGGCGGACGGACGGACGGAATCCGTTCACCGGTCCGGAGTTTTTCGGAGCGATCGCTCAGGCGATGATTTCTTGAATGACACGTGCCGGTTTGACCCCTGTTAATTTCTCGTTCAGGCCGTCCTGATTCACGGAGAGAGCCTCGTGATTCAAACCCAGCAGGTGCAGAATTGTGGCATGAAAGTCCGGGACACCGACTCGGTTTTCAACCGCCGCGAAACCGAGGTCATCCGTCGTCCCATACGTTGTCCCCCCACGCACTCCGCCCCCCGCGAACCAGCAACAAGCCGCATTTTTGTTGTGATCACGACCGGACGACCGTTCGTCTTTGTTTCCGGCCAATTGCGCGATCGGCAGTCGGCCGAATTCACCACCCCAGATCAGCAGAGTTTCATCGAGCAATCCTCGCTGCTTCAAATCGTACAACAAACCTGCGATCGGCAGGTCGGTCCGATCACAGGCCGATTTCAGGCTTTCTGCAAGAGCACTATGGTTGTCCCAAATTTGGGAATTGATGTAGAGCTGAATAAAACGAACACCGCGTTCAACCAATCGACGAGCGATCAAACAGCGACGGCCGTAGGAATCGGTCAACGCGTTGCCGATGCCGTACAATGCCTGCGTCTCAGCAGTCTCCTGTGACAAGTCGAGGGCATCGGTGGACGACATCTGCATCCGCGCGGCTAGTTCATAACTGGCGATGCGCGCGTCCAGATTTGGCTGGGCGAATCGCTGTTTCAAATGCAATCGATCCAGCCGACCGAGCAATGCGCGTTGCATCTGACCAATTTCTGGCGGGTCGGAGATTTCTGGACGCAGATTTAATACCGGGGAACCCCGCGACCGAAACCTCGTCCCCTGATAAATCGGCGGCAAAAAACCGGCCTGCCAATTCTCCGTCCCATTGACCGGCAGTCCCAAGGGATCATCCAGCACAACATAGGCTGGAAGATTTTGACATTCGGAACCCAAGCCATACACAACCCAGGAGCCCAGCGTTGGATATCCAGACGGCATTTGTCCCGTCTGGATGAGATAGAGTGCCGGTTCATGCGTGATATTCGTGGTGTACAGAGAGCGAATGAGGGCCATTTCATCAACGTGCTCGGCCAGATGCGGCAATGAGTTCGAGACCCACATGCCGCACTCACCCCGTTGAGAAAATTGGAACGGGCTGCGCATCAACGCACCCGCGGCAGCCACGGTCTCGACCTCACCGGCGATCTTATTGAAATAGGGTTCCCCATGATGTCGATCGAGTTCGGGCTTCGGGTCGAACAAATCCATCTGACTCGGCCCACCGTTCATGAAAAGGTGGATCACCGATTTCGCTTTAGCCGGAAAATGCATCGGACGAGGACGAAGATTGGGGAACTCATTCTTTTCTGACGACTGCAGGCTCTGCCCCAACAAATGCAACAAGGCCGCCCCCGGCAATCCGGCAGCCAGACTGTTGCAGAAACTCCGACGTGAGAACAAACCGTCGCCAATTCTTGGAGAATCCATGCTCACCGCAAACCTCAATCGATATAAAGAAATGTCGCTGAATTGATGATCGTATGACACACGGTTGCCAACGCGCGACGAGTCGCTTCCGCCCGGGAAGTCTTCCCGACAGACGACATTTGCTTTGACCATTCGTCGGCCAGTAGCTGCAACGATTGCACGCAGTCTTCTTGTTCCTCGCCACTTGGCGGCCGGCTGAGAGCAATGGCAAAAACTCGCTGCATCAGTGTCGGCCAATCGCTGCCCACCTCAAGGATCGCCCGATCCGCAAATTGACTGGCAAGCCCTCGAATCACTGCATCGTTCATCAGATGCAATGCCTGAGGAGCCACCAGTGATTCTGGACGTTGCAAACAATTCGGATTCATCGACGGCAGGTCGAAAATCTCCAACAGCGAGACCGCCTGCCTGCGCAGCTGCTGAACATAGATACTTCGCCGATTGCCACTCAACACCAGCCCATCATCACGTACCTTGACGGCTTCCGCCGGCCCAAATTCGGTATCATTCAACTGACCCGCGATCAGGAGCAACGTATCGCGTAATGATTCGGCCTCCATCCGTCGCATGGGCATCCGTGACAGGAGCCGATTGTCCGGATCGAGTTGGACCTGCTGTAATGTGACAGCCGATCGCTGGCGATATGTGTGGGATGTGACCACCAATCGATGCAGAGACTTCACGCTGAATCCTTTTTGGATGAACTCGCAAGCAAGCCAGTCTAGCATTTCTGGATGCGTCGGCCGATCACCCATATTCCCGAAGTTTCCCAAACTTCGGACCAAGCCCACTCCAAAGTGATACTTCCAGATTCTGTTCACCATGACGCGTGCGGTGAGAGGGTTTTCAGGCCGGGTGAGCCAACGGGCAAATGCTAATCGACGACCTGTGGATTTGGATTCAGGAAACGGCGGCGAAATCTCAAAAGGAGTCTTACGGTCGGTCACAACCGCCGGCGGGCCCGGCGGAACGGGCGGACCCGCAATCTTGTAATCTCCGCGCCGATACAGATAGGTCGGCGAGGGGTCGCCCCGATCCCATAAGGCCATGATTCGCGGTTCTGGTCCGACACGGACTTTCAGCTCAGCAATCCTCTGCTCCACTTCTGGAGACTGCGGACCGGCCGTCAGAGTCGCCATTTCCTCTTGGATCTTCTTTCGGCTTCCGCTTTCTAGAGACG
>Ga0209086_10003114_pt1 | contig 12742 bp, 10 predicted proteins | sample M_130207_XF_Meta_FD_187312 | JGI IMG/M metagenome (GOLD analysis project Ga0209086, IMG submission 187312) | Freshwater microbial communities from Lake Montjoie, Canada to study carbon cycling - M_130207_XF_MetaG (SPAdes) (version 2) | ecosystem: Environmental > Aquatic > Freshwater > Lake...
CGAATGAACCCGTGCCGCCGGTGATGAGAATGGAAGAACCGCTAAGCACGTTGTGACCCCTCGTTGTTTATTGGGATGCCCTCATTTTGGAGCAATCTGATAAATCCCGTATTCCTTGGCTGGTACGCCATCAGTAGATCATTGTACGGGCTAATGGCAGTTGCCCATTGCGCATCAGACATGGACTGAACCGACCGAAATATTTGCTCAAAGTCAGACTCATTGGCAGTATTTGTCCAAAATGGACCTGATAACCCAAGTTCAAGTGGGAAGCCAAAATCGGTGTCGTGTATCTCGCGCGAAAGTTCATCGCTAACGGCATTGATCCGTCCGGATAAAAACACAACTCTGTTACCTCGAGCAAGAAATTCATAGCCAATCGTGCTGTCTGCAGTGACAATGAGCGATGCAGAATTACAAAATTCGTAAGTTGACGTTTCTGAAGTGCGTGGGATGAACCGCACTGTGTTGGGACTGGCAGCGGAACTAAAAAAATCGCGCTCATATGGGCTCGAATCAGTTCGCTTACCAAGCACAGCGATGGACTGGTTCGTGCGTTTTGAATGTTCGGCTAGAAAGCGAACGATTTTTTGTTCAATGGTGTAGAACTCTGCGGCAGTAATTGATTTGTTCCCAAAGAAGAATTTCACTTCTGAATTTGAGATTTCGAATGGTGCGTGTTGTGAAACATAAACGATGTCAAAATGCTCTGTCGGTTTGATCTGGTTGCCGATCAAGTTGTTTTTTAAAGATCCTGTAATAACTGGCTTTGCATTGATGTACTGCGTGTATTGATCTGCTGCAGTAGTTCCTAAAACACAAATCGCGTGAGCAGAGAGTTTGTAGTCGACTGATTCCTTTTTCAGCAGATCAAAAAACCCAAAGCCCATTTGATTTGCATAGTTAGCTCGTTGACCATTTTGGATAGCAATGAATTTTGTATTTGGAAAAATTGCAGCAAGTTTGTAGAAATCAACGTTGTTGTCTAGGAATGTAAACACAAACCGTGGCTTGAATATTTTGATATAGGCAATGGTGTAATCGAAAAGCGATTTCTTTCCTGCAACGAGCATTCGCATAAGAGCGAACGCATTCATGTGTTCAATGTCAATGATGGAAATATCTTTTTCCGGAATGTACTTATTAAGAATGTTGAGCCCAGATGCATCGGCCAGGGCTACTTGTTGCCCTTTGGGTAGAGCGAACGAAAATTTGAAATTAGGCATTGGCATTGCGTGCTGCTTGGCGAACAGCTTCCAAGTCAGCAGGAGTGTCTACGTCGATGGCTTCTTCGCGACTCACTTCTATCCAGCGGACAGGACTTACGTGTAGCGATTTTGATGCGAGAAAATCCTGCACACCGACGACGTAAATACTTCCGCTTTGTCGGTATGCCTTTGGTAGTTCTTGTCGCGAGCGTGAGAGGTCTTCAATGCTTCCCACAGGAAGCAAGGTTGAATCAGTAGCAATAAAGGTTTTAAATGGATGGTGCTCAGCTTCTGTTACTCCGTAGACGCTGCCCGCACAGCCGTTTTCTACGAAAAGGCGAACAGCATCACTAATTGTTGAAGCTTGTCGGAGTGGTGAAGTGGGTTGCAGCAATACCAAGGTTGTGGGAGTTGGGTGACTCTCCGAAAATTTTTGTAGAGCATGTGCGATCGCATCTTCTATTGCGGCTGTGTCAGTTGCGAGATCTGCAGGACGCTGTATTGCAATTGCGCCAGCATTTGCTGCAGCTTCAAGAATGGTTGGATCATCGCTTGAAACGACAACAAAATCGACTACTCCTGATTGAACAGCAGAATTAATAGCCCGGGTGACAAGCGATTGTCCGTTTACCTCAGCAAGGTTCTTGTTTGGAATGCCTTTTGATCCACCTCGTGCGGGGATTATTGCGATGCAGGTCATTACATCACATCCTTTAGATCGACGAATACTTTGTCTACTCGCGCTTCAAACAAAACTCCTGAGTGGAGCAACTCGGTGAAACGTTCGGTTGATTTACCATCTCCGAATTCCTGTTCTGAATTCGTTGGCCCTTGCTGCTTAGCGCCGTGAATAGCCGCGACGATCTCTTCCGCACGCGCTGGAACTTGCGAAATTGACGCACTGTCATGACGGCCTCGTTGGCGATCGCCAACATCGATACTTGGGATGCCATACAGCGGCGCTTCGCGAATACCGGCGCTCGAGTTTCCGACCATTCCGCGTGCATTTTTGAGAAGAACAAGGAAATGTTCGAACCGCAAGGATTCAAATTGTCTAAATCGCTTGCTGTGGTCAGCCAGCCGTTTGTACTCATTAATAATTCGTTCAAAGCCAGTGTCGTTGTTTGGGTGAATAACAACAAAATTCTCACCCGAATCAATAAGTCCATTGACAAATTCCGTCGCCGCAATTGCGCTTGCTTCAAGGTCGGTGGTTACTGGATGGAAAATTGCGATGAAGTAAGAATCAAATTCAATTCCATAGCGTGATTTTGCTTCGGCAAGTGTTGGAAGCGAGGGCGAGAGCATGATGTCGAGGTCTGGTGAGCCAATGATGTGAATTGTGCTGCTGTCTTCACCCAGTTGAATCAGTCGTTTTTTAGCTTCTTCGTTGGCCACTAAGTGAATGTGTGAGAGCTTGCTCACAGCGTGTCGAATCACACCATCGATGGTTCCCGAAAGTTCACCACCTTCAATATGCACCACTCGCGTATTGCTGAGCGCGCCAGAAATCGCACCAGCTAAGGCCTCTGGGCGATCTCCATGGACAATGAGTAGATCTGGTTGGTTCTCTTGAATGAAACGCGACAGACCTGTGATGGTGTTTGCAACAACGACATCCATCGGATCGCCAACTGATTGATTCTCGAATGGAATGATGAAAACTTCATCTGGAAGTGTTCGGCGAACTTCAAGAATTGTCGAACCGAATCGTTCAAGCATGTGCATTCCGGTTGCGAAAACTGAAACCTTGAACCCCTCAGCATGAGCCGCGAGTATGAGCGGCTTTATCTTGCCGTAGTCCGCGCGAGTCCCAGTAAGAAAAGCAATGTGCTTACTAGCTGACATCAGACCAACCCAGTTGGTGTCCTCTCGTCATTTCACGAGTGGAGGTCTTGCCTAAAACTTTTTCTAAGTCGTACGCAAGAATTCCACCAGTTCCTGGTCGTTTCACCCAAATGTTTTCTTCGGTGAGTGTTTCGCCGCTGGAAATGTCCTTAATTGCAACAACAGATGCATATGCAAAATCGATTGTGGGCTGTTCCTCAGAAAGCACAGTCTTTGAACCGCCAGTTGCTTGATGAACAATTCGCGATCCTTCAATGAGTTCCTGAAGCCCTGCTGGGTCAACGGAAATTTCAATGTCCTCACCGATCCAACTCATGTCGCTTGTGAAGTGGCGTTCGATGATTGACGCACCTAATGTAACTGCAGAAATTGAAGGCAAGTTTGACAAGGAATGATCAGAAATTCCAATGACCGTGTTTGGGAAAAGCTCCCGCAACTGAGTAATTGCACCAAGACGAATCTTGTTGTACGGCGTTGGGTACATGCTGGTGCAGTGAAGAAGTGCGTAGGAAGCATTTTCCGATTCGAGAACTTCAACTGTTCGCTTCACGGATTCGATGTCGTTCATTCCTGTACTCACAATGATTGGTCTGCCAAAACGGGCAATGTGACGAATCAATGGTGTGTTATTGCACTCACCAGAACCGATTTTGAAAGCAGGTACATCTAATTTGTCGAGCCTTGTGGCTGCTTCGCGTGAAAATGGAGTAGAGAGAAAAAACAGTCCACGATCTTCAGCATGTTTTTTGCAGGCAAGCTCTTCGTCGTTTGTCAACGTGCACTGAGCAATGATGTCCCAAATTGAACGAGTGGAGTTTGCTGGAACAACATCATTTGGAATCATCTCATCGTCAACAGAGTGTGCTTGAAATTTCACACACTCACCACCAGCGTCTGCAACATCATCAATCATTTGAATTGCACGTTTGATATCTCCGCCATGGTTGATTCCGATTTCTGGAATCACGAGTGGCGCATACTCGTCTCCAATGTTTCGACCGTTAATTACAAGATTGCGACTCATGTGGACCCCTTTGAATTTATTTCAGCAAGCTCGTCAGTGTGGTGACGAGGTAGGCGAGTACGACGGATATAACAATTGCGCTCAAAGCTCCAGCAAGAACGCTTCCACCAAGAAGCCCAATGGCACTGGTCTTTCGTTGCTTCTCTGACGGCTCTGTATATAGAGGAGTTGTCTTTGTTCGCACCTGAACGACATTTGTGCGATCTTGTCTGGCAGGCTTAGTGCCACCAAGAACGACGAGGGCGCCAATTGCCAAAACACAAGCAAGCAAAGCCCTTACTGTCACACCGAATGTGGAAGCGAAAATAGGTAGATCGATGAGCGAAAACAACGACGTCACGATGCCAAATAGCGTACCGCTGCCACCGCCGACCCTTGCTCCAACGCGACCGGATAGAGCAGAACTGCGCAAATTGTGGTGGGCATTGCCATTGCTGACCTGCGCCTGGTTGGCCCTTATTGGCATTGTCGTTGCGGCGAGTATTCAAGTGCGTTTCTGGGAAGTGGCGCCCGGTTCGGCCGAACCAGTGGCGAACAGACTCGAATTCACGAAGGAAGCACTCGCGCACGTCACTCGTTATCCATCTACTAACTCAGTGTTGTTTGTTACTGCTTTTGGTGGACAGCTTTCCGCTCTTGAAACATTCGTTGGCTCAATTGACGCAGATGTAGATGTGCAGTCTTTTGAGGAGAGGTTTGGAAAAAGCACACCGGGAACTCAGCAGCAACTTGGCTTTCAATCCATGACTACTGCAAAGCAGATTGCTGAGTATGTGGCATTTACGAAGCTGGGCCTCGATGCCTCATTTGAACTTGGAAGCGTGGTTGTTGAAGAAGTCGTGTGTTTGGATATTCCAGTAACACTCAGTGCTTGCAAGCAACTACTGCCAGGTGACACGCTGACGGTTTTTGATGGTAAAGCCATTCCAACCTTGGCGGAATTGGCTCCGTTAATGGAAGGGTATGAACCTGGTGACATTGTGACCATTGGCGTTATCCCGCATATGGCTACTGAGCCAGAGGATCGACGGGTGCAATTGATCGAAAGTCCCGATGAGCCAGGTCGAACCATCATTGGATTCATTCCTGCTGACACGCGAACAGTCGTCCTCCCTTTTGAAGTCTCCATTGACACTGATCGCATTGGTGGACCATCTGCAGGTCTCGCATTTACCCTTGCTTTGCTTGATGAATTGACACCCGGCGATCTGTTTGGCGGGGTGAAAGTAGCTGCAACGGGGACGATGAATGAGGATGAAACTGTTGGCGCAATTGGCGCATTGCCCCAAAAGGCGGTGGCAGTGAAAGCAGCAGGTGCGAAGTTGTTCATCGTTCCAAAATCACAGTCCCCAGAAGAATTAGCAGCTGTGCGTGCAGTGCTTGGTTCTGCGGTGAAACTCGTAACTGTGGAAAATCTTGACGAAGCATTAGCCCTGCTTGAGTCCCTTGGTGGCAGTGGACTCACGAATGCCACAATCTCGCTCTAGGCGGGGCGTACTGTTGTTTGCATGGCAATTTCGTTTTCACGCCCCGACCCGTCTTCACCGGCGGCCGTTGGTTCTGCGCAATTCAGCGTAGTTAGGCGTGGGTTTGAACAAGAAGAAGTTCGCGACTTGTTGCGTGGCGTTTCTGCAGAACTTGCACGGCTTCAGGAGCGCGAACGCTTTTTAGAAAGTGAACTTCGCTCGATGCAAACCCGTGGCCTGTCGGCTCCTGGTGCAATCGATGAAGAAATGGTCACGGCGCTTCTCGGAGAAGAAACTGCGCGGGTGCTCACAACTGCACGTGAAGCTGCGAAACAGCAAATTGCGCGTGCAGCAGAAACCGCAGAGCGCTTAGTGCGCGAAGCTAGTTCCGATGCCGCACGCATTCGTCAAGAGGCTGAAATTGAATCCTCGCGCCAGCGAAATGACGCGGTTGCAGATGTTGAGGCAGAAATTGAACTTGCGAAACAGCAAGGTCGCGAAATGGTTATTGAAGCACGTGAGTATCGCGAAAAAGTTTTGAGCGAATTGGCGCGACGTCGTGAATTAGCACGCGAACAAATTGAACATCTCATTCACGATCGAGATCGTTTAGTTGCTGCATTTGATCGAGCACGACTTGCAGCCAATGACGTTGTAGGTGATTTAACCGAATTTGATGAATTGTCGGAAGAAGTTGCGCGAATCAGTGGGCTGAACACGCCAGTCGATGCAACAGCTCCTATCTTTTTTGATCACACCAAAGACCCAGATGCGATCCCGCAGTCATCGGAATCAATTGAAGTTGAAAAAGTAGTTGGTGTAATCGCAGAGTCGATTGATTCAACCACAGTTGAGATCGTTGAAATCACTGAAACAACTGAAGTTGTTGAAGCTGCCGATGAAATTGAAGTTGAAGAACTTGTTGAAGAAACACCAGACACCACTGTGATCGCAATGCATGAAGCGCCCGCAGGAATGTCGGAACACCCTTCATCTGAGCCCCCAGCTCAGGAGCACATTGCCGAAGTCGTGCAGTTGTTTGGTAAAAAACGCAAAGACGCCGAGGTTCAACAAGTAGTTACTGAAGTTGTTGAGCAGCCAGTTGCAGCAGTTGAAGTTGTAGAAGCAAAGAAACAGCCGGCAGCAACAACTCCTCAAAAGAAATCAGTAGATGATTTATTCGCTCGACTCAAGCAAACGAATACCGCTGAAGTTGCGCGAACGGCTAAGCCAAAAGTTGTCGTTCCGAAGGTAGATCAAGGGGTTTTTGACCATCGAGATACGGCCCTGGAGCCAATTCTTGTGCTCATCACTCGAAAAATGAAGCGCGTTTTGGCGGACGAAGAGAACTCGATGCTCACTTATCTGCAAGGCAAGAAATCAATTGTTGCCTTAGAGAAAGTTTTGCCAGCAGCTGATGAACATTTGCAGATGTATGTGGAAGCACTCGCAGAAGACGTGATCTCGGCGGCGATGGCTGGAGCACAAAGTTTGTCCAAGAGTTTGAAAGCAGATTTACGAAAGCGTGTTACTCGCAGCGCAGTGATGCAAGTTGTTTCACGAACAATGGATGAATCAACCATTCGTCCATTGCGTGAAAAAATTCAGCGTGCAGTAGAGCAAAGCAATGGAGATAAAGACGAAATGTCGAATCTCATTCGCAGCGTGTATCGCGAAATGAAAATGCAGCGAGTAGAGCAGCAAGTTTCAGACATCGCTCGAATGGCGTATAGCCGCGGTGCATATTTGGTGTTGGACCAAGGTACAAAAGTGTGTTGGATGGTCGACCCAAATGGTCCAAGTTGTGCTGATGCTGAAGACAATTCGCTCGCAGGATCTACAGGTCTTGGTAGCGAGTTCCCAACAGGGCATATTCATCCGACAGCACATGCTGGATGCCGATGCCTTATTGCGCCAATAGGCGACTAATCTCCACTGCGTGCGCAACCCTTCAGACTTACCTCCTCGTCGTCCTCGTAACCCTCAAGGCGGTTTTCGCTTAAAGCGTCCAGGCCGCAGTCGCATTATTGCGACAGCAGTAATTGGCTTGATTGTTGTCTTGTTTCTTTCAGCAAAGAGCATCTCGGGTTTTTATGTTGATGCGTTGTGGCATGACATGCTCGGACGCGGCGATGTGTTTTGGGGGACTCTGGGCGTAAAAGCATCACTTGGAGCTGTATTTGTAACCGCCTTTGTTGTGTTGATGTTGATCAATGGTTGGCTTGCCGATCGAATTGCGCCCGAATCCATCGCACCCTCGCCGGAAGAGCGTGCACTCGCTGGTTATCGGCAATTAGTTGGTCGCAGGCAATGGATTGTGAGGGCGGTGATTTCGGTAGTGCTGGGCCTCATGGTTGGGCTACCTGCGATGACACAATGGCAAGAGTGGTTGTTGTTTAGAAACCACCAATCTTTTGGAATCAAAGAACCATTGTTCAATCAGGACATCAGTTTTTACGTTTTCCGATTGCCGTTTGCAGAGTTTGTGGTCAATTGGTTCTTTGGTGCGCTTGTCCTTATCACCGTGGTAACTGCCGCAATTCACTACCTGAATGGTGGAATTCGCCTGCAGGTGCAGGGCCGCAAAGTAACTCCGCAGGCAAAAGCGCACTTGTCAGTGTTGTTTGCGGGTCTTGCAGTAATTAGAGCCGCCAGCTATTGGCTGTCGCGCTTTTCGCTCACCGATTCAACTCGTGGGGTAGTGCAGGGAGCGACCTACACCGACGTGAAGGCACAATTGCCTGCAATCAACTTGATGATCTTGGTTTCATTTGCTGTTGCCGCACTGTTCCTGTGGAATGTTCGACAAAAGGGTTGGAGAATTCCGGTTCTTGCGACATTGATGTGGATGTTGGTTGCCGTTGTCGCGGGAACTATCTATCCAGCAGTGATTCAACGATTCTCCGTTCAGCCAAACGTAAGCACTAAGGAACTGCCATTCATTGAGCACAACTTGGTTGCAACCAAAGCAGCTTTCAATATCAATGCAGTAGCGCAGGAGTCAATAACTTTTGGGCCAATCAGCGCTGCTGATGTCTCTGCGAATGAAACTCCATTGCGCGATGTTCGTCAACTTGACCCATTGGAAATGCGGGATCGATTTGCTTTGGACGAAGGAAAGACTTCGTTCTATGCCATTCGAGACCTCGACGTTGATAGGTATGTCATTGATGGCAGGTTGCAGCAAGTAATCCTTGGTGCCCGAGAACTCAATACCGAAGGCATTCCAAACCGCACATGGGTTTCACGACACCTCATTTATACGCACGGTTGCGGAGTTGTTGCAGCGCCTGCGAGCCGAGTGACCGTTGATGGTCGTCCTACATATATCGACATTGGAGTAAAGACACCTCAGCTGTATGTAGGTGAAGGGCTTGATGGCTATTCAATAGTTGGCACCAACCAAGTTGAACAAGCTTGTCCAGACACCAAGGCAACTGCGTACTCGGGAACTGGTGGAGTAAAACTCTCCTCGCCTACACGTCGCGTTGCATTCGCATTGCATTTCGGTGAGTACAACCTGTTTGGATCAAACCTCATCTCATCGGACTCGCGCATCATGTGGATTCGCAACGTTAAAGACCGAGTACAAAAGATTGCACCATTTTTCAAATATGACTCTGATCCGTATCCAGCAGTAGTTGATGGAAAGGTGGTGTGGATTCTTGATGCATTCACAACAACCAGCCGTTACCCAAACTCGCAATCGGCAAACACCGATCAATTGTCCGCAGGATCAGGACTGAACTCCACGTTTAACTATGTTCGCAACAGCGTGAAAGTAGTCGTTGATGCGTATTCCGGAGAAGCAACCTTCTACCAAGTAGATGCAAATGATCCGATTGCGAACACGTGGGCAAAAGTATTTCCAAAACTACTCACGCCTGTTTCTCAAGCATCAGTAGATCTGATTGCTCATTTCCGTTACCCGGAGGATCTGTTCCGTGTACAAACCAATATGTACGGTCGTTATCAATTTGATGACCCAACGTTGTTTTTTAATCGTGATGCAGCATGGAGCGTTGCTCAAGCTCCGCCAAGTGAACCAGAGGGAACAACCGGCGTAGTGAGCTCTGCTGACCCAGCGTTAACACCCGACTTGATCAATGTTCAAGATGCAAACGTTGCACGTTTTGAACCGTATTTCACTATTTTCCATGCTCCTGGAGCGACTGAAACAAATGGCGTGTTTTCGATGCTTCGTCCGTTCGTGCCGTTCTCTTCAGATAATGCGCGTAAAGAATTACGCGCATTTATGGTTGTCTCAAGCGACCCACGCACGTACGGCCAACTAAAGGTCTACAAAGTGGGCGAACCGTTGCCAGAAGGTCCGGCCACGGTTGCTGCAGAATTTGGTAGCGACCCAACGGTGTCACAACAAGTAACACTGCTCGACCAACGTGGATCTCGAGTTATTTTCGGCGACTTGCAGATCGTGCCTGTAGCTAAGGGACTTGTGTATGTCCGCCCATTGTTTGTACGTCCAGACGATGCATCCGCTCGACAAGTGTTTGTGCGCAAAGTGCTTGCCTCGTACAACAACAAAGTGGTGATTGCAGATGATTTAACTACGGCGATTATGCGCTTGTTCCCTGGCTATGCAGGTTCGCTTGGTGATCGCGTTGGCGATGGTCAAGTAGCAGCGCCAGATTCAACAGTGCCTGATGCTGGTGGTACTACTGCAACCACGGTGCCAAGCAATGTCCCGACTGGTTCGCAAACCGCTCCAGATTTGTTGGCACAAGCCGAAACACTCTTTGATCAAGCAGATGCTGCGTTGGCGCAAACTCCACCAGATTTTGCTACGTATCAAATGAAGTTGTCGCAAGCGCGAGAACTCATTCGACAGGCACTGCAAATTATTGGTAATTAATCGCTAGCGAGACTCGCGAATAATTTCAGCAAGCATTGCAAGGTCTTGGCGAAACGCAATTTCATAGCGTGCCTGTTCATTAGCGATGCGAGTTTGGTTTACGCGGAGTTGCTCCAAAGCTGCGAGTGAAGCAGGATCTTCTTGTTTTTCAAGAAGAGTTTGAATTTCATTCCCAAGTTCGTGCAGTTGGTTAGACATCTCGGCGTTGGTTGCAGAAAGCCGACCATCAAACACGGTCAGTCGTTGCTCAAGTGTGTTAATTGCTGCAGTCACAAGCGAAAGCTCATTCGTGCGTTTGGTGACCTCTGAGCGAAGTGATTGCAGTTCTGTGCGAACCGCATCAAGATCGGTAACGGTTGCTTTTGGGGTTCGAGCGAAAAGTGCCATGGTGGGTGTGGTGATGCAGGTGTTTTGGAGCGAAGGTTGCTATCTCTATGGTGTGCTCGCTACCGTACAACTTCTACGACGCGGGGTGGAGCAGTCCGGTAGCTCGTCGGGCTCATAACCCGAAGGTCACAGGTTCAAATCCTGTCCCCGCCACCAAGGTCAAAAGGTCCCCGGTTCGCCGGGGGCCTTTTGTATATGTGGGCCAAGCACCTAGTCGCGTTGTTATCCTGCCTGAATGTCAAATAACAAGCCATCCGTCACGATTCCACAAGAAGCACCGCCAGCAGAGTTGGTAAAGACCGACATCACCGTTGGGTCCGGCGACGAAGCCGTGAAGGGCAAAAATGTTTCTGTGCACTACGTGGGAGTTGCATGGAGCAATGGCCAAGAGTTCGACGCATCATGGAATCGCGGCGATGCATTCGAATTCCGCTTGGGTGCAGGTCAAGTTATTCAAGGTTGGGATGATGGTGTTGCTGGTATGAAAGTTGGTGGATGTCGTCAACTAACAATCCCACCAGACATGGGATATGGAAGTCGTGGTGCAGGCGGAGTAATTAAAGGTGGAGAAACGCTTGTCTTTGTAGTTGATTTGCTGAATGTTTTTTAACTAACCACAGGTAGGCTTACTGCAACAGAACTTTGTGCAACACACGTTGTACATATGAAGAACTGGTGAGTAATGAATATCTTGGTAATCGGTGCAGGTGGCGTAGGCGCTTCAATGGCGTCTATTGCTGAGACCCGATCGTTTTTTACGCAATTTGTCCTCGTGGACATTTCTCTTTCTCGCGCCGAAGAGGCAATTGCACAACTTGACGATCGATCAAAATTTGTTGCAGAGCAAGTCGATGCGCGTGACATGACAGCCATTAAGGCGCTTATTGAGCGCGTAAAAGCAGACGTTGTCGTAAACGCTTGTGATCCACGCATGAATGAGCCAATTTTTAATGCGGCCTATGAAGCACATTGCAATTACATCGACATGGCCATGAACTTGAGCGAACCGCATGCATCAAACCCTTACGAAGAAGTGGGTTCGCCGTTAGGTGCAGACCAATTAGCTGCCGACCAAGCGTGGCGCGACCGTGGGCTTCTTGCACTTGTTGGAATGGGCGTTGAGCCTGGACTCAGCGATGTGTTTGCTCGATACGCGGCCGACAACCTGTTTGACACCATTGACGAAATCGGTGTACGCGACGGATCAAACCTGTCAATCGACGGACTTGACTTCGCACCAACATTTTCAATTTGGACAACCATTGAAGAATGCTTGAACCCACCAATTGTGTGGGAAAAGAATCGCGGTTTGTATACGACCGACTGTTTTTCGGAACCAGAAGTATTTCACTTTCCAGCCGGAATTGGACCTTACGAGTGCGTCAACGTAGAGCACGAAGAAGTGCTACTCATTCCTCGCGAAATTGATTGCAACCGAGTGACGTTTAAGTACAGCCTTGGTGCAGAATTCATTGACTGGCTCAAGACGTTTGCGTACCTTGGTCTTGACAGCAAGGAACACGTGCGCGTTGGAGACGTCAGCGTTTCACCACGTGACGTTTTGGCTGCAGTGCTTCCGAACCCCGCAAAGCTTGGTCACCTAATGCACGGCAAAACATGTGCAGGAACGTGGGTTCGCGGAACCTATGACGGCAAACCACGCGAGGTGTACCTGTATCACGTTGCGGATAACGAGACCACCATGCGCGACTGGGGATCACAAGCCGTATTGTGGCAAACCGCAATTTGTCCTGTTGTTGCACTTGAACTTCTTGCAAATGGAAGTTGGAAGTCCACAGGTGTTCGCGGTGCTGAAGCGTTCAATGCTGATCCATTCCTTAACTTGCTCGGCGATTACGGCGCGCATCATGGAATGGTGGAAATGGGTCCAGGTTTGTGGCCAAGTCCAAAACCAACCGGACAACCTGGCTGGGAC
>Ga0209086_10003117_pt1 | contig 12729 bp, 25 predicted proteins | sample M_130207_XF_Meta_FD_187312 | JGI IMG/M metagenome (GOLD analysis project Ga0209086, IMG submission 187312) | Freshwater microbial communities from Lake Montjoie, Canada to study carbon cycling - M_130207_XF_MetaG (SPAdes) (version 2) | ecosystem: Environmental > Aquatic > Freshwater > Lake...
AAACTAATCATTGGCGACGACCCGATCCTGCGCCGATCGTGCGCCGAAGCGCAGGCGCAGCAGGACCGCAACGGCAATGTTCGACCAGTGAAGAGCAGGAACTATTGCATCCTCGACCCGCTCGTTGCAAGCATCATCGCCATGCATACATGGGGTGGCAAGCAGGCCTCTTGCTACGAACAAACCTAACTTACGCGCAACCTTGATGTGTTAGTACCCGCAACGATGTGCACATGCTGCGGGGATTCCTTCAACGCATGTTCGTGGGGCCGTTCACCTCGACCATCATCGATCAAGGTGGTGGCTCGCTGCCATTCGTTGGACCAGCGAATGCGATTCGCTACACGCCCGTCTACCGCGCCGTCACGCTGATCGCGAATGACATCGCACGCGTATCGCTTCAATGCAGCGACACCGGCGCGGACTCGCTGCTCGCATCGCCATCTCCATACATGAGCGCGTTCGAGTTTCGCCGCGCCATGACCATGCAAGTGTTGTTGTATGGCAACGCGTTCGCCGCGATCAATCGCAGCGTCGGCGGGGAGATGCTCGAGTTGATTCTGTTGCAGCCCGACACGGTGACGCTCGACCTTACGACTGGCGTTCCGATCTATCGCACGATGGCCTACGGCGCGCTCAACGCGTCGCAAGTGTTCCATCTGCGCGCACCATCGACCAGTGGATTGTGGGGCGAGTCGCCGATCAACCTCTGCCGCACATCGATCCAGCTTCTCGCAGCGCAAGAAGAGATGGCGCTGAAGGCGTACTCGAACGCAGGCAACCCGAAGATCGCGCTCGTGCACCCGGGTCCGCTGTCACTCGAGGCGCGCCAGCGCATCATGTCGGACTACGAGGCGAAGCACGCAGGCACCGCAAACACGGGCAAGCCGCTCGTGCTGGCCGAGGGAATGCGCATCGAGCGCATCAGTTCGACGCTTGATGATGCGGGACTCGCCACCGCCCGACAGTACAGTGTTGCGGATGTCTCGCGCATCTACGGCGTACCGATGTCGTACTTGAGCGAGAACGCCGGCCCGTCGTACGGAACGCTCGAGTGGCTGACCCGCATGTATGTCGATGCGTGTCTCACGCAGTGGCTGCACTGCTGGGCAAGCGAGATCACGAACAAACTGCAGAACGCATACGACAGCGTCTTCTGGGACACCGACGAACTCGTGCGACCGGGCATCGCCGAGACGATGTCGGCGCTGCGCACCGCAGTCGAGGCTGGCTTCATGACGCGCAACGAAGCACGAGATGAACTCGACCTGATGCCGTTGCCCGGCCTCGACGCTCCGATTGTCGCAATGAACATGGGCACGGGCGGCGGCAAGACCAACCTCGGCACCGACACAAGCGGAAACGCGGGGACTCCTAATGATTTCACGCCGTGACTTCACATCGTCGCCCGCTGTCGAGGGTCGCACCCTCACGGGCATCGCCGCCGTGTACGGCCAGCCCTCGCGATTGATTCGAGAGCAGGGGCGCTCATTCACCGAGCGAATCGCCCCGGGTGCATTCGGCACAGTCGGCGATGTGAAACTTTATTACAACCACGACGCGTCGATGCCGCTCGCGCGCACGCAGAGTGGCACGCTCAAACTCGACTCACGCGCCGACGGTCTTCACTACACCGCGACGCTTCCCGAGACAACGCTCGGCAACGATGTGCGCGAACTGCTGACACGCGGCGACCTCACGGGCGCGATGTCGTTCGGCTTCTTTGTGACCAAAGACACTTGGAGCCCAGACCGCACGGAGCGCACGGTGAACGCCGCGACGCTCGTCGAGGTGTCCCTTGTGCAGGACGCCGCCTACCCACAAACCAATTCGAGCCTGCGCCATGTTGACGCAGCACTAGACGCAGCCGTCATCGCACGGCTCGAACTTCACATCCAAAGGATGAACCATGTCTGACCTTGACGAACTGAACAGCATCAACCACGAATATCGTAAGAGCCTCGAGCGCTTCCAGAAGCGCACTGGCCTCGCACCGCAAGCCGTTGACACTCTCGGCAGCGGCGAAGAGAAGCAGAAGTTCGACCGCATGGATGCGGACATGACCACCATCGAGCGCAGCGCGCAGAACGCTCGCGCCGAACTCGAGGCGCGTCTTGCTCGCCTCGAGAAGACTCCGCAACTCGAGAGCCGCGCTGGCAACGGTCGCGTGGGTGGAGCATCGAGCGACCCGAGCACGCCCGAGTATTCGGCGCGATGGCTCAAGGCCATGATCACCAACGATCATGCCGAACTCCGCGCTATGGCGACCAGCACGACCAACGCGCCAGTGCCGACCGACATGGAGCGACGGATCATGGGGAAGCTGTACCAGAACTCTGTTCTGCGTCAGATCTCCAATGTGCAGACCATCGACAGCAAGCGCACGATCACGGTCGAGGCGACCGTCCCGACCGCTGCGCTCGTTACTGAAGCAAGCGCAATCACCCCTACCGACTTCACTTTCGACGCTGTGTCGGTCGTGCCGTACAAGTATGTGAGTGCTTGCAAGATGAGCATCGAGTTCCTTCAGGACGCGATGGCTGCGGGCGGTCCCGACACCGCGATTTCGTATGTCGCTGACCGACTCGGAATCGCGATCGCTCGCGCTACCGATTCGGCGTACACCATCGGCACTGGTTCGTCGCAGCCGCAAGGCATCGGCGCATGTGCATCGACTGCATGGGCAACCACCAACACCGGTCGCATCATCAATCAGGGTGTTTCTCTCACCGAAGATCAGACGGTCACCAGCATCACCGCCGACAATGTGATCGACTGCGTGCACGCTGTGTCGCCGCAGTACCGCGCTTCGCCTCGCTTCCAGATTCTCGTCAGCGACGCGGGCATCCGTTCCATCCGCAAGTTGAAGGACAGCGCCGGCTACTACGTGTTCTCGCCAGCGCAAGCAATGCCGGGCACCAACGTCGTTGGTCTTCCGGGCACCATCTACGGCGTGAACTACAACATCTCTGAGTACCTGCCAAGCACTGCGGCGCAGACCAGCACTGGCGCAAATGTTCGCGGTTCCGCGCTGTTTATCGTCGGCAACTGGGACTACTTCAGCATCTTCGATCGCACTGGCATTGACTCGATGCTCGATCCGTACTCGGCGGCGGCCAACCTGCAGCAGACGCTGTACACATGGTTCCGCACCGACAGCAAGATCATCCTGCCGGAAGCCTTTGCAGCGATCTACAGCCCGAACGCAACCTGATCTGATCTTTTCTTTTCCCGGGTGCTGCGCGTCGGAAGGCGCGCAGCACCTTTATGACGGTACCCCTCAGCACAATCAAGTCTGCGCTCAAGATCGACTACGACGACGATGACACTGACATCGTTCGTTTGCGCGAGGCGGCGATCTCATTGGTTGAGCGACGCACCCAGTTGTTGCTGTCACCGCAGACATCGACGCTCTACATCGCACGATTCACGGATACTCTGCTACCCGCGTACCCGTACTCGTCGCTCACGAGCGTCGTCTACACAAACAATTTGAATGTCACCACCACGATGCCGGCCACCGACTACTGGGTTGACCTCACCGACGGGCCGATGCCAGTGCTGCGCTTCCTCGATTACCCTGGCATCTACGAGGGGACCGCGATCACGGTGACCTACTCTGCGGGTTACTCGAGCGTGCCCAACGAGCTGACGCACGCGATCATCGCGTTGGTCGGAGGCTGGTACAACAACCCCGAGAGCATCCAACCGATCAGCCTGCAGACGGTCCCGCTGTCGGTCGAGTACATCCTCGCCAACATCTCGACACGGAGTAACCTCCGATGATCAGCGGTGGACGACTCAAGCATGTCGCAACGGTGCAGACCCCGTCAACCACGCTCGACGCGCTCGGTATGCGCGGCACGACTTGGACAACGGGCGCGACCTTCCGCGCCGACATGCGCGAGGACAGCGCGAGCGAGCAAGGCTACGGCGATGGCGTGGCCGTCGTGCGCAGCGTGCAGGTGCGCGCTCGATGGCAAGCAGTGCAGGGCGCTGGGTTGACCGAGGTCGATCGCCTTGTCATCCGCAACCGCACGCTGAAGATCAACTTCATCCAGAACCTCGATGAGGCCGACCGAGTCGCCATCATCCAATGCACTGAGGTGAACTGATGCCAGCACCGATCACCATTCAAGCCTCAGTGCGAACGATGCTCATCGTCATGGTGGCGGTTGCCGACGCAAACATCACGCACGGCTATCGCCTGCAGGACACGGAGCTACCTGCGATCACCTACGAGGTGACGCAAGAGGAAGTGCAATCGATTGGATCTTCGCCGCTGCTGATGGCATCCGTCACGATCCGCATCATTGCAGTGACCACGCAGGGCGCGCTCGATCTGATCCCGTATGTCAAAGCAGTTTGCGTCACGGGTACATTTAGTTCGCTCACCTTTGAGAGCGTGCAATGGAACGGATACACCGTTGAACCCCCCGCGGCTGGCGACGGCGATGAGCAGATGCCTGCCGAAGTCGCGTGCGAGATCGACATCTACTACCGAGGTTAAACACTATGGCTATCAGCGGCGCACTTTCATCATTCTCGTTCGGCGGCACCTCAGTGGTGGGTGTCGGTACTGCGTCCCTCCAAATTACGCGACCGACGCAAGGAATCACTGGCATCGGTGACACCATCGACACATACATCGCGGGTGTGCAAACTGGCACTGCTTCGGTCGATCTTTTTTATGACAGCGGCTCAGCGGGTCAATCGGGCATCTTGACTGCCTTAACTGGGGCAAGTGTGGCGGGGGCGCTTGTGCTTACGCTTAAAGCAGGGCAGACCATCACCACGACTGCCTATTGCACTGGTGCAGACTTCACCACAAGCGCTGGTCAGGTCGTTCGCTGTACCTGTTCGTTTCAAATCAACGGCGCTATCACCATAGTATGAGCAGCATCCGCGACATCCTCACGCTCAAGCATGTGCCATACGCGCTCGGCGGTGTGCCGTGCACGCTGCGCCGACCCAGCGCGCTCGACCTGCTCGAGTTGCTGCAGGTCAGCAAGGATCGACCGCATCACATCTACGCGTTCCTTGCGTTCACGCATCTCTACCAAGACGGATGCCAGGTGCTCGGCAGCATCGACGACGCGCTTGCGATGGACGCTGCGCTCATCATTGAAATCGGTAAGCGGTGCGAACAACTCTACGAGGAAGGCCGGGACTGAGTGAGGCCCAGCGCACGGTGCTGCGCGAGGCCGTCAAGTATCTGAGCACCGATCTCGACAGCATCTCGATAGCGATCATCAATGCGACGCTCGAAATACCCAACTGGCGCGGCATACGCGAGCAACTTGACAAACTCGCCGGGAAGGCGAAGCGGTAGCGGCTACATCGTCGCATCGATTGATCCTGCATCGCTTAAGCGCGTCAGCAAAATGCTGCAGTCACTCGAGAAGAAGATCGCCGACCGCATTGCGAAGGATGCTCTACGCAAGTGGGGTCGCCTCGTTGTGCGCGCAGCGAAGGGTTTCACGCATCCTTCAAGCGAGCGCACGCGTCGGCAGATCACTCTGAAGGTCAAGAGTTACAAGCGAGCCGTGTGGGCGGGTGTCGGCGTGAAGACTGAGAAAGTGCGCAACGACCCGAAGTCGCGGCTCGGTCGCTACTCGCCGTTCGTCGGATGGAAGTCGCACTTCTTCGAGGTCGGATGGCGCGCCTGGCCTCGGGGACTCAGCGGCAACTCTGAACGGGTCAAGGTGATTGTGCGCAACACGCAGGTCGCCGCAGGAAACGGCGCGAAGAAGACGCTCCTCGCTACGCGCAACGGCAAGGTGCACAAGCGCACCATCACCGAGCGCGCTGTCACTGTGAGCAAAGGCGGCTCGAGCGGCGGCGGTCGCGGATGGAAGCGCGGACTGCGCGGGCGCGGCGGAACGCTCCAAACTCAGTACGCTCGTCACTACCTGTTCCGCGCAGCTGGAGTCGGTCGCGGACTCGTGCAAACTGTTCTCCTCGACGCAATTGCCAGCGCGATCGACGACGCGCAGAAGAGAGCCGCATGAGCGCGATCCCGAATCTAAAGATCCCGATCACGATCGTCACGAAAGATGTCGGTCCTGCGCTCGCGAAGGTCGAGCGCGATGTCGCGGCAAGCGCCGCAAAGGTCAGCAAGATCAACGCAGGCATGGGCGGCGGCGGCGGCGGCATGGGCGCTGGCGGCAAGTCGTTGATTGCAGGCGGCAACGCGATGCTCGGCGGCGGTCCACTGGGCGCGATGGCGATGGCGCTCGGGCCGTTTGGCATGGCCATCGGCGGCGCAGGCGCGGCGCTGCTTGCGGCGAATTCTGTGATCGACATGTTTGCCGAGAGCACGAAGGGCGCAAACGCTGCGCTCGAGGACTTCAAAGGCGGCAAGGGTCAGACGATGGCCACCAACTCCGTGCTGCTCGAGCGGCTCGCACGCATGGAAAAGAGCGCGCAGGACGCGAAGAATGAAAACATGGGAATGTCGAAAGCATGGGTAGCCGCGAGCGCACCGCAGCCAGGTGAAGACACCTCGATGTCTTTCAGTAGTCAGTTGGCGATGGAGGCGCAGCAAACTTCAGCATGGCTAAGCGCGCTGCTTAACGGCAAGTCTTTTCAGACGGCATCGCTTGAGGGTGATCTTGCCGGCGCGAGCGAAGCGAACGCGCCTGGCATTCAGCGAGCGATCGATGAGCAGTTCCTCACCGAGAAGATCGCGAAGGAAGACATGGAAGCGTGGTTTGGCGGCCTAGCGAGCCAACTCGCGCAACTCGTTGGGATGAACAAATGAGCACAGTCTTCGGCGCGTATCAGCGCGACATCACCTCAAAAACATCCAACGCTGGCATGTACGGCAGCGAGAGCACCATCGATGTCGTGTGCACGGTGTACCGCACCGACGGCGCGACGATTGACATTACCTCGGAAGCCGAGCAGATGATCACCGACAAGGTGTTCACCGCACGCGAAGCAAGTTGGGGCACAGTGGCGGGATATTCGTGGGAGCAGTTCTGCAACTGCCGCAGTTACACACTCTCGCAAGTGTCGGGCAAGTTAATCAAAGTATCGATGCACTTCTCGACGATGTACTTCGTCGATCCGACATCGACGGGCACCATCAAATACCAACTACCCGCCATGAGCGAGTACACGGCTCGCCAGCGCACGAGCAAGATCTACCGCAACGGTTGGTCGGTTCCGCCGCCTACGGGTGCCGACATTAGCGCCGACATCGGCGGGACCAACATGGTCGGCGGTTCGACGGCAGTTGACACTATGGTGCCGCAGATATCGATCCGCGTGCGCGCTACTCAAGACTCGTCGGTGACATCCATGCTGCAGGCGACCACGCTGGCAAACTACATGGGCCGATTGAACTCATCGATCTTCATGGGCGCGCCGATCGGCACCGTGCTTTGCGAAGGCGTGAGCGTCAGCAAGACGGGCGCAGGAACCGAGTACTACGAAGTGATCTTCGAGTTCTTGTATGACTTCTGGGCGCATCATGAACAGGTGCCAACCTGCGAGCCAACTGGTCGCCCGTTGCAGGGATCCACTGGACCCAGCGAGGTCAAGTGGAAGCGCATGACTCGATTGACTGCCGACTTCAACGCGATCTACTCTAGCGATGCCGTGTTGAAGAACCTCATCGAGAAGGGGTACTGGGCATGAAGTCAAGCGCCATCGACACCAAGCGATTCCAGACGGATATCCGCCGCGTCGCAACGCAGGCACCGCAGTACGAGAAACTCAACACGAAGTTGATGGAAGTGACCGCGTGGACGCTCATCACAGGCAGCGACGCTCGGTACAACTACATCGTGCGCGAAGCGTATGTGGGCGGATCATCGCCGTACACGCCGACCAACAGCGGCTACAGCGGACTGACCTACGACGCGCTGAGCGTGAGCGAATTGAGCAACGGCACGAACCCGCTTGTTGGCTACTACTCGTACGGCATCCTCAAGACGCACCTACCCGCCGGATTCGGCGCGACGCACATCCCTGTCGGCACATTCGTGCTCTGCGTGCCGCACAACAAGACGAACGGCGGAATCGTCTACCTGATCATCAACACCCAAGCAATCGATGGAGTCTGCTGATGGCTGCAAACGAAGACATCGTGATAGAGCAGGGCGCAACCTTCGAGAAGTCGTTTACCATCGAAAACACGAACCTTAGTTCGTACCTTGCGCGCGCTCAGGGTCGCACCTCTCACGCAAGCGGAACTATCGCTATCACCTTTACTGCTGCCATCACATACCTTGCACCCAATAGCACCATCACGCTGTCGTTAACTGCATCGCAGACCGCAGCGCTCACGGCACCCAGCTGCGGCGTGTTCGATGTCGAGGCTTATGTCGGTGCTACCGTGATTCGCGAAGTCGAAGGCTCGTACACCATTACGCCAGAGGTCACGCGCTAACGCATTTACCCATTCACAGATTGCCTAACTATGCCCACGAACGCCTACTACATCGTCGCGAATGTCAACTCTGGACTTGCGCGCCCGCTCAGTCTGACCGACACGAATCCGCGCACCATCCAACTTACTTCTGCTGGTGCGGTCTACATGGTGTTTGGTTACACGACTGAAGGAGCGGCATCGACGGCGATGGGTAGTTCTCCAATGCTCATCACGACGAACAATGTCGTGACACTTTTGGCCGTTGACCTGAGCACGGCTTGGGTTAAATCACAATCCGCCGCGACTGTCGTCGTCAGCTACACCTATCCAACCCCGGGCTAAACAATGGCAACAACGACAAAATTCATCGGTACTCTGATTAACACCACGACGACTCCTACGGTGTGCGGAACTGACACCAACACACGGGAAGTTTGGTTCAGCTCAACGGCGGCCTCCCTGTTGGTGTTCAACGCGACGGGAGCAACTCCCGCCTTGGCAGTCGCGGCAGCGCACGCGCTCTACGGAGCGAGTCCGAGCACACCAGTAACTGGAGACGCGGTGATGTATCTGCCCGCAGGGATTCCCGTGTGCATCGTTGGGTGCAATGTGAGCACGACCTACATCAAGTCGGTTGGAGCCGCCAGCGCCGCCTCGTGTTGGTTCTACACGCCATGACCATCGAGCTCGTCGCCGCCGCGCTTGCGATCATCGCGACCATCGTGTCCGCGACGCTCGTGCTCGCCGCAAAACTAACGGTTCTTGAGGTTGCGATTGCGCGGCTCCAGGTGACCATGGCTCAGTTCGAGTCGCGCATCGCCGCGCTCGAGAAGTGGAGAGATGTATGACAAGTTCCCCCAAGACAACCATCGCCGGAGTCGGCGCAATTCTTGTTGCTGTCGGTGCCGCACTCGTCGCAATGTTCGACGCTGACCCGACAACGATGCCGCAGTGGGATGTCGTGATCGCGGCGGTGCTCGCGGGCATCGGCTTGATTTTTGCGAAGGACAGTAAGGCGAGTGCTTGAGCGCATCGTCGCGACCATCACCGTCGGACTCATTGCGTGGCTCGATAAGCGACTATCGCGCGAAACAACGGCTATTGATGCTGATGTTGATCGTGACTCTCTTGCTCGCGCTGGTGCACGGATTCGCACTTGGCTGCGCAGCAAATAGAACGGTCTTCGTTCCCGAAGCGAGTCCCATGCGCGTCGGCCCCAGTTCATCGATGCGCGTGTGGATGCGACTAGACGGCGTGTGGACGCTGAGCGGAAATCGCATCGACATCCCCGAGGGGTGGTACCTGGTGCCGCCGTCATATGTCGCGGAGGTGCCTGATGCCTGATCCGACGACGGGACATGTGTGGTGTTGCTGCGATCCCCAGGTGTGTCCGCTGATGTGCACCTTCGCCTCAAGTTACGCAATGGGTGGAATGAGCGGCACGCTGCAGGCCGTTTGGCAAGAGCGCACGGGTGTGGACTGCCCTATATGCAGCACGGGAACGCTTGCGGACCTTGTGAATGATTACGAACTGACCGTAAGTTGGAATCAGTCGGGGACGGTGACGCTGACGCGCTACGCGACATCGGGCGGCGGCTGCTGTTACGCGGCGAGCGGAAATCTCGCGGTGAACTGGTCATTTCGATCGGCGCAGGATCTGACTTGTTGCGGCGGCAATCCCGCGTATTTGTGCTCGCTTGAGAACACCTACACCGGCAGCGACAATGTTCCGTTTTGCTACACGGTGGTTTGCGCGCAGGTCAAAGGCGTGAACTATTGGCTGCACTCGCTGACCGTTTGCGATTTCAGTTGCCAAGTCATCGACCAGCTCGATGAAGCCTGCTCCGATCCAACTTGCGACGCTCTTCCAATTGAGCGCGTGGGGTTGCGTTTGCTCGGCGCTCGCTACTCGTGGTACTCGACAATGAAAGCGCCAAATCTGTTAATTTCGACAGACTGGACGGCAATCGGTGTCTGCGGCCCGCTGGGATATTGCGGCATCGAGTACGCGGGTCAAGACCCCGAGAACACGAACGAAACCTGCATGAATCGAGTGGCGCAGGACACGCTTACATTCGGTCCGTTCTCACCGATATTCGTTGTTGACTGGGGTAGCGGGTCTGAGCCAATCGCGTGCTCAAATGTCAGCGAGCCGTTTCGCAAGACCTTCTGGAATTGCAACCAGGTGATCATCGGCTGCGCTGACAACCTTGCGAATGTGACCCCGTGCTGCGATTACGGAATGTCCTCGACTTGGTTCTACCCCGTATTCACCTAATGCCTGACGCTCGATGCCATCATTGCGTGGATCAACGCTGCACGCTCCCAGCCGCGATAGCGGTGCTAGGCGATTCGCCGTCAGCGGGCGCGTGCACACTGTGCGAGCACTACGACGGCTCGTGTCGAGGCCTCGGCGACCGCGTGGCTGCGGTAGCGGCTGTCACTGGCATCGCGGCGGTGGCGCGCACGGTCGAGCGTGTGACTGGCAAGCCTTGCGGCTGCGCGGCGCGGCGGGCCGCGCTGAACGAGGCGCTGCCGACCAAGAACGCCTAATTTCCATAATGCGCGAATTCCGTAATGCATCCCCTTGCATTATGCCGATGCTGCATTATGATCGGTAGACCAACGCGGGAACACCCGCAGAAACGGAACTGAAGATGACCATGCAATGCCTTCGTGAAACTTTGGACGCGCGCGAGTTTGAGACGCGGTTGACTGCTTTGCGCCACACTGGCCGCAAACTCGACGCAATTGACCTTGCAGAAATCGAAGCGATGCGCAACCGCATCGACGACTGCGACACCGTGAGGCGCGCGATTGACGCATCTCTCCCTTACGAGACCCACGCGGTTGCGGAAGTCGCGAGCATGGAAAATGCGATCGCGGCGATCGTCGAGTACGCCAAATCTCGCGGAGAGGATTACGACACCGCTGAGGAAAACGATGGAATTATCCTCGCATGGGGATACCCGCTCAGCGACGAATCAGAAAACATTCTGTGGTATGTGCGGTTACGCGTTGTGAAGGAGACCAACCTGTGATCGACCCCATCCCAACCCCGAAACCACGCACCGTCTGGGCCGTCGCGACCTCGCGACAGGTCTACGAGCGCATCCGCGCTATCGCGATCGCCCGACAGACCTCCAACGCCAAGGTAGTCGCGATGGCGCTCGACGCGTTTGAGCACACCGAACCCCAAAAGGAAACCCGTAATGACTGAAAAAGAGTTTATGGAGTTTGCTTACGAGCAAATGGACTTGCTTCGCACGGAAATCTGCCAGCTGTGCGCTGAGCGCGATCGTTTGCGGCGCGATCGCGACGAGGCGAGGCGCGGGTGGTGCAGGGGACTCGCTCTTGAAACCTACCACGCCGCACAATTTATAGGAGGAACGTGCGCACTCACCGCCGACGAGATTGCGCTTGAGCGCGGTTGGGATTGCTACAAGGAGAAGAACCACAATGCATGACTTCATCATCGCGGCGGCCATCGCCGCATTCGCCGTCTTCGCGCTCATCTGCGCTCTCGCACCCATCATCATGGTGAAAGGAAAGGACGGCTATGAAGACCTCGACAACGATTAACGCCCTGGCTAAGTCGCTCGCAGCCGCCAGCGCCTCGCTGCGCAACCCCGGCCAAGACGCGACCAACCCCCATTTTAGGTCCAAATACACGAGCCTCGTAGGCCTCATAGACAGCCTCAGAGCGCCTCTTGCCGCGCAAGGCATAATCGTGCTCCAACCCGTGTCAAGCCCCGTAGCGGGGCGTGTGCGCGTTACCACGACGCTCCTGCACAGTTCGGGTGAATGGATGTCATCCACGGCTGATCTTCCGTCAGGCGCGACGGCTCAATCGTTCGGAGCGGCGGTCGCGTACCTGCGCCGCTACGCCCTGCAATCGATGCTGGGCGTGAGCGGGGACGCTGATGCCGATGACGATGGCGAGGCTGAGCGCGCCAAGGCTGAGAAGCCTGCAAGGGCAGTCGTAAAGCAATCCTCGACTACTGCCTTGTCATCCCCTTCCGAGTACCGTCCAGTACCGCCGAATACCGCGGTGCCACTGATGACGGGAAAGGATGTCTATGTGGTGCTCAAAGTGGACTCAAAGCCGACCAAGTCAGGCACCATGTGCGCGCACATCCAGCTGGGGATTCCCGACGCGCCCGACCTCATCAGTGCGTTCTGTTGGAGCACCACGATTGCCGAGAAGCTCGCGGGTAAGGTCGGCCAGCGCGTGCGCCTCGTGCTCGAGCAGAAGGTGCACAGCGACGGGCGCAAGATCGACACCATCACGGAGGTACTGGCGTGACTGGATATCACGCTCCAAAAACTCGCCCTCCAACTACTGAGGA
>Ga0209086_10003123_pt1 | contig 12716 bp, 15 predicted proteins | sample M_130207_XF_Meta_FD_187312 | JGI IMG/M metagenome (GOLD analysis project Ga0209086, IMG submission 187312) | Freshwater microbial communities from Lake Montjoie, Canada to study carbon cycling - M_130207_XF_MetaG (SPAdes) (version 2) | ecosystem: Environmental > Aquatic > Freshwater > Lake...
GGCGACGAGTCCCTTGTTGCCGAAATCAAACCGCAACCACCGAATCGTGGAAAGGAGCCCTTACTTGGTCCCGGTTATCCCGGCCTCCCCTCTAGGCTCATCTTTCAATTGGAATATGCTGTGCGTCTTGTCCGTACTCATCCGATAACGTTTGCGACCCGACTCGAACGTCCCCTCCGGCCCCGGTAGAATCCCTGTGCGCCCGCAGTCGCCCCCCCAGAGGGCTTTGTCAGGGCCGTGCCTCGTCTCCGACACGGGCTTCTCGTCGTCTTTTCGTCCCCCAACTAGGCGCGTTCCGGGTTTTCAGGCGCACTCCGTCCCGCTAGCCTTCCGCGAGAAACAGACCCCAAATTCCTGCGATAAGGCCCCGATCCTCCTCACACCCGGATCGGCAACAACCGCATCGCCTCCAACCACTCCGCCAACCGTCCCACCTTCGTCGCCAACCGCAACACCATTCGCCGCGCATGATGCACGAATCGCCCTGCCGTATCGAAAATCAAAAACCGCAACCGCTTCGGCCGGGCCGCCAATAGTTCCGCCGGAGCCGCGCGGGAGGCCCAATTTCATTATGCCGCGCAACTGCTCCGCACTTCGCCCTACGGGTGATTGCGCAATACAGCCCGCGGCGGCGCAAACATTGGGGCCGGTCGCGGTTGACGGGGATCAACTGCCGTTTTTAGGATGAAACGCGCGTGGCTTGGCAGTCAGCAGGCGGCTTCGCTCGGCCTCATCGTCGATGCGAAGGATGAATCGGCCCGTCAATTCTATCTGCGGTACGAGTTTTCATCTTTCCCGGATAATGGGCAACGGCTCTTCCTGCCCATGCAAACCATTGCCAAGCTGTTCGAAGTTGCCGAAGGAATTGGCAAATCCGTAACGCCGTAGTATCAGACCTCCTGATGTCGCCCAGGGAATTGCTTGGTAGCGAAGAAAACAGCATGAGCCCGGAAATATATTTGCGGAGCAGAAGGTAGAGAGGGTAATAAAGGAGAATGCCGCAACGGCAACTGCCAATATTCCCCGACGGATCTTCCCCCCGGAACCGAACATTATTCTAGCCGCTAAATCTCTGATTCAGTTAGGGTTGTGGCTGGCCGTCGGCTCTTGTCCGCCTGACTACGTTTTACCTGGTAGGCAGGCTGACTTTGAGCGCATCCAGAATCTTGCGTTGGTGTTCGTCGGGTTTAGGCAAGCGCGTCACCGTCGTGTTTTCGTCGACATCATAGTGCAGAAGAGGCAGACGGCTCAACGCCGCCATCGCGTCGGAAACGGTCACCGCCTTCGGGTCCTGTGCCGTGGTTCCAAAAACAGCCGCCAATCTGCGCTCCAACTCGCGTTGCAGTTTCAGGGCAAGCAGGCAACAAAACACATGGCCGCGCGTGCGGCTCTCCTTGCGAACAAACAAGGGCCGGATCTCCAACAACCCGGTCTTCATCGTGCGAAAGTCCCGCTCCACTTTCTGCAATGCCATGTAGCTGGCGTGGACCTGTTCGGTGCTGAGCTGTACTTTGAGCACATCGGTCACAATGACATAGCAGCCAGCCAGTTCCATACCATCCAGCTCTGCCTGTGCATTGATCGTTTCGACGATGCGCCGCCCATCCAGGCTGAGCGTCACCAGCCCGGCCATCTTGTGTCGCTTCACCCACGCTTGCAGCGCCAGCAAACCCGCTTCCGGCTTGCGTCGAGCCGATTGCTCCACTAATTCATTGCGCCGTGAGATCTTGTCTCGTAACTTCGTCACCTTGTCGTCGAACCGGTGCCGAATGCGCTTGGCCTCGTCAGGATTCTTGCGCAGGATATAGCGCACGCCGTCGGCCTCGGCCTCGCAGACTTCTTCGGCGAACAGCTCGAGTTGGAGCGTTTTCTTCGACAGCAAAAGACGGATCTGGGGATCGGTCAGCGCCGTGATGTAACGGTATCCCGCTTGATCCAGTTTCTGCTTGCCGACCTTCTTGACCATGCCGCGGTCGCCAACGAAGATCACCTCGGCGATGGAGAACTGCTGGGTGAGAATGTCGATCTGAGTGGCTACGGTGGAGGGATCGGAAGTGTTGCCGGCAAAGACGCGAACGGCCAGTGGTTCTCCCGCTGAATCCGCTAACAGGCCGATGACGATTTGCAACTTTCCGCGCTTGCCGTCGCGGTTGTAGCCGAACTGGCCGAGGGCGTTTTTCTCCCCTTCGAGGTAGGAACTGGTGACGTCGTAGAGGAACAGGGCAGGAGGCGTTCCGCAGCGGGCCAGATAGTTGGTCCAAAGCTTTGTCTCGATCTTTTCCTGTCGGGCGCAGAGATTATCGAGGGCATCGTAGAGTTCGTCTTCATCGAAGGCGGAGAGGCCTAGCACTTCGGCGACGGCGTGATCTTGCGCCCAGCGGACGGCGGAGAGGCGAGAGCCTTGATGAGCAACGCGAGCCAGGACCAGGAAGAGGGCGAGCTTGCCGAGCCGGGTGTGGCCGAGCGCGGCAGTGATTCCGAGATCGGAGGCGACTTGGTTGAGTGCGTGGAGAAGACCGAAGACGGGACCGCAGGTGGGTTCGGAAGCGGGGTCGCCATCGAGTTCGCCCCGCAGGAGACGTCGGAGGGCGGCGATGCGGGGAGCGGGCCAGGAGGAGATGTTGAGGAGGGTGCGATTTTTGACTTTGCCATCCTGGCGGAAGGACTCGCGAAGGAGGATGGCCGGAGGGGAGTTTCGGTTGGGGACCTCCGTTACGTACATGAGTTCAGTATAAACATAATACTCAATTTTGTAAAGCGTATAAAGAACACTTACATGACTACATAAGACAGGGCAAAAAGAGGTAAATCGTTGAGGCGCAATCACTTCCGGTCAAAACGGGCAGGAAGATCCGTCAGAGTGAACCCACACCCAAACCGCTCATTCATCCGCCGCAAAATCAACGCGCTCGTCCCGTTGCAACAGTCCACCACCACCTTCAGCGGCCGCAACGACTCCGAATCAAACACCCGCGCCAAGTCATCCAGCTACGCATCAATCGCCGTATCCACCACCGTCACTTTTCCCAACAGGTTCCATTCCTCATACCGGAACCTCCGCAAGTGGTAAATATCGATTAACTCCCCGGCCTCCGCCGTATTCAGATAGATCCCGCTCGGCCCCAAAAACCGCAACGCATTCCAATAAATCTTGCTGTGCGACGCGCTGATCGCAATGCCCCCGCCGCGTCCAGCCGCTGAATCGCGTGCTGCACCACCGGCGCCGACACCACTCCCAAGTCGATCAAGTCGTGCCCGCAACCCAGCAACGACCCCACCATCTCTCCCCGAATCATCTTCCCGCTCAACCGCGGATCCCTACCCGGCACCACCGGCCGCCCCGCCTCCAAAAACGTCCCCAATGCCGCGGCGAAATCCATCACATGACTCGCCGTCAGCCCCTTCCACACGATGCCACGCAGACCAACGTGAGAGATCCGAAGTGCCCTGTTCACTCCCCTACCAGTCTAATCTTCCCGAACGCCTCCGGCACATGGTTGTTCAAAACCCCCGTCTTCTGCCAAACCACATACGTCCGCTTCGGCCCCGGGCCCTGAATCCGAAACAGATTCACCCGCATCTCGTTCCCCGCCTTCGCCGGTCGACTATCGAAGGAAGCAATCGGAATCTTAAACTCGCCGTACCAAATCTTCTTGTCCCGATCCAGCCGAGCCTTCACCGTGAACCCGGAATCCCAATCCGCCCCCCCGTTCGGCAGCGGCTTCTTCCGGTCAATGTCCAAATCGATATACTCCCCCAACGGCGAAATCTGATACTCCCGATACTTCCAAATCGATTCAAAATCCGCCCCGATGAAAATCTCGGCCACGTCGTGGTCCCAAAGCTTCATCGTCTCTGCGTTCGTCACCGGAGCCGAGTTCAAATGGAGCTCCTCAAACGGGCAGCTAAACAAAAAGTAGATATGGTCTTTTGTCCACCGAGACCGGATCTCCGTCCGATGCTTTGGCACCGTCTTCCCCCAGTGGTCTCCCTCCGCCACGGCCGGAGCGATCTTCTTCCACTGCCCCGCCTCAGGATCCGCCGTCAGCGGAAACTCGCTCTTCAAAAAGGCGCTCGTCATAAAGCCCCCATCGGCCGCCATCGCCGATCCGACCGCCAGGAATGCTGTAACTAGAATCGATTTCATTTTGGTTCTACCTGTAGTTTAAGTCCGATCAACCCGTCCGCGAAATGTTAGCTCACCGCGACACGAGGAGTCCGGCGCTGCCTCGCCTTCCACTCGAGCCTCCCTCTGTCCCATCCCGTCAACCAGGTGGCACGTCATCGCCCAGCGGCAACTGAAACAACAACCCGCCCACCCAAGCCAACCTCTGATGCGGCAAATCCGGATCGCTCACCCTCACCCGAAACGAGCCCCGTCTTCAACCGGGGACTGCCTCAAAGACACGGCCTCGCACCACGTCCGCAATGCGCGCCGTCAACGCCACATCGCCCATCAATAACCGAAACGGCATCCAAAACGCATCCCGCACACAAACTTCGGCGTTCGGACACGGCAACACCCGATGCGGCAATCCGCCCACATACATCGGGTTCTGGTACAACGTGTGCGGATAAAACGGCGTCACCGGAATCCCGCTTGCCTGCAGTCGCGCGCAAAATGCGTCCCGCGTCTCGCCCAACTCCTCTTCCGAAATCCGCCCCAAAAGTAGATACCAGGGATTCCGATTCACCGCCGCCGGAACCTCCTGCCATCGAATCCCCGGCAGCCCCATCAAAATCGGCGCATTCCCCATCCGCAACTCAATCTGTTCATCCAGCCGTTCCAACTGCGCCAGTAAAACCGCCGCGTGCAACGCCGACATCCGATAATTATTCCCCGCCTCAAAGTGGTGAAAGAACGAGTACCCCGGCCGCCGCCCCTGGTTCATAAAACTCCGCATCCGCTCGGCAAACGCGGCGTCATTCGTCAGCACGATCCCCCCCTCCCCCGCCGTCATCACCTTCCCGTTCTGAAACGAAAAGCTGCTCGCCAGGCCAAACGACCCCGCCCGCTTCCCCCGCCACTCCGCCCCATGCGCATGCGCCGCATCTTCCAGCAGAATCACCCCCGTCTCCCCCGCCAAAGCCACCAGAGCATCCATATCCGCCAATGGTCCCCCGAAGTGGACCGCCATAATAGCCTTCGTTTTCGGAGTCACGGCCCGCCGAGCCTCCGCCGGATCCATGTTGAACGTGTACGGTTCGATATCGACAAACACCGGCGTAGCCCCCATTCGCGAAACCGCCGAAGCCGTCGAAACGAACGAGATCGCCGGCACAATCACCTCATCGCCCGGTCCGATCCCCGCCGCCACCAGCATCATCTCCAGGGTGACCGTTCCATTCACCGCCGCCACCCCATGCGCGCAATGCTGATAGGCCGCAAACTTCTGTTCAAACTCCCCGATCATCGGATTGAACCCGCCCCACTGCGGGCTCGCCAAAACTTGACCCAACAGCACTCGTTCGCGATCGGTCGATACGGGCCAAGACGGAAGATCTCTCATCCCTCTAGAGTAAAGGAATGGACATTTTTCAGGAACGGCAAGAAGAACTCGAGCGCCTCGAATTCCAACTGGGGCCCGCTCGCGGAAAACTCGCGTTGGCCCTCGACGTCCTCACCGAAGCGTTAGTCTTGGTCGGCCAGCACGGCGTCTACTGCACGAGCGTCCGCAACCCCTCCAAGCCCGCCATGGATATTCAGATGGTGCTCGCCGGCCTCGTCGGCGCCAAGGATCTCATCCAGGGCGCCATGCTGGAAATCAAGAAGCCGTAACGAACCAGCATCCCAGCATCTTCTTCTCATCGCTGACGACGGCCGTCTCGATCCGTTCCCGCCGAAATCCGGCCTCGCCCATCGCCGCCGTCAGCTCCTCGACCGGAATCAGATGCGGAGCCGCGCGTTCCCGAAACACGTTCATCGTCCCCGGCACGGTTCGCCCCGGCGTCACCGCGCTAGCTAGGTTCGCCGGGTTCTCTTGAATCACCAGCAACACCCTCTCCGCCCCCCAGCTCACGAGGCTCCGAATCGCCAACCGCCACTCAACATGTTCCAACACTAGCGTGATCGCGACGTTCGAGTAAGGCCCCACCAACCCGGTCTGCTCGATGTTATCGACGACAGCCTCCCCCGGCCTCCGACCTGTCCTCTCCAACCGCCCCCGCAACTCTTCCAGAAACCGAGGATTCCAATCCGAAAAAATCATCTCCTCCGGCCGAACTTCTTCCGTCCCCAAAAAGTCGAACATCTGCCCCGTCCCCGCCCCCGCCACCAGCAAGGCCCCCGGACCAGCCCCCGCCGCCATCCAAGCGGCCATCAACCCGGCATTGGCCTGCGCCTGCCCGATCCCTGCCATATGCTTTTCATAATCCCCCGGCTCCACCGTCAGCCAAGCCTCGCGCAGTAATTCACTCATGGCGATACACCTTAATCGTCGGACTCAACATCAGGCACTTTTGCGAGGACTGCAAAAAACTTAGCCCGATCAGCTCGCTTAGCCCGGCTCTCCAACCGCTCCCAAGCCGCAACATGCGCAACGCACGCCGTGGCGAAAACCTCGGCAACACTCAGACTCTGCGACCACGCAATTTCAGGCGCTCGCGCAAAAACATCCTGCGGTATTCCCACGTTGACAATCACTGCGAATCTCCACTCTGATACAAAAACTTCGGTCGGCCGGATTACCCGAACATCGTACGCCGCAGCTCCAACAAAGTCACGCGTGTTGAACGTAACGATCACAGCTCCAGCGCGGGCTGCCACCTCCAAAGATACGATCATCATCCGGATCACGCAACGGCGGCCGAAGCCGAAACTTAACCGCAACAATATCTGCTACCCCGAGCAAATAGTCCAACGACACACCAACAACACGTCTACGTCAGTTGCGATGATGACCGAAGGCATGAACTCGCGCGTTAATACGTCCTCGTATTCGAGCGCCACCGGCACCGATAAACACGGGCGCCATAGAGGATAACCCAGAAGCTCCAGGAGCCGAAAAGACGCACCCCGGCGAGAACGCTGCCCAGACGCCAATACCTTCGGTATCGATTACGGCGCGGTGCCCCCCCGCCCACTCACTCAAGCCAACCCCCGCAAATGCGGATTCCGCTTCGCCTCCCGCCCAATCGTCGTATTCGGCCCATGCCCACAAATCACTTCAGTATCCTCCGGCAGCACCAACAACTTCGTCTTGATGCTCGTCAGAATCTTCCGCCCATCGCCCCCCGGCAAATCCGTCCGCCCAATGCTATCCCGAAACAAAGTATCCCCCGCGATCAGCGTCTTCTCCGCCGGAATGTACAAACTCGTGCTGCCCTGCGTATGCCCCGGTGTATGCAACACATGCACCCGGTAATCGCCAAACCGCAGCGTGTCGCCGTCTTTGGCTTCCGTATCAATCGTCGTCTGCTCCGGCGTCTCCATCCCCAACCAGCCCGCCTGCACCGACATCGCGTCGTAAAGCTCCTGGTCTTTCGGATTCATAATCACCGGCGCCTGCGTGATCGCCTTCAACTTCGCCGCCCCGCCAATATGGTCAATATGAGCATGAGTGATCACGATCATCTTCACCGTCAACTGGTGCTTAGCCAGGATCGCCAGAATGTCAGCGATATCATCGCCCGGGTCCACCACGATTGCCTCCCGCGTCACCTCGTCACCCAAAATCGAGCAGTTGCACTGCAGTGCCCCAACGGGCAAAACCTCATGGATCATGCCCTTCATTGTAGAATAGGAATATAAATGATCGATCCCATTGCTTATCTCGTCCGCTTTCTCCATATCGGCTCCGCCGTCTCCCTCCTCGGAGGAATCTTCTACGCCTGGAACCTCACTAAAGCCGGCAAGCTCCCCGGATCCCCCGCCGACGGCTTTCAACCGTCCATGCTCATCTCCGTCGGCCTCCTCCTCGCCTCCGGCCTCTACCAACTCATGAACCGTATGCCCGGCGACGTGCCTAAGTTCTACCACATGATCTTCGGCATCAAGTTCCTCCTCTTCCTCCACATCGCCGCGGTCTCCATCATCTTGGTTAAGCCCCAAACCACCCCCGAAAAACGCGCCCGGCTTCTCACCGGTCTCGTCTATTCCGGCCTCGGCGTTCTCCTCCTCGGTACCGCCCTCCGCTCGCTGGGTGCCTAATGGCCGTTCTTTTTGAACTCGAAGGCCGAGGCCGCATCCGCGCCAGCGGCGAGGATTGCAAGCGCCTCCTCCACGCCATGACCTCCAATCATGTCGAGCAACTAGCCCCCGGCCAAGGCTGCTATGCGTTTTTTCTCAACGCTAACGGCCGCATCCTCTCCGACGTCAACATCCTCGCCGCCCCGGACTCCCTCCTCCTCGACGTCGAGCCCAACAGCCGCGACTTCGTCCTCGCCCATCTCGACAAGTTCATCATCGCCGACGACGTCACCCTCGCGGACGAAACCGCCCAGTGGACCACCCTCGCTGTCGAGGGTCAAAACGCCGTCGACGTGTTGACCACCGTCGACATCCCCGTCCCCTCTGCCGAACTCGACTCCCTCCCCTGGGCCGGTCGTCTCGTCGTCAAGGCCAGCTACACCGGACAAACCGGCTACTGGATTCTCGCCTCTCCCCTTGATGCGCCCATCGTCCGCGAGGCGCTCATTTTAGCCGGAGCAACCGAACTGACGATAGCCCAAGCCGAGTCCCTCCGCATCGCCCACAGCAAACCCCGCTTCGGCGTCGACTTTGGCGAGGCCCATCTCGTCCAGGAAACCCAGCTCATGCACGCCGTGCATTTCCAGAAGGGTTGCTACCTTGGCCAGGAGATCGTCGAGCGGGTTCGTTCCCGCGGCCAGGTCCACCGCCGCTTGGTCGCCCTCCGTATCGCAGGCGAAGCCCCCATTGCCGCCCACACCAAGATCCTATCCGGAGAAAAGGAAGCCGGCGAAATCACTTCCTCGACCCAACTCGACAGCGAGACCGCGGCCATCGGCATCGTCCGAGCCGAACTCTTGCACGGCCCCCTCACCGCCGAGGCCCGCGCCGTGACTGAATTCAAGCCGAGCTAGACCGCAGCCATCGCTCACCCGGACTCGTCAGCCCCCTCCCTCGATTTCCCGTCCCCCGCTGCCTTTCCCCAAAGGCATCCGCCGCCCTCCCCTAAACAACGCCGTGCCAGTCCCCCCGCAGCACCCCGCCTCGCCACCCACCGACTTCCTCAAAACTACTCCGCACCAGTCCCACCGCGATAACCCCGCAGCCTCTCCAAAAACTCATCCGGAACCCGCACATTCCCCCGCCGACCCGCCCCCAACTCAATATCCGGTTTATTCCCCCCATGATGATCTGATCCCCCTGTCTCCAGCAACCCGTACTTGCTCGCGTAGCTCCGATACCGCTCCACGTCCGTCGTCGAATGGTCCGAATGGATCACCTCAATTCCAACCAAGCCCAGCCCAATCGCCTCCACAATCAGCGCCTCCTCCTCACTCGCCTTCCGCTTCCCCAACCGAATCGGATGCGCCAATACCGAGATTCCGCCGCTTATCGCCACCCGCTGCAACGCCTCCGCCAGCGCGACCTCTTCCCGCTGTACAAACGCCCGCCCGTCCTCCGCCAAATAAGAATCAAACGCCTCCTGCGTCGTCCCCACATAGCCCTTATTCATCAAAACCCGAGCAAAATGCGGCCGACCCGTCATCGTCTTTCCTATCGCCTCCACCTCCGCCAAGGTAATCTCCACCCCCACCTCATTCAACTTCGCGATCAGTCGCACGTTCCGATCCCGTCGATACTCCTGCTGCTCCCGCAGCCACTCCCCGAACTCCACCGTCGGTGCCGAGTTCGGAAAATAACCCAGCAAATGTACCGTCTTGCCATGGAACTTCGTCGACAACTCAATCCCGCAAACCAGTTCAAAACCCAATCTCTCGGCGTATGGCAAAGCCTGCTCATACCCGAAAAGCGTGTCGTGATCGGTAATCGCCAGCGCCCGTAACCCCACCGCCCGCGCCCGATCTATCAACTCGTGAGGGGTATCGGTCCCATCCGAGGCATCCGTATGGCTATGTAAGTCGATCACCCTCTAGCTTACTCGATCAGCCCCAGCTCTTGTAGCTTCGCCCATACTTTCGCTTCGCTCTCCTCAATCGGCTCGCTCGCCGTATCGCAGCGAACATCCGGCTCAACCGGTGCCTCGTACGGATCCGAAACACCCGTAAAGTGAGCAATCTCCCCCGCAAGCGCCTTCTTATATAACCCCTTCACGTCCCGCTCGGCCAACACGCTCACCGGCGCATCCATAAAAACCTCCACGAAATGCTCAATCCGCGCCCGCACCTCCCCCCGCGCCTCCCGATACGGCGAAATCGCCGCCGTAATCGCAATCACCCCGTTCCGCGCCAGCAACTGCGCCACAAATCCAATCCGCCGGACGTTCGTATCCCGGTCCTCCCGCGAAAACCCCAAACCCTTCGACAAATGCTCCCGTACCTCGTCCCCGTCGAGTAGCTCGACCCGCGCCCCCAGCGCCTTCAGCCGATCATAAACTCGCAGCGACAGCGTCGACTTCCCCGCCCCGCTCATCCCCGTAAACCACAATGCGAATCCCTTATGCATGCGCTTGCAACACCTGTTCCAGTAACACGTCCACCGTCCTCATCACCTTCCCGGCTGGAGTAAAGTGCAGCCCGCACTCCTTGTCCGCCGAATCTTCCCACCACCACCGTCCCGCCCGCTCCCCCTCGCCCACCTTCGTCGCCCGCGTACAAGGCCCACACCCAATCGAAGGATAACCGGCCGCATACAATGGATGCTCCGGCACCTCATTCGCCCCCAGATACTCGCTCACCTGCTTCGAACTCCACTCCGCCAACGGACTCAACTTCACCTTCCCACCCACCTCGCTCACCGCCGCCACACTCTCGCGCGTCGCCGATTGCTCCCGCCGCAAACCCACCGCGAAAGCGTCCAACTCCCCCAACTTTCGTTCCAGCGGACGGACCTTCCGAATCTGACAACACAATTTCCGCGCCGCCACCCCTTCGTAGAAAAGGTTGGGCCCGTGCTGCGTCACCATCGCCTCCACCTCACGCCCCTCCGGCTGAACCATCTCCACCAAAATCTCGTACCGCTCCCGCACCCGCTCAATCATCGTGTACGTCTCTTCCGGCAACCGACCCGTATCCAGCGTCAAAACCCGCACCCGGCGGTCCAAACGCACCGCCATGTCCAACAAAACCATTCCCTCTCGCTGAAAAGAGGTCGTGATCGCAAAGCGATCCCCATACTGCGAAATCGCCCATCGCAGCAAATCCTGAGGCGGAGTCCCGGTGCCGGGAAAGGAGCTAGACATGGAATCGCCTCTAATCCTATCAGATTAGTATGGATTCGCTCTACCGCCGAATTCGCGGCTTCTTGTAAACCATCGGTCGATGCTTCTTCGGGTTGTACACCGGCGGCTTGAACTTCTTCGTCCGACTCCGCCGCATCCCCGCTCCCTCTCCCTCTCCCGCGCTCGCTTCCACTCCCCGCTCCTGACTGTCCAGCGAAGCCAAAATCGCCTCCACCGCCTCCGCCCGAAAATCACCATCCATCGGCGACGAATCCACCGCCCAGGCCACCGAGATGCCATCGACGCCCCGGTACATCCAAGCCAACCCGTGGTCCTGCAACGCCCCGCTCTGCGCCCGTCCCGCCTCCCCCACGCTGTCAACGAAGCGAACCAAATCCGGCATCGAAGCCGTCAACCCCGCCGCCCCGCCCCATCGCCGCACCGCCGGCTCCACGCTCAAACTCGCTCCCTCCAACACCCGCTCCCGCACAAACGTCTCATAGGCCTGCCCGCTGATCTTCTCCACAATCGCCCCGAGCAACAGAGCCCCCACGTTCGAATACACCCGCCGCGACCCCGGCGCAAAATCCAAAGGCTGCCCGGCGATCTCCCGCAGAATATCCCCCGTCAAACGACCCGGCCGCATCGCCCCCACAACGATATCCCCGTCCCTCCGATCCCATCCCCCGGAATGCTCCATCAGATCCCGCACCGTGATCAAATCCAACCGGCCATCGCGCCGCCAAGGCACCAACTCCGGCACAATCGCCCATGCCGGCTCATCCAACCGGAGCCGACCTTCGCCCACCAAAACCATCGCCGCCGCCACCGTAATCGGCTTCGTACAGCTCGCAATCGGAAAAACACTCTCGCTCGAAGCCCCGCCAAACCCGCGGCTCACCACCAATTGCCCATCCCGAGCCACCGCCAAAGCCCCGCCCGAAACCCCGTATTTCGCCAAAACCCCAGCAAAAGCCCGCTCTACCGCCGCACCCTCAGGCTTCCCGGCCCAAATCGGCAAACTAATCATTGCAATAACGGCCAGATTGCGGAAAATAGGCGAAAGGCTTTTCATGCGTCCCTCAAGTAGCTATCGGCTCGTTGTGGCTTTCACTTTAGGCATTTGCCTATGGGCCCAGCAACCCCGCCGCGTCATCGTCGATACCGACGCCGGCACCGACGACCTCCTCGCCCTCCTCTTCCTCCTCCAGCGCTCCGATATCCAAATCGAAGCCATCACCACCGTCCACGGGCTCGCCAACCCCGCCGCCGGAGCCGAAACCGTCTCCCGACTCCTCGCCTACTGTAACCGTCCCAAAATCCCCGTTTTCATCGGCGCCACCCGCCCACTCGAAGGTGCCGCCGCCTTCCCCCCCGACTGGCGCGCCGCCGCCGACCGCCTCCTCCGCC
>Ga0209086_10003128_pt1 | contig 12706 bp, 8 predicted proteins | sample M_130207_XF_Meta_FD_187312 | JGI IMG/M metagenome (GOLD analysis project Ga0209086, IMG submission 187312) | Freshwater microbial communities from Lake Montjoie, Canada to study carbon cycling - M_130207_XF_MetaG (SPAdes) (version 2) | ecosystem: Environmental > Aquatic > Freshwater > Lake...
AGTATACTTTCAAAGCAACCTCATATCAGCTCGCGCACGATTTTCTTGTGCCATCACTGCGAGCGTGGCTGACTCGCGGCCAGAAAGAAACCCATCGCGGCCGGGCCGAACTGCTCTTGGCCGATCGGGCTACGGTCTGGAACGCGCGACGAGAAAATCGGCAATTACCTTCGATCGTGCAATTCTTTCAGATTCGCTGGTGGACCAAACGACGTGATTGGACCAAGCCGCAGCGGCTCATGATGCGAACGGCGGTCTTTCATCGTGCGAGGATCGTCTCGATCCTCTTGATACTCATCGCTCTGGCTGGCTGGGCTGCCCGGGAAGAATATGGCCGAATCGAAGCCATCGGCTTTCGCGACCGATTGCTGGTTGCCAAGATTTACGAGGTTCCCACGATAGTGCTTGCGCTAGAGCCGTTTCGTCGTTGGATCAATCCGCTGCTCAAGGCCGCTCAAGTCGATACCAAAACGCTTGCCGATCCACAAAAGCAACTGGCCGTCTGCCTGGCGATGCTCCCGGTGGATGCCTCCCAAGCCGAGGCGCTGCTTGAGCATCTGCTTGTGGCGAAGCCGGAGGCTGTGGGAGTGATCGTGGCCGCCTTGGAGCCACAGAAGCAGGCCTTCGTGGAGCGGTTGTGGAGCCAGGTTGATAGCAACAGTAGCAATAGCCAAAACGATTCAAGGAGCCTGCGGGCTGCTGCGGCACTGGCAACGTACGACAGTGAAAATACGAAGTGGGACCAAGCAGTCCAACCGATCGCAGATCTCTTAGCACTCGAAGAACCGCTGGATATTCTCGAGTGGAACGAATGCTTTCGTCCAATCAAGTCAAAGCTTCTCCCGCCACTGGAAGAGATCTTTCGTCACAAACCGTCGGAGGTCCTGCGCGTTCATGTGGCCCGCATCCTCGCCACGTATTACGCCAATGCTCCTCTCCAAATTGTTGACCTGCTTTTAGACACGCTTGTGACTCGATATAGGGTTCTCTTTCCGATCGTGGCAGCCCATGCCGAGATCGTTATTCCTATGCTCACTGCTGAACTCGATCGCGTTCTTCCCGCCGATGCCGAAGCATCGCTCTACGAGCGATTCGTCAAACGGCAGGCCAATGCGGCGGTAATGCTGATGCTTCTTCATCGGCCAGACAAGGCATGGGCCTTGCTGAAGCATTCGCCGAATCCGAGTGTCCGCAGCTATATCATCGATCGCATCGGCACTGCCAATGTCAATCCCGCGATGATTGCCGACCGCTTAGATCATGAAACAGACCTCTCTGCGCAGCGGGCGCTGCACTTAAGTCTGGGGTCGTATCCCGAAAGCAGCGTATCGCCGAGCGTGCGGCTGTCGCTTCTGCCGAAGGTGCAAGCAATCTATCAGACCGATCCCGATCCGGGGCTCCATGCTGCCAGCGAGTGGCTGCTGCGGATGTGGAAAGAAGAGCCGTGGCTCCAAACAATCAATCAGGAATGGCAAAAAGAGAGCCACTCGCTCTTTCGTGAAATTGCTTTTCCGGTAGCCACTACCGCTGCGCCAGCCGGGCCGCAGTGGTACGTCACCAGCCAAGGCCAGACGATGGTGATTCTCCCAGGGCCTGTCGAGTTCATGATGGGATCCTCTCGCGACGATGTATTGACGAACTTCAGCGACCCGGTGCATCCAAAGCGCATTGGCCGCACCTATGCGATTGCCAACAAGATGGTTTCGATAGAGCAGTTTCAGGCCTTCGATCCGAAGTATTCAGTTCCAGCCAGATTCAGCCGCCTGCCAGATCTGCCAGCGATTCGGATCGATTGGCATCAAGCAGCAGCGTATTGCAATCACCTCAGCGAGAAGGAGGGCATTGCGCAAGAACAGTGGTGTTACGAAAAAAGCGAGCACGCTAATGGCACCACGATGCTCTCGAAGAAAAACATGCTGAGCCTGACAGGCTACCGCCTTCCTACGGAAGCCGAATGTGAGTATGCCACCCGTGCGGGCGCGGTGACGACGCACTCCTTCGGCGAAAGCCCCGAACTTCTGGATCGATATGCGTGGTTTGCGATGAACTCGGAGGGTGTGACCTGGCCTGTGGGCCGGCTCAAGCCGAATGATCTGGGGCTCTTTGACACGACGGGCAACGTGCTGGAGTGGAGTCAGAATATATATCGACCCGATGCGCACAGCCGACAACAAGCGAGCCAGATTCTCGACGATATCGAGGACCAGATCGATCCAAAGGTCGGCGAATCGTCGGCTCTTCTCTTTCGGTCGCAGCGTGGCGGCTCGTTCATGCATTCTTGGTTCGAAGCGGGTTCCGCCTCTCGCACAAATTATTCCTTGCTCGACGACGCCACCGATTACACCGGCTTTCGCGTGGCCCGAACGATAGCCCTCACACCTTTTCCCAGTGAGCGATAAACGTATTAGGCTCCCCTTGCAATAAACAGAAAATTCCAGCCGCCACCGTTCGAATGCGTACGGACTCGTTCAACCGTGACAGTGAATCCGCACTGGCTCATCAATTGAATGAACACAGGATCGTTTTTGGCAGACCAAATCCCCAAGCAACCATCGGGTTTCAACGCTGCCTTCACCATTGAAAGGCCCGTCGCTTGATAGAGACGACTATTTGATTGGACACTCAGTTCGCTGGCTCCGTTATCGATGTCGAGAATAATTGAATCGAATTTCCCCTGATTCCTTCGAAGCACATCCGCCACGTCACCTTCGATAATTTGAACGCGAGGATCGGCCATTGCATCTGCGCCGAGTTTGTACTCCGGAATCAGGTTCCATTGAATCACAGCAGGCATGATTTCAACGACCACTACAACAGCATCAGCAGCGAGGCTTTTCAATGCGGCACGCAGGGTAAAACCTAAGCCTAATCCACCGATCAAGACTCTTGCACTCGGTGATTTTTTTTTGATGTGAGCACAGGCCAGTTCACCTATTTTCTCTTCGGAATGATGCTGCCGACTCGACATCAATTCCGTTCCCTCAATGCGGATCGTAAAAAATCCGTCGTGTTCATGAAGCGTCATGATTTTTCCATCGAGCGTTGTGGCCTGATCACGCAGAACAGTTTTTTTCATAGAACCACGAATCTTTCTGGAAACGATCATTGAGAAAACAACGGGAAATCAGACCTCTTCTGTGAACGGGCAGCGATGGCACACCCGATCAGATTGAGATTCGAAAACGTGTGTGCCGAATTCGATTTTAGACGAAACATTATCCCTTTTATTCTTTTCCGCGGCCATTTTTTACTATTCGAAGAGATCTAAGGTTGTTTTCTCTGGAAATACTTGGTTAGCTATTGATGGCTTGAATTGCACAGGTTTTGTTTGTCCGCTTCCCTCATGAAGGAGTCTTCTATGATTCGTTCGCTTTGGTGTGCGTCGATGTTGTTGATCGCGAATGGTTTTATTTTTGCCGACGAACCCTCTGCGGTACCGAAAAAAGTTGACATTGGCACGCAAGCCCCGGATTTCAAATTCAAAGATGCAACCGGGAAGGAAATTGTATTGGCTGATTTAACGGCCAAAGGGCCAGTCCTCGTGCGATTAACCTGCGGGTGCTCCGGCTGCGACAAGGAACTCGCGTATTTTCAAGCGATGCATGAGGGCTACAAAGATCTCGGTCTTACGTCCGTAGCTATTTTTCGCGAATCGGATACGAAGGTGGCCGCTTACGCAAAAGAAAAGAAGCTCAACATGCTCTATTGCGTTGACACCAAAGGAGACGCTTGGGACATCTTTGAAACGAAGACCATGCCAACCAATTTCCTGATTGCCAAGGGTGGCACAATCGTCTCGGTTGCTGCCGGCTGCGATCCGAGTGGTTTGCTTGCCAAAAAGCTTTCTGAGAAAGTGGCCAAGACTGTCAATTCCGAAACCATCGACGTTCAAAAGATAGTCGCGGATGACAACTCCGAAAAGCAATGATCGAATCGATTCAACATTGAATTGTTAGGAGGTTTCGTCGTCGTTGCGGGTGCCTTCTCATACAGTTTCCCAAAGGCGATACACGCTATTCGTGATTTCCCAGCCACGTTTGCTTGATGCGTTCCAGCGTGCCGTCTTCGCGAATTTGAAGAATGGCTTTGTTTAGTTTCTCGCGCAGCGGACTATCGTTGGGCACGGCCAATCCATAGTCAAATGTTTCGAACATCGGACCGACGAGTCTGACGCCGGCGTGACTGGGTTGATTGACAAAAAATATCAGCGACTGATTTTCAGCTACAACAGCCTCGACCATTCCAAGCGACATTGCCACGAGTGCTTCATTGATTGTTGGAAACTCTTGTACAAAAGCCCCTCGTTTTTTTGCAGACAGTCTCGATGTAGCTGCCTGCTGGCAGCCAACAGTGCGACCAGCCAAATCCCTCGGTCCGTGGATCGCGCCGACCACTCGTTCGGCTGTCATTGTCGCAGTCAGCACGCTGGTAAATGTAGCCAGCAGTACGATCCCACCAACCATCCACGCGAAGCCGATGGCACGGCCCATGCGACTTGCCACATATTTGTTGTCGCAACCACCAGAGACAATTGTGCAAGCGATCCACCACATCGCCTCACCCACTCCATTCACATAGTGCGATGGAAATGAACTGGGATTGTCGCGACGTTCGCACCACCACAGCAGGTGTCCAGTCAAAAAAACGAATGCCATCACGCAACCAAAAAGGCCTAACAATTGCCATGAGACAAAAGATCGTAATGTCGTAAAAATTCCATAATCACTACGCTGGCGAACTGCAATTCGACTGCCCGAATGAAAGATTGAATGCGTGAAATCGATTTTTTCCTCTCGCTCTTCTGTAATCGCCAATGGACCCAGCGAGACATCGGCTCCGCCTTCAATCAACACATCGAATAAACGTGAAAATGTTGGCTCGCTTACGAAATCGGTCGTAACTCCAATTCTGCTCGCAATTTCTTCCCATACATCGATCATCACACCGGTCGGGCGATTCCCCTTCCACTCAACCGCTGGCGAAACTGGCGACACAGCCACCCGCAATCTTGTCGCTGCTGCATGAGTTTCAGGTGGTAACGGAGCGTCAACGAAAACACCCACTGGAGCACCGTACACTGCGGAAAGTGTGGCGCAGATCCAAACACATGTAGCGGGAATCAGACTGAATCGAATTTTTTTCTTTCGAGCATTGATATGCATCCTTGCATTTTCCTCATTGAATCCGTTTGAACCATCCAACGACTCCTCGCAGTCTCAAGCGTAGAGAGATGCTGCTACGAGATACTGTTTGCCTGCACGAATGTCGAGTGAAACTTTTTTAGACAATCGATGCCTTTGCGATGGCCTCTAGAATACCGGCGGCGATCTGTGGCAGCGGAAGCACTACATCTACCACGCCAAGTTCGATCGCGGCTCGAGGCATACCGTAGACAATGCAGGTACTTTCGTGCTCGGCAATCGTTTTGCCTCCCGCGTTTCGAATAGCCTGCATTCCCAGTGCGCCGTCGCTGCCCATGCCGGTGAGGAGTGCGGCTACAAGACGTTTGCCCGCACACTCCGCAGCCGACCGAAACAGCACATCCACCGAGGGCCGACAATGATGGATGGGTGGAGTGTGCAGGAGACGCGCGCGGTATCGATCTCGTTCCCACGAGACAGCCAGATGGGATTCGCCCGGCGCAATCACGCACATGCCCTGCTCTAAAATCATGCCATCCTGCGCTTCGCAGACATTCATCGAGCAGATGGCATTGAGTCGTTCCGCAACAACCTTTGAAAAATAAGGGGAGATGTGTTGCACCACGGCAATTGGAGGGAGACCAGAAGGCAGTTGCGGCAAAAGAGTACGAAGAGCCTCAATGCCACCGGTCGAAGATCCGATGGTAATCAACTGTTGAGAATCGACGCGGTGGGCATAGGGTGCCACGGCCTTCGGTGGCGACTTCAACGCCGCAAAGGTCGATGCGCGCGTCAGATCGTCACGCTTTGCAACACGCTGAAAGCGAGTTGAAGCCGCCGCTGCTTTTACGTGAAAGGCTAGCTTGCCAGCGAGCGCGCCGATCGATGTGGTGCCATCGGGCTTGGCCAGCACATCCACGGCACCGGCTTCCATCGCATCCATGGCCGCCTGTGAGCCCGCCTGCGTGAGAGAACTCACGACGACCACCGGCAGCGGATAGTGCTCCATCAGAATGCGTAGAAACGTCAGCCCATCCATACGCGGCATCTCAAGATCGAGCGTAAGCACGTCGGGCTGGAGCCGAACGATTTTCTCTCGGGCTACATACGGATCGCACGCTGTTCCCACCACTTCAATCTCTGGATCCTGACTCAGCGCATCGGTGATCGCTTTGCGAACAAGCGCGGAGTCGTCGACGATCAGCACGCGAAGCTTTTGTGAAGGGATGAGGTTCATAGAAAACTTACTCGGGTCGGATGTATACGCTTGGCCACGCTGCTTTGAGATCATGCCGGATGCCGATTAAACTTTCGGAGTGACCAACAAACAAATAGCCTCCTGGCGACAACTGTTTGGTGAGTCGCTCGACCAACAGTTGCCGCGACGGCACATCGAAATAGATCATCACATTCCGGCAGAAGATCACATCCTGGCCCGGAGGCAGTGAATAGACATCGTCAAACAAGTTCATGTATTGCACGGACACATGCTGTCGCAGTTCACTTTTAACTCGGTAATAGCCCTCGCGTTCGCCAAAGCCCTTCTGGAAATAGCGGCTGAGCATGGCTGGTGCAGGGAGGTTGACTTTCGCCGCTTCGTACGTGCCCACTCGACAACGCTCGAGCATGCGCATCGAGATATCAGAGGCATCGATATGCCAGTGCGGCGACGGGCGATCGCGGCAATATTCCGCCAATACGATGGCTAGCGAATAGGCCTCTTCCCCAGAAGAGGCTGCAGCGCACCAGACCCGCAAAGGCCTCTGTTCGGCACGTGCTCGATCGGCGAGCGTCGGCAGAGCGTAGCGACTAAGAACATCGAAGTGGGAGGGCTCTCGAAAAAAATGCGTGTGATTGGTGGAGATGAGATCGATCAACTCACCAATCTCATGTTCGCCATCTGAAGACATCAGCAACTCGCAGTACTGCTCATAATTGCTGAATCCCAGCGATCGCAACCGCTGCGAAAGGCGACCGGTGACAAGTGCCTGCTTGTCGGATCCCAAGCGGATACGACTACGATCGTAGACCAGATTTGCTAAGAAATCGTAGGCCTGCGCGGAGAGCGGTGCTTCTGGGGGAAAGAGCATAGAAACAATTCTACGAAACGTTGCTGAAACTGCAGGCAATGGCTGAGACAAATGCTCAGAAAGAAGTGAAGTGCTTGTCTTCCTGATCAGTCATTCCCTCTGGGGAAACTGTTGCATCCTCTGGCATCGGAATCTGCATTGGCACATGTTTGGCGCCGGCGGAGCGAGCTACACGAGCGGGCTGGAAACGGTTTACCGCCTTCAACGGCCGGGAGTTTACAGGCCTGTATGTACTGACCCGCGATCGTTTTGATTTTGGTGGCATGGCAATGCTCTGCGGCCGATTTTCATTCGTAACCAGCGATCTGAGTAGCTCGACATTGTCTTGCATGCTGCGTGCCTGGCTATTGAGTTGTTCGGCAGCACTTGCACTCTGTTCGGCATTCGCGGCGCTTCCTTGCGTGATCTTGTCCATTTGAGTCATGGCGACTCCAACTTGCTCAATCCCCTGTGACTGCTCTCGAGCCGCCGTTGCAATTTCGGCTACCAATGAATCGGCCGAGGCTACTTTTTGCAAAATTTCTTCGAGCGACTCGCCTACCTTGAAGCAACTGGTTGATCCGCGGCGGCTGTTGGCGATGGCTGTTTCAATTTTTTCGGCTGTTTCCTTGGCGGCGGCTGCGCTGCGCTGCGCGAGCGAACGCACCTCATCGGCTACAACAGCAAACCCCGCTCCTACCTCACCTGCGCGCGCCGCCTCAACGGCTGCATTCAAGGCCAAGATATTTGTTTGAAAAGCGATCTCGTCTATGTTTTTCACAATCTTCGCCACATCAGCGCTGGAAGTCTCAATGGCCTGCATGGCGGTATTCATGTCCACCATCGTCTGAGCGCCCGACTGAGCGGCCACACGAGCTTGATTGGCAAAAACCTTTGCCTTTTCAGCATTGTCTGAGGTGCTGCGGATCATGGCAGACATTTCTTCCAAGGCCGCACTGGTTTCAGACACCGAGGATCTCTGCTCGTTGCAGCCAGTCGCGAGCGATTGGCTTGCCGAAGAAAGCTGGGATGAGGCTGTTGTGGTTTGCGTAACGGCTGTCTGCAGGGCATCCGAGATCCCGTTCAAGGAACGGGTCACAGCTCGACTAATGAACCATCCAAGTAGTACCCCGAGCAACAAGACTCCGGCCAGCGTGCCGCCGATCATGACATAACTAAAAGCAACCGTCTTCTCGGCTGACTTTGCCGCCGCATCGGCAAGCTCCATGTTGTATGCAATGTCGGCATTGAATGCCGCTTGGCATTTTTCCAAATCTGGATCAACTTCGTTGAGGAGACTGGCTTCCGCTTCCGCTCGCTTGCCCGCGCGCACCAATTCGAACATCTTTTCGGTCGAATTAAGAAAAGCTGTCCTCGCTGTCTTGGCTTCGGAAAAGAGGCGTCTGTCCTCGTTGTCGGAAATGAGGGATTCATACGTAGCGCAAAACTCATCTCCTCTGACTTTTAAAATTTGAAATATGTTTTTATTGGCATCGCTTTCGGCATTTTTTTTCGTCTGCCCCTGTTTGGTCTGGAGAAGCTCTCTGCGGATTTCCCGAGATGCCATCGTGTTGGCTTCACTGATTTTGTTTAACATCACCACTGAAGGCAGACCGTTTGAAGCGAGCAATCGAACATTCTGCTCGACGCTTACGATCTGTATGAGAGCGATGACTCCCAAGAACATCGTGAGCAGCACCAGCATCGAGAAGCCCACAATAATCTGGCGGGGGATGGTCCAAGTACGCATTAAAATTCCAAGAAATGGGTGCAAAAAAAGTACACGAAACGGCATAACGATCGATACAAACGCTTTACGTCGACAGGGATTCTTTGATTTCTCCAATAGCAATCGTGGCATCAATGGCAGAGATTTTGTCGAGATCGATGAGCGTCTTCACGCTGCCACCAGACTTTGCCATGCCCGTGATGCACTGTGTATCGATCGTGCCACCAAAGTCTGGAGTCGGCTCAATGTCTGCGGCTGAGAAATTGGCAACATCTTCGACTCCGTCTACAAGCACGCCGTAGAGCCGTGTGCCTCCTGTGGCAGAAACCAACTGAGTGACAACAATACAGGTGCGATCGTTGTCGATGGCGATCGGCAGGCAGAACTTTGCGCGAAGATCGACTAGCGGAATCACCTTGCCACGGAGATTAATCACTCCCTTGACGTGCTTCGGCATGTTGGCCACCGGCGTGATCGGGCAGAGCCGAATGATCTCGCGAACTTTAAGAACAGGGATGCCGTAAGACTCATTTCCGAGTGTAAAAGTAAGGTACTTGCCGGGCTGGGCAATGGTCGGATGAACGTGGCCCAATGGTTGTGTGGTCGCTGTGGGTTGCATGATTGTTGAGGGAACTCTAGGAGTGAGGAGTTGCGTGAACACTGAAAAAAACGGTTACGCAGCCGTTTCGGCATGTTTCAGTTTCAACTTGACCAGTGCGTGAATATCCAGAATTAATCCCACTCTCCCGTCACCGAGAATGGCCGCGCCTGCAAACGCCGTTTGGTTATGAAACATTTCTCCCAGACTCTTAATGACGACTTCTTGCTTACCGATCAATTCATCCACGAGCAGGCATCGCGAGTCTTGGCCAGCTTCCACTACAACCACAATGCCCTGCGTAGGATCGACTGCGTTGACAGGTATATGGAGATGGTCGCCCAAACGCAGCATAGGGGTGAGTCGACCTCGAACGTGTACCATTTCGCCCCGGCCGTGAACGGTTGTCACCATACCTGGGAGAGGTCGAAATGATTCCCGCACCGAGAGCGTCGGGATAATGTATCGCTGATCGCCGACACCAACGAGCAAGCCTTCGATGATCGCGAGAGTCAGTGGCACAAAGAGCGTAAACGTGGTGCCTGCGCCTGCCACCGATTGAATCTCAATTTTGCCACGCATTTTCTCGATGTTGCGTCGCACAACATCCATGCCCACGCCCCGCCCGGAGACGTCTGTGATCTGTTCGGCAGTCGAAAAACCGGGGGCAAAAATCAGTTCGAATATTTCCTGTTCGTCCAGGCTGTTGTCGGGCTTTACAAGCCCGCGCTCCACCGCTTTCGCAAGAATACGATCGGGCACCAAACCCTTGCCGTCGTCTTGAATCTGAATGACGATGAATCCGCCCTGATGAAAAGCGCGCAGTGTGATGGTTCCGGCTCGGGGCTTTCCGTCGGCGATCCGGCGATCGGTCGCCTCAATGCCATGATCGGCTGAGTTGCGGATCATGTGAATGAGAGGATCGCTGAGTTCTTCGACGATATTGCGATCGAGTTCGGTGTCTTCGCCTTCGAGCACGAGTTGAATTTCTTTTCCCTGCTGCGCGGCAAGATCTCGAACTAAACGAGCCATTTTCTGGAAGGTGTTGCGAATGGGAACCATCCGCAGCGACATCGCTGTGCGTTGCAGGTCGGAGGTGATACCTCGCAGTTGCCCCAAGCTACGAGACAAGTGCTCGCTGGTAATATTTTTGAGATCAGGATTCTGTACGACCATCGACTGCGCGATCACCAGTTCACCGACCAGATCGATCAGACCGTCGAGCTTGAGCGTGTCGACCCGGACAATGCCCACTGCACTCGACGCGGGAGCTTGTTTTGTCGGAGCCACTTGTTTTGCAGGTGGCTCAGGGGAGGCAACCGGTTGAGCGGCCGCGAATACGGGAGTCGGAATCGGCTGCACTGTCGTCGAGGAAATCGCGGGGATTTCAACGGATGCCGGTGCCCCGTTTTGAACCACGGGAGCTGACGACTTGGCAGGAACCGGCCCAGAGCCGGTCGTAAGCATGCGATGCGCTCGGCGGACGAGCGATGGAATAGGCAACGAAATCTTTCGGCCAACTTCGACACCACTGAGTTGGCTGGAAAGTTCTGTGACATAACGCTTGAGAATGTCGGCGCCTTGTAAAATCAGATCGATCGATTCTCTCCCGAGCTGAAAAGTGCCGCGGCGCGCCGCATCGAGCAACGATTCGAGTTCGTGTGTGAGTCGTTGTAACACAACAAAATTCATCACGCCCGCATTGCCCTTAAACGTGTGGAACGCCCGAAAGACCGTGTCGATTGTGGTCGATTCATTCGGATTTTCTTCGAGCACCAACACGCCTTGCTCAATGTCTTGCAGCAAATCTTGCGCAGAGGAACAAAACAGCGATACCATTTCCTGATCCGCGTCGGCAGCAAGACCGTCGGCCAGTTGCTCTTCCACATCTTCCAAGGCAGGTATCGCGCGGCTCACAGACGCCTTCGTTGTCGGCTGAGTGCTTGTCGGCTGAGTGCTTGTCGGTTGTTTGCTCGGCAGAGGCGCGACAGTGGGTGCAACATCCTGCCACCCATCAGGCAGCGTGGGGCAGGGCAAGTTATATTCCCACGCAGTGACAGCCGACTCCATCCACGGTTGCCATTCGTGGAGTCTTTGGATTGTCTCCGCGGTCAGACGAGAGTCGGCGGCGATTCGTTCGTCGATCCATCGCCGAGCCGCACGCTGGGCCAGCCGAATAACATCGAGCGTATCTGTACCATGACTGCCACTTACACCAGTCAACAGTTCGGTAAGTTGCGCAAGCAGATCGTGAATGCCATCGACGCCACTTTCCTGAACAGGATCCACAAAAGCCAGTTCCAGCGCGATGTGCTGCAGCAGTGTTTTCACCTTCCCAGTGAAGGGCTTTATATCGTCCGACATGTGAGAAGGCTTTGAAAAAAATGTTGCAAAGAAGAATTCATCTGAAAGTGACGCCGCAAACTCACTCTAGCTCCGAATTATGTGCGCAGCCAAAAAACACCCGTCGATTTATGACTAAACGCGAATAATCTGGCATGAATCACGGAGAATGATGGGTCGGCTCCTTTTTGAGAGTGGTTGTAAAATTTGCCTTCGTCCAAAGAGGGAGCTAGGGTCTAAACGCATAGCCCAATTTCTTTTCATTCCTCTTTGTTTGTTCCACTTCTTATGAATACTTCCGCCACGCCTCGTCGCATTGCTTTGGGATTCCTAGTGATTGTGCTGCTTGGCATGCTGTTGGGCGCGGTCGCTTTTTGGAGAATTCTGGGAATCAACGAAAGGTTTCATCGAGTCGCAACCAACACCGTGCCCTCTGTGTTAACGCTCAAAAGTATCAATCAACTGAATTCGGCAGCGAAATCGCACGCGAGGCGGTTCTCCCAATTAGATGCTCTTTCTCCACTACGATCCGCTGCAAAAGCCAAATACACAATCGCTCAAACACAGGGGGACGAGCTTTGCAAAGCGTACGGGCAACTCATATCCGATGCCGAAGACGCCAAGCTTTTTTCTGAGGCACTCGCAGCCCGCGTCCAACTTTTTGAGAAAATTGATACGATCTTTGACCTTGTCGATGCGAAAAAATCAGCCGAGGCAGTCGCATGGATGGTGACAGAAGTCGACCCTGCCGACGAGAAGTGTGTCGCTGCCTTCGATGCAACGACAAAGTATAACCTTACATTATCCGACGCAAGCATCGCTGCGG